>Ga0181532_10003272_pt1 | contig 14654 bp, 15 predicted proteins | sample PEATcosm2014_Bin_33_FD_119768 | JGI IMG/M metagenome (GOLD analysis project Ga0181532, IMG submission 119768) | Peatland microbial communities from MTU Mesocosm Facility, Houghton, MI, USA - PEATcosm2014_Bin11_30_metaG | ecosystem: Environmental > Terrestrial > Soil > Wetlands > Peat | place...
GAGGCGAATGACTGCATCGCTCACATGTTGCAGTTGCTGACCGCAGCGCGAACGACGGGGATGAGGGTTTTCTATGCGATGCATCATCGATACCGTCCCGGCGACTACGAGACCTGGAAGTACACCGCGCCGATTCAGAGAGCGGCTTGGTCACGAAAAACGTTTGAATATGGAACGTGGGGCGGCGAGTTCCGCGCCGAGTTTGCCCCACAGCCGGGAGACATCGTGGCCCAGGAGCATTGGTGCTCCAGTGGCTTTGCCAACACCGATCTGGATATGCAACTCAAAAGGCATGGCATCCAGAGACTAATTGTCGCCGGTCTTGTCGCGCATACATGCGTCGAATCGACCGTGCGTTTTGCCGTTGAACTCGGATACGACGTCACTTTAGTGAAGGACGCGATCGCCGATTACTCAGACGAATTCATGCACGCAGCGCTCGTCAATCTCCCAAACTACGCCAGTGCGATTGTCATAACGCAGGAAGTCACTGACGCCCTTTCAGGCAGCTGCCCACTCGAGCTGAGCTCGTCCGCTATGGGCGCTCCGCATGGATGAATCGCACTTGGAGGTCGCGACCATGAAACGACGTTCAACGTTAACCTCAGTTTCGGCGCCTCAGGCATTTGGGGTCGCAGGCATCCTGGGGTTGATCGCACTTGCTTTGTGTCCCAGCGGGAATGTACTCGCGAGGTCTCACACCATTACAGAGGGGTAATTCGGTGAAGCAGGCGGTAAACAACACCGGCCCACTGAGCACGCCGAAGGCGGCATCCGTAAGCGACACCTTAGGCGTCGCGGCCAGCTTGCGTCTGCACTGGCCCGAGTACCTGATGGAAGCGGGCGAAATGAGTCTGTTCATGTTTTGCACTTGCTCGTTTGCCACACTGCTGCAGCACCCCGCTTCTCCGGTCAGGCATTTTTTCATCAGCGGCATCGTCCGCCGTGCACTGATGGGATTGGCCATCGGCGCTACAGTCATGGCGCTCATCATGAGTCCCTGGGGCAAGCAATCCGGCGGGCATATCAATCCCGCCATGACGTTCGCTTTCTACCGACTGGGAAAACTCCGCCCTTGGGATGCGCTGTTTTACGGGGTCGCACAGTTCTCCGGCGCAACGAGCGGCGTTGCGCTCGCAACCTTTTTACTGAAAGGCGCTCCAGGGGATGGCACGGTTCGTTATGCAGTGACCGCCCCCTGGCGTGTATGGTGCCGCCGTCGCGTTTGCAGCCGAGCTAGCCATCTCTTTGATCCTGATGATCACGGTACTGCTTGTGACGAACCACGAAAGGTTGGCGCGGTACACGCCTTATTTTGTGGGTTCGCTCTACGCCGTGAACATCACGTTTGAAACACCTCTCTCCGGAATGAGCATGAACCCCGCGCGAACCTTTGGCCCCGCCGCTTTCGCAGGTTATTGGCACACCCTCCGGATTTATTTCATCGCACCGACGTTAGGCATGCTGGCCGCCGCTGAGACATTTCTTCGACTCCGTCGGGGCGTGGCTCCATACTGCGCTAAACTTCACCACGACAATGACGAACGCTGCATCTTCCATCACACACCACAACTTCCGAAGAGAAGGCCTTACGCAAACACTTCCAGATGACTCACTCACCGCCTACGGCTGGCAGGGCACTCCAAATTCGACGCATTTCGCGCCCGATCAAGCGTCAGTTTCGACCGGCCTCTGCCGTGTGAGAGAGCACACCAGAAATTATGGTCCAATAAGGGTTCCACGAACTGTTTCCAAGGGTCATTAAAACGTTTCTGTGGCGCCATCCGTGCCGCGTGTTTTCAGTTAGTTACGGGTGAAGATTTCGCTGTCACGGCAGCATTCTCTTCGCGAACCTGTCCGATCCTTAAGGTCCGTATCTCTTCGTCGCTCGTTGGAAGGCCTCTCTCTTAGACCATCGCTCAGACGAGTCCACCCGTTTCCAAAACGTTCCGAAACGATTGTGCACCAGCTTACGACACAGCGCGATCATCTGCTGTACCCGCACACAGGGTCGCTGCAATCAGCACGGCATGGGTGAGGGCATCATGGGGTAGGACCCTTGCGAGTGGACGGGCAGGGCGCGAAACGAGAGATGTAGGCTTCGCCGAATCGGATGGTCTTCATCCCGTGTCAAGTCTTCTTCGCCTTCGCGGGAGGAACCAGCGCGACGGCGGCCTCGGTGGTGAGCAGGAGGAAAGTGAATGTCTCCTGCAGGTACAAGCGGACGGCGGTATCGGTGTGGCTGAGATACCCGATGGAGACGTCCTGGCCGAGGTGCAGTTCGAAATCGCCGCCACGCGTGGTCAACACGAAAGCGCCAGTAATGGCGGGCGCCCAGATGATTTGATCTTTAACCAACCGCTTGACGTGATCCAACACCGGGTATCCGTGGTCGCTGGTCTCGGCGAGCGCAGTATAAGCGTCCGCTCCGAGCAGGACAGCATAGGGACCGTTGACACCGACTAGACGCAACTGGCTCAAGCTTTGAGCAATCGCATAAGGATATTCACGCACGTCGCCGGGGAGCGTCATAATCGGATTACTTGTTGCCTTTCGGATGCCCTCGATAGCGGCGGCGGCGTAGCCCTCGAATATGGCGGCGTCCTCGGCAAAGGCAATCTGCCGCGCGGCGTCCTTCGCGGGTTGCCAGTTCGAGTCGTTCGCGCCACGATCAACGTCGTCGATCGCTTTGCGATCCACTTCGAACGGAACACGTAGCTCGACTAGCGCCTTCACCTCGCGCTGGCTCGCGACGATGCCTTTCGCTGGTGCGGCGATTATCCTCAGGTGGCCAGTGCCGATCGCAGAAAGCGCAGTGCCAGCCGGGCCTTTCAGGTCGACAACACGTCGTCCTGCAAGATAGCGCTTGAGCGTGCGCGATGTTTCCTCTTCGATCTGAGCCCAGGCTGAATCGGAAATGGGAGCAAGTTCGCGATGGAGGTTATTCATGTCGTGTGTCTCCTTTGAGAGAACCGATGCCGAGCGAGCCCTCGCGCACCGATGGGATGGATGAGGAGGTTTCGGCCACCGCCGGCATTGCCGAAGATTCCGCAGCCGCAGGCTGGGTTTGGTCTGCGGTCACGTTCTCCAGAAATGTCGCCGCTGGCACAAAGAACAGGTTTCCGGTCACGGCGCGGCTGAAGTCGAGCAGCCGGTCGTAGTTGCCGGGAGGGCGGCCGATGAACATGTTCTCGAGCATCTGTTCGATGGTGCGGGGCGAACGGCTGTAGCCGATAAAATAAGTGCCGAATTCGCCATGGCCCGGCCGGCCGAAGGGCATGTTGTCACGCAGGATTTTGATCTCTTTGCTGTCCTCGACGATTGTGGTGAGCGCGTTGTGTGCTGAGGTTGGCTTGACCGAATCGTCCAATTCGATATCGGAAAGCTTGGTGCGGCCGATAATGCGTTCCTGCGTTTCGGTGGAGAGCGCATTCCATGCGTCAAGGTCGTGGAGATATTTCTGAACGATGACGTAGCTGCCGCCGGCAAACTCGGTGTCTTCGTCGCCGATGAGCACGGCGTCGGCTACGGCGGACCCGCGGGGATTCTCCGTGCCATCGACGAATCCCATAAGATCGCGGTCGTCGAAGTAACGAAAGCCATGCACTTCATCCACTGGCGAAACCGCATCTCCGATACGCGCCATAACCTGCGTCGCAAGTTCGAAGCACAGATCCATGCGCTTGGCGCGGATGTGGAATAGAAAGTCGCCCGGCGTGGATACCGCGTGGCGCGTTTCGGCGCGAATCTCCCGGAATGGATGCAGTTCGGCTGGCCGCGCCGACCCAAAGAGGTGGTCCCACGCGTCGGAGCCAAACCCCATGACGCATGAAAGTCCTCCCTCCAAGTCGCGAAATTCCACGGCGCGCACTATCGCGGCGAGGTCCCCGCAGAACGAGCGCAGAGTGGCGCGATTCGCAGAGCCCGGGTCGAGCGTCGCGACCAAGAAGATCGCGGCGCGAGTAAGCGGCGCGGCTACAGCTTGCGCGAGGACAGGCAATCTACCTGCCGCTTCGGGTGTTTTCGTCGGACGGGTCTCCATCGGGTGTTGTCCCTGCGCGTAAGCGGATTTCGCTCTCCGAAATCTTACGCTCGCATCTTGTGTACCAGTTGGCTCTGTCAGCTTACCATCGGCCGCCAACCCCGTGCGCTAATAACGGCTGTTGCACGGTTACAACTTAAGATGCCGCTCAGCCGTTTGGATGCGCGGTGCTCAGTCCTGCTCGACGACACTCTAGCCAGCGCGCCGAGACACGAGGTCTCGACGTAAAGAACCGACAAAACCGTGGACTAGTGCGGCGATCTCATCGGCAGCTGTGTCCAATGCGAAATGACCGGCATCGAGAACGTGAACTTGTGTGTTCGGCACATCTTCTCGGTGGCGTTCCGGTTCGCCAAGATCGAATGAGAGGTCATATTTACCCCAAATCACGAGGAGGCGCGGCTGCTTCTCACGCATCCAAGCTTGCCATTTGGGATAAGCGTCGACATTGGTTCGATAATCGTAGAACAGGTCGCTTTGAATTTGGGCCTGTCCGGACTGGTTGAGAAAATTAAATTCATCGGTCCACAGATCGGGGTCGTAGCGTTCTACGTTCGGATCGTTCCCGACATGGCGTGTGCGCGTCGCAGTCAACGAGAGGAGATTTGTGCGAAGCGCGCTTTCGTTGGCAGCGCGATCGACCCAGAAGGATCGCCGCGTTTCCCAGTTGGCCCCCAAGCCTTCGTTATGCGCCACAGCATCCTGGACGATGAGAGCCTCGATGCGCTCGGGATGAGCCAGAGTCATCCGAAAACCCACGGGGCCACCGTAATCCTGCATGTACAGCGTGTAGCGCGAGAGTCCGAGCGCTTCGGTGAAGTGATTCATGATCTCAGCGTAGTGGTCGAACGTGTACGCGAATTTCTTCGGGTCCGGCCAGTCGCTGTGTCCGAAGCCTGGGTAATCGGTCGCGACCAGGTGATAACGATCGGAAAGCCGGGCGAATAGCGGCTCGAACATTCGCGATGATGACGGAAGTCCGTGCAGCAGGAGAAGTATGGGCGCGTCTTTCGGGCCAGCCTCTCTGTAGAAGATGGAGAGCCCATCGATCTGCATCGTGCGATAAAGAGTCGGATACTTCACGGGATGTTCCTTTCCTCGAGCCTGGACTAGCAATTGAAGCCCGTGCTTAGGCGGCTACACGTTCCATAGACCGGGCCTTGTGCGGCGCGCCGACGTAAGGAAACACGGTGAGCAGGTCCTTGTGCGGCCCTACCTTATCTCCCGTCACTTTTCCATTTGTGAGGATGGAAAGGAAAACATCAACGGCGTCGTCGGAAAGTGCTCTCCCGTTCTGCGGGTAAGACGCTGGCAGCTTGGGATCATACCGGAGGATGTCCGGCAGCAGAGACCGCGACACCCGCGTTGCCTCCTCCGGCGTATAGCCACCCGCGTGCTCCAGCGAGTGCGCGAAGACGGGGACGAAACGGGCATCGTCCTTGGGTTCCGCCGCGACATAGGCACCTTTCTCGTCACCAGTAAGGAAATTAGTTTGCGTAGCCAGCGCGCCGCGGTCCGCTTGCACCCATTTCCCGCCCGCGCCGTCCACAGTTCGATGCCACAGCCCCATCTTTCCGGAGCCCAGGGCAGAGTTGGGTACTTCCAGCACGATGCTGCACACGTCCTTGTCGGCGAAGAGATCGTCACCTGTAAACTGCAGATTGTTCAGGGCGCCTTGCCCGTCAAAGAAAAAAGAATCGCTGCGCCAGCCGGCGAAGAAGCGGTAGTCCCCTGCCCCAGTCACGTACGGATCAGGCCCCGTCGAGACTGGTGCTCCTTCGACGATCGTCCGCCCCTCATCGCCTGTTCCAGCGGCCTGCTCACCTTCCACACGGCGCAGCGTTGCGGTCTGCGCCCCGCTCTTGTCGGACGAGAAGCGAACTCGGTAAGCGATATCGGCGATCGCATCGCCGTTCGTGTCAATCTTAAGCTCATACACCGCTTCGGTCGCGAAGGGTTCGTCTGTCGTAGGCCCCTGCGGGTTCGCACTTACGGATGAATGCACATTCATAATCAGGATCGACTTGCTGGTGTCCCCAGGCTTTGGGAAGGCATACAGGTCGGTAAGGTCGAGGCGGGCGTCCCCATGAGGAAAGCCAAAATCCGGACCGGAATAATGGTGCGACATAATCATCTTCCCCTTGTTGTAGATATTCGTTAAAGTGAGACCTCACATCGTCAAGACAACGCGAAACTCTGCCTTGCCGCTCAGCATGCGCGCGTAAGCCTCAGCCGCCCGTTCGAGCGGATAGGTTTCAATCATGGGACGCACACCGGTTAGTTCGGCGAAGTGCAGGGTGTCTTCGGAATCTGCCGGTGTTCCCGTAGACCAGCCCTGCAGGCTTTTACTTCCGCTGATGAGCTGTATCGGTGTGACCTCAATCGGATCGAAGGCCGCACCCACCACCATGAGCTTGCCGTTCGGGCCCAAACCGTCGACCAATTCAGACATTGCTTTTGAGCTTGGGGCCGTCGCCAGAATTACCTTGGCGCCGCCCAGTTTTTGCAATGCCTCGGCTGCGTTCGTCGCTTGGCTGTCGATGTACAGGCTCGCCCCCAGTTTTTTCGCGAGCGCGGCGTTTTCGGATCCGCGCCCGATCGCCGCGACCTCGTAGCCAAACTTCTGCGCGAATTGAATTCCTAAGTGACCCAGACCGCCGATGCCCTGCACCGCAACCAGGTCGCCGGGCAACGCACCGCTGTGGCGCAGCGAGTTGTATGTGGTAATACCGGCGCAGAGCAGCGGCGCTGCTTCGGCGTCGCTCAGAGTCCCCGGTATCGCCGCCAAGGCCTCTACGGGAGCGACCATGTATTCCTGGTAGCCGCCATCGTAGCTGATGCCCGGAATTTGCAGGTTGCGGCAGTTATTAAAATCTCCGCGCCGGCATTCGCGACAAGTGCCATCATGGCCGCCGTGCCAACCGACACCCACACGCTGTCCCTTCTCCCAGTCGGAAACACCGGCGCCGACTCCATCAATGATGCCCGCCACTTCGTGCCCGGGAATGCGAGGATACTGAATTCCGGGCCACAAGCCTTCTTTCGTGAGCACGTCACTGTGGCAAACACCACAGGCTTGCACTTTGATCCGCACGTGTCCTGCACCCGGCTCAGGAATCTCTCGATCGACGATCTGGAAATCTGCTCCGGGATTAGAGATTTGCGCCACCTTCATCGTTCCTACCTCGATTGCTGTCGTTGCCATGAGTCCTCCTATGAGTCATTGAGTTATTGTCGAAAGCGCACTTGCTGATTTCGGTTCGACGGAACGCAGCGATCGAAAAGCCCCAGAATCAGTCCTGCGCGCTGATTCTCGGTATTAAGGTGTGTAACGGGTGAAGATAAAGTCGCGAGCTTTGACAGGCTCGTGGCAGGGGAAGCAGGTTTTGAGCTTCGCCTCGTCCGCCGTAGGTTTGCCGTCCTTACCGAATTGAGCAAACCCCCAGCCGCCCGTCGCCGCGTATTTTTTTGAGTCCTTGACCATAAACTGGAGGTACCAATCCGGGGCGGGCCCGGGAACGAAAGATTGGGGACGGCCAAAGACTTTGTTGTTTTCCTCCGAGGGGACGTAACTCCAGGCTATTCGGGCAATGATCGTGCCGTCCGGGAACGGAAGCTTCTCTTCCCGATACGCCCTGATCGCTATGTCGTTGCCCAGAATGGCGCGAATATCGTTGAGGTCGCCTTCCTCGTGGGCCACAGAGACCAACCTCCAGTCGCGGTATCCGGGGGGAATTTTGATTCCGAAGATCGGGGCAGCCTCTCCATCGGCGTGCCCGGATGCGTGGGCCATGTGGCCGACCACGCCGGCCACCACTACAACTGCAAACAACAAGAAAGCAATCCGTTTCATAATGTTCCTCGTTGTAAATTCTTGAGCACCACACTTCGGATTTTCCATGTTCTTTCCTCCTATGCGCTCACCAACTTGACTAAAGTGTTTTCTTCCTGGCTATCGGTCGATGCGACAAGCCGCGTTCTATGCAGCGCGACGGTCAGCCGATTTGCCAGCCTCGCCGAGGCCGCAATCGTGACCGCTCGCCAATCTCTGCTTGTCGATTGCGCCGGGCTATCGATTAGCTCTGACTCGTGGAGCCAGTCCTCTGTCGAAAGCTCGGCCTGCTCTGGACCGAGCAGTTCCGTCACCGCACTAATGAACGCCGATAACTCGCGCTCCGCCACCTGCATCTCGTCCGTATAGTTCGAATTGCTGAACGATTCCTCTGTGTTCATGACATCCGCCTGTTCTTTAGCCGAAAGTGAACGAAAAAGCCTCCACACTGGGATCGAGAAACTCGATCTCAAACTGCCGATTAACGACGGGCGCATCCAAACGGACCATCGGAGGTGCGTGACGCTCCGCCATCACGACTTCCCGTGTCGTGTGCTTTGGCGGTGTAGGGCACTTTTTCGATTTGGGTTATGACGTTTGTCATCGAGTGTTCTCCTGGATAAGAAATCTGCTGTTTCCAATCAGTTTCGGATGCGATGCACAGTCGCGATTAGGCCACAAACGCGGAACCGAATCTATTGGACCAACGTATCGATCGATACCTTCGTATCAGTTGGCGGGATCAGGCCGTCAGGCGATCGGCGGCGCGGGTCAGCCAGCTGTTGACATCAATCGCAGACCAGCAACAAACTCCGATGGACATTGCGCCTGGAGTTGGTGCATCCTACTTCCTAACGGGGCGTTGAATCAGATCCATGTGGGGAGGAACACACCATGAGGAAGGCCACGGCACCCATTTCCCTTGCCGGCTCCCAACTCGGCGAAGTGCGTCATGTCTGTGCGTTTTTCAACAGCGACGACGAAGAGTATCGCGCGTTGCTTCCCTTCATTAAAGACGGGTTCGAGTGTGGCGACAAGGCAGTTCACGTTGTGAATCCCGATCAACATCGTGACCATCTACAACGCCTGGCTGCCATAGGGATCGACCCGGCAGCGGCCCAGCAGAGTGGGCGATTCGAGCTTCGTACCAACACCGAAGCCTACCTTCGCGACGGCCGTTTCGATCAGGATCGAATGCTGGCAGCGTTCGAGCAAATGGCCAGCGGCAACGCCACAGGAGGATTCCCGCTCAGCCGCATTTGTTGCCGGATGGACTGGGCGGTCGAAGATCGATCGTATATCGACGACCTCGTTGAGTTCGAATCGCGGGTCAATGATGTGTGGAGACGCCACGACGACGCGGTCATCTGCACCTACCAGCTTGGAAAGTTTGGAGGTGACACGGTGATTGACATCATGCGGACGCATCCGATGATCATCATCGGTGGCATTCTTCAGCAGAATCCGTTCTTTGTCCCGCCGGAGGAGTTCCTGCGTGAAGTTCGCGGACGGCGGGCCATGCGGACTACGTCTCCCTCGACGGCCGCGTAACATGCAACCACAACTCGAACATCCCTATGACGAGATCAAGCGCCTTCAGCGGTGCATCAATGATCTTGTCAGCCTGCTGGCTCTTCCCGCCATCTGGAGTGGCGGCGATCCATCCCAAGTTCTTCATACCTTGCTCGGCGCGCTCCTGCCCATGCTGAACCTGGACCTCGTCTCGGTGCGGCTGAAAAATCCAGTCGGCGAGGCGTCTGCTGAGATCGTCCGGGTCGCGCAATCTCTAGGACCAATGCCCCCGACGCACGAGATCTGTGAGGCGCTCAGCCACTCGTTGGGAGACAACTCACGGAAATGGCCTCCGCCGCTTCGGAACTTTATGGGTGAGGGAGACGTTTCGATCGTGCCTGTACCTCTGGGGTTAGAGGGAGAACTCGGTGTAATCGTAGCGGCAGCTGAGCGAGCAGATTTTCCACGGCAAACGGAGGCACTTCTTCTGAGCGTAGCGGCGAATCAGGCTTCCATCGGGCTGCAAGAGGCGCGGCTCCTGAGCGAGCAGAGGCGGGTTGCCAGCGAACTCGATCAACGGGTCGCGCAGCGAACCATAGAACTGGCGCAAACCAACGACGAGCTGAGAAACGAAATTGCCGACCGCAGGCGGGCCGAGGAGGCGCTGCGCGATAGCGAGCAGAGTTTGCGCTTGATCCTTGATGGGATCGCAGGATTGGTAGCTATCATGAGCGCAACGGGTGAAGTCGAAGTCGTCAACCGTCAGGCCTCGGATTACTTTGGCAAAACCCTCGAAGAAATGGAAAGATGGTCAACCAGCGACGCCGTCCACCCGGATGACCTGCCTGGCGTGATCTCGGCTTGGAGACACTCTGTCGAGACGTTATCTCCCTACGATATTGATCATCGTCTGCGCCGTGCTGACAACGTGTATCGTTGGTTCCACGCTCGCGGCCTCCCGCTATTTGACGCAGAAGGCCGCATTGTCCGCTGGTATGTCCTGCTCACCGACATTGATGACAGAAGACGAGCTGAGGAAGCGCTGCAGGCCAGAGAACGCGAACTTCGCGTAATCGTCAACGCAGTCCCCGCGCTGGCGTGGTCGGCGCGTCCCGACGGCTCCGCGGAATTCTTCAACCAGCATTACCTCGCGTACGTCGGGCTGCCCTTGGAACAACTGCAAGGCTCAGCCTGGACAGTTGCCGTTCATCCAGACGACATGGGCGCGCTGACTGCTGCGTGGCGATCAATGATGGCCGCGGGCAAGGCTGGAGAGGTCGAAGGGCGGCTGCGCCGGTTCGACGGTGAGTATCGCTGGTTTCTGTTCCGCACCAACCCGATGCTCGATGAATCGGGCAACATTTTGAAATGGTATGGGACAAATGCCGATATCCACGATCGCAAGCGTGCAGAAGAACAACTGCAGCGCAGCGAGGCATTCCTCACGGAAGGCCAGAAACTTAGTCGCATCGGCAACTTTTCGTGGCTGGTGGCAACAGACGACATCAAGTGGTCGGATCAGCTTTATTGCATTTTCGAGTTTGAACTGGGTGTGCCTCTGACGTTCGAGTTAATTGGATCTCGCGTTCACCCGGAAGACTTGCCGTTGCTGTATGACATGATCGGAAAGGCGCAACGGGGCGTTAGCGACTTCGAATATGAACACCGGTTGCTGATGCCCGACCGCTCGATCAAGTACCTGCACTTGATCGCTCACGGGACCCGTGACCGGGAGGGGCGACAGGAGTACATCGGCGCGGTTCAGGACGTGACGCAGCGACGGCTCTCGGAAGAAGCACTCGGCAAGGCCAGATCGGAACTCGCTAACGTGGCCCGGGTAACCAGCCTCGGAGTGTTAACGGCGTCAATCGCACACGAAGTCAACCAGCCTCTTTCGGGCATCATCACCAATGCCGGCACGTGCCTGCGGATGCTCTCTGCCGACCCCCCCAACCTCGATGGCGCCCGCGAAACCGCGCGGCGTACGATTCGCGATGGCAACCGGGCCTCTGACGTGATCACGCGGCTACGCACGCTTTATAGCAAGAAGGATCTTTCACCTGAATCAATGGACCTGAATGAGGCGACTCGAGAGGTGACTTCGTTGTCTTTGAGTGAGCTACAGAGTAAGCGTGTGATTCTGCGGCATGAGCTTGCGGACAACCTCCCGCCCGTCATCGGCGATCGCGTCCAGCTTCAGCAAGTCATTCTGAATCTGCTGCGGAATGCTTCGGATGCGATGAGCGGAGTCGACGATCGCCCGAGAGAATTGCTGATCAGAACCGAATGCGATGAGGGGGACCGGGTGCGCCTCAGCGTGAAAGATGCGGGAGTCGGTTTAACCCCGCAAGCCGCGGACAAGCTCTTCGAAGCGTTCTTTACAACGAAAAGCGATGGAATGGGAATCGGGCTATCGATCAGCCGCTCCATTATCGAGGCTCATCGCGGACGTCTATGGGCGACAGCGAACGATGGCCCAGGAGCCACGTTTGCATTCTCTATTCCTTGCAGGCGCGAGAGCCTGGCCGACGCCGAAAGTCGCGTCAACTAGACAGATCCGTTGACTCGCACAGCATGATGCGAGGCTGGTCTAGATAATCAACGGTCACCCAATACCTAAGTACAATAGACGCCTCCCCTAGAGTGGAGCAATGTTGTTTTATGAAGTTTCACCCGGAGGGAAGCGCCACCGAACGTCCGCTTGTATCAGTGGTTGATGACGACGAGTCAGTGCGCGAATCGCTGCCTGATGCTGCGGGAGTTCGGCTATGCAACTCGAACTTTCTCGTCGGCAGAGGAGTTTCTCGCCTCCGATTGCGTCGGCCCGACCAGATGTCTGATCCTCGACATTGCCATGCCGGGGATGACCGGGCCTGAACTTCAACAGGAATTGATTCGTCGGCGACAAGCGATTCCGACCATCTTCATCACCGCGAATCGAGATAAGATTGTTCACCCGCGGCTACTCGAGCACAGCGCAGTGGAGTGCCTGTTTAAGCCGTTTTGCGACACGGCTCTGCTTGAGGCGCTCAATGCCGCACTTCGAGCGAGCTAACCATTCAAGCGCTCTGACGATCCGCGGTCGCTTACCTCGAAGGAGCTCCTGAAGGCGATTCGGCAAGCGCTCCGACGTAGCCGCCTTGCGCTTAGCCACGAAGCGGAGATACGGGAACTCCGGAACTGTTACGCATTACTCACCCCTCGCGAGCGGCAGGTTATGGCGTTGGTCGTTTCCGGCCTGTTGAACAAACAGTTCTGTGGCGAGCTCGGCATCAGCGAGATCACGGTGAAAGCACAGCGGGGGCAGGTCATGCAGAAGATGAAAGCCGACTCTATCGCCTCGCGCTAAAGGTGTGCTATTCGAGGAAACAGCGGCTGCCTGATCGATTCTGTATTGGAGGTCGGTGACGGGGCAGCGTTCTAACCGGACGGAGTGGGGGATGGACCATCGGTGGGTTCCCAATTGATCAGCTTCGTGACGTCGTACTGGTCAGTCGGAGCCACTATCCTGAGACTGGCGCCCAGCAGGACCTTCTGCTTCCATTTGACGAACACCTGCTCTGGCATTGCTCGGTAGCCCTTAAGGTTTACGGAGAAGCGAAAAACGGCATCCGGAAGACCGGAAAGGTTTCTTTTGCGACCGCTTTCTTGCCCGTGGATTTCCCATCTGTCGCCCGCAGCTATCGTGTGCACGGGCGAGCTAGAACACGCGGCCCAGAGCAAAGAACCACGTGGCATGCCCTGTGTCTCCGACACTTCCGCCAAGGAACAGGGGTCCAAGAGCGGTCCGCACAATAAACCCGGCCGCGCCGTCATTGGGAAGTTTGCTCACGCCTGGAGCATTGAACATTTTTCCGACCTCATACATTGTGACGGCGTAAAGGCCACTGCCAAGGAAGGGCGGAAGAGTGAGTAGTCTGTGGAGGTATCCCACGCGGAAGAGGTAATACTGATCTCCGCGCACCTCGTTCTGGCCATAAGCAAGCAACCCTCCCGTACCTCCGAGGAAGTATTGAGGAATGCCGGTACGGTCGTAGCCGATGGTCGACCCTCCCTGCGCTATCAGGAACACAGAAGCTGGCGCGGACACGGCTTTGAAAAACTCGGTTTTCGCTTCCAGACTTGGAAACGCGGTGGCTGCTCCCGGGCTCATATCCACCCAGTGGAAATCCAACTCGCCCGAATAACCCCGGCGTGGAACGATCGGATCATCCAGGTGGTCGGTGGCGAAGCGAAATCGCGAAGCTTCGACCTCTCCCTTGACCGATGAAAACTGGGGAGTACCTAACTTCAGGCTTGCATCCAAATAGCCGATTTCGTATCCAGCGCGGACCTCGCTGAACCGGCTCACTGCGTAGCCAAGGTCAATCCCAAATTCTGCTCTCCCGAGGCGGTAGTCGGCCTGAGGGTCGTTGTGAGAATAGATCCACTGCGCAGAGTCGCTTGCGCTCACGCGTGGCGCGAAGAACCAGCGGGTGGTCTGGTTAAATCTCTTGTAGAACTCGGTCGCAATCCCGTAGGCGTTTCCGAACTGAAAGTCCGTACGCAATTCCGAACCGTACCCTGCGATGTCGAGAACCGTCAAACGTCCTCCCATCGTGAAGGTAACGTTGTTCTGGGGCTCCGCGCCGTCCACTCCAAAGGCAGGTTGCAAAACTGGCGGTGCATAATTCTTTTCGCTGACAGTGACTAGCAGGCCGACCTGGCCGTCATTCTGGGTCAACCCATAGGAAGCGCTTTCGAATCTGCCCACCCCAGTCAAGCGGGTCAGATAGGTGTCCAGCGTCTGCGTGTCGATCGGCTTGCCCACCAGAGGCTGGAGAAATTTCTGGATTTTCTGCTCGAAGTCGGGGCTGGTCCCTTCGACTTTTACAAATTGCGGAATGCCCGCCGCTCCTCTCTTGCGCGCATCGCGCTTAGCCAGGTATTCGTTCCATGCGGCCTGATCGAGAGCATAAGGCAGCAGGATTTTAGATTTCTCCTCTGCCGCTTCCATTCCCTTCTGGATGAGCGCTTCCGCTTTGTTGAATTCCAGGCTGGTGAATTTCTGAACATCCACCTTGACGACGATGTCCGCAGCTTCCATCCCTCGGAGCTCCGTGTTTGCGGTGCCGACCGTGATCGACTGGCCGAGGACACTAAACATCGATTGGATTTCATCGGCGGTGGCGGGAGCGACCTGGAGATGAATCGCGATCACTACATCGGGCCCCATCTCGCGCACCAGGTCCGTAGGCAGGTTGTCCACCAACGCACCATCCACGTATA
>Ga0181532_10003273_pt1 | contig 14650 bp, 9 predicted proteins | sample PEATcosm2014_Bin_33_FD_119768 | JGI IMG/M metagenome (GOLD analysis project Ga0181532, IMG submission 119768) | Peatland microbial communities from MTU Mesocosm Facility, Houghton, MI, USA - PEATcosm2014_Bin11_30_metaG | ecosystem: Environmental > Terrestrial > Soil > Wetlands > Peat | place...
AGCACATCAATCTCACGCGAACTCAGCTGATCGTCGGCGGCGTGGTCAGCCAGCTCCGCCGCAATTTCAGGCGGTATTCGCTTGTGTCCGGCGTGGACGCTCCGGATCGCGTCCAATAGCTCTGTGCGGACGTTCCCTTTCAGAAGGTACCCTCGCGCACCCGCCTTGATCGCCCGTAGGACTTGAACATCACCTGCATAGGTCGACAGAACGAGGATCTTGGCTTCGGGGAATTCGCTTCTGATCCGGCTGATGGCTTCGGTGCCATTGACATTCGGCATTTGCAGGTCCATCAGGCTCACGTCGGGGCGGTGCAAGCGAAATTGCGCGACGGCCTCCTCTCCGTCACAGGCCTCTGCTATCAGTTCCATATCTTGCTGCGTTTTGACGAGGGCCGCGATCCCCTGACGCAAGAGAGGGTGATCATCAACAGTCATGATCCGAATCGAGCTAGGACCGGTGCTCATAAATTCTCGCCTACCGGAACAGCTTAAATCTACCCCTATCGCCGGATTTTTCATAGGCGATAGCGGCTGGAACCGTCAAACGCACTTCTGTGCCGGCGCCCGCTTCGCTCCAGAAGTCAAATCGGGCTCCAATTCCTTCTGCCCGTTCATACATGCCGGGCAGGCCCCAATGGCCGGTGCGACCGCGATCTTTCAGCACTTTTGGATCGATTCCTTTTCCGTCATCTCGTACGATTAACAGAAAAGCATCGTCATCGTAGCGCAGTTCGGCTTCAATGTTTCGGGCGTGTGCGTGCCGATAAGCATTTCGCAGCAACTCTCGTGCGATTCGATAGACCTCTTCCCTGATCATCGCCCGCTTCGCCCGTCGGTTGCCCTGGACAATCACCCGCAGTGGTGGCGAACCGTGCTCACCGTTTTGTGAGGCTGCCAGTTCGCGCCCCGTTGCCAGCAGCATCTGTTCGAGGTTGCTTTCCTGGGGTGACCCGGAACGTAGTTCCTGAATAGCGCTACGACCCTCGGCGATTGCCTGATCTGCGGAAACTAGTGCGCTATCCAGAGCGTCAGATGCTTCTTCGGGACGATCCGGTAGCTGATACCGAGCCGCCTGAAAGCGGAAGACCAACCCTTGAAAACTTTGCAACAGTGTGTCGTGCAGGTCCCGCGCAATGCGTGTGCGTTCACTTACGCGCTCTTCCAGACGAATGTTGAACTGGTGCGCCAGTTGCCGGACACGCAACTGGTAGGCGCCCCACAGCAGTATCAGTACACTCGCCGCGCAGGCGGCACGAAACCAATTCGTCTGGTAAAAGTGCGGCTGCAGCACGAAGGGCACGCTGGCTTCATGATCGCTCCAAATGCCGTAGCTGTTTGCTGCCACCACGTGGAATGAGTACTCTCCCGGATCCATGTTCGTATAGTGCGCAGCACGGCGCGTACCGGCGTCCACCCAGTCCTTGTCAAAGGGTTCGAGCCGGTACTTGAAGCGCAGTTTGTCCGGAGCGGAGAAGCTTAGGGCCGTGAAGCGGAAATCGAATGTGCTGTTACCGGGCGGTGCGGAAGTCCGGCCGTTGCGCGCCAGCGTCAACGTGTTTGCCCATGCCTCCTCGATCACAACGGGCGGGGGCAGGCGATTCCCCGCAGTAGGGTCGATAGCCACCACGCCGCGCATGGTAGGAAACCATATCCGCCCGTCGTTCGTTTCCCAGCCTGCCGGGCTCCCTACATCGGATTCGCTACTCCTCATGCCTTCGGCGACCCCGTAGGAGACCGGCAAAATGGAAGCGATTCTCCCATCTGCAAAATCGTTTAACTCATTCAGACTGAGGCGAAAAATATTCTGAGTAGAGGTGATCCAAAGATTGCCCTTGCTATCCTCCAGCATGCCTGCCAGCATGTTGTTGGGCAGGCCGCTCTTGGTTGTGATCGCCTTCAACTGGCCGTCCCGCAAACGCGTCAATCCTCCGCCGTAGCTCGCAATCCACAGAGTCCCGGTCGAATCTTGATGGATATCCACGCTGCGATCGGGCAGACCTTGCTTCTGGCCATACCGGACGGTTTTGCCGCGGCGCATATGAAGGAGCTCTTTGATGCCGGCCACCCATAAGCCACCGTCCCGGTCCTCGATAATCTGATTTACGTCGGAGACGCCGGGGATCTGATCCAATCTTCCTTCACGGAAACGGTAAAGCCCGCCGGGGTGCTCCTCCATGAGAGCACCAATCCAGAGCGTGCCCTCCCGATCCTGATAGATGGCTCTCACGTCCGGGGCTTCAACCTTGAAATTACTCAGGACTCCCGAGCTGTAGCGATGCAGGGCGCCGTACCCGCCGAACCACAGGTCGCCATCGCGTGTCTGGGCAATGGCGCGAACGTTCGCCACGCCCGGAAACAGATGAAACCCATCCCCATCAAACCAGTAGAGCGAGTCTCCCCCCAGCCAGATGCGACCTTCCCGATCCTGAAAGACAGCATTGAAACCTGAGTCAGAGAGGCCTTCGTCCTTTCCATACGCTATCAATGGGGCTCGCCGGAGACGAATCAGCCCCATCCCATTCGTACCAACCCATAGATTGCCTTCGCGATCCACCAGGAGGCTCCGTACCTTGAGCAATTCCCGACCATTCGAAGGCAAGGTCAGTGCTTCTGGAGGACCGAGACTCCCGTCCGCAATCCGGCAGAGTCCCGCTGGGGTGAGCAGCAGCAATTCCCCATTCGCATCCTCCGCCATGCTAATGGTGTACACGAGGTAGTCGCCCCCCAATTCGTGGCGCGTCAATCGCCTAATCGGCGGTAAGGGTACATCGGAGAATACCCCCTGGTGATAGCGCACCAACCGATACCGGTCGCGAAAAGCAATCCAGACGCTTCCGTCGCGAGCTTCGTGGACGAGAAAGGCGGTCGGTTTGAGGCTATTCAGAGTTGCAGTGGAGCCGTCGGCTCCGAAACGCACAACGTCTCCTCCAGAGCGGAACCACATGCTTCCGTCCCGCGCCTGCAGAAGAAATTCTCGGACCGCTTTTCCGCGGTGAGTAGGGTAAGACTCCAGCTTCGTGCCAACAAAATGTGCTACGCCCCCCGAAGTGTTGAACCACAGTTTCCCTTCGGCATCCTCGCGGATGGAGCTGATGAATCTGCTCGGCAAGCCGTCGCCCTCGGTGTATGTGGTAATAACACCGTTATCGAGCCGGACGAGACCGCCATCCAAAGTACCGATCCACACTACTCCGGAGCGACTTTCGTACAGCGAAAGGATCCCGTTGTTGCCGAGAGGCAGCATATCCCCGGATTCGAAAAGCGTAAAGCGCCGGCCATCAAAGCGTGCAAGTCCCCCGAATGTGCCTACCCAGAGATAGCCATGGTCGTCCTGCAACATCGCAGTCACCGAGTTTTGCGGCAGACCTTGCTCCGCTTGCCAAACCGTTGCTACGTACTGCGGAAATTGTGATTGTGCGTGCGCAGGAGCGATGAAGAGGCTAGCAAGCAAAGTAACCACGCTCGCCAGCAACAACACCGAGGTGAGACAAGAGACCAATGCTGACCCCGCCATGGTGCGGGGCCAGTTGAAGCGAAGCAGAAGCGGTCGGCGAGAAACCATTTTTCCTATTCGCAGCCGAATGGCGTCAGAACCTATGGTCCCATTCAGGAGCACACTACTTTCGTTACCGGCGAGATCAATTTAGCACTCTCATCGTTGCTTGTCAGTGTTCGGAACCGAACCAACTCTTCCTGTGCTGTTCCCGGATTCTTGCGCTTTACCGAGGGTACCAACGTGAGCCGGGCCATGCTGAGAACTAAAGGCGAAGGCGGATACAGCGGCGCGAACACTTCTATCTCTTGACAATCTCAACGTGCTTCCGCCCGAAGAAGCGAGCATCCATCGACCAGGCACCTGGTCCAATCATTGCCAGGCTGGCTCCTAAGCCAGAAAGGATGATCGCGGTCCACGGGTCAGCGGACCTCGCGAAAACGAGCCATAGCTGCGTAGCTGCGACGAGAACTCCGATATATGGAGTGCCCAATCCTACTACTAGAAGGACGGATGCGATCAATGGCAGTGCGACCAGCGCGAAATGAGGGTCCGCCCCCGTTCGCAGGAATGCCTCACGCAAGAGAATGGTGCCAATGAGGAATCGTTGGAGAAGCAGACCGATGCCGGGCCACCCGGCCGCGAAGGTCGAGAATAAACGTTGCACAATTCAAGCTAAGATATTCGCGACCAAGGCGCTACGGGCAAACGGGGGAGGTGGCTCTCCCCCATTCAGGGGATTTGTAAGTCGATGATTCCGCGCTTTAACCCCAGGGTAACCGCGTGAGCCCGGTCATTCGCACCCAACTTGGAGAGTATGCTCGCAACGTGGCTCTTGACGCTGGCCTCACCGATTGAGAGTTGATCGGCAATCTGTTTGTTGGCATTGCCGGCCGCAATCAGGCGCAGCACATCGATCTCACGCGACGTCAAGCGCTCATCCGCCAGATGTTCCGCGACTTCCGCAGCGATTTCTGGCGGGATTCGCTTTTGCCCCGCGTAAACGGCTCGGATAATCTCCGGAAGCTCTCGATGCACGTGCGCTTTTAAAAGGTAAGCTCGGGCACCCGCCCTTAAAGCCCCAATCACTTGGGAGTCTCCGGTGTATGTGGTAAGCACGATCACGCGAGCGTCAGGAAACTCGCTGCGAATGCGAGCGATTGCATCGATGCCACTCAATCCCGGCATCTGCAAATCCATTAGGGTCACATCCGGATGGTGCATTCGGAACTTTTCGACAGCCTCCTCGCCATTCGACGCCTCCGCGATCAGCTTCAAGTCAGGTTCGGTGCTCAGCAGGGTCGCCACGCCATCGCGCAGGAGGGCATGATCATCGCACATGAGAATTCGGATCGTTTTAGTTCCGGTAGGCATAACCTTTTACCTTGCGAAGTAGTCGGAATGGAAGGCTATCACCAGACCCAACATAAGCAATGCCGCCAGGAACGGTTAATTGGAATTCGGCGCCTGCTCCGGCTTCGCTCCAAACATCCAGCTTTGCTCCAATCCGCTGGGCGCGCTCTCGGACACCGCGCAGCCCCCAATGGCCGCTGCCGTCTCCCTGCAATACCTTAAGGTCCATGCCCTTTCCGTCATCACGAATACGAAGACGAAGCATGTCGTCTTCGTATCGGATCTCGGTTTCAATGCGACGAGCCTTCGCGTGCCGGAAGGCGTTTCGCAACAGTTCGAGCGCAATTCGATAAGTCTCTTCCCGAATGACTGGCGTGAGCGTTCGCTGCTCGCCCTCCACCGTCAGACCGAATGTAGGCACATCCTGATCCGCTTGCGATTGGGCCAACTCACTTCCCGCTCTTGTCAACAACTCCGGCAAAGCATTTTGGGCAACAACGTCCGAACGTATGTCGCGAATAGCATCACGGCTTTCGGCGATTGCCTGCTCTGTCCTGTCAAGGCTGGCATCGAGGACCTGCATCGCTCGTTCCGAGCCGGCCGCGAAAAGGTTACGTGCCGCCTGGTACTGAAACAGCAGAGCCTGCAGACTTTGGAGCAAAGTATCATGGAGCTCGCGAGCGATACGCGTTCGTTCACTCACCCGTGCTTCGACGGCCGTGTTGAATTCCCGTCGAAGCTGCCGGACGCGCAACTGGTAAGCCGCCCAGAGCAACGCCATAACACCAGCCACACACAACGCACGAAACCAATTCGTCTGGTAGTACGCCGGATCGACCGAGAACTCCAAGGTATCTCCCTGGTCATTCCAAACGCCGCTGTTATTGCTTGCGATTACCCGGAAGTGGTACGAGCCAGGACGCAGGTTTGAATACTGCACTTCGCGGTCATTGACCACCTCTCTCCATTCATTGTCCTGTCCTTCGAGCTTGTATTTGAAGTGAATCTTCTCAGGCGCGGCGAGGCTCAGCGCACTATAGTCGATCGTGAGATCACGCACTCGCGCCGGCAGGCGCAAGTGGGATACTGCCAGGCCGGGCAAGTTTTGCCAGTACGACTTATGGTCCGCGATGATCCGCTCGATGTGGATGGGAGGAGGGATTTTGTTGAAGGCAAGATGATGGGGATCGACGACTGAGACACCCTCTCCCCCCAAAAACCACAGTTTCCCGTCGGCCGACTTAGCCACGGGAGGATTGAAGTAGGCAGGCGAAGTGGAGGTGAGCCCAACCCCGTCAGCAGCATCCCACAGTGTCGTTTCAATCCTATGCTTCGGGTCGGCGATCCACGCATCGAGTTCAGTCCGCGCGATGCGCACCAGGCCGCAGGCCGTGTTTAACCAGAGGGAATGATCGTCGTCTTCAATGGACCAGTGGATCGTGTCACACGGTAAACCATTGTTCGTTGTGAGGGTGGCGACGCTGCCATCTTTGATGCGGCTGAGCCCACCCTCCTGTGTTGCCACCCACAGCGCACCATTGTGATCGAGTCGGATACCCGCCACAGGCCCCTTTCCCAGCCCATTGGCGGTTGTGAACGAGGCGCGGACCACACCATCCTTGAAATACAAGACGCCTCCGTCGGTCCAGAAGGCAAGCCACACTCCGCCTCGATCTGAGGCTACAATCTTAGCTTGTTGGGAACGCCCCATGGTCGACCAGGGAAAATTCTCAACCAAATGCCCATCCCGCATATGCGAGAGGCCTTTGCTCCCAGAGAGCCATAGATTGTCTTTGTCGTCCCCGGCAATGCAATACACTTCTTCGCTGGGCACGCCAGCCACGCTCACAAAGCTGCCGTCCTTGAAGTATGAGAGTCTGTGCCCTGAGAACGAGGCCCAGACACGCCCGCGGTTGTCCACGAAGAGAGAATTGACAAAATCGTCCGACAGCCCGTTCGGCTTCCGGAAAATTGTGCTATGTCCGTTCTTCCACCTGGTCAAACCATCGTGAGTCCCGACCCAAATGCTTCCGTCTGCACCAGCGACCAATGAAGAAAGATAGCTGCTGGACAAGCCCTGCTTCGTAGACATCGTCGTAACGGGGAGCTCTCGAAAACGGTCCAGTCCCCGGGTGCTGGCGAACCAAACATTGCCTTCGCGATCTTCGAAGAGACTGCAGCTGATATCGCCTGAGAGTCCATCGGATTTCGCAAATATGTCTGTCCTGCCGTGATGTATATGGATAAGCCCCCGTTGGTGGGTTCCAATCCAGAGCCCCCCATCACGGTCCCGCAGCAGCTTGTTCGAATCGACCTCGCGGTCCGCAAGCAGCGCATTCCGATTCATCGCGCTATAAATAGGATAAGGTTCGAGCTTGTCCGCAACCACTCGCTTGAGGCCTGCACCGCTGATTCCAATCAAAATTCGGCCGTCGTCGGCCTTTAACAGGTCGCCAACTCGCATGCCGGGTATCGCGTAGCGTTGTGCAGGACTCGGGTTGCATCGCCAAACTCCGGAGTCGGCGCCGGCCCAGAGAGTGCCTGAGCTGTCCTCACCCAAACTCCAAACAAACGAGCCGAAGGCGCCATCTTCTCCTTTGCACTCTACTGTGCCGTTTCGTATCGCGCATACCCGGGCCGGCAAGACTGTACTGCTGTACGTGCCCACCCACACCGCTCCCTCGTGGTCTTCGAGTAGAGATGTCACAAATGCTTTGCCAATTTCTGGGTAATAAGTCAACTTTTCGCCGTCCCAGCTCACCAAGCCTTCAAACGTACCAATCCAAAGAGTGCCGTCGCGCGTCACCAGCAGAGCGTATGGCTTATTTGGGAGTTGCTGACCTGCGGGTGGTTGCCATAGAACAGGCTTAACTCCATCGAAGCGGTACAAGCCGAATTCGCTGCCGAGCCACAGATAGCCATCGGGCGTCTGGGCCATCGCGAAAATGGCGCCCACGGAGAAGCCGTCCCGCGCTGTCCATGCCGTGTGTGCGTATTGGCTGACATCCAGCGAGGGGTCCAGCGCCAGAACCGGATAAGACCCGAGCAGGAAGCTGAGTATGGCAATCGTGATGAGCGCCCGCGCAGCTCTCATTTGCGACCTCGTGCGACATGACAGCAAAAGCAGCGAACGGAAAAAAGGAACCGCAGAGGAGTATGCCGTCCCTTAGGCAGCTAATGTACCACTCTCAATGGCGCGCTTGTCAGTGATTCTCGCCACCGCAAAGCATGGGATCACCCACGACTACGGCCGTGTAAGGAAGATCGGCAGGCCGAGCTTGTGGTCGTACTTCGGGCGGTAACGCTCGGTGTTATACATCGATGCAATATCCACCTTGCGCGGGCCGAGCTTCGGATCAGGAAGCGGCACCATGGCATAACGCCCTTCGTTGATCGCCGTCATCAGGCCGGATTTGCCTTGTTCGAGGGCATCCATGGCCATACCTGCGAACGTGAATCCAACCATGCGGTCGACGAAGTCGGGGCTGCCGGAGCGCAGGTCGTAAGTGAGATCGCTCACGACGGTCTCTTCGCCGGTCGCGTGCTTGATCTCATCACTCAGGTCTTCGGCCACACTCATCTTCTTGCGATGTCCGAATGCATCGGCTTCGCCGTATTCTTTTACCGCGTAACCCTGCCACTCTGCGCCTTCGGAGAGAATGACAAGAGAGTAGTTGCTCGGGTTGTTGCGTTTGTCGTTGATAAGCAATTCGATCAGGTGTTGCAGATCGACCTTATATTCGGGAATGCAGCAACGCACGGCTGTGATGTAGGCCGTGTAGAGCGCAGTGTAGCCGGCATCGCGTCCAAAGACGCGGAAGATGCCAATGCGCTCGTGCGACCCGATCGTTGTACGTTGGCGATCGATGGCGTCCATCGCACGCGTAATCGCCGTCGAGAATCCGATGCAGTACTCGGTGTTGCGCACGTCATTGTCCATGGTCTTCGGCACTGCGAGTACCTTCATGCCTTTACGATCGAGTTCCGCAGCATAACTGAGAGTATCGTCACCACCAATGGCGATCAGGTACTCGAGACCCAATGTCGCGATGTTCCTCAGCACGGCCGGCGTCACATCGAATACAGTGCTGGTCACGCCCTTCTTGGTCGACTCTTTGGCTTCGAACTTCTGCCCTTCGAGAGCGGGAGGCACGTTCTTAATCTTGGCGGGATTGGTACGCGAACTGTGCAGGAAAGTTCCGCCCGTCCGATCGATGGTGCGTGTGTTGTCGCGGTTCAGAGGCAGGATGTACCTCGTCTTGCTCGCTGGATCATTCAGATCGACGTGGGTCAATCCTTCCCATCCACGGCGAATGCCGATGACGTCGCATCCGATTTCTGCCCCGCGGTAGACCACGGATTTGATTACAGAGTTCAGCCCGGGAACGTCGCCGCCTCCCGTGAGTATGCCTATACGCTTCTTGGCCATGTATGACTCCTTACCTAGCGCGAACTAGGACGACAATGGATCGCGGCGCTACTTGATAGATCGAGTGCTGGAGCGGCAAACCCTGTTTTGTGAAATCGTCTGGACTCGGGAGGTCGGTGTCCACGATTCTCATCCAATCTTCGGGCGCGCCTTCGTGAATCTGGAACTGCAACTCTTGCCAATACGCATTGATCATCACGTAGATATCGTCGTCGCCTTGGGAAGCGCCATGCAGACAAAACGCCAGGCTGCGTGAATGGGGGGAAAGATCTACCGTGGGGCCCGTGCCGTACCAGGAAACATCCTCGCGCCAGAACCTGCTGCGACACAGGGAAGGATGTGACTTCCGGAACGCAATCATGCCTTTGAAGAACCGGAATATGTCCTGATCTTTCTCGAGCCGACTCCAATCCAGCCAACTGATTTCGTTATCCTGGTTGTAGGGGTTATTGTTTCCAAACTGACTATTCAGGAACTCATCGCCGGCGCGGAACATCGGGATACCATTCGACAGCAGGAGCAGACAGCAGAAGTTCTTCACCTGTTTCCGGCGAAGCGTCAAAACCTCTGCTGACGCACCCTCATCTCCTTCATGTCCGCAATTCCAACTGTAATTCGCGTCCATCCCGTCTTGATTGTCATGACCGTTTTTCCAGTTGTGTTTGTGGTTATAAGAAACGAGATCGTAGAGCGTGAAGCCATCGTGGCAATCGATATAGTTGAGGGTCTGGAAGGCATGATAGGAATGCTCGCGGCTGTCCGGAAACAAGTCATCGCTGCCGTAGATACGACGCATAAGATCCGGGACCATCCCGGCATCGCCCCTCACAAAACGACGGATATCGTCGCGATAACGCGCGTTCCATTGCAGCCAAGTCGTGCCCGGAAATCCGCGTCCCAGCTGGTAACAACCCACGTCCCAAGGTTCAGCGATCAAGGCCAATCGACCCAACTCCGGGTCGGCGGCGATTTCGCTGAATATGGGAGCATCTCCCCAATTCAGTGATCCATCGGCATTGCGGCTAAACACCGATGCCAGATCGAAGCGGAAACCATCGATGTGCATCTGGTTCTTCCAATACCGCAGGCTGTCCATAACCATTTTGCGCACGTGAGGCTGGCTGAAATTCAACGTATTGCCAGTGCCGGAGTGATTGGCATACGGGTTCGTCGGGTCGGAGGACAGCATGTAATAACCGGCAGCATCGAAACCCTTGAGGCTATAGATTGGGCCGAGGCGATCTCCTTCACACGTGTGGTTGTACACAACGTCGAGCACCACCGCGATTCCGGCTTTGTGCAAAGCCTTGACCATATTCCTGAATTCGAGATGTTGCTCATCATCGCCACGGGCGCCATACTCCGCGTGAGGCGCGAAGAAGTTCAAAGGCATGTAGCCCCAATAGTCTCTTTCGTGAGGGTCACGCTGAAAGACGGGCATCAGTTCGACAACGGTGATCCCAAGGTCCTTCAGATATGGGATCTTTTCGATCAATCCGGCATAGGTGCCGGCTCTCGAGGGATGCACACCGGAATTGGGATTCTTTGTGAATCCCTTGACGTGAAGTTCGTAGATGATCGCGTCCGATTCGGGCCGGGGTGAAACATCTCCTGCCCAGTCAAATGCATCATGCTGTTCAGGCAACACCCCGAGCGGTGCCTGTGCGTGATTGAGGCCTGACCCCATCGCGCGCTTGCGATCAAACCCCGGCGGGAAGAAAACTCGTTTCGCATACGGATCGAGAAGAACCTTTTCGTGATCAAATCCGGGGAGACCAGCAACGCCCTGCCCTGAAACCGAATAACCGTAATAGCGGGCATCGCACATTTGATCGAGCGGGATCCTGCAGTGCCAGATCCGCCCTGACTTATTGCGGATAGGATCGAAGTGAAATGTCAAAACTGGCTTTGCCAAATCGCTAGGGGAATAGAGAAACAGTTTCACACTCTCGGCATGTTCAGCACACACCGCAAAATTGAAGGCTTGGTCTTCCTCAATCCAGGTAACCCCTAGCGGCAATGGAAGCCCCTCGGTGTGTGCCCACGTGCGACGTTTTTGCGGTGACGCTGCTGGGACGGACGCTGCGTCAGGTACGAAGTCGCTGGCCGCGATGGATTGGAGAAGTGTGTTTTTCACGTATTAAGAAGCTAGTGACACGCCGCATCATCCTGGAAAGTACCGCCGGCGAACATCTGCGCCAGGAATTGGCCGCAACGGATCATCTTCTGGGCGTCCTGATCATCCTTGAGCGGGTTTTCCGATGTCGACAGGTCGGCCGCGCTCAACGAATTCCGAGCGTCAATAAAGCTCTCAGCCCAGGCCTGCACATTGTTGAACTCATTCTTCAGCAACTCAAGCCCGCGGTGGTCATCATCCGTCGATGCAGCGGCTGAGGCTAATGCGACGCTGTCGGCGGCTCGACCCTGGTACGCGCGAATGGTGTTTCCCGCTATGGCCTTCCCCACGGGATATCCATTTTGAACGATCACCTGCAGCATCCCGCCCCATTCTCTTATCGAGGCCATCGCCTCGATCGCAGCCCTCATGAACCCGAGTGAAAATCCCGACTTCGCCTTGTCGCGGGCCGGCTCCGAAGCGTCGCTCGGAGCGAGTGTCAGAATGATTCGGTCCTCCTCAAAGCTCAGCGAGCCTTTTGTGATTCGCGCCAGGTCCTGCACGTCCACGAACACCCGCCCATGGTTTCGAATGACTGTCGCCTGCCCTTGGTAGCCTTGCACCGAGAGCGTTTCTCTCGGGACCTGCATTTGCGCCAATGCCATGAAGGCCGAGATTAGCATTGCCCCAACTATCACGGGCCGCTTCATGATGCTGAACATCGAGTGCTCCCTGGATGAGAATCTCGATCGAAGAGCAGCCTGGCTCATTGCTGAGGCGGATCTGCCACGATCACCGGAGGTTGTGACGCGCTACCCCCTTGCACGGCATACTGTGCCTGGGTGAGCGGCGGAAGTGAGGCTTCGACCTGCATATCCATCATCAAGTCGACGCGACGCTCCAGTTGAAAGAATTTTGTTACCGTAAGAGCCGAAAGCACTCTGTTGAACTTCTTGTAATACTGCTTCTTCAATGCAGCCAGACGATATTCGCAGTCCAACATTTGGTCTGCCATCGCTTTGGCCTCGGCATCGGTCAGCTTCGGGTACTTCTGGGTGTACTCCTTTATCACGGCAGAGCGACGATCATCCAGCTTGGATCGTTCGTACTGGTATTGCTGATAGATCGGCCAGAACGCCGCGCCCTCTTTATCATTGAAACTCATTCCTGTTGTGATGAGGGCAGTCCTGTCTGCCTGCATATTGGCCCTCACTAGTGCGATGGTGGAGTCGATAGTGGGCTCCTGATCTTGAGCACGGCCAAGAGGGCAAAATGCGAGCATCGCGAACGTAACCATGAGTAATGCACAATTCTTTATCATTGACTGAACTCCTAGGCCGCTTGTTTGTGTCATTCGTGGGCGCAGCGGCGCAGTGCGCTCGACAACTTCTTTGTGAACGGTTCCTCGAAAGGACGAGAAGCAGTTGCACCAGATGATGTAGGGCACGCCAGTTGCCGAACTGATCTCAGGATCAAATCATTTCTTTTCTTGTGGTTCTGCAATAGACCTGGTGCCCGACGACAATACCCTGCCCGGTAACGGGCATGCGGACCTCATCTGGTCAGGCCTGGGTCGATTCGACAAGCGTTTATTCGCCTGCATAAGAGTATTCGCGGAGCCCTACTCGCCGTGGGAGGGCTCTACTGCCGGATCTAGACTCGCCGCCATAGTCCTCGGCGCCTCCGCCTTCTTCATAACGATCATGCACATGGCTCCAACTCCTGCCCAGAAGACGGTGCGCGCACGTCGGCACAATGCCAATGTCAAGCCAGCGGTGCCCGTCACGCCAAAGATCTTGGCAATCAGCATATTTCCAGCTTCATAGGTTCCCACGTTGCCCGGGTTAAGCGCGCCTACGAGGTTGATCACCTTGGTCAGCGCTTCCACGATGAAAGCACCGCTTATGGCTACTTTTGCTCCCATAAACCGCAGAATGATGTAAACCTCCAGGATTGCCAGCATGTGCCACACAAGATTGAAGATCAGTGTTGCCCAGAACGCGGTGGGCGCTTCGTCACGGAAGCTCAGGAGGTTGTCCTCCGCCGAGTCAATGATTGGCTGTTTGCCGCTGACCCACGAGTGAAGCCGAGGCAATCGGCCAATCGCCCGGGTGGCACGGCCCAGCAACTGCCAACGGTGTCTAACAGACACTACCGCCAGGATTACCGCTGATAGAAGCACAGCAACGAGCAGCATTGCATAGGTTCGCCACGTGCCAGAAAGCGGAGCAAGCAGTAAGGTGGCTGAGATTCCGGAAACGGTGATGAGTACGGCGGTGAATGTATGCAGTGCTCCGTCAATCGCGCCGGCCGACAATGCATTCGAGAGGGGCACTGCGCGACGTAGCAGCGATATGCGCGTCCCCTCGCCAAGCACCTTTCCAGCGATACCAAATTGTCCGATCCCGTCCGAGATCAATTGCGCGACGAAGCTACGGAACCAGGAAAGCCCACTGATATCGCAGGTAAACGCCCGTCTCCAGGCATATGTCTTGGCCAATTGTGAGAGCCCTCCCAAAAGAATGACCAGAGAGAATCCCCAACCGACCGCCTGCAGTTGTTTCCAAACGGCCTCCGGGCCGCTTCGAAAGACCAAGTAGCCGAGGAGACCAAAGCCCACCAGAGCGGCTAAAAACCGGAGAGAGCCCTGAATGAGAGACTGTGGCCGGGGCGCGGTACCGCCCTTACGTGCCTTCTTGAGGACAATTCTCCATCTCCTCGGCTTCTTCGGTTTGTGCGTCTGCTGGATCCCCATCAGCGCACAGTCAATAACTGAGTTACCTGCTCCCATGTCGCTCTCCCCATTTTCCAGTCGATTTGCGTAGCTGGATATTGAAGAGCAGCAGATGGATTGCCAATCGGATCCCCGCTTAAAGCTTTAATACTGATTGTGTTCGAGGACTGAACGTGAATTCGGCGTGCCTTGCCCAGGGCACTGCCTCAATGCGGGCAGCGAGGTGGCGTACCGTGCGCGAAAATGCTGGTCATCCACAAGAATGCCGTGATTCCCGTTTGGCCCAATGAGTGCAACCTGCAGTAGGTCCATGCCCGAGCCCAAAGGATTTAAATGAATTCAGCAGTGGCACCCTCCCTTTCCACGGTCGGCCAAGACCTGAATCAACTCTGTGTCAACACCATCCGCACGCTCTCAATGGACGCCGTTCAGGCAGCGAACTCAGGCCATCCGGGAACTCCCATGGCTATGGCGCCAGTTGCTTACTGTTTATGGCAACAGTTCCTGCGCTTCGATCCACAGG
>Ga0181532_10003274_pt1 | contig 14649 bp, 11 predicted proteins | sample PEATcosm2014_Bin_33_FD_119768 | JGI IMG/M metagenome (GOLD analysis project Ga0181532, IMG submission 119768) | Peatland microbial communities from MTU Mesocosm Facility, Houghton, MI, USA - PEATcosm2014_Bin11_30_metaG | ecosystem: Environmental > Terrestrial > Soil > Wetlands > Peat | place...
CGGGTGAACTCCCGGAGCCCGTCGGCCCCGTGGATCCGTCCGAACCCGGACTCGCCCACCCCGCCGAACGATCACCGGCCGGACGTGCGGCGCGTCGACCGCGTCCTCGGCCCGCCCGGGCTGGGTACTGCCGCCGCGGTCGCCGGGTTCAGCGAGCCGAACGTCTTCCGGGTGGGCGCCGATCCGGGCCCGGTTCCTGTGCCTGGGATGCTGTCATGGCCGTCGCCATCCTCGCCTGCTGGCCGCACGCGCACACTGAAGTGTTAACTAAATCAGTTGACCCACACCGAAGCTACCGTTCAGTAGCAAAGATCCGCCGGCCCTGGAGACAGACCGTTGCCGACTCGCCCCTACGTCCTGATCAGCTGCGCCATGTCGGTGGACGGCCGGATCGACGACACCGGCCCCGCGCGTCTCATGCTGTCCGGCCCGCCGGACCTGGAGCGGGTGGATGAGCTGCGGGCCAGCGCGGACGCGATCCTGGTGGGCGCGAACACGGTACGCCGGGACAACCCCCGGCTGCTCATCCGCTCACCGCGGCTCCGCGCCGCCCGGGTGGCGGCCGGGCGGCCCGAGCATCCCCTGCGGGTCACCGTGACCACAACCGGCGACCTGGACCCGGCCGCGCGCTTCTTCGCCCCGCCGGATCCGGCCGTCGCCCTCACCCGACCAGGCGTGGGCGCGGCCCCGTTCGTCTACTGCGCCAGCGCGGCGGTCCCAGCCGCGGTGGCGCGGCTGGGGGACCGGGCCGAGATCATCGACGCCGGTGACCCGCCGTCGGTGTCCTTCATGCTCGCCGATCTGGCCGAACGGGCGGCGGCGCGGCTTCTCGTCGAAGGCGGGTCGGTCCTGCTGCGTGATTTTCTGGCGCAGAATCTCGCGGACGAGCTGCACCTAGCCGTGGCGCCGTTCTTCGTGGGGGAGGCGGCCGCGCCGCCGTTCGCGCTGCCGGGGCCCTACCCGGCGGACCGGCAGCATCCGATGACGCTGGCCAGCGTGCGGCGGCTCGGCGGCGTGGTCGCGCTGTGCTACCTGCTGGGGCCCGGCGGCCACGGCGGTCCCGGCGGCCCCGGCGTGACCGACGCACGTTTCCTCCGGGCCGCGATCGAGCTGTCCCGGCAGTGCCCGCCCTCGGACACCGCCTTCTCGGTGGGGGCCATCATCGTGGCCGCGGACGGGGAGATCATGGCCACTGGCTTCTCCCGTGAGCAGGACCCGCACGATCACGCGGAGGAGGTCGCGCTGCGCAAGGTGCACCCGGTTGACCCGCGCCTGCCCGCCGCGACGATGTACAGCTCGCTCGTGCCGTGTGGCGCGCGGGCGTCCCGCCCGGTCACGTGTGTCCAGCACATCCTCGCGGCCGGCATCCCCCGGGTGGTCTTCGCGTGGCGCGAGCCGCCCATCTTCACCGAAGGCCGCGGCGCCGAGCAGCTCCGCGCCGCGGGGGTCACAGTCGTCGAGATTCCCGAGCTCGCTCGGGCCGCCAGCGCCATCAACGCCCCCGCGCTGCGCAACCATGGCGTCCAGCCATAGCGGTCCATGGGAACCGGCCGTAGCGGTCCATGGACATCGGCTGGCCTGGGTGACCTGGCCGTCAGTGCCGCTGAGGAGTATCCGGAGTACAACTCTTGACCAGCGACGTAAGCGGCCCGGGAACGACGAGCGCCGTGCGCCCGACAATGCCCTGCCGGTCGTGGAGCGGCTCGCCACGGACCTGACGGGACGGCGGCCGTGAGGCGCCGGCTGGGCGCGTTCTGGCGCCAGACCTTCTCCTCGCTGAAGGTCCCGAACTACCGCCTCTACTTCACCGGCCAGTCGATATCCCTCGCCGGGACCTGGATGCAGATGACGGCGCAGTCCTGGCTCGTGCTGACCCTCACCCACTCCAGCACGGACCTGGGCTTCACCGTGGCCCTGCAGACCCTGCCCGTCCTGCTGTTCGCCCCGCCAGGCCCAGCAGGGAACGAATCATTGTGGAGTACGTCCTGCACTCCCTGAACTGCGCACCAGTCCCGGCGACAGGCGACGGCACAGTGGGTCTTCGCCCCAGCAGCACAGTCCTGGCTCAGCATCCGGCCCGCGCGGCCTCGTCCGGCACGGCGCCGGATGCTATCCGACGGCGAGCGCGAACATGTGCATCCCCTGGTTCCGGCCGGTCGGCGGGTTCGCGCCATTTGGCGGCAGCGTCACCGCCCTGACCTCCCGGCCGGGGATGATTGGCGCGCTGGCGTAGAAGACATAGACGGTGTGGTCGCGTTGGCCGACCACGCCGCCGTTGCTGGCGGGGCTGGAGTCGTTGACATAGGACAGGGTGGCGACGGCGTCGTTCTCAGGACCGGGCGCGGCGATATAGTTGCCCAGTGTGAACGTGTAGTCGCTGGCTGTCCCGTCGGCATAGTGCACGGTGCCGGTGCCCAGTGCGTTGGACGGGCTGCTGGCGCCGAGGAACCCCAGCCGGGTGCCGGTGCCGGAAATCCGGATCGTCTGCCCCATCGCTATCACGTTGTCCGGCTTTCCCGCCGGAACGTTGGGCCAGGTGAAGCTCAGGCCATTGCGGGCAACCGTCGCTCCCGGGCCGAGCCCGGCGGCGGTGAGCGCCTGCTCAGAGTAGCTATTGCCGGTGCCGTCGAAGTCCGCGGCAGCGACATCGGAGTCGTCACTGATGCCGGTGTTGTTGAACGCTGCCGCCAGCGAGGGATACTCGACCGGGGTCCCGGTGGTCAGCGCGAAGATGTGCGCGGCGTTCACGGCGGGGTGGACGGTGTTGGAGCGGTTCGGGAGAGTTACGGCGACGACCCTCTTGCCCGGGTCGAGCGCGACCGTGGCCTCGTAGACGTAGGCCGTGGTTTCCTGGGACTTCCCGCTGGCCGTGTTGTAGTAGGTCATGGCGGCGGCGACGCTGAAGCCCTGGTCTGGCCCGCTGGCGGCCGGGCCGCCGGTCCAGCTGTTGATATACACCAGCTGGAAGTCGGCTGAGCCGTCGGCGTAACGGACGATGACCGTCCCGTAGCCGCCCCCTCCGGTGCAGGCGGCCAGCAGGCCCAGCGCGGTAGCGCCCGGCTTGCCGTCCACGAGTACCGTCTGCCCGGAGCCGAGCGCGTTGTCTGGCTGGCCGGGCGCCATGTCCGGCCAGGTGTACTCCAGCCCGTCGGATGTCTTCACCGTGGCGCCCTGGGCCAGGCCTGCCGCGGCGAGCGCTGCGGCGGAGTAGCTGTCACCGCCGCCGTCGAGGTCGCCCGCGGCCGGGCTGCCGTCCGCGGTAATGCCGGTGTTGGTAAACGCCGCCGCCAGCGAGGGATACGGGACGAACACGTCGGCGCTGGCGTTGGTGACGCCACGTTGGGCGCCCGCGGTGTAGGTGGACTGCACGGTGAGGGCGGCGGTCTGCGGGTCGGCGCCGCCCGGCACGATCACCCGCCAGCTGGCTCGGACCGACTGGCCGCTGCGGATGTTCGTGAAGGTCGTGGCCGACATGGCGGTGGCCGTCCACCCGGATGGCAGCTGCGCGGCCAGCGCGGCTTGCGTCAGGGCCGGCAGGCCATTGTTGGTAAACGAGGCGGTCAGTGTGACGGTGCTGCCAGGGATGATCACGTCCCGGCTGACCAGCGCCGTCAGCGCGCCGGAGGGCACCGGCTCGCCAGCGCCGGCGGGCGCGACGACCCTGATGGTGGCCGTCGCCGATCCGAGCGTGGGATGAGCCGCCCGGACCGTGACTGTGCCGGGGGAGTTAAGCAGCGTCCTGATCCAGACCGCTCCGGCGGAGCCGGCGTCACCGAAGGCGAACGGGTTGTCGCCGATGAGCACGCCGGGACCGGTGACCGACAGCTGAACCTCGCCGCTGACGTACGGCCGGGCGTTGCCGTAGGCGTCTACCGCACGGAACTCCACCCGGGTCTCGTCGCCGCCGTCTGCGGTCAGCTCGGTATCGTCCGCGGCGACCGCCAGCCGGTCGCGGGAAGTGTCGGCGGAAAACGTGCGGGTCGCAACAAGCACGCCGCCCAGGTACCCGTCGATCCGCAGCTCGGGGAGGCGGGCGCCGTCGACGCCGGAGAAGTCAGTAAAGGACGGCGGATGCGGCAGGCTCCCGTAGCTGGCGGTGTCGGGGGTCACCGTGGCGTAGTGGGCGCCGCCCACGTAGACCTCCAGCTGGTCAAGGTTGGAGCAGATCATCGCCGACGGCAAGATCGTGACCGGGTAATCGGGCCCGAATTCCCAGTAGAAGGCGGGCTGGATCACTGGCCGGACCTTCGGGTCCGCCTGAGCCTGGTAGATCGCGGCCCCCGGCTTGGGAATGCGGAACAGGTCGACCACGCCGACGTACTTCACGCCGCCGAAGCAGTTGCCGGTGGCGTCGGACTCGTAATCGAACCCGGCCCAGGCGATCAGGCCGCAGTACCTGTCATCGGAGAACGAGATGTTGTGTACCTGGGCGTGCGCGGTGGCCAGCCCCTGCTGCAGCTGTTGCGGGCTTATCCGGCGGTAGGCGAGGGCCGGCCCGGACAGGGTGCCGATGGTCTCGCAGATCAGATACGGCTTGCCTGCCGCATCGGTCGGGGGCGCCAGCGTGGGCTCGCGCAGGCCGTCGGGGCCGGTGAGGCTGCTGTAGTCATGGTTGCTGTAGACGTCGAACACGAAGCTGGCGTCGGTGGGGCAGCCGTCGCCCCCGGTTGGCCTGGAGCTATCGAGGGAGTGCGCGAGCTTGTTGTACAAGGTGTACTCCGTGACGTGCTCGCCGGCCTCGTTCGGCATCGCGCCCCACACGATGATCGACGGATGGTTGCGGTCCCGGACGATCATGTCGCGCACGTCCTGGTAGGCCGCCTGCTGCCACCCGGCGTCCCCCAGGTAGCCCCAGCCCGGGATCTCCTCCCACACCATCAGCCCCAGCTCGTCGGCTGCGTCATAGAAATCCTCGGACTGCGGGTAGTGCGAGCAGCGCACCATGGTGCAGTTCAGCTCCCGCACCATGATCTCGACGTCCCTGCGCTGGACCCTAGCCGACATGGCGCCGCCGGCGAACGGGAAGAACTGATGGTGGTCCAGACCGAACAGCTTGACCCGGTTCCCGTTGAGGTAGAACCCGTCCAGCGTGAAGCTGGCGTCGCGGAAGCCGGTCCGCACCTGGTAGTCGTGCAGCGGCGCGCCGTTGACCCGCAGCGTGGCCCGCACCGTGTACAGCTTCGGGTTATCGACGTCCCACAGCGTGATGCCGGTCAGGTCAGACAGCGTGGCGGTCGCCGTGACCTGCCCGGTCTGGCTGATCGTCACCGGGGCCGAAGCGCGGGAGATCACGGCAGTGCCGTCGAGCAACTCGGCGGCGATGGTCACGGCGCCGGCGGGCACGGCCGCCGCGTCCACGGTGCACTGTACCTGAACCTGCCGCTGGTCGGCGTTGAGCACGTTCACGGGCTTGGCGAACACGTCGCAGATGTAGACCTGCGGCACCAGCCGCAGCTGCACGTCCCGGTAGATCCCGCCGGGCTCCCAGTAGTCGATCGAACGGGGGTCGTACGGCGCGGGACGATTCGGCGGCACGTTGAAGTTGAAGTGCGAATCCAGGGTTACCGCCAGCACGTTGCCGCTGGCGGACAACTGGTCCGTGATTTCGACGCTGAACGGCAGGTAACCGCCGACGTGGCCGGCCAGGACCTGCCCGTTGAGCACGGGCGTGAAGCTGGTCATCGCGGCCGCGACATCGAGGAAGATCCGCATTCCGCTGGCCTGGGCAGGGGTGTCGAAATGTCTGCGGTAGACCCAGGCCTGCTGCCAGCTGTCCGGGGCCCAGTTCCGCCAGGACAGCGGCGTCACCGTGTGCGGGAGCGCGACGGTCTGCAGCCCGGAGTCGTCGAACCCCGGCTGCGTGCTGCCCGTAGCGGCGGGGCCGAACAGCCAGCCCGTGTTAAAAGGCACGACACGTGCGGCAGGCCCCCTGGACGTCGCCTCCACCGCCCGCGCACGGCTCCCGGCCAGCACCGACCACGGGACCAGAGCCGCGGCGCCCGTCGCCGTGGCGCGCAAGAAAAGCCGCCGCGCGAGTGAAGCGGCCGGATTCTCCTGCGATTGTCCGGTCACGTAAAGTCTCGCATCCCCAAGCGGCTCCCTTCTCGCCGAATTCGCTCCCGCGCAGGCCGGAATCCGGGTGCTAGCGGATTCCGTTTCGCGTTTGGTCACCTGATCAGGCTGCCTTGTGCATATCGGCACAATCCGCGAAGGGTGCGATAACCACACAGGCTGTCCGGACGGCTCCTCGAAGGCGAGCGGCTTCATCTACCGCAGCACCAACGACACTCCCGCCGCCCAGGCCCTGACCCGCTGGGCCAGGGAGATAGTACCGGCCGTCCGCGAGGCGATCGGCAAGTAAGGCAAACTCGGCTTTGGGGTGAGCACGAGGCGGACGATGCGCCGTGAGGCGCACTCAGCGGAACGGATTGATGACCCGGATTCCGGCGTAGTCTTGGCCGTCGCCGAGATCTTCGCCACCCAGCCCGGCATCGGCGACCCGCGCGATCCGGCATCGTCACAGCGCTTCCTCCGGCCGTTGGCTCTTCCTCCTGTGCGGGGACTACGATCCGACTTGGGAGAGAAGATGGGCAGCAGGAAGCGTCGGCTCGACCCTGTGGGGCCGTTTGGCAATCCGGACGGGTCACGGGCCGATATCGAGGACGTGCTCAGCGAGTTCGTCGACTTTGGCGGCGATCCGGCGTTTGGCCACATCGCGACGCGTGCGAACGACTCCATGGTGCGGGTCATCGTGGGGAAGCTCGGGTCTGGCAAGACGGTTTACCTGCGGCGTCTTCAGGATTTCCAGGCACATCAAGACTCCGTCTACGCCACCGTGCCGCAGCAGAGCTTGCCGAAGACCGAAGTTGTGGTGAAGGCGTGCCAATGGTTCTCGGACCGTGTGCTGGTCGAGAAGTGGATGCAGATCTGGGAGCGCGCGATCATGCGGTCGCTGGCCTCGCACCTGCTGTGCCGTCCCGAGTTGCGTCAGCAGTTGCGCGACGAGCAGGCCGACGAGATCGAGCAGTCGTACGGGCGGCTGCTCGACGAGTTCCGCCGGCCCCGGTCCATCTACAGCCAAGTGCGCGACATCATTAACCAGGAGCAGACCGCCCACCAGCTATCTAGGTACCTCGACGATCCGCTCTGGGACGACCTCGAGGATCTGCTGGGCGAGGTTGTAGGCCAGTGCAAGCCGATTTATTTCTACCTTGACGCGCTGGACGAGGAGTTCGGCCATGCCCCGATGTACTGGCTGAAGTGCCAGGAGGGGTTGTTTTATCAGGTCATGCGGATGCTCCGCGACCCCAGGCTGGGCGGCCGCCTGCATATCGTCATTTGCATCCGCGACATCGTCATGTCGTCGGTGTACCGGTCAGAACATGCGCCACGGTACTACAACGAACCGCACATTCGCGTCCTGACCTGGGACCGGGGCTCGCTGCTCTATCTGCTTCAGAAAAAACTGCAGCGGCTGCCGCCGTCACTGCTGATGCGACGCGCCACCAGCGGCCCCCCCACGATCGGCGACTGGCTCGGGGTCAATGGTCACTGGCCGGGATCCGATGGCGACGAAACGATCGAGGACTACCTGCTCAACCACACGAGGCTGATCCCGCGCGACATCATCTCGCTCGGCAATGACCTGAACGAGGAGGTCTTGCGGCAGAAGCAGGCTGGCCACCAGGGCCTGCCGCCGGCGGCTCTCCAGGGGGTGGTACAACGCTGCGCCAAGCGGTTCGGCGACTCCCAGCTCGCCCAGTGCGCCAACCAGATCTCGTCGGACATGATGCCGAAGAACGCCGCCCTGCACGACTATTCCGAATTGTTCACCAGCACCCAGGCCTATATCAGCGGCGTGCAGGAGGACGTTCGCTCCTTCGTCCGGCTGATCGGAGTCGACCGATTCTCGCGTGCGGATCTGGAGGCACTGCAAGAAGTGGCGGATCTGCACTTCGAGAAGGCGACGGATCTCGCTTCCGTCCTGTGGCAGAACGGCCTGCTCGGGTATATCGACGAATCCGGGCGGCGCAGGTTCTACTCCATGGGCGACGTCGAGGAGTTCCACTTCCCGCCGGACGTAGGCACGTACGTGCTGCATCCGTGCCTGGTGCACACCGTCGGCGGAATCCAGCATGTGCGGGCGGACTCCCCCAGAGCCGGAGATGCGCGCCGCACCGGCCCGCTCACAATTCCTGAATGCAACGATCTGCCCGAGGCATCGGCCCCTGCACCGCCCTCAGGCGGCAGCCGAGCGTTCCCGGCACCTGACCCGGCGGAGGTGCGATCCTCGGTCGGGGCCAAGGCTGGTGACTACGCTGTCGGCGACGTCCTTGAGGGCCGCTTCGAGATTTTGGGCGTACTCGGGCAGGGCGGCTTTTCCAAGGTCTACCGCGTGCGCGATGACGTCGAGGGTGAGGAGCGAGCGCTCAAGCTCTTCGACAGCGCCGCCGGCTATGAGGCGGTGCGCCGCGAGATCGGCGCCCTGCGGAAGATCCATCATCCCAACGTGATGGAGGTCTTCTGGGCCGGCAAGACCAGTGTCGGCGAGTGGTATCTCATCACTGAGTTCATCGACGGCGAGTCTCTCGATGAGTTCGTCACCGGATCCAGGCGCCTTCGCGACCGGGAGGCGGTAGATGTCGCACTCGATCTGCTCGACGCGCTCGTCGCTTTTCATCCTGATTCGGCGCGCCTCAGGCAGCTGGATGCTAAACGTCGCGAAGACGGCCTACCGGAAGCCGAGTCGCGCGAGTGGATGGAACTGAAGGACAAAGGGCTGGTTCACCGCGATATCAAGCCACTCAACGTGATGCTCACTCGGACAGGAGCGAAACTGCTTGACTTCAACATCGCCTCCCGGGTCGGTGACCCCGTGCGCACGCAGTCAGGCACACCGCCGTATCAGCCACCCGACGCCGGCCTCGCTCGCTGGGACGTCTCCACCGACCTGTTTGCCGTCGGCGTACTGCTGTATCGGCTCCTCTGCAACGGCCACCACCCCTTCCCGAACGCGCAGCCCATGGCCGACGTACCGGTGACCGACCCGAGAACGATTCGCTATGACCTCAACCCTGACCTTGCCGGGTTTCTCAGCACGGCGTGCGCCCCAGCCGGCGGTGATCGCTTCTCCACCGCTGCTGACATGCGGCTGGCCTTGCGTAACGTCCGCGCTGACCTGTGACCAGCCGATCCGGAGGCGTTCTCTCATGGCGGGGTCTGGCACAGCGCAAGACGACGCTCCGGCTCCTTGTTACGTGGGCGTGAAGGCCGGGAACGAGTTCAGTCCGGTGCTGATGAGGCGGGCTGCGCGGCGGACATCCGCGGTCACTGCGCGGTGGACCTGGGCGGGTGTGCGGGCGCCGTCCAGGTATTTCGGCAAGGCCCGGTACTGGATGCGCCACAAGCCGAGCAGGGCGGTGGCCGCGATCTGCGGCTCCGGGTCGTCCGGGCGCATCCCGGCGCGCCCGCCCAGGATCTGGGCGGCCGTGGAGGTGAACTGGTCCATCATGTCGCTCTGGTAGGCCCTCAGTGAGGGAGTGTCCCGGATCAGGGTGCCGAAGCGCCGGATTGCGCCGGTCGCCTGGGCCGGGTCGTCCTGGGCGGCCAGCCAGGACGTCATGGCACGTAGTTCATCGTCCAGGGTCTGCAGCACCGCCTGCACCGGCGAAGCGCCGGGGTCGGCCAGGCCGGTTTTCACCGAGGCTATCGTTGATTCCAGGCGGTCCAGGATCAGCGATTCCTTGGTGGGGAAGTAGTTGAAGACCGTCTTCTCCGACACCCCGCACGCCTCGGCGATCTCCGTCACCCGGACGGCGTCAAAGCCCCGCTCCAGGAACATCTGCGTCGCCGTGCCGGACAGCTGCTGCCGCATAAGGCGCTTCTTGCGCTCCCGCAGCCCGCCGGCTTCCGGCGCCCCGCCCACCGGTGCCCCGGTCGCCGCGGTGGGCGGCACCGGCCACTCAGCTGCACCTGCGCTCATGTCGTCATCATAGTCCAGTGTCCAGTATTTTTTCCGCTACTATAATTTTCTAGTGACAGAAAATAGTCGCCTGTCGCTGTTCGCAGCCAACCGAGGAGTGCTCGTGAGCGAGATCCGTATCGTGCGTGACTATCCCCATCCCGCCGAGAAGGTCTGGCGTGCGCTGACCGACCCGGCGCTGATCACGCTGTGGACGTCCGCCGGCGCCGGCGGACGGCCGGAAGGCTTCACCCCCGTCCCGGGGACGAGGTTCCGGTTCGTCGCCAAGCCCAAGCCGGGCTGGAACGGCATCGTCGACTGCGAGGTGCTCGAGGCGGACGAGCCGCGGCTGCTGCGCTACTCGTGGGCCGACGGCAACGGCGGCGGCGACGTGACCCAGGTCGCCTACCGGCTCGAACCCCGCGCCGGCGGCACCCGCTTCACCCTCCACCGGTTGGCCGGCCGGACCTGGCCCGTGACGGACGTTGATCATGCGCCGGGGGCGCGGCTTCCGTCCGCATCCGGGACCGGCGGCGGGGTCAGCAGCCGGGCGATGGACGCGTTCTCATCGACGGTGTGGGGAACGCCGCGGCCGACCACGACCGGACGGGCGGCCGCCGTCTGCCCCATCAAGATTGATGCCGCGGAGGCGATCTCGTCGACCCGGTTCATCATCGGCTTGCTCGCGCTGCCGAACAGGTCGGCGTCCCCTGCTGGTTCCTCGGCGTGCCGCATGCCGGCGATCCCGATCGCCGCGCCGATCGCGCCCTCGCGCACCGGGCTGCCGAAAGAATCGGACACGATCACCGCCACCGAGGCCCCGGTCAGTTCGTGGAGCCCGGCACGGATGCTCCGGGCGGACGCGTCTGGATCAACCGGCAGGAGGACCGCGTAGCCTTCAGCGCGGTGAGCGACATTGGACATGTCCACCCCGGCCCCGGTGCCGACAAAACCGAGACGGTGCAGTCGTTCCCGCGCCGCCCGGTGCGGCGGACGCCGCGCATGGCTACCTCAAGATGGCCTGCGGGGCCACCGAGTCGATGAACAGGCCATCCGGTTCTCCCAGGTCCACGACGGTCTCGCCGAGGCTGGCCAGAAACCGCGCCCCAGCCCCGTAGGACGCGAAGGTCACCGTCCCCAGCCCGCATACCGCCGCCAGGGTGCGGGTCAGCGTGAGGGCCGGGACGACCCGGCCGAGTCCTGGCGCCCCGCGGCAGACCGCGACGATATTCACCATCCGCGTGCCTGCTGCGTGACCCCAGCAGAAGCACTCCCCGGCCTGCCCAGCATGCCGCTGCAGCGTCATATAGCCGGCACGCTTCAACTGGCTCTCCAGCATAAGGTAAGCCAGGTACAGAAAGTCGTCGGCCGTTGTCTGCCCGTCAGCGGCACTGACCACAAGCGACGCTTGCCTGCTGTCCCATACGGCATCGGGTGGTCCTGCGGCGGCGTGCACCAGCGACGCGGCGGGACGCTCGCCCGGCTCCGTGTCCAGCGCGCGGCCGTAGATGCGGGCTGCGGTCTTGCGGCCTTCCGGAAGCGACCTCCAGGTGCTCGCGTCTAGCGGTGGCGAACTCTTCTATGTGACTATAAGTGACAGTATGGCCACTCTCTTACCGTCCCTCTTCTAGCGCTGCCCGGGATACGCCCGATGACTACCGATTCCCCTGGCCAGTCGCCCGCGATCGAAGGCGAGCGCGTCGCCAGGGCGGGCGCCCGGTGGACACGGGAGGAGGAGGAACAGCTGGTCGTTGAGGTTCGCGCGGGGACTGACGTGGCGGAAGTCGCCGGGCGGCACGGCCGGACCCGGGGCGGGATCAAGTCGCGGCTGGTCAGGATGATCCCTGACGGTGAGGATGTGCCCGACAGCGAGAAGTTGGCATGGATCACGGCGAGACTCCGGGGCGATCCCGGGTTCGACTGGCGCGCGCAGCTTGAGCGGGTATCGGATGACAGCCTGGCAGCCAGCGAGGCTGCCCGGAGCGCGCCGCGCGCCGGGCGCGTGACCGGTCCTGATGTCGTACTGGCCGTCTGGCAGCAGGTAAACGGCCGCGAGCTCAGCGATCAGCGGAAGGCTGAGTTCCTGGCGCACCCGGCCCTCGATGATCTGACGGCATTCTCCGCGGAGATCCTCGCGGAGACCGGCAGGCGCCTTCATGACGAGCACGGCGAGCTGCTGCTGACCGCCTGGGCGGCCGAGTGCGCCGAGCCCGGGCTCACCGGACTGCCGCCTTCCGGGGAGCTCGGCCTGTCGCTGGCGAGAGCCGCAGGGGTGGTCCGTGCCCTGGTCGCGGCGCTGGCGGGCGCGGTTCGCTCGGACACCGACCGGGCTGTCTTGCAGCGCCGCCTAGGCATGCAGGGCGGCGCGCCGGAGACCCTGCGGCAGATAGGCGATGACCTGGGCCTGTCGCGTGAGCGGGTTCGGCAGCGGCAGGAAAGGGCCATCGCGAAGATGCGGTCTGCCGCCGTACTGCCAGGGCATAGGTCCGCTCGTGACCAGGCACGGGACCGGCTGACCGCGCTGGTTACCGGTGAAGACGGGACGCGGGATGGCGGCCTGGTCCGCGCGGTCGCGGCGCTGGGGTTGCCTCAGGCAGACCGCGCATTGGCCGCGCAGGTCATCGCCAGAGCCACCGGGGCCAGGCTCCATTGAGCGTGACGCCGGGCGCGGCGCGGGAGAGGCCGGCTGACCGGCGGCCGACGTGCCCGGGCGGTCTTGGTCAGCTCGGCAGGGTACCCTGCACGCCGAGGTCCTCGGCGCACTGAACTACTACCGGTCAGACAAACTTGGCCGGTACGACCGGCACACCCTCGCTTGAGGCTAAGCACTTCAGGATGCCACGCACGGCAGCCTGTGAACGAGTTTCTGGGCAAATTTACAGCTCTATACTGGATACTGGGAAACATTACAGTCCCGATCTGGGCAACCTGACGTTCATCAGCTGGGAAATCCAGACAGGCAAATCCGCAGCGGAGACCGTGCCGCCCCGAATGTGCGTGTGAAGACAGCCCGCCGAGATTGTGATAATGACATACATTGTCCAGGCGGCTCCGCGAAGGAGCCGACATGGACGAGGACAACGACGGCAGGTTCCCCGACGACAGCCTGGTCGAGGTTCGTTACCCGCTGACACGCTCGGAGCAGCAGGGCGACCGGTCGGCGTGGCCGTGGCTGCCGGGCTCGATTCTAGGTCAGTGCGGGCCGGATGAGTGGCATGTGCGCGTGGAGGCCCGCGAGCTAGCCACGCTGGGCAATGGCAGCCCGGCCTCCGCCGGGACGCTGTATGGCGGCGGCGAGCAGGGCTTCCTGGGTAGCATCCTCGCACAGGTAGAACTGGCCGTATCCGTACCGGCGGAGCAGCGCGGCGAGGACGTGCGGCGCGAGCTCGCGCAGCAGGTCCCCGGTTGTGCTTGGGCCGGCCGACGGCCGGCCGGGCAACCCCCGCGGTTCAGCGATGTTCGCGCCGGTGGCTTCGAAGATCCGCAGGCCGAGCAGCCCGAGCATGGCCACGAGAGCGAAGTCGCACGGATCAGGGGACTGGCGGGCTGCGGTGAGAAGGGCTTCGAACTGCAGATGAGTGAACCCGAGGGTCGGAGATTCGGCGGGCACTGAGGGGCGACGCACATGCTCGGCGGGTGAGTGCTCCAGGAGACCGTCGATGACGCAGGTGATGCGCCGGGTCGTCGGCCGGTGCGGCTCAGGGCGGGGAGGCACTGGATGCTTCGCTGTGCCCGGCCGCCAGGGCGTTGGTCAACCCTTCGAGGTCCGCCACGGTTACCGTGAGCGCCGAGTGGCCACTTCGGCGGAGCGGTGATGGCACCTTCTCCGCGAAATGGATGCACACCCCCGCGTTGTGGTTCGTTCCAAAGCTCAAGCCGTCGTCGACCATGGATCCACGAACACCGAACGCGGTCCACCAGCGGTAGTTCCGGGTGATGTGCGCCTCAGTGACATTCGCCAGCGGCGTCTTGATCTTGAAGAAACCGAAAGTCGCCGAGACGGAGCCTTCGTCCGTGAGCGTGACGCCGTCTTTTGAACCTCGCAGCCCGAAGGGCACCAACAATGGCAAATATCGCTTGTCAATAGCGTAGGCGAAACGTTTGGACATGATTGGTCCGATCCCCTGTCATGCATGAGCGCTACTGAGCCCAGGTATTGCCCGGTCTCCACGTTACTCTCGACTTCCGCAGCACTACCTTCCATACGCCGTCGGCACGGCGGTAGACCTGGGTACAGCGCAGTGTCCGAGGCTGCGGGTGATCACCGGCGTGACGAGTCATGTGCTCCAGGTCGACGGTGCGGCCCACGTCATCTCCGACGACCGTCACGACGTTCGGCTGCTAACTGGCGTCAAAGTGTCCGCGTGTTGTCACCCTGGGTTGGTGGCTGTGGCGGGCGGGCGAAGCCTGTTCACGGTGATCGCTGCGATGGCACCGAGGACGGCGTAGACCTGAGCATCGGCCAGCCGGTAGGAAACGTTGCGCAGACCTTCCCGGTCCGTCAGCCGCCGGGCCAGCTCGAGCACGGGCGCGGAAATGTCCACGCCGAGAACGGTTCCCGCGGCCGCGGCGCGGCCGACGGCGCGGGTGGACCGGCCCGTCCCGCAGCCTATATCGAGCACATGCTCGGCGGCACCGACGTTGGCGGCGGCATGCAGCCGCTGTTCATGCAGGCGCGCTTCGGCATC
>Ga0181532_10003278_pt1 | contig 14646 bp, 12 predicted proteins | sample PEATcosm2014_Bin_33_FD_119768 | JGI IMG/M metagenome (GOLD analysis project Ga0181532, IMG submission 119768) | Peatland microbial communities from MTU Mesocosm Facility, Houghton, MI, USA - PEATcosm2014_Bin11_30_metaG | ecosystem: Environmental > Terrestrial > Soil > Wetlands > Peat | place...
GGTGCAGGCATACCCGAAGAAGCTCGGGAGTTTCGACTGCTCGTCGAAGTACGTCGTTCCGAACTCGGGGTCGGTCATCGGCATCACCCTCAACGCCCAGGGCTACGCCACGGAGTACGCGACATCATCGGTGATCAAGCCCCAGGGATGAGCATCCCACACGTCGGCTCGCCCGGTAGCGTGCGGCGAATCTTGAGGCTCGCAGGAAGTGGCCCTACAAAATCCCTACAACCCGTGCATTCCGTGTCGTGGCGGAGTAGCTGCTCAGAGAGCTGCAAGCTCAAGAGTCCCTGTTCAGCACCAACTCCGAAGGACTCAACGGGACTGGCTCGGAGGCTCTGGACAGGTCGGAAGAGGCTCATAACCCGAAGGTCGGAGGTTCAAATCCTCCCCCCGCCACCAAGGAAACTGCAGTTCAGGCCTCCCGTCACACCGGGGCAAGACGACAAACGCGTCAAGTAAGCAACGACCGCCTCCCCTGTGCGGCCGCCGTCCACATCGATCACAGTGCCGTGGACGAATGCAGCCTCCTCGCTCGCCAGGTAAGACAGCGGCACAGGCGACCGCGTCTGGAGCACCGCTTCCGCCAGCGGGCGTGCCACGCATCATCACTTCGGCCGGGTGTTCGCCACTGTCTGATCCATCCGCATTCGGTGTCCGAATGACTCCGGGCGAAATGGCATTGACCCGGACTCCACCGGGTCCGAATTCCGCGGCCCACGCCTTCGTCAGCGTCCTCATGGCGCCCTTCGTAGAAGTGTACAGGGCGCTTGGGATGCCGAGCCGGGCGATCCAGGAGCCGAGGTTGATGATCGCGCCACCGCCTGCGGTAACCATGACGGGCGCGATGGCCGCCGTCAAAAAATACGGGGCTTTGATGTTCACCTCGTACACCTCGTCGAAGGTCACTTCGTCCGTGGTGGTCCCGCAGAACGTCACCAAAGCGCCGCAGTAGGGCGCGCCGCCCACGTCATGGCGCTTCCCAGCGGAATCTGATCATTCAGCAGGGCGACCCAGTCGGTCTTCCCGGGGTAGCGGCGGGCTCCCGGGTGCCGCCAGGACGTCGGGACCCTGCGTCATGCAGCGGAAAGGGGCAGGCGGACGGTGAAACAGCATCCACCCGATTCGTTCGCCACCTCGATGTCCCCCCCGTGCGCCTGGACCAGGCCCTGGGCGATAGCCAGGCCCAGGCCCGCCCGCTTGTCCGGCTCGGGGCTCCGGGCCGCGTCGCCGCGGTATCCCAGTTCGAATACCCGGACCAGGTCCGCCTTGGCGATGCCGCCGCAGCCGTCACGCACAGTCATGACGGTCTCGTTGTCGGTGACGCGTGCTCCCACGCTCACCTCGCCGCCAGCGGGCGTGTGCCGCAGTGCGTTCTCGAGCAGGTTGCGCAGGATGCGCAGGAACTCGGTGGTGGAGAGCCGCACTTTGGCCGAACCCTCCTCGACCTGCCCGACGACGTCCACCCCCTTGGCCTTTGCCATGGGGCGCACGAGCATGAGCGCGTCGGAAACCACGTCGTTGAGCGAGACCAACTCGAGGTTCAGGTTCAGGAGGCCGCTGTGGATGCGGCTAAGGCGGAAGAGGTCGTCGACCATGCCGTCGAGGCGGGCGACTTCGCTCTTTATGGTCCGGTAGTAGCGGGACACTGTCTGGGGATCGGTCACGATCCCGTCCTCCAGTGCCTCAGTCAGCGCCTGGATCCCGGCTAACGGCGTCCGCAGGTCGTGCGAGATCCACGCCACCAGTTCGCGGCGGGACGCCTCGAGGGAGCGTTCCCGCACGATCGACTCGTGCAGCTGCTCCCCGATCTCCTGCAGCTGGCTCGCCAAGGTGGAGAGCTCGAGGGTCGGAACCGGGGCTGCGGGATCGTAGGGCCGCTGACCGAGCGACGATGCCAGACGGCTGACCGTGCCGATGCCCTGACGGAGGGTCCTGGCCAGGACGATAGCTGCCAAGCCGCCGACCGTCGCTGCGGCCACCAGGACCACGATGACGGTTCGCTCGTCCTTTGCGGACAGGAACATGCGCGAGCCGGCCAGCACCGTCCCGGCCACGATGCCGAGCACCGTGGTCAGCGCCGCCACCCAGAGGTAGACGGACAACCGTCTCTGGCCCAGGTGATGCGTCACCACCAACCCGAGCAACGACAGCACGAACGCGGCCCCGGCCGCCAGGGCGACCACTTCGGTCGCCGCTGCGGGCGTGTCGCCGAACGAGAGAGCGAGGAGCCACGCGGCGCCGATTCCCGCCACACCGAGCAGGGCGATCCGGCTCATGCCGCGAACTGGTAGCCGACGCCCCACACGGTGAGGATCCGGACGGGATTGCTGGGGTCGGGCTCGAGCTTCTCGCGCAGGCGGCGGATGTGCACCGTGATGGTGGCGCTGTCCCCGTACGTCCAGCCCCAGACGGCCTCGAGGAGTTCTTCCCGGCGGAACACCACGCCAGGGTTGCGCATCAGGAGGACGAGCAGGTCTTGCTCGCGAGGGGTCAGCACGATCTGCCGGCCGGCGAGTGTCACCCGACGGGCGCCCACGTCGACTGCGAGCTCGCCGGCCCTTAGTGTCGGGCCCGTGGTCAGGCATGGGGCGACGTCTGCCGCGCTGCGGTTCAGAACCGACTTGATCCGGGCGGTGACCTCGCGCGGCGAGAACGGCTTGGTGACATAGTCGTCCGCCCCGACCTCGAGGCCCCCGACCCTGTCCTCCTCCTCGCCGAGCGCCGTGAGCATGATGACGGGGACGCGGCCCATGAGGCGGATGCGGCGGAAGACGTCGAGCCCGTGCATTTCGGGCAGCATGAGGTCGAGCACGATCAGGTCGGGAAGATCCTGCGTGGCTGCTTCCAACGCTGCGTTCCCGTCGGCCGCCGAGCGTACCTCGAAACCTTCGCGGTCGAGGTACCGAGTGAGCACCTCAACCACCGTGGGGTCGTCGTCAACCACCAGGATCCGCGGCTTGCCCACGAGCAAGATCGTACGACGCTCACCACGGACCACGCCGAGCCCACCCCAGATCTTAAGAGAATGGTTAGGTCTGAGGCATTCCTCCGGCGGGTGACGGCGCATATGGTCGGCGAGCGTGAACCTTGCGGCGTCGCACGCCTCCGCGCTGGTCCCGCACCCGGGGTGTTGCCCGCTCCCCGGCATCGCCAGTGTGCAGCGCTCTCAGCTCGAACGCTGGTTCTCCAGCTGCGGCCGGCCACCCCGGCTTGACCTCGCCCGCAGCGGAGCACCGGGGCTCACGGCCCGCCAGCTCCTGGGTCTCGCTGCGCCTGACGACGTCGAGGCCTATCTCGACATGCCGCTGGATTACGGCCCGGGGGTGGGAACCGAGCGTCTCCGTGCCGCCGCCGCCGCCGTTGCCGGCTGCTCGCCCGAAGACGTCGTCGTCACCCATGGCGCGATCGAGGCCCTCCTTCTGGCCTGCGCGGCCTCACTTGAGAGCCGCACCACGGTGGCGGTTGCGGCACCCGGCTACGAGGGCCTGTTCCGAGCGGTCGAGGCGGCCGGAGGGGTGGTCCAACCGGTGCAGGTGTGGAGCCCCGGTACGTCCGGCCTCGACCTCGCCCGGCTGCTGGACCTGGACCTGCCACGCTACGGCGCGGTAGTCGTCAACTCGCCCCACAATCCCACCGGTCTCACCGCGGCGGCACGGGACTTGGCCGACCTAGCCGAGCGATGCGCCGCGGCCGGCACGACGCTCGTCGTCGACCAGGTGTCCCTTGGAACTCTCGATCCGGGCGCGCACTCGGTGCTGCGGCAGGCGCCGGGCTCCTCGGCGGTCGTGCAGGTCGGCGACGTGAGCAAGGCGTTCGGGCTGGGCGGGCTCCGCGTCGGGTGGTGCGCGGTGCCTCAACCGGCGCGCCGGGCACGCATCGCGGAGCTGCGCGACGTCACCAGCCTGGCGAACTCGGCGCCGAGCCAACACTTGGCCGCCATCGCCCTGGAGAACCGCGGGGCTCTGTCGGCGGCACCGACGGCCCGGTCGAACCTCGAGCGCTTGTGTGCGCTCACGGAGGGGTTTGCCTCATCGGGCGGGTGGAGTATGCCAGCCGACGGCCTCGTCGCCTTTCCCGCCTTCCCGCTCATGGTCTCGGCCCGCGTGTTCGCAGACCGACTCCGCGAACGGTTCGGTGTGGCCGTCACCCCGGGATCGTTCTTCGGTTTCGACCGCCACCTCCGCGTCGGGCTGGGCCTCGCACCGGCGCTTTTCGGGGAGGCGCTCGACCGGCTCGTCTGGGCGCTCGACGCCGGGGTTGGTGCTTGAGACCCGGAGAAACAGAGCTAGCGCCTGGCGCCGACGAACCGCCGTCCCCCGACAAGGGCCCGCGTCACCGGCACGCCATGGACCGACTCAGGGACGCCACGGCAGAGCCGCCGCCCGGGCCGTTCCGCGCGGGGTGGTGGAAGAGCCCGGTGCGCGGGCCTTGGCTCACCTCCTACTTCGGGTCCATCCTGCTCGTCGGCATCCCGGTGATGTTCCTTACCGGGCTCGTCTCGTACGCGTCCTACAACCCGCGGTTGGCCGGCAACGACACCACGCCGGGCAAGGGCATCCTGGGCTTCTACCTCTTCTCTTGGGTCACCAACCCGTCCTGGATCTACCGGGTCAGTCAGGGGACGCATGTCATCCTCGGCCTCACCCTGGTGCCCATCGTCCTGGCCAAGCTTTGGTCCGTCATCCCCAAACTGTTCGAGTGGCCCGGGGTTCGCTCGGTGGCGCACAGCCTCGAGCGTCTGAGTCTGATGCTCATCGTGGGGGGCGCGATATTTGAATTCGCGACCGGCATCGCCGACGTCGAGTACTATTACCCGTGGAAGTTCGACTTCTACCAGGCGCACCTGTACGGCGCGTGGGTCTTCATCGTCGGCTTCGTGGTACACGTCTGCCTGAAACTGCCGACAATGTGGCGGTCCCTCCAGCGCTACAGTCTGCGCGAGATCTTCAGTACTCCACTGGCGCGGACGCGTCCCGAACCGGGAGACGGTCACGGTTTGGTGGCGTCGCACCCGTTACCGCCGACCATCTCGCGGCGCGGAGTCCTGGGTCTGGTGGGCGGCTCGGCCGCCGCCGTGTTCCTGCTGACCGCCGGAGGGACCGTCAGGGTGCTGCGACCGCTCGCCCTGCTCTCGCCGCGGGCGCGGAGCCGGGGCACCGGACCCCATCCCGAGGCCAACGACTTCGAGGTCAACCGCGTCTTCGCTGCGACGGGCATCCCGGTCTTCGCAACGGGCGACAGCTGGCGCCTCGTCCTCAGCGGACCGCGCACCGTGTCGTTGTCACGCCCCGAGTTGATGGCGATGCCCCTCGCCACCGAGGTCCTTCCCATTGCCTGCGTCGAGGGCTGGTCGACCGTGCAGACATGGACGGGCGTGCGTCTGCTGGACTTGGCGCGGCTGGCCGGCGTCGACCACGCCGTCGACGTGGAGGTGGAGTCGCTAGAGAAGCCGGGTCAACCGTTCCGCTCGGCCACGCTGGCGTCGAACCAGGCCGGCGACCCCCAGACCCTGCTCGCGTTGTGCGTCAACGGCGAGGACATCTCGCTCGACCACGGGTACCCGGCTCGCATGATCGTCCCGGCGGCGCCGGGCGTGCACTGCACCAAATGGGTCTCCGAGCTGAGGTTTCTCACGTGATGCGTCCGGCTACCCCCGGCACGGGTCAGCGTCCGCGGTCGTGGTTCCGGCGGCTCTACGGCGCCGGTCCTGCCCACGCCGTCTTGATGACCGCCGGCTTCGCCTTCGCCGGCTACCTGCTCACGCGCATCCTCGGGGCGTCGCACCCGGGCTGGCTCCTCCTGTGGTTCGTCGGGGCGATCGTGCTGCACGACCTGATATTCCTCCCGCTCTACTCCGCGCTCGACCGCGTCCTCACCAGCGGCCGACGGGGGGAGGTCAGTGCACCGCAGGGCCCGACGTGGGTCAACCACGTACGGGTCCCGGCGGTGATCTCGGGTGTGCTGTTGCTCGTCACCTTCCCGCTGGTGTTGCGCCTGTCGGATCACGCCTACGCCACCGCCAGCGGGCTGCATGAATCGGTCTACCTAATGCGCTGGCTGCTCGTCACCGCTGGGCTCTTCGCCGTCTCGGCGGTGCTCTACGTGGTGCGCCGAGCCCGCTGGCGGCGGCGCGCCCAATGAGCGCGGCAACCACCGCGGACATGTCCATCCTCGACACCACCGCGGGGACCGCGTCAGCTGCGAGACGGCGCCGGCTCTCGCCCGGCCGCGTGATGGAGCGGCTCGTGGACGCCGTGCTCGTCGCGCTCAGCATCATCCCCGTGGCCCGCTACCTCTTCGTCGTGGCCCACCGGATCGGCTACCCCTACGAGCTCGAGTGGACGGAGGGAGGGTCGGTCGAGGTCGTGCACCGCGTCGTCCTTGGGCAGGGGATCTACGGCCCGCCGTCCATGCACTTCACGCCGTGGCCCTACACCCCTCTCTACTTCTGGGTGTCCGCCGCAGTCGCCGAGGTCACTGGCATCGGATTCACTCCACTGCGGCTGGTCTCGTTCGCGGCGTCGCTGGCGGTCCTGTGGCTGCTGTATCGCATGGTGGTCGACGAGACCTCGGACCGCGTGGCCGGAATCGTCGCCGGCGGTGTGTACGCTGCCACCTTCCGCCTGTCCGGAGCGTGGGCCGACATCGGCCGGGTCGACTCGCTCTTCCTCGCGCTCACCCTCTGGGCGCTCGAGCGGTCGCGGCGAGCGCGGACGCGCCGCGACGGCATGATCGTGGGAGTGCTGTTCTTTCTGTCCTTCTTCACCAAACAAGACGGGTTGGTGGTGGCAGCCCCGGTCGTTGCCTGGCTCCTTTTGGCGCGCCGTGCCGCCGGCCTCAGCGCCTTCGCCACGCTGGGCGGCCTCGTCGTGGGTTCGACTGTCATTCTCGACGCCTTCACGCACGGCTGGTACCAGTACTACGTCTTCGACGAGCTGCGGTCACAGGGCTGGGTCGGCGAGAACCTCCGGTTCTTCTGGCAATTGAGCATTCTCAAGCCGTTCGCGCTGGCGGCGTGGCTCGTCGTGGTCGCAGCAGCAGTACTGCTCGCGCGGGACCGACACCGCCTTGGGGTGCTCTGGTCGCGGGCCGGCTTCTGGATCGCGGCGGCGGCCGGATTGTTCGGCGCGGCGTGGATCGGGCGCCTGCACAACGGAGGCTTCGACGACGTACTCATGCCCGCCTATGCCGCGGTCGCCCTGGCGGTCGGGGGCTCCGTTGCAGTGCTGCGCCGCCACCCGCAGATGGCGGTGCGCGTGGCCGCCTCGCTCGTCCTCGCCGGGGCGCTGGCCGCCCAGCTGCACCACATCGACTATCGCGTTGGCCGGCAGATACCGACCCAGGCCGACGCCCGCGCCGGCGCGCACCTGATCGCGCTGATCCGCCACCTCCCGGGCCAAGTACTCGTCTTCGACCATCCCTACTACGGCGTGATGGCGGGCAAGGGCACGGTGGCAGACGAGGAGGCCGCGGACGACATTGAGCGTTCGGGTCCGACCGAAGCCCAGCGCCTGCTGATCCAGAGCATGCACCGTGCCCTCCTGGCTCCAGGCGTCGGCGCCGTCATCCTCGACGACCCAGGAGACGAGCGCAACCTCCGGGGCGAGCTCTCGGCGGACTACCACCTTCTGCCCCAGCCCGCAGTCACGGGCAACGCCTTCTTCCCGGTCACCGATCTGCCGCGGCGTCCCTTGCTCGTCTTCGTCCGTGACCGCGCGCCGACGCCCCCTGCAGGGGGCGGACATGGGTGACCCGGCTGTGGGCACCCTGGTCGACGTGGTCCTGCCCGTGCTCAACGAGGCGGAGGCGCTGCCCTGGGTGCTCGGCCGGATGCCGGCAGGCTACCGCGCTCTCGTGGTCGACAACGGCTCGACCGACGGCTCGGCCGAGGTGGCGCGTCGCTTCGGTGTCGAAGTGGTGACCGAGCCCCGGCCGGGCTTCGGCGCGGCGTGCTTCGCCGGCCTGACCCACGCCGAGAGCGACCTCGTGGCGTTCATGGACGCCGACGCCAGCCTGGACCCGCTGCAGTTGCCCTTGGTGGTCGGGGAGGTCGCCGCCGGCACCGCCGACCTCGTATTGGGTGCCCGGGCCGCCGAGCCGGGTGCGTGGCCTGCCGTGCCCCGGCTGGCCAACCGCTTCCTCTGCCGGGAGCTCGGCCGCCGAGGCGGCCCGCTTCTGCGCGACCTGGGGCCGATGCGGGCGGCGCGCCGCGCCGCGCTGCTCTCCCTCGACCTGCGCGACCGTCGATTCGGATGGCCGCTCGAAATGGTCGTGTCCGCGGCGCGGGCCGGGTGGCGCATCGAGGAGGTGGAGGTCACCTACCGCTGCCGAGTGGGGCGCTCCAAGGTCACCGGGACGGTCCGCGGTACGGCTCGGGCCGTGCGCGACATGGGTAGGGTGCTGCGGTGAGGGATCTGCATGTGCTGGTGGTGGCGAAGGAGCCGGTTCCCGGCCGCGTCAAGACTCGGCTCTGCCCCCCGTGCACTGCGGCCCAGGCGGCCGAGTTGGCGGAAGCAGCGCTGGCCGACACGCTCGAGGCGGTGGCCAGGTGCGGCGCGGACCGCCGGCTGCTGGCCCTCGACGGCCGGCCGGGACCATGGCTCCCCGCGGGTTTCGAGGTGTTCCCCCAGCGGGGGCGCGGTCTCGACGAGCGGCTGGCCGCGGCATGGGACCGCGCCGGGGGCCCGGGGCTCCAGATCGGCATGGACACCCCCCAGGTCACGGCCGGTCTCCTCGACGACTGCCTCCAACGGCTCGCGGTACGGGACGCCACGGCCGCTCTCGGTCTCGCGGAAGACGGCGGCTGGTGGGCGCTGGGCCTGCGGCAGCCGGACCCCGCTGTGTTCCTCGGGGTGCCGATGAGCACGCCTCGCACCGGATCGGCCCAGGAACGCCGGCTGCGCGACCTTGGCCACGATCCTGTCCGGCTGCCCAGCCTGCGCGACGTGGACCACATGGACGACGCGGTGGCGGTGGCAGACGGCGCACCGGGCACCCGCTTCGCCGCGGCGTGCCGAAGGGCTTTGGCAGCGGCCTGATGCGCGTGCTCGTCACAGGTGGCGCCGGCTTCATCGGTTCGGCCGTGGTCGACCTCCTCGTCTCGCGCTGCCACCAGGTGCGAGTGCTCGACAACCTCTCGCCGAGTGCCCACGCCGTCATGCCGGCGTACCTCAACCCCGAGGCGGAATACGTCTGGGCCGACGTGGCCGACGCCGACGCGACAGCGCGCGCCGTGGCCGGCGTGGACGCGGTGAGCCATCAAGCGGCCCGGGTCGGCCTGGGCGTCGACTTTCGCGACGTCACCGCCTACGTCCAGGACAACGACACGGCAACTGCGGTCTTGTTGCGGTGCTTGTACGAGCGCCGGTGGCAGGGCCGCCTCGTCCTGGCTTCAAGCATGGTGGTCTACGGCGAGGGAGCGTATGAGTGCGCCGAGCACGGGCGCGTGCACCCGGCTCCCCGGCTGAAGGACGACCTCGAGGCAGGGCGGTTCGATCCCCGCTGCCCTCGCTGTGGTGCCATCCTGCGCCCGGTGGACCTCGACGAGGATTCACCACCCGACCCGCGCAGCGTCTATGCCGCGACCAAGTTGCAGCAGGAACACCTCTGCGAAGCCTTCGCCCGGGAGACGGGCAACAGCCTGTGCGCCTTGCGCTATCACAACGTCTACGGCCCTCGCATGCCCCGTGACACCCCGTACGCCGGCGTGGCCAGCATCTTCCGAAGTGCGTACGAGAGGGGCGAGGCGCCGTTCGTATACGAGGACGGCGACCAACGGCGCGACTTCATCCACGTGGCCGATGTGGCATTGGCCAACGAGGCCACCCTCCTCGCGCCGGACACGGTCCAGGGCGCTTTCAACGTCGCCAGCGGCGTCGTGCACACGGTGGCAGAGCTCGCCGGGGCGCTGGGCGACGCGTACGGGCCCGGTCATCCGCTGCCGGTGGTGAGCGGCGCGTACCGGCTGGCCGACGTTCGCCACGTCACCGCCTCGCCAGAACGCGCCCGCCGTCTGCTTGGTTTCGAGGCCCTGGTTCCCTTCGCGCGCGGCATGGCCGAGTTCGCCAGGGCCGAGCTGAGGACGACCACGGCGGGAGCTGAATGACGGTCGTGTTCGCGAGCCGGGCGCCCTGTCGTCTGCCTGACCCTCGCGCACCTGCACAAGGTGCCCACTTCCCGCTCCGGGAACCACTAGGTCGTCGCCGTGGACCGCAGACGGGCACCCTGTTCGTCGCCGGCGATTTCAAACGGGGTCCTCGACATCGTCCCCCTGGCCGGCGCGGCTAGGTGGACTGCCTATCCCCCTCACGGTCGGACGGAGCCTCGGCCCAGGAGCGCAGCGGCCACCAATTCCAGGAGCCGAGGAGCACTACGGTCGATGGCACGAGCAGCGTCCGGACCAAAAAGGTGTCGAGGAGGATGCCCAGCGCCAGACCGGTCCCGATCTGGCGCACCTGCCCGGTCGTCGTCAGCGCGAGCACGCCGAACGTGCCGGCCAGAATCAGTCCGGCCGTCGTGACCGTTGTCCCGGTTGTGGCGAGAGCACGAGGGACCGATGCTCGGAGGGGGAGCCCGGTCGTCTCCTCCTTGATCCTGCTCATGACGAGGATGTTGTAGTCCTCTCCCAGAGCCATGATGAAGACAAACATGAAGAACGGCAGCGTGAAGTTGATCCCGAGCTGCCCGCCAATCGTCACGAAGATGAGCACGGCGAGGCCGAGCGATGCCGTGTAGGAGAGCACCACACTGGCCACAAGGTAGAGCGGTGCCACCACGCTGCGAAGCAGAAGTCCGAGGAGCAAGGCCAGGACCAGCACCACGACCGGGAGGATGTGCACCACGTCCTGGCCCGAGATCGCGCTGACGTCGGCCGCGCCGGGTGCCTGTCCGGCCGCTCCCCATTGCGTCGCCCCAACCGATCGAGCGACGCCGGACACCGCTGCACGCACGGACGGGACTGCCTGCATCGCCGCCGTGCTCCCCGCCGAGCCCGCCCGGAGGGACGTCTGGAAGAGGACGGTGCGGCCGTCCTCCGTCACGTACTGCGCGGTGACCCGGTAGGCGGCGTAGAGCGGGGCCGGCAGACCACCCAGCGCCTTCGTGTACACCAGCGGCAGGCGCTGCGGCGGGCCGAGGGTGGCGTAGATGCGGGCCACCGCTCGCGGCGGGAGGTAGCGTCCGCCGGCGTCCAGGGGGCCCGTCACCGAGGAGAAGCGCCCCGACGCCCATAGCTCGTCCTGGGCTCGGTCGAGCAGGAAGGGGGCAGTCCACACCGAGGAGGGGAACCGGAACACGACCTCGGTGGCGCCCACGGCGATCTCACCGAAGTGCTCCGCCAACATCACCTGTCCCAGGCTCGAGTCCGAGCCGGCGATGGCCCCCCCGGGGTTGAAGCCGGAGGGCGCGTACCCGACCAGGAAGGCGGAGAGCCCGCCGAGGATCAGCACCCCGCCAACGAGGGCGCTTACCGGCTGCCGCACGACGCGGCTTGCGATTCGTCCCCAGACGCCGGCACCTCCCGACCCTGAGCGCACGCGCGATGGCCAGAACAGCCGGGGGCCGACGATGGAAAGCAAGGCCGGCAGGAGGGTGAGCTCGACCAGCAGCACGATGCCGATGCCGATGGCCAGGCCCGGACCCACCCCGCGGTAGAGGCCGAAGCTAGCCAGCAGGAGGCTGAGGAGCGCGCAGACGACGGTCAGCGCGGAAAAGGTGATGGACGTCCCCACCCGCGAGCCCGCGGCCACGATCGCCTCGTCGGTGGGTATGCCGGTCGCCAAATTCTCCCGGTAGCGGAAGAGGAGGAAGAGGCCGTAGTCGGTGCCCGCGCCGAGCACCAACGCCGTCAGAAGGAGCTGCAGCAAGGAGGAGATGTCGATGCCGACGTGGGTCGACTCTGCGATGAGCGGTCCCGCCAGTGCTAACGCCAGGCCGGCGGGTGCCAGCGCGACGAGTGGCGCAAGGACCGCACGGAACGCGAGCGCGAGGAGGACAATGATGAGCAGGATTGTGCCCACCACGGCGATGGCCTCGGTACGCACCGCTGCCGCCTGCTGATCGACCAGTATGGGCAGCGAGCCGGTGAGGTGCAGCGAGAGCCGCGGATCGCGCGTCACGCCGAACGCGTCGCGGACGGCGTTCACAGCGTCGTGCCCCGCGCTGCCGCCGCCGGCGGTGGCGGCAGCGAAACGCACCTGGGCGGAGTACGCCTGTCCATCGACTGAGACTGCACCTCCGCCGACGGACACGACCAGTGGCGATTGGAGGGCTCGGTCCTCCACCACCTTGATCGCGGATATGTCCGCGGGCGTCAGAGGTCCAGCGGTGTTCGTTGCCACGAGTACGCCAGTCGCGCCGCTCGGTGCCAGGAACGGGGCGGCCAACCTGGCCGCCATGACGCTCGGCGCGTTGGCCGGGAGGAACGACGCGGTGTCGTTGCGCACGACGCTCGCCAGCGAAGGGAGGAGCACGACGGAGGCGACGGTGACGGACACCCAGAACGCGACGACCGGCCAGCGGTACCGGACCACCGTGCGCAGCATCGTCGAGAGCACATGTGGAACCCTACGGTTCGCCTCACGCGGTGGAGGCGCGGGCGAGGCCGGCTCGCGGGCCGTCCGCAAAGAATTAGGAATTCGTAAGCAAATGGCGGGCGCCGTGTGGAGGCCCCAACAATACGATTCGACCATGCACACTCCAGGCGGCATCGGTCGATTGACGGTCGTCGTGCTGGGCACTTTCGTCGCCCTGGTGCCGGCGGCCATCAGCGCGGTGTTCGAACCGGTGCCTGTTGCCGCTACGCCTGCCCCAGCTGAAGCAGCGCCGTGGTCAATGGCGTTGTTCGATGCGCGGCACACGGGCACGTCATCAGCGACCGGGCCGGCGACCGGCCACGTCGAGTGGACACGCGACCTCGGGAGCAACATCACCCCCGGGCCAGTCGTCGGTGCAGACGGCACGATCTACGTCGCCACCAACGCCGGCGTGCTCCACGCCCTGGATCCCTCGACAGGTGCCGACCAGTGGACCTTCACAGGGCAGGGCACGTCGACCGGTCCGTCGGACCTCTCGACCAGCCCCCTGGTGCTGTCGGTGGGGGATGTTCTGTGGCCCGGACCGGGCAACGCGCTCTACTTGCTCTCGAGTTCTGGGCAGCTGCTCTGGCAGCATTCCTTCGGTTCCGCTGTGACGTCGCCGGTCCAGTCGGGGTCAAACGTGTACGTCGGGACGACGGGTGGGAACCTCGTGGCGCTCGACGTCGGTGGGCCCGTCCCGCAGGTGCGCTGGCAGCTCTCCATCGGCCGGTCGTCGTACGGGAGCCCGGTCGTGGCACCTGACGGCGAGGTCGTGACCACGGCGGACAACCAGCTGGTGGTCGTCCGCGACCAGGGGACGAGAGGCACCGTCGCGTGGCACCGTACATTCAAGGGCGCCGTCGAGGTGTCCGCCGCGGTGGGTGCGGACGGCACCGTGGCGGTGGGAACCAACGATCCGTACGAGTACGCCTTCACTCCGTCCGGCGGGCTGAAGTGGCGAGTCCTTCGCAGCACGCAGTCGTACTCCTCCCCGTCGGTCAGTCCGGACGGAAACACCTACTTCGGCGGGAACACCGGACACCTCCAGGTCGTCCGGACATCGACCGGGCGGGAGGTGAGCACCGACAAAGGGCGGCAGGGCCTGTGGGCAGCTCAGGTCGTCGACGCCCACGGCGACGTCTACTTCGGCACACAAGGCGCTCACGTCTACGGGTACTCCCCTTCGGGTCACCTCCTCTTCGATCTCCCGGTGAGCGGACCCATAGATAGCTATCCGGCCATGACGGCCAGCGGCGTGCTCATCTTCGGAGACGAGAAGGGCACCCTCTACGCGATCGGACGCTGAGATCGGATCGACCACGCCGCTCGAGTCTGGCTGATTCCGAGATTGAAGCTGATCGCGGGATTGCTACTGAGTTGCGACTGAAAGGTACGGACCGGGTCCGATCTGGACCGGCTGACTGAAGGAGGGGGGTGTGCCATCCGATCGCCCAGGCGCGGGGTTGCTGCATCATCTCGACCGTCCGTGCCACTTTGGCACACGAGCCATCCCCTCGGGCACGAAGTGCGTGGCCTTTCTCCAAGGACCTCCTTCGAGATGAAAATTCCTCCTGGGCCGCCAAGCTGCAAACTGATCGACCACTCCTATGACGTCCCACAACTCAAACGGGGAAACGGAGAACCCATGGTCCCGTCGATACGTCAGAATCCGGCCGACGGGGCATGGCGGGCAACGATATCGGTATAGGTTGATGATCAGCTTCTCTGAATTGTGACTGCGGATTCCCGGCTTTTCAGCTTGACTCGGTCGTGCCTCTTCGGTGATGTCGAGCGGCCCAGGCAAAACACGCCAAACCCACCACGACCGCCACTGTTCCAATAGCCGCCCACTTGCCCTGGCCGCTCATACCCGAACCTTGAATGACCTTGGTTCCTTGGAGGATCCATACCGTGCCGACGGTACAGAGCACAATCCCGATTACCGCTCGCACCCACATCGTTGGCTCCATTCTCGGCACCAGCGCCGCAATCACTTCGTCGCTTCGCCAGCCGATGGTAGTTCCCTCGAGGGTCAACCATCTCTTGACATATGGTTGGCCCACCGTTA
>Ga0181532_10003281_pt1 | contig 14630 bp, 14 predicted proteins | sample PEATcosm2014_Bin_33_FD_119768 | JGI IMG/M metagenome (GOLD analysis project Ga0181532, IMG submission 119768) | Peatland microbial communities from MTU Mesocosm Facility, Houghton, MI, USA - PEATcosm2014_Bin11_30_metaG | ecosystem: Environmental > Terrestrial > Soil > Wetlands > Peat | place...
AAACGCGGGTATCACTTGGCGCTACTATTACCAGGACAACAGCGTTTTCCTGGCGAACTGGGCCGATTGGAACGATCCTCAGATCCAGGCCAATGTCCGCAATATTCAGGAGTACTACAACATTCTGGCCAGCCCGAACGCGGACCAGGAACTGCCTCAGGTGGTCTTCATCGAGCGCGCCAGCTCGACCGGATACGACGAACATCCTGGCAACAACGTGCAAACCGGTTCCGTCCGCGCCGAGACTGCAATCAATGCCTTACTGAATAGCGCCGCATGGCCGGATTCGGTATTCATCCTGACCTGGGACGAAGGCGGCGGATTGTTCGATCATGTGGGCCCGATCCTGGCCACTCCTCCTGACGACCTGCCGCCCCAGGATCTGGGATCGAAGGACACCAAAGGACTGTTCAACGTGACTGGATTCCGCATCCCTGTAATCGTGGTGTCGCCGTGGGTGAAGGCGCAGACCGTCGTCCACTTGCCCACGGACAGCACCTCGATTCTGAAACTGATTGAAACCCGGTTCAGCATGCCCGCGCTGACGCAGCGCGATGCGAGTACCGGGGATATGACGGACCCGACCAACGGGTACTTCGACTTCAGTTCGCCGCAGATGTTGCAGGTGCCGACGCTGCCCAGTCAGCCGACCAATGGCACGTGTAACTATCAGCTGGAGGGTTCGCCGAATTGACCGGCCACGGGGTTAGGTAGGACGTTGTGATGGTGATCAAGCGAAAGGCCTCCGCGACCAGAATTGCGGAGGCCCTGCTTTTTGCAAAAAAGTAGCGAGGCCTGTTGCCTCGCCGCGTCAGTTACCGCTTTTTCTTCTTGGCAGCCTTCTTCGTAGCCTTCTTCTTCGTTGCCATAGGACATTCCTCCTTTGTGGAACGTTTCCCTTGAAAGGGGACTTTCAGTGGCCCAAACATATTGCCCATATGTTGCATGAGCAATAGTCCTATCGCAAGATATTGCGGTTACTTAAACAGAATGTCAAGAAAATTCGCAAAAAATATCTTGCGCCCGGTCCGGTTTCGTGGTTTTGTCCGCTTGGCGTCTGACTCGCTTTCCGCCGATTCGCGATCGCCGGACGACGGTGCCTTGCTCAGATGGCAAACTCTGCTCTGTTGTCACACTGAGCGGCGAGTCGAAGCCCCCTATGGCGGCAACTCTGCTCTACTGTTGTCGCGAGCGGCGCGCACCGGAGTCGATGACGTGTTCTTGCTGACAACTGCTGTCCCGAGGATATCCTCAGCTCGCAAACACGCTCGCGTCGTCCACTCCATGTTCGGGCCAGTCCGCCAGCGACGGGCCATCGTGCTAGACTTGTGAAACTCTCCGCTCGTTCTGTTCATCAACATCGCTGCAACTGCGGCCATTGTCGCAGTTTTTACATTGGTGACGCGGCTCTGACATTGTGGGAGGTGGCCGCGAGTCGGTTTCGCGTTGTTCAGGAACTACACGGGAAATAGCTATGTCCGATCTCGGCGCCCATTATCTCGACGAAGTCTTTCGCGGCCTGCGCGGCCACAAGCGCCTGGCCGACGACTCCATCGCTCAGCTCAGCGACCAGCAATTCTTCGCCCTGCCCAGTCCTGAATCCAACAGCGTTGCCATCATCGTGAAGCACATGGCTGGCAACATGCGGTCGCGCTTTACCAATTTCCTTACCACCGACGGCGAGAAGCCCGACCGCAATCGCGATCAGGAGTTCCTCACGACGTCCGAGACCACCCGCCAGCAGTTGCTGCAATGGTGGGAGCAGAACTGGCAGCTATTCTTTGACACTATCAATTCGCTTCAACCTGACGACCTGGAACGCATTGTCACCGTTCGCGGCCAGCCGCACTCGGTGTTGCAAGCGCTGAACCGGGCCGTGTCTCATTGCGCCTATCACACCGGACAAATCGCCTTCCTCGCTAAACACTGGAAGGGCGCGGAGTGGAAGTCACTAAGCGTTCCCAAAGGCCAAAGCGAGCAGTTCAACGCGAAGCTGTTTGCGAAGTATCAGAAAGAAGCGCGAGGTTGAGCATTTCAGCCCAGCGTTCAACCTGTCGCCTGACCCGCCTCTGGTGGAGGCTACGCGTGCACACACAGCTACTCGATCTTGATCATCATCTGCGACCCCTGATCCAGTTTCACTTCTTTGCCCGTCGAGGTGAGCACTGAGTTGTCGAGTTGCAGGTTCTTAATTCCCACCACGCCGGTCGACTTTGGATTGAGGATCTTGCCTCCGCCTTGTTGTTGCCCTGGCTGCAGCCCGAGCCCGGTTCCTGCGGCTGCTGTGGAACCGTTGCCTACATTCAGGCTATTGCCTCCCGCCGCTCCCGTATCTGGTCCAGAGCCTGCGCTTGGATTCGGCCCAACAGCCTGCAGCGTGCCCTTGATGGGCATGTCTTTCCCTCCGGGCAGTTGAATTTTGTCGAAGGCAATTCCCAGAGACGATTCAGGATCGCCTTTGGATCGCGCTTTAGCCTGAGTCACATGGCCGACCACGTTCGATCCGAGGGGGACTGTGACGCCGCTGCTGCTGCGAAGAGCTACTACAGTCTTCGCGGAGATTTCGTCACCCTCTTTAAGCTTCTTGGAGTCGACGGGTTTCGCCAGGGTCACGGGAATCACCCCGTGCACGACGCTGCTGTCGCTGGCACTGTTGTCCGGCGTGGCCGCGGGTGTGCTTTGCCCCAGACACACTGTAATGGCAAGTAGTAAGAACGTTAGAACTATTGCTAGCCGATTCATTCGGTACTCCTTCCTGCAATGTTTAAAATTGCACCTTACAATTCTTCACCGCTCTCAGAAACTCGTCAATGACTTTGCATCACAAACTGTTGCTGCCCGCACTCCTATTTACTGTGACGATTTTCATGGTTCCGTTCGGCTGCTCACGGAACCAGATCTCACCGTCACCGATCATCGCTCCCTGGTAGTTGCCGAACAGGCACTTGGCCGATTGTTGCGCGATTGCCTGGCGAACATGAGCGTCAAAGATTGCATCGTACTGGCCGAGAACCTCGGCTTTGGTTTTGATCCGCGTCTTGCGGTCACCGTGAATGACCAGCAAAGGATAAGAGATCATCGCGGCGACTCTGGCTTTGTCGTCTGACTTGACGGCATTCTGCAACCCAGTCAGGAAGACGCGGGACTTCTGCGCGAAGTCCGCTCCTTGCAGATCAACCGTACTACCTTGGCAGGCTTGGGACCCTGGAGTAGTTTGCGCGCCTGCCGGCAATACCATCCAGACGAATACAAAAAGCCCAACCAGGCGGATGCCCGATAGCGGGATATAAATGCGTCTACGCATCAAGTGCCATAACATCGGTCTAATGCTTCTTCGGCGAGTGTGGCTTCGCCTTTTCGCGCTCAAGCACTTCCTTCGCGCGAAACTTCGCGATGCGTTCGATCAGTTTCACGGGAATCGCTGCGGAAAGAGGGAAGCGGATCGTGCCCTTGTCGACCTCGTACGGCGCGAGTTCGTCCTGGAACGCGGCGACGACGCTATCAGTGGCGGCATAGAGGGCATAGTGTTGCTTCCATCCGGCAAAGTACAGCACGCGGCTGCCCCGCAGTTTGTAAGTCGGCATCTTATACGAGATTACTTCCTCGGCTGCAGGCACCGCCTTGCGGATGGTGCTTCGCACGCGATTCAGTGCCTCCCGGAGTTCCTTAGGCTGCGCAGAGATGTACTCATCCACGGACTTGTAGTCGATGCCAGTAACCATAATTCGACTTTCGCCGGGCAGGCTACCGGTATCGTTTTATCATGTCCGCCGACGTCCCGGAATACGCGGCGCTATTGCATAGTAAAGCTGCACCAGAACAATGAACCCGATACTCCAATACGTATTCAGGAAAACGCACAGCAGCGCCCCGAAGGCATAGAGCGACTGCCCGATCACGATGCGGCGCTTAATGGCAACCTGGATTTCCGCTGGCAAGTCGGGTTTCACCAGCCCTGCCGCCACTGCACACACCCAACTGAAGTACAGGGTAGTTCCCAACAGCGCAATGTTCAGCCAGTAGACCAGCAGAGCGGGACGGTACCTGATGAACTCCGCCAGCAGCGCCGTCGAGAACGGGGTGATGGATACGACGAACAGGAACGCAAGGTGGATCCACGAAAGGCTGCGATCGGAGCGTGCCAGGTGATTCAGTTGCGTCTGCTGACCGACCCAGAAGATCCCCAGGGTCATAAAGCTCATCATGTACATGACGAGCCGGGGCGACAGCGCCACCAGGGCGTGCCAAAGGTCACGTTCACTGTGTACCGCGTCAGCCGCGGGCGCGCGCAGATCCAGCACCAGCAACGTCATCGCCACGGCGAAGATGCCATCGCTGAGCGCGGCCAGTCGCTCCACGCTGCGTCCGGCGATCTGGTTGTAGGACGTCGTCATGCAACTTTCGAGGGGTTACTGTGACGTGATCGGAATATTCTTCGATAGCTTCTAGTACGGCAACGTCACATCTTCCAGGCGTATCTCCCGGACAAGTCTAACAACTCAATAAGAGTCTTGAGACGTTAACGCCAAAGTAAATAGCACTTTAATGTCTTTATACTTTCAGCAATAGGATATTGCGCTTTCTACTTACGAAATGCGCTTTAGATTCGCCCTCTGGACTCGCCAGGAAGTCTAGGACTGTACTGGTTCCTAAGTAACTTTTGCTAAAGTGACTTTCGTTCGGGAAAGACTCTTCCGTCATACTGGATTTGCTACAGATGGAGCTATGCTCTCTACGCGTGTCGGCGTTACGCCTGCCCAGCGAAAGACGGTTGCGTGAACGGAGGTGGCGGACAACGTTCGACCTAAGTGTATAAAAAATAATTGCGTACCATGGAGGAAAACCCTTGCTTCTCTAAGGTTTGTGGACATAGAATACCTTAGTACGCAGGGTCCCTTTTCAAAGCTTTTTAGTATTCGGCCATCGAATCACTTCTGTTTCGGCGTTACGGTGTGAAGAGGGATAAATGAGAGTCATCATAACTGCTGTTCGCCGCGCTCTTGGGTCGTCCGCCTAATCAGTACGAGGCACTAATCGGAGCGCGTTTCTGCGATTGCTTTGGGTCCTTAATTATTCCAGCTCCTGGGTAGGGTGGAGCGATTCGGCCTAATACTTCGGTTTTGTCGGCGTCCGTGGCCAGGGCGCCCGCTGGCGTTTCTACTCGACGCAGACAAGCCGAACTAATTGGAATGGTTCGCGTCGGCGACTTTCCCCGATGCGCCAAAGGCAATGAAAAGGCGTCAGGGCGATAAGGAGGTTCTAACCAGATGAGAAAAACAAACGATTCCGGTCAGACGCTCGTAGAGTTTGCGTTCTCACTGTCGATTTTCCTTGTGCTGTTAATGGGAACCATCGAGTTTGGATTCATGTTCTCTACGAAGGTGACCCTCCAGAATGCGGTACGCCAGGCAGGGCGGTACGCCGTCACGGGGCAATGCATCACCGGCCCTAGCGGTTGCTCCGAAAATAGGTATAACTCGATCATCACGACGCTCGAAGGCGCATCGGACGGCCTCATCAACAGCGGTAATGCTGGTAGCGACGTCAGCATAACGTGTACGGATCTCGGCGGAGGATGCCCCGACGGTGCTGGTGGGCCGAATGATCTGGTCGTCATTACCGTGACCTACCCGTACCATTTTTTGACTGGGCCAATCTCCAGATTCTTTCCGAGCGGGTACACCATAAAGGTGAGTTCGTCCTTCAAGAATGAAATGTTTCCGCCAAGCCAAAGTTAGGGGGGCGTATGACGACAAAGATGATGAATAGAGAAGAGTCGGGCCAGGCGCTGGTCGAACTATCGTTCGTGTTAGTTATCCTGTGCGTCTTCGTCTTCGGGATCATTGACTTCGGCCGGGCTATCTATGACGTTCAGGTGATGAAGAACCTGGTTGGGGAAGGCTCCAGCATGGCTTCACGCACCACCCCCATTACGACCGCGGTGGCGACCGTGGTTGGAGACGCTGGGCATGACCTGAACATGAGCACTTCGGGGTGCGTCATGATCACTCAAGTTACCAACGAGGGCTCGGGTTCTCTCCAAGTCACAGCTCAATCTTCGGGCGGTGGGATCTCATGCACCAGTAGGGTCGGCTGCCTCTCCGGACAAGGAAGCTGCCGAAACTCGAGCGCCACCCTGCCTACTGCGGCAGTTAACGCGCTGAACGCGGAAGTCACGGGATCGTCCATTTACGTGACCGAGATCTTCTACAATTTCCAGACCATCACACCCGTAACGGGTCTGCTGGGACGTAGTGGCGTACTCCCATCCCAGCTTTACTCCGTAGCGTATTACTAACGAGGGTATGAATATGCGCAATGACAGCATTGTAAAAGGCGATCGGGGCCAGACCATAATCATTTACGCTCTGATTGTGCCCATCCTTATTCTGTTCACAGGATTGGCCATCGACGCGGGAATTCTTTATGTCACCAAGGCCAAACTCTCGACGGCTGTGGATAGCGCAACTCTCACCGGCATGAAGAACTTGCAGAGCGGGCAGCCGCTTGCTACCACCCTGGCCACCGATATGTTTTACGCCAATTACGGCGCCAATCCGCCGACGCCAACCATTACCTTCCCAACCGATCAATACGGCGACCTGCAGGTCAAGGTAACGGCCACCTCTGAGGTGAACACCATCTTCATGCGCTACCTCTCGCAATGGAGAACTGTGCCGGTGGCTGACACCGCGGTGTCGACCCGCGGCAAGCTGGTAATGTCCATCGTGCTGGACCGCTCAGGCTCGATGACCTCGGATGGTGGTCAAACTGCCTTGGTGGCCGCCGTCCCACTCTTCGTCAATCATTTCGATAACGCGACCGACCAGGTGGCGCTGCTTAGCTTCTCTTCCAATGCGCGCATAGACATCCCCATCGGCTACAACTTCCAGACGCCGATTTCGAATGCTGTCTCAAGTATGGTGTTCACCGGCGGCACGTTCGGTACCGGAGCAGGCACCAAGCCAATTCAAAGCGCAACAATGGGCGCTCCGTTGTCGATGGCCGATGCCCAGAACCTCAGCATTCCCATCAATCCGGGGCAGAACGTAATCAAGGTTCTGGTGTACTTCACCGACGGCTTGATGAATGCCTCGCAGGACACTTTCTACTGTGGGCCCTCGGCCCCGAACACGCTTGTCAATTACGGAGGGTATGACTCGGGAACTGATGTCGCCTTCTTGGATCCCAGTTGCAGCCCATCTGCGTCAGGTACTGGCTGCACGAACGAGTCGGGTCACATCAGCCAATGGGACGATTGCAGCAACGGCTGCCCAAGTGGCTTCAAGTACGACGCCGCCGGCGACATTTGCAAGAATGCAGCCGGGGGGAACGTAACCACGTTTCTGTCTCAGCAAACGGGACAGCAGACGGCATTCTCGCGGGCCAATGTCACGGCTGAGACCCAGTACCGTGCCATTCAGACTGCCAGTGCGATGCGCACCGAGGCTGTCCCCACATATATCTTCACCATCGGCTTGGGTCCTGACGTAAGTTCAACGACGCAGGCTTTCCTGGGACAACTTGCCAACGACCCTGCATACCCGGCTACTTACATTGCAAGCCAACCGCAGGGAGAGTTTTTTTGGATACAGGACTGTCCCGGCGCCACCTGCACAGCTGAACTGACCACTGCATTCGAGGCTATTGCGACCAAGGTTGTTTTGCGCTTGACGCAGTAGCATCAACAGCCGGATCGGGACAACGAATCTTTTCGGGCTTATCGGCCAGGGATCTAAGCAAAGATTTCCTGGCCGTTTCGTTTTTCTGCACGCTTCGGCCAATCCCTGACTTGCGATGAAACCACTCTTCTTCCCAACGGCGGCTGCATTTCGCTCCTGGCTTGAGAAGAATCACGCCACCGTGTCCGAGCTCTTCATCGGCTTTTATCGAAAAGAGTCAGGCAAAGGTGGAATCAGTTATCGGGAGGCTCTGGATGAAGCCCTCTGCTTCGGTTGGATCGACGGCGTCCGCAAGCGCTTCGATGAAGCAAGCTACACCATTCGCTTCACTCCGCGAAAGCCGGACAGCATCTGGAGCGCGGTCAATACCAGTCGCATCGGCGAATTGGTCAAGCAGGGACGCGTGCACCCGGCGGGTCAGCACGTGTTCGATCGCCACGATCCGAAGAAGTCGGAACTCTACTCGTACGAGCGAGCCACGTGCCAGCTGGACGGCGCATACGAGAAGAAATTTCGGGCTAACAAGAAAGCCTGGGAGTTCTACCAGGCGCAAGCACCGTGGTACCGCCGCACCTCGGCCTGGTGGGTCGTCAGCGCAAAGCGCGAAGAAACTCGCCAGCGCCGGTTGGCACAGCCTCATCGCAGACTCTGCCAAGGCCCGCCGGATCGGGATTCTCGCCGCAACTCCCCAGAAGTAGACCAGTGCCATGTGACAGTATGATAAATTTTTGTCATAGTTTGTGGAGTGTGACATGGAACGGGAAACTCGAATGCGCGTTAACCAGAACGGCCGCATCGTCATCCCCGCCGCCTTTCGTAAAGCGATCGGCATTGAAGTTGGAGACGAAGTGGTGCTGCGGATTCAGGACGACGAACTGCGCATCACCACCCAGCAGCGCCGCATCCAGCGCGCACAGCAAAGGGCGCGCACGTATCTGAAGCCAGGCACCTCCCTGGTTGAGGAACTGCTCGCGGAACGTCGCGAGGCAGCGAAGAATGAATAGCCTGGTGCTTGATGCTTCGGCGATTCTTGCCATCATTAACCAGGAGGCTGGCGCAGAACAACTGACACCGGAACTGCTGGCGAATGCCATTTGCAGCATGGTCAACCTCGCCGAAGTTCAAGCCAAGCTGGTGAGCCGGGGATGGTCCCCTGACGTTGCTTGGGAAGACGCTACCAGTCCTATTCGAGAAGCCGTGCCATTTCTTGAGGAACACGCGAAGATCGCCGGCAGCCTGGTTGCGCTGACGCGACAACTCGGTCTTTCGCTGGGTGACCGCGCCTGTCTCGCGCTCGGGATTGCGCTAAAGGCTCCCGTCTTCACTGCCGAAAAGACCTGGAGCAAACTGAAGTTAGGTGTTCGGGTGCACGTCATCCGCTGAAATTGTGGGTCGCTTTTCACCATTGTCCGACCTAGGAGCGTCGATGGCGAGGAGAGTGGTCACTCAATACCGTCTGCGAAGGACGGAGGACTAACGGACCTCGGGCGGCGTCTCTGCAAGAACATCGAAAAATACGCCATCGAGGTCTCGAATGAATTTGAACGGTGAAAGGGCGCGATCGCTCGCGCCCTTAGTCACATTCGCCACCCTCCGTTTTACTGCACCAACACGCCGCTTTCGCCGGCGCCGTTCTCCGCAGCCTCTTCCGGCGGGATGACCGACGCCGCTGCCAGACGATCGCCTTCTTCCAGATGCAGCAGGCGCACCCCCTGCGACGAGCGTCCGCATTCCCGGATGTTCTTGCTGTCGATGCGGATGATCTTGCCGAACTGGCTGATCACCATCACCTCCGACTGCTCATTCACCAGCATGATGGAGACGACCTTGCCGTTGCGCGCCGTGGTCTTCACGTTGATCACGCCCTTGCCGCCGCGCGAGGTCAGACGGTATTCGTCCACGTCGGTACGCTTGCCATAGCCCTGCTCGGTGACTGAGAGGATAAGACTGGCTTCCTGCTCGTCGGCGTTCTTCCCTTTCTTCCGTTCTTTCGGCGTTACCGCCATGCCTACGATATAGTCGCCGCGCTCCAGATGCATGCCGCGCACGCCAAAGGCGGGACGGCCCATCGATCGTACGTTGTCTTCTCCGAAGCGGATCGCCTTACCATCATGCGTGGCCAGGAAAACGATCTGGTTGCCGTCGGTGCAACTGGCCGCGACCAATTCGTCTTCCTTCTCGATGCCAATAGCGATGATGCCGCGCGACATCACATTGCTGAAGTCTTTCAGCGCCGTTTTCTTCACCGTACCGTTGCGAGTGGCGAAGAAGACGTACCGGTTCTCTTCTTCCAGATCGCGGATGGTGAGCAGCGCGCGCACGCTTTCGCCCGGCTGCAACGCAACCAGGTTGGCGATAGCTCTGCCTTTGCCTGCGGCGCTCACCTCGGGGATCTCGTACACCTTCAGCCAGTACACGCGCCCGGTATTGGTGAAGATGAGAATGTAGTCGTGAGTGGAGGCGACGAACAAGCGCTCGACGAAATCCTCTTCGCGCGTGCTCATGCCCTTGCGGCCGGTGCCACCGCGGCGTTGCTGGCGATAGGTGGAGATCGGCGTGCGCTTCAGGTAGCCGGAGTGGCTCACCGTGACTGCAACCTGCTCGTCGGCAATCAGGTCTTCCAGATTGATCTCGGCAGCTTCATCCTGAATCAGCGTGCGGCGTGCGTCACCGTACTTCCTCTTGATCTCTTCCAGTTCCTTGACGATGACGCTGCGCAGCTTCTTCTCGCTGCCGAGAATCGCTTCGTACTCGGCGATGCGTCCGCGAACCTCGGTCAGTTCCTTGACGATTTCGTCGATCGACAGTCGCGTCAGCCGGTGTAGTTGCAATTCCAGGATGGCATCGGCCTGCAACGTATCAAACGGTGTGGTGAGCTGCGTGGGCGACACGCCCTTGAGTGTCGCCGTCTTCGCTGCCTTTCCTTCCGATACGCTGACCGTCTTACCGGTAAAGTAGTCAACCAGGTTGGTGCGGGCGTCGGCGCGATTTTCACTGCCGCGAATGATGCGGATGACGTCATCGACGCGATCCAGCGCGACCTGGTACCCCTCCAGGACATGCTCGCGCTCGCGCGCCTTCATCAGCAAGTGGGCCGTGCGGCGCCGCACCACATCGATGCGGTGATCGACGAAGTGCTGCAGGGCCTGCACCAATCCCATCTCTTTGGGCTGGTTATTGACCACGGCCAGGAAGATCATGCTGAAGCTTTCCTGCATCGAGGTGTGCTTGAAGAGCTGGTTGAGCACGATCTCCGGCTCGCAGCCGCGCTTCAGCTCAATGACGATGCGCATGCCGTCGCGGTCGCTGCTCTCGTCGCGCACATCGCTGATCTCGTCGATCACCTTGTGGTTCACCAGTTCGGCAATGCGTTTGATCAGGGTCGCCTTGTTGACCTGGTAAGGAATCTCGGTGACGATGATCGTGTCTTTGTCCTTGGTGACGTGCTCAATCGCAGCCTTGGCGCGCATGATGAAGCGGCCGCGTCCCGTGCGATAGGCTTCCATGATGCCGCTGCGTCCATGGATGAAGCCGGCAGTGGGGAAGTCCGGTCCCTGCACGAACTTCATAATGTCGGCCAGCGTGGCGTGCGGATTGTTCACCAGCGTGATGGCGCCATCAACAATCTCCGTCAGATTGTGCGGCGGAATGTTGGTGGCCATGCCTACGGCGATGCCGTTCGAACCATTCACCAGCAGATTGGGGATTCGCGTAGGCAACACGACCGGCTCGGCCGTGGTGTCGTCGAAATTGGCAACGAAGTCGACGGTGTCTTTGTCGATGTCGGCCAGCAACTCTTCGGCAATTTCCGTAAGGCGCGACTCGGTATACCGGTAGGCTGCGGGCGGATCGCCATCCACCGAACCGAAGTTGCCCTGGCCATCGATCAGCGGATAGCGCAGGCTCCAGGGCTGCGCCAGGCGAACCATGGCGTCGTAGACGGCACTGTCGCCATGAGGGTGATACTTCTTCAAACACTCGCCCACCACGCCGGCGCACTTCATGTACTTGCGATTATGCAGCACGCCCATGTCGTGCATGGCGTAAAGGATGCGGCGATGCACAGGCTTCAGGCCATCGCGGATATCGGGCAGCGCGCGCCCGATGATCACCGACATTGAGTAGTCGAGATACGAGCGCCGCATCTCGTCTTCGATGTTGACGGGCTGTATGTTGGCCGCGCCGGGGCCGATGTTATCGAGCGGTAATTGCTGGTTCGGATCGTCTGCCATGTTTGCTTCTAGCCTCGAGCCTCTAGCTTCGAGCTTGTTCCTTCCTAAACTTCATTTGCGGTCAATTCAGAAATTTGCGGTCGCGTCGGCGACATTTGAAAAGCGCGAATGTGCTCCGATTTGCGGACGCAGATTCGGCCTCGGCGTGGATCACTCAGGCGCCGGCGAATTACCTGCAAGTCATTGCAAATTAAGGATATTATCTCGCGGGGGAGCACTAACAATTATAACACGCAAAGCGGGTGAAATGCGCCCTTATTGTCCTTGTCCGGCACCCGCATTTCGCACGGCTTCCTGGCATTCGCGGGCGGCTGTAAGCAGCTTGTCGATGGCTGGGTCGGCGCGAAACTTTGCCAGCAGAGGATCGGTCAGCAGGTTGGAGTACGAACAATAATTATTCTGGATGGCGCTCTGCAGCAGATGGACAGCGGCCTGCGTTTTTCCGCAGTAGGCAAACAGCGCTCCTTCGTAGTACCAGGTCTCGGGATCAGGATCGGCGGGAAAACTGGTCTCCGCCTCGTGGGCGATGCGGTCCAGGTCGGACTCCGGTCGCAACCCCAGGCACGATTCCAGCAAATCGCGATGATAGCGAGGCGCCGTCGGCATGTGCTTCACTGCTTCGCGCGCTTCCGTAATCTTGCCCTCGCGCAACGACAGCGACGGCGCTACATAGGCCGCCCACTCCGAACCGGCGTCCAGGCGGATGAAATCCGCCGCGCGATCAGTCTTGCCCAGCTCCATGAAGGCCCAGGCGCAGGAGCGGAAAATGTAATTGGCCGGATCCAGCCCGATCGCGGTATTGCATTCGTTGGTGGCTTCCTCCAGCATCCCGGCGTAACGATAGACATAGCTCAACACGAAGTGAGCCTGAGCGTTTTCCGGGCGCCGCTTCACCAGCGCCTGCGCCGCTTCGTAGGCTTTGCCTAGCTCGCCGCGCTCAACCCGGTTGGTGATCAACTGACCGGCGGCAATCGTGAGATTGGGATCCAGTGCCATCGCCCGCTCGCAAGCCGTGTTGGAAAGCTGGAACGCGGTCTCTCCGCCATCGGAGTAGGTGGTGTCCCAGTAAGCCCGCAGTCCCAATTCTTCCCATGCCGGAGCGTAGTCCGGATCCAACTGCACGACGTGCTGCAATACCGCGATCGCGTCTTTGTTCGGTCCGGGATCGTGGGGCAGCGCCAAGGCGTGCAGGTAGAGATCGTAGGCCTCCGGGTCCTTGGGACGAGTGCCGGTCGCGACCGTGCCGCCGGTAACGCCCAGGGTTGGCAGCAGACCTTGGCGTATCTGCGCGGCCATGTTGGATTGCAAGGCAATCAGGTCCTGCTCCGGGGCGGTAAAGCTGGACTGCCACAGCAGGCGGTTGTCACGGACGTCAATTGCTTCCAGCGTGACCATCAGATTGTCGCCTTGTTTCAGGAAGTGTCCCGTCAACACCGTGGCAACGTGCAGCTCCCGTCCAACTTTTTGCGGATCGGGATCTTTGGCGGCATACCTTTGCGTCAGGGAAGACGGACGCACGTCCAGCGTGCGCGAATAAGTGAGAACCTTGGCGATCTCATCCGCCAGCGCGAAGCGCAGGAAGTCCACGCTGATGTCGCCGTTCACATTCTGCAGCGGCAGCACTGCGATGGTGTTCTTGGCGGCGGCTGCCCCCGAAGGATGCTTGAACCACCACAATCCCGCCAGCGTGAGCACCATTACCAGCACCGCGCTAACCGCCAGCAGAAGATAGGTTTGCCAGCGGCTCGTGGTCTGGAATGTGCTGGTCGCGATGCGATACGGGAAGGGAGAACGCAACCTCCCGCTGGCGGTTGCACCCGGGTCAGTCTCTCTCTTCAGCGCTACCAGATCGGCCTTCAGGCTCAGCGCGTCGGGATATCGGTTGGCCCGGTTCTTCTCCATCGCGTGGCCAATGATCCCCTCCAGATCGGGCGGGAGCTTGGGATTCAGCTTAAGCGGAGGAATTGGTTTCTTGGTGAGAACCGCTTCTAAAGTCACCACAGAGTTGGCGCCGGCAAATGGCTTCTGGCCGGTCGCCATCTGGTAGAGCACGACTCCGAGCGAGAACAGATCGCTGCGAGCATCCAGCTCTTCGCCGCGCGCCTGCTCCGGCGACATGTAGACTGCGGTACCAAAAATGTCGCCGGCCTCGGACAGGTCCTCGTTCACGGGCTCGCCGCTCCACAGGTCGCGCGACAATTTGACCAGCCCGAAGTCCAGGATCTTGACCTGCCCACTCTGGGTGATGAAGATGTTCGCCGGCTTAATGTCGCGATGAATGATCCCTTTGGCGTGGCAGGCGGCCAGCGCATCGGCTACCTGGATCGCGATGTCCAGCATCTCCTCGATGTCCATCGGCTTGCCGCGCAGCCGGTCCTTCAGGCTCATCCCCTCCAGCTTCTCCATAACAATGAAGGGCTGGCCGTTCATGTCCTCGATGTCGTAGATAGTGCAGATGCCGGGATGGTTTAACTGCGAGGCCGCTTTGGCTTCGCGCTCGAAGCGCTCCAGAGCTTTGCGGTCGTTGACCAGATTTTCAGGAATGAACTTCAGCGCGACGTGGCGGCCCAGACGCGTGTCTTCCGCGTCATAAACCAACCCCATTCCACCACCGCCGAGTTTCCCCACGATGTGATAGTGGGAGACTGTCTCGCCGACCATGCCTGAGGACCTCGGTCCCGCTCGCGGTTATGGTAGGCCGCGTGCGCAGCCGGGT
>Ga0181532_10003282_pt1 | contig 14630 bp, 9 predicted proteins | sample PEATcosm2014_Bin_33_FD_119768 | JGI IMG/M metagenome (GOLD analysis project Ga0181532, IMG submission 119768) | Peatland microbial communities from MTU Mesocosm Facility, Houghton, MI, USA - PEATcosm2014_Bin11_30_metaG | ecosystem: Environmental > Terrestrial > Soil > Wetlands > Peat | place...
CGGGCAATCGTTCGCCATCGCGCAGGACATGATGAGTTCCGTGTGGCGAAACGCCGCCGATGTCGTGATCGAGCCCGATGTCGCGGGTTTTGACTATGACGACTTTAAGCGCGCTGACGAATTGATCCATGTTGGCGAAGTGGCTATGCGTCGTGCGCTGCCTGCAGTCCGGCAGTGGCTGGAGGATCCTGCGGAAGGCGCCAGCCCTCTGAAAACGCCCGCGCTGGTCGGAAGTCCAGCGCCCGTACCGGCGGACTGAAGCCGCGTTGATCCGCAGTTTCTATCCGCAATTTCTTCATGGCGCCTCCGGTCTAAACATCCCTTAAACAAGAAGACGCCTCCAGAGTTACCTTCTGGAGTCAGAGGCAACGGCGCACATTGCAACCTTGCTCCGCCCGTCCTCTAACCCTCACCGCGTGAAGACCCGCGATGGGCGCGGCATTTGCCGACACCATTAGTACATAATTAATTCTATTTAGCTTGACATCATCTATGAAAGTGCTAACATCCCGGAAAGTTTTCTAACCTTTGAGCCTCTTCGAAAGGGTTCCGGCATCAATGAGAGGGCCGCATGCTATCCACGCAGTGGCCCCAACTCGCAGCCTGACCTTTGACAGTTTCGACTGCTCAATTACAAACGTAAGACGCGTGTCTCTGACGAATGGCCAGGACTTACGCGTTGCATGCTTCCTGATTTGCGGTTGTTAGTTCGAGGAAGCTAACCTCCACCACTATCGTCTGCAGAACCTTGAGGGAAGTTCTGTCTCTGACGTGCCTTCACGCCACGGGCAGGGCGGCGGCATTGCATTCCCCCGGCGATGTCGTTTCCTGGTTATTGCAACCAGAATCCAGATGTGTAACTCCGGGGCTAATCAGGCGAGTCGTTAGAAGGAGGAGTTTGTGATCTGGAGAGAGAGATTCACATCAGCCTTAGCTTTAGTCGTGCTGTTCCTTGCCGGAACGGCATTTGCTCAAACCGACCCTGGAGTTCAGAGTGCAAGCCGCGGCACCGGCGGGACAATCATTGATCCGGCGAATGACCCGAACGGCTTCACCGCTTTTTTCAACGACGGTCTCAATCGCTTTCAGGAAGTGGAGACGGTTTCCGGCTCCGCCAACAACGGTCTAGGACCGCGGTTTAACTCGAATCAGTGCAGTTCGTGCCACGCGCAACCTGCGGTTGGTGGGACAGGGGCTGCTGTCAATCCACAATTCTTGTTCACCAGCAACGGGGTTGCGCCCGGCAACACCACGCCGTATTTCCTTACGGCCAATGGGCCGACGGTGGAAGTCCGTTTCCCGTACTTCCTTACCTCCAGCGGAACGGCCAACACCAAAGCTCCCAATGGCGGAGTGGAAGACCTGTTTACGGTTACGGGCCGCTCCGATGCAGGCAGTTGCAGCTTGCCGCAGCCGAATTTCAGCGCTGCTCAGGCGGCGAACGACATCATCTTCCGCATTCCGACACCGGTCTTTGGCGCGGGCTTGATCGAGAACCTCGACGACTCAACGCTGCTGATCAACCAGGCCGCTAATATCGTCAACCACTTTGGCATCTCCGGCACTTTCAACCACAGCGGCAATGATGGCACCATCACGCGCTTTGGCTGGAAGGCGCAGAACAAGTCGCTGCACATCTTTGCCGGTGAGGCTTACAACGTCGAGATGGGCGTCAGTAACGAGTTGTTCCCCCAAGATCGTCCGCTGCCGGAAGAAGATCAGCAGGGCACCGGGCTGCCGACGAGTTGCCTGAACCTTACCGGGACCGGTTACCCAGAAGACACCTCCAACCCCAACTCGACGCCGAACGCCGCGGTTCTTGATGACGTCTCGGCGTTTGCCAACTTCATGCGGTTCCTGGCCCCGCCTCCGACCGGTGGAGTTGTGCTGAATGGACAGCCAGTCCCCGCCACATCGATCGCCAACGGCAGTGCCTTGTTTAGCTCGATCGGCTGTGCCACCTGCCACAATCCAACGCCAGGCGCGACGCAAGCGTCGAACTTCGCTCCCGCTCTGAGCAATGTCCCGGTACCTGCGTTCTCAGATCTTGAGATCCACAGAATGGGTACGCGCCTGGCGGACAACGTCTCGCAAGGCGGCGCCGGCGGCACACAGTTCCGCACGGCTCCCTTGTGGGGCCTGGGACAGCGGATATTCCTGCTGCACGATGGCCGTACAACCGACCTGTATACGGCAATCGTGGACCACAAGAGCTCGGGCAGCGAAGCCAATACGGTGGTGACGCATTTCTCCAGCCTCACCACCAGCCAGCAGCAGGACCTGTTGAACTTTCTGCGCTCGCTGTAGCCGTCTACGCAATTCTGGCTGGCGAGATGCGGAGGTGTCTCGCCAGCTCTTTTCCAAGTTAGGACGAAGCCCATAAATAGTGGGCGACTGATTCGCCCTGACGGCCGGTCGCGAAGGAGAAGTATGTATTCCCGATCCTTAGGTTTATTGGTGGTTCTGGTCGGATTCATATCGTTGTTGCCGTTATCGTTGTCGTTTTCCTGGGGCCAAAAGGCTGAAGCGCAAAGCATGTCGCAGAATGGCGGCGACTCTCATAGCAGCACGCAGCGCCAGACAGAGGCGCCAGACATTCTGGTAAGGGGCGCTTGGTCGAGCGCCAGTGACTCGGTAACTCCCCTGCCAGAAGGCGGGACCGTGACTAATAACGTCTTCCATAACCAGTATTTTGGAATGACTTACGCTTTGCCTCCGAATTGGACTGAGGAATACGAAGGTCCGCCCCCGTCGGATGGCGGCCGCTATGTGCTCGCCGAAATTACTCCCACGGGCAGATATAAGGAGCCAATTCCGGGCAGTATCTTGATTACCGCCGAGGACATGTTCTTTACGCCACTGCCGGTGACGAACGCGCTTGAGCTGACTGATTACATGAAAGACCATTTGCAGGCCGACTATAAAGTCGACGCCCCACTTACTGAGGTAAAGATTGCCAGCCACACCTTCCACTTTTTTGGGTATGTATCTTCGGCGGCACAGTTGCATTGGTATGTTGCGGCTACCGAAATCCGCTGCCACGCGGTGGAATTTGTGCTGACCAGCCGTGACACCAAACTGCTGGAGAGCTTGGTATTGGACATGAACAAGATGAAGCTGCCTGAGGAATCGAGTCCCACAGCAGGAGCGGGTGGAGGCACTGTCCCGGTTTGCATCAAGGATTACGCGCGCGACAAAAACTTAACGGCGCGGGTTGACCCGGTGTTTACTGAGCATAGGTTTAACTCGGTTCCAGTCCGAATCATCATCGACAGAAAGGGCAGAGTAAGACACATTCATTTTCTCAGCGCATTTCCCGAGCAGGCAACCGCCATTACCGACGCTCTTGGGCAATGCAAGTTCAGACCGTACTTGCAAGACGGGAAGCCGGTGGAGGTGGAAACCGGCATCATGTTTGGGCGCGCGCCACATGCGACCGGACATCCAGCAGGGAATGCTGCGAGCGAGTGATTTCTTGGGCTACCCAGAACGCGGTTGAATTGCGAATCGGATGTTTGCAGCTGGTCTGGCGTGACGCCAACCAAAGGAGGCCGGTGAGCGGTATCTGTGCGACGAAATCCTGGCGACGGAAAGTCATCCTGAGCTTCTGCCTCATTGCGGGCTGGTCAGCGGCGGCGCTGGCAGCGGACTCGATCACGGGCGTGGTCCGCAATCAGACTCGCGACCAGTACGCAGGCGGAACGGATGTGATTCTTCTTCGGCTGAACGAAATTAGTCTCGGCCAAAGCAGTCTCGACCAAACCAGCCTGAATCAGAACTTGAAGGAGGAAACACGCACCAGGACCGACTCGCAGGGCGCCTTCACCATCAAGGTCGTCCGGTATCCCGACAAGCCGTACGTGGTGCGCGTGATCCACGAAGGAGTCAACTACGATCAGCGGGCTTCGGCGGGTGATGCGGTCTTCATCGCCGTGTTCGATGCGGTCTCGAAGGTGCAAGGCGTAACCGGAAGCATTGAGATCGTCCGCATCGGGACTGCCGGCGACCATCTTCACGTCTCTGACATGATCGAGATCAGGAATGATTCTAGCCCGCCCCTGACGCAATCGGGCGAGCGCACGTTTGAAGTTTATTTGCCAGCGCTCGCGAAGATTGATTCCGTTCTGGCCGCGGGCCAAGGAACAATCGTCGCGCTGATTTCCGCGACGCCCGTGGCCGGTGAGCCTGGGCACTACACGGTGAATTTCCCCTTGCAGCCAGGAGCCACCAAGTTCGCCTTCAACTACGACCTGCCTTACGCCGGCCACGCAACGTTCCGCCCAAGGAGCATCTATCCGCTGCAGCAGTTGGCAGTTATGATTCCGCCGACGATGAAATTCGCGTCGCTGTCGCGCGCTTTCCAGGTTCTACGCACGGGCAATGGCCGCTATCAAGTGGAGGCGGCCAATCTGGTGAGCGCGGGAGAGGGGCCGGGGTTTGAAATCTCGGGAGTTGGCCCGCTTCCCGCGCTGCGAGCGCAAGCTCAATCGCCACCGAAACCGCAGGTCATGGCACAACCCATTCCCTCGCATTCTGCTGCCGCCGGTTCCCGAGTCCGAGTTCAAGGTACGAGCGTCTTGGATACCGTAGCCGCCTCTGGGATTGTTGCGCGGATATCGCGGGTGACATGGTGGGCGCTGGGCGCGGGCGCAGTCATGCTTGGGGCGTGCGTTTTCTTTCTCTGGCGCAGACGGCACCTACCCGCCAACGCGATGACCAACCCAACATAGCTGCACGTTCGCTGCGGTAGAATGCATCCATTAAACATTAGTTGCCCGGATGGCGAAACTGGCAGACGCACGGGACTTAAAATCCCGGGTCCGTAACAGGACGTGACGGTTCGATTCCGTCTCCGGGCACCACGGTAGGCCCGCAGAGCGGGTCATTGTTTATGCCTGGAATCAGGCCACCGTTGTCCGTGCTCGAACATTTACTAGCACGGGTCAGTCGGTATGCTGGCTCCAGACTTTACATTCGTCTTGGTTTTCGTGACCTTGCTCCTTTCGAATTCGCTCTGCACGGTTGAGTCACGCTGCATCTGATCTCACTGACCAGCCACTAATCATGGCAGGGGTCAGGCGGATAGCCAGCCTTCACATTCGTCTTGGTTTTCATTACGTTCTCCTTTCGTCGTTGGTTCTCACCCCGGCGATCACATTAACCGTTTTACCGTTTGATGTAGGGCAATTGGGGCGGAGAGCCCAAGTATTCCGTGAGACCCGCTTTTACATTCGTCTTGGTTTTCATGGCCTTGCTCCTTTCGAATTCGCTCTGCACGGTTGAGTCCCACGCCATTGCGACGAACCCACTTTTACCAGTCGTGTTTAGCTTTAGCGCCAGCCTTCACGTTCGTCTTGGTTTTCATGGCATTTCTCCTTTCCTGAAATTTGAAATAACAATCAGCTCAGTGCTCGCAGGCTTCTCGTTTCACTCTTTCGGGTTCTCATCTCCGTGTCCAGCCTTCACATTCGTCTTGGTCTTCATTGCATTCTCCTTTCTGTAGTGATGTTGTTCGTCTCCCTGAGTACCCGTTCTGCTTAGCGAATGTTTCTCACGTTACCGCTTTCCGCCGCCGCCTGCTTTCACGTTGGTCTTGGCTTTCATGGCTGATGTTGCCTTCTTCCAGTGACGCCTGCCTTTACATTGGTCTTGGTTTTCATGGCGTCCCTCCCTTCTGCGGGTAATGTCGCTCGTCTTTCCGAGCCCGAATCATGCGGTTATCATTTTGAACTCACCGACGCTTCCTTCATCAGAAGCAATCGATCGCGCCAGCCTTTACGTTCGTCTTGGTTTTCATGGCATTGCTCCTTTCGTGAATTTCAATCTACTCATTGCTCGCAGGCTTCTCGTGCTACTGCGACGAACCTGGGTCTTAGTCCTGATGTGCCTTCGCGAGTCCAGCCTTCACGTTGGTCTTGGTTTTCATTGCGTTGCTCCTTTCCTTGAAATTTGAAGTTACAATCAGCTCAGTGCTCGCACGCTTCTCGTTTCACTCTTTCGGGCTTTCATCTCCTTCCAGCCTTCACGTTGGTCTTGGTTTTCATGGCATTCCTCCTTCATCGGTGCTAGGTGGAGAATGCACCTGATGACCGGGAACGTCCATGGAGCCTGTGTGAAGCTATCTGAATTGATCTGAAGAAAGATGGGTTCTTCGGGGTAGTTGCTTGAAACCAGCGTTTACCTATTGCTGCCTCTGCATCACTCAGTGGATCTACCCTACTTGCCAAGGTACGAGCGGCAGCAACAAAAAATGAATCAAATGAAGTGCAGCGACAGACCCGCGAGAGCGGGCTATTTTTATGTCGGGAATCAGGGCAGGGAAGAGACAGTTGTAGTTGATCGCCATCGAGCTTCTCTCTGGCGCATGGTCAATCGGTCAATGGTGCAATGGTCAAAATTGCGCCTCTTGCAGACATCGCGTAGCATCTGACCCAGTATGGCGACTAGTACGGTAAAGGCGAGCCGTCCACCCAAACTGGTTTTTGGGGAAACTTTCAGTCTCGCCTATGACACTTTTTGCAGCAACAAGGTGCGTTTCTCTCTCACCGCGTTGGGAATGGTGATTGGTACAGCTTCGCTCATTCTAGTGGTTACGATCGGAATGACGGGCAAACAATACGTCTTAAACCAGATTCAATCGATCGGCGCCAACATGATCGATGCTGAGTACCAGGGTGGAGGCGAGGACACTACGCCCGATCGGTTGACGGTGGATGACATGTACGCCGTTCTGCAACGTGTCTCTGGAGTCGTGGCGGCTTCCCCGGTGGTTCCGCTGGATAACCGGATTCCGATCGGGTATGGCAAGGAGCGTGATGTGCGCGTACTTGGGGTTCTTCCTGAATACCGCTCGGTGCGTAATCTGGTGATAGTTTCGGGAAGATTCTTTGACGCGCAGGACGAACAGGCGCGCAACAAGGTCGGTGTGATCCAGCAGAAACTTGCCGAACAACTCTACGGGTCCGTAGACAAGGCGGTGGGGAAAGACCTCAAGCTGAGCGGACTGCCTTTCACCATCATCGGGACGTTCCGGGAGCGGGTGGATACGTTCGGGCAGTCGGAGGTCACCGACAGTACCATGGTGATTCCCTACAGCGTAAGCCGATACTTTAACAACACGCCGTATGTGCAGCAGATCTACTTCTCGGCGGCTGATCCTTCGATAGTGGTTCCGGTGACAGAACAAATTCGCGAAGTGATCCGGTCGCGCCACCGGCCAGAATCGAATTATGTCGTCCAGAATCTTACTGCGCTGCTGAGCGTGGCCGATCGCACGGCAAACGCGTTGACGTTAGTGTTGTTTCTGATTGCGGCGGTGACGTTGCTGGTGGGCGGTATCGGGATCATGAACATCATGCTGGCGACGGTCACTTCGCGAATCCGCGAAATTGGCATCCGGAAAGCGATTGGCGCCACCAATGCCGAGATCCGGTTTCAGTTTCTATCGGAGGCAGTTCTAATCTCTCTGATGGGTGGGGTCGGCGGGGTTGTAGTGGGATTGGCGCTGCCCTTCTCGGTGCGGTTCCTTACCAACTACCGCATCCCCATCTCGGGACTTTCCGCGATCGTGGCCATCACGGTCTCCGCGGTGGTAGGCATTCTTTTCGGAACGGTGCCAGCCGCACGCGCCGCCCGGATGGACCCGGTGGAGAGCCTGCGATACGAATGAGCCCGGCTGGACCCGAGCCAGCATCGTCCGAGAACTTGGGCGCGCGCGGAAAATCAAGTAACATGAAATCTACGGTGTGTATTCTGCGGCTGATTATTCGTGAGGGAGATAGCGTAATTATGCGGTCGACGAACCGCCTCGTGCAATGCGAGGAGCTTGATTTCAGGCCGGAAGGTCCATATTGCGCATGAAGTCTTCGGCCGGACTGCATTTTAAAACCTACCTGCTGATCTTCCTGATGGTGATCTTTGGTCCGCTGGGCAACGTGCTGCTCGGCAAGGGGATGAAGCGCATCGGCGCGGTGAGCATCGGAAAGCCGGCGGAGGCGCTCAGCGTGCTTTCCCGCGTCCTCACGTCACGTACGATTTGGCTGGGTATTGCGTCGCTCATTATTTTCTTTGGAGCGAACATGCTGGTGCTCTCGTGGGCGGATTACAGCTATGTCCAACCAGCTTCGTCGGTGGCTTACCTCATGTCCGCTCTGCTGGCTCACTTCTGGTTGCACGAAACCGTCACGCCCGTGCGTTGGATGGGAGTACTACTCATTTGCCTGGGCGTCCTGGTGGTGGGACGCACGCCTCCGCGCACCACGGAGTCAAGCTAGATGCTGGTTTTTATCTTCTATCTTCTGGTTATTGGTGCCGGCACCGGCGGCGAGCTATGCGTCTCCAGAGCCATGAAGGCAGTGGGCGAGGTTAAGGATTTTCGTCCCGCTGCGCTGGTGGGTGTGGTCGCGGGCGCGTTGCGAGTTTCGTGGATGTGGATCGGTTTGGCCCTGATGGGAACTGCATTTTTCTCGTTGCTCGCAGTGCTGTCGAGGCAGAACGTCAGTTTGGTGGTTCCGGTTACAGCTCTGAGCTATGGGGCCGGGGCATTGGGAGGGAAATTCTTTCTCGGCGAACAGGTCACGCCGAGGAGGTGGGCGGGCGTGCTTCTGGTCTGCCTCGGCGTCGCGGTAGTGATTATTGGGCGACGTTGATGTACGGGGAATTGGGTTGTGCATCCTCAAAAAGACCGGTAGCATCGAGTTTCTGCCTGAATAGCCAGCAGTTTGCGCCGTGCCTTGGCTCCGCGGAGGCACGAGTCTCCGCTAGCTCGATTGGCGCGCGAGACCGCGAGCTGATTTCATGAAAGCGATAGAGGTGTACGCACTTGTGTGGAATCGTTGGATTCACCCACAAACATTGGGTACCTGATTCCGATCGCATTCGGCGCGCCGTCGCCACACTGATTCATCGTGGACCGGATCAGCAAGGTGTGTTCGAATCCAGCCTCTGCTCCATGGGCGCGACGCGGCTCAAGATTATAGATCTCGGTCACGGCGACCAACCCATTCTGTCTGAAGATGGGGATGTAGCGATCGTGTTCAACGGCGAGGTCTACAACCACCAGGAACTGCGCCGCGAACTGGAAGAACTCGGCCACCACTTTTACTCCCACTGCGACACGGAAACGGTTCTGCACGCGTTCCTCGAATGGGATACCGCTTGTTTTGCGCGTTTGCGCGGCATGTTTGCAATTGCGCTCTGGACGAAATCGACGAAGCGGCTGGTGCTGGCGCGCGACCGCATGGGGATCAAGCCACTTTATTTCGCGCGGCGTGGGGAGGACTTGTTCTTCGGCTCGGAATTAAAGGCAATTCTGATCCATCCTGAGATTGAGCGGCGATTGAGTTTGGACGGCCTGGATTGCTTTCTTTCGTTGAACTACGTGCCCTGTCCTTGGACGCTGGTGGAGGGCATCGAAAAGCTTCCTCCAGGGCAGTGGCTGGAATGGCGGGATGGCAAAGTCTCTACCGATTCCTATTGGCAGTTGCCGATCGGAGTCGTCCGCGATCGGACGCTGGAATCTGCGCGGGAGGAGTTGGACACTCTGCTCCGGCAGTCGATTCGCGAGCACCTGGTGTCCGATGTCCCGCTGGGCATGTGGCTGAGCGGAGGTATCGATTCTTCCACGATTTTGCACTACGCGGCTACGGAATCCGGAACGCGACTCAAGACTTTCTCGATTTCATTCCAAGGGCGGAGTTTCGACGAAACCGCATATATTCGCGAGGTTGCGCAGCGCTACCAGACAGACCACGAGGAACTGGATCTGAATCCGGAGGTCGACCTGCGAGGTGCGATTGAAGCGTTTGTGTATTACTCGGATGAACCGTCGGCGGATGCGGGAGCGATTCCGGTCTGGTTTCTTTCGAAGCTGAGCAAGACCAAAACAACAGTCAGCCTTAGCGGCGAAGGTGCGGACGAACTGTTTGGCGGCTATCTCACTCATCGAGCGAATCGCCTGGCGGCGCTCGCGCGGCGATTGCCGCGAAGGGCCCTGCAACTCGCAATCGGCGCATTAGGGGCTTGGCCGGTTTCCGACGAAAAGATCAGTTTCGAATATCAGCTGAAGCGATTTCTCGAAGGATCGCTAATGACTCCCGAGCGCGCGCACGTCTACTGGAACGGGACCTTCAGCGAAGCGCAAAAGCGGGCCCTGCTGCGCGTGGAACTCCCGCCTGCTCTTAACCCTGTTTTAGGCGAACTGCGCGATCGGTCTGCGGCCGGCGACGATCTGGCGCCCTATTTGTGGTTCGATCAGAGATACTTTCTTCCCGACGATATTCTGAATAAGGCAGACCGCATGAGCATGGCGCATTCGCTGGAAGTGCGGCCGCCGTTCCTCGATCACAGGATTGTTGAATTCGCGGCCTCGTTGCCCGCGACTCTGAAGATTCGTGGTTCGCGCCAGAAGGTTCTTCTGAAAGAATTGATGCGAGATAAGCTTCCACCCTCCGTTCTTCAACGGAAGAAAGTCGGATTCGACATCCCGGCGCATGATTGGCTTCGGGGCTGTCTGCACCCGCTGATGATGGAAGTCTTGCTGGACGGCGCGTCCGATCACTCGAACCTGTTCCGGCGGGAGGCGATTGAGACTTATATTCGCCAACACCTGGAGAGACGAGTCAATGTTGGATATCACTTATGGGGTCTGATGGTGCTGTTTCTGTGGATGAAAAAGTGGGGGATTCAGGCGGCGGCCTCGCGAGAGACGAGCGTTTGGATACAGGAAAAAACTGGTACCTATATCTAGGCGTTCTGCTGGTCGCGGTGGCCATCTATTTGGGTTGCATTATTTCTCCGCCCTCCCTGATGGACGACGTGGACGCCGTGCAGGCGCAGATCGCCCGCAACATGCTGATCTCCGGCGATTGGGTGACGGCGCGGCTGGACGGCGTGGTGTATCTGGAAAAAGCTCCTCTGGTGTACTGGGCAATTGCGGCGAGCTATGAGATTTTCGGGGCGCGCGATTGGGCTGCGCGTATTCCGATTGCGTTGTCGGCCATTGCCTTAGCCTGGTTGACGATGGCGTTCGGCGCGTGGGCATTCGGCGAGCGAGCCGGATTCTATGCGGGTCTGTGCATGGCCACATGCATTGGGCTGTTTTTGTTTACCCGAATTTTGATCCCTGACGTCATGCTGACCTTCACGGTCGCGCTTGCCATGTGGGCATTTCTCCGCGCGCTGGATGAAGAGGAGCCCCATCCGCGGTTGTGGGCGTTCGTGCTGGCGGCAAACCTCGGGCTGGGCCTCCTGTTGAAGAGCCTGATCGGGATCTTGTTTCCAGTCGCGGCAATTGCCATCTATCTTGCGATCACGCGCCAGCTCTTTTCGGCTTCTGTTTGGCGGCGGTTGCATCCCTTCAGCGGAGTGCTGATAGTCCTGTTGATCGCCGCACCCTGGCACATTCTGGCCACGTTGCGCAATCCACCTTATTTTGCCTTCACACTGCACAGCGGGCCGGGACAATATCACGGGTTCCTTTGGTTCTTCTTCATCAACGAGCAATTGCTCCGTTTCTTAAATCTGCGCTATCCGCGGGACTACAACACTGTGCCGCGCCTGTACTTTTGGTTGCTGCACCTGGTGTGGCTGTTTCCCTTTAGTGTGTATCTTCCCGCGGTAGCCAAGCTCTCCTTCAAACCAAAATGCGACGATCGTGCCGGGCGAACGCGCCTTCTGGCGCTTTGTTGGGCGGGCTTCGTGCTGATCTTTTTCACTTTCTCCACCACGCAGGAGTATTATTCGATGCCCTGCTATCCTGCGCTGGCGCTTCTCTTGGGTACAGCGATGACTACGGAGAGCGATTGGATTCGGCGCGGTACGCGGGTGCTCTCGGCGATTGCGGCGATCGCCGGACTGGCGACGTTGACTCTCTTTTTTCTCACCCGCCACATCCCCGCACCGGGAGACATTTCGCAGGCGCTCAGCCACCATCCTGGCGCTTATACGCTCTCCCTGGGACACATGCAGGACCTCACGCTCGGATCCTTCGCCTATCTTCGGATGCCTCTGCTGGTGGCTGCAATTGCCTTCTGCCTAGGTGCGTTGGCCACCTGGAAATGGAGCGGCCAGCGTGCATTTCTGGCCGCCGCGATGATGATGATACTTTTCTTTCACGCCGCGCGCATGGCCATGGCCGTTTTCGATCCCTTTTTGTCGTCGCGGCCGCTGGCGGAGGCGATCCTGAAAGCTCCGGAAGGAACGCTGATTGTGGATCACCACTATTACACGTTCTCTTCCATTTTTTTCTATACCAACCGGACCGCGCTCCTGCGCAACGGCCGCTTCAATAATCTGGAATATGGCGCCTACGCTCCCGGTGTACCCGATGTGTTCATCGACGATTCGCAATTCAAGGATCTCTGGCTTAAGCCGGAGCGTTCCTACATCGTCGCCACCCAGAGTGTGGTCCCTCGATTAGAATCGATAGTGGGCGCGGAGCACCTCAACCTGCTAGCGGCGAGCGGCGGCAAGGTCGTTCTAACGAATCGTCCGGTGGTTATTTCTCAGGGCGAATCGCCCAGAGCGGCCGTCATGTTTTAGAATATCTGTTACATCTGACAGTTGAAAGAAACGCGGTATGGCGGAAAACTGTTCTACTGTTGTCCCGTTTCCCATACTTCGACAAGGGACGACAGGTTCAGGTAGTCATATTCCAAAAAATAAGGCGCGGAGGCGACATGAGGGTTGCAGTACTGGGAGGGGACGGCTACTGTGGTTGGGCAACCGCATTATATTTGTCCAAGAAAGGACATTCCGTGGCGATTGCCGACAATTTTGCCCGCCGGCAATGGGACCACGAACTTGGTGTGGAAACGCTGACGCCGATCCGCCCGCTGGCGGAGCGCCTGAGCGTGTGGCGGGAGCTCACTGGGGAGAGCATCGAGCTTTTTGTCGGCGATGTGACCGAATACGACTTTCTCTCCTCGGTCATCCAGGACTTCGCGCCGGAGGCAGTGGTCCATTTTGCGGAACAGCGCGCCGCCCCCTATTCCATGATTGACCGCAAACACGCAGTGTTCACGCAGGTGAACAATGTGGTGGGGACGCTCAACCTGCTGTTTGCGCTGCGCGAGTTCCAGCCCGATTGTCACCTCGTCAAGCTCGGCACCATGGGTGAATATGGCACGCCCAACATCGATATTGAAGAAGGCTACATCACCATCGAGCACAATGGGCGGCGAGATACGGTACCGTACCCCAAACAGCCCGGCTCCTTCTATCACCTGTCGAAAGTACACGACAGTCACAACATCATGTTCGCCTGCAAGGCCTGGGGTATTCGCGCCACCGACCTCAATCAGGGCGTGGTGTATGGAACCATGACCGATGAAGTGGCCTTGGGAGAAGCGCTGGTTAACCGGTTCGACTACGATGACGTTTTTGGCACGGTGCTCAATCGCTTCTGCGTTCAGGCAGCCATTGGATACCCGCTCACCGTGTACGGCAAGGGAGGACAAACCCGTGGATTTCTGGATATTCGCGATACGGTTCGGTGCATCGAGATTGCATGTTTGAATCCGGCAGCCCGGGGAGAGTGCCGGGTCTTCAACCAGTTCACGGAACAATTTTCTGTTTTGGACCTGGCCCACATGGTCAAGACCGCAGGGAAAGAGCTAGGGCTAAAAGTTGAAATTGATCATCTCGCCGATCCGCGAGTGGAGGCCGAAGAACACTATTACAACGCGAAACACTCGAAGCTGATTGAACTTGGGTTAGAGCCACATTTGCTTTCTGATTCGCTGTTGGATTCGCTGATGAATGTTGCCTTGAAATATCGCGACCGGATCGATCTCGACGTGATGCTGCCGCGGATCAACTGGCGGCAGCCCAGTAGCCACGTGGAGCGCAGACCAGCGCAGGAATCCACGAAACTCGTGGGTGCATCTACCGCGAGCAACGGAAAGCGTCGCACGGCGAGCAGCGCACGCGGCGTGTTAACGAACAAGCCGGGACGCTGAGAGGGATCGAACTCTCAGCTCGCGTGCTCAATATTGGCTGGGGTGACGGGGACGAGCCTACCATCGCGGATGTAGTATTGGCCATCCCGCCAGCGGATGCTGTTGCGCGTAAAACTGGTCAGCCAGATGAAGAAAGCCATGGCATCCCAGAGCGGGATGAGCCCTAACTTCTTCCAAAGCGGATCATGCTTCAGACCCCAAATACCAACCATCCAGGTCATGGCGAATCGCAGGACCAGGTAGGTGCCGAGGTATCCGACCGCAACTCCCGCTGAGGGGTGGATTGCGATCGCCACCAAACACCAGGGCAATCCCTGCGTGAGCAGCAGACCGAGGTGTCCCCAGGGACGCATATGGCGCATGACCACGATCCAGCGCAGGCGTTTGTGGAAAAGGTCGCGCAGGGACTGATAATCGGCAACCGTTAAAATTGAGTAAGGCAGGAGCTCGACTTCGTAGCCCTGTTCGGCGATGAGGCGGCCCACCAGCAGATCATCGGCAGGACGGTCTTCAATCGCTCCATAGCCACCGAATCCGGCCAGCCGCGTACGCGTGGTGGCAATGGTCGGTCCCAACGCAAACTTCACTCCGTCAAGCTGGCGCGCGACCAGGATGCCGACGTAGAAGTCGGAGAACATACCGATCGTCTGGATATTTTCGGCGAGTGTTTTC
>Ga0181532_10003283_pt1 | contig 14622 bp, 7 predicted proteins | sample PEATcosm2014_Bin_33_FD_119768 | JGI IMG/M metagenome (GOLD analysis project Ga0181532, IMG submission 119768) | Peatland microbial communities from MTU Mesocosm Facility, Houghton, MI, USA - PEATcosm2014_Bin11_30_metaG | ecosystem: Environmental > Terrestrial > Soil > Wetlands > Peat | place...
GTCGCTCCGTCGATCACCGTCACGCTGTTGCTCGCGCTGTTGGCGACATAGACCTTGTTGGTCACCATGTTCAAATCGATGGCGAAGGGATAGGATCCCACCGGGACGGCCGTCGCGGAATTCGTGGCGCCGTCGATCACCGTCACCTGGCCGCTGGCGTCGTCGTTCAGGACGTAGATCCTGTTGGTGACCGTGTTCACCACGGCCGCCACGGCAAGGGGCGCCGTGGGCACCGTGGCCACCACGGTTTGCGCGCCCGCCGGCGGGGGCGCGCCGGCCCCGAGGACAAGGGCGGCCAGCGCCGCCAGAGGCGGGAGGGTCGGGCAAGGATGTGATTTCAACGTCTGCGGATGGGGCCGGATCCCGGGCCTAAGGCACTGCGTAGACCTCGATTAGGGCCAGGCCCCCGTCGCTGCTGAGCGGGTTGACCTCGGCAGTGTAGCTGCCGGGCGCAAGCGTGACGAGGAGCGCCGAGTCCGCGCTCGCCGGATTGCTCCAAGCAAAGGCACCGACCAGCGCGGCGACGCTCGAGATTTGGGAGCTGCCTCCCCATCCGGTGTTCGAGGCGACCAAGTTCTTGCCGGCGTCGTAGAGCAGGAGCTGGGGATCGGGAAGCGTGGAGGAGAGCCCGAATTCGCCGAGGGCCGGCCCGGATGCACGGATGAGAAGCGTCTGCGAGCTCGACCCGGAGATCACAAATCCCGCGATCATCACATTGCCCCCGGTGCCGACGAAGGCCCTGGAGGATATGTTGACCAGCTGGGCTCCCGGGCCGCCCGCGCCCTCGTCGTAGATCTCAGCCAGTGCGATTCCGACTCCGCCGTCGGCCGCGCCGATCTGCGAGGTATAGGCGCCGGCCGGCAATGAGACCTTCACGGCGGAGTCGCCGGATCCCGGCGCCAGCGCAAAGGCGCCGACCTGCGTGAAGTCGGCCGCCGTCGGGTCCACCGGTGTCACGACGCCCGCCCAAGGGGCGACGGCCGGCGCCGATGGCGGCGCCTGCCAGCCCGTGTCCTTCGTGATGAGCCTAGCCGGGCTGGCCGCGTCGTAGATCGACAGCGTCGGCAAGGCAAGGGCCCCGGAAACACCCAGGCCGGCCAGGGCCGGCCCGACGCCGCGTAGCACGAGGGGCTCCGATCCCTGGCCGCCGATCGCGAAGCCCGCGATGATGACGTTTGTGTTCCCCACGGCGAATGGCGACGTCACGAAGGCGCGGGTCGAAAGATTGATGATGCGCCCCGGATTGCCGGTGCTGACGACATTCAGGCTGGCCGCAGCACTTGTCACGCGGCCCGCGCTGCTCGTCGCGGTGATGGTGTAGGCCCCGGCATTCGCCGCCGCCACGCTCGCCAGATAAAGAGTGGGGCCCGTGGACCCCGACACGCCGTTCCCGTCCGCGAGGGGGACGCCGTTTTGCGACCATTGGTACGTCGGCGCCGGCCGGCCGCTGGCGCCGGCGTTGAACACGACCGGCGATCCCGCCTCGACCACCTGCGACTGCGGAGCGCTGGTGATGGCCGGGGCGACCGACGAGGGAATGCCGTCGATCACGGTGACCGTGCCCGCGGGGTCCCCGTTTAGCACGTACACCCTGTCGGTCACCGGATTCACCACAACGGCGCCAGGGTATAGCCCGACTGGAATGGAGGTGGTCGCGCCCGTTGCGCCATCGATCGCAGTCACGGTCCCTGCACTGGTAGTGTTTGTGACGTAGATCTCGTTCGTCACCGGGTTCACGGCGATTCCTCCAAGGCTGGACCCCGCGGCAATCAACGAGGTGGCATAGGTCGTTCCGTCGACCACGAGCACGGAGCCGCTCCCGCCGACGGCATAGGCCCTGTTGGTGGCTGTATCCACAGCCACCGCCCCGTACGGGACGGCGCCTCCGAGGGCGCGATAGCCCGTGATGGTCCCGTTGGCATAGGAGACCACCGCGAGCCCCGAGGCTGCGGTGTTCGTGGCGTACAGCTGGCCGCTCACCGGGTTCGCGACCATGCTTGAGGGCTTCGCCGGCGTGACAACCAGTGAGATCTCGTCCGTGCCTCCGTCTATCGCGTAGAGCGTGGGATTGTAGACGGTGTACTTGTTGTTGGATTCGGCGACGGCGAACAGGATGTTTTCCGCGGGGTCGACGGCGATTAGAGTGGGACTTGAACCCGCAAAGATGCTGTCGACGACGGTGTCGGTGGCGCCGTCGATCACCGAGATCGTGCCGTCGACGGCTTGGTTCATGACGTAAATCCGGTTGGTCGTCTGATTCACCGCGATGCAGGTGGGATTGGAGCCGACCGGAACCGTGCTCGTCGCATTCGTGACGCCGTCGATGACCGTCACGCTGTCGCTCGCGCTGTTGGAGACATAGACCTTGTTGGTCGCCATGTTCAAACCGATGGCGAACGGGTACGACCCCACAGGGACGGCGGTCGCCGTATTCGCGGCGCCGTCGATCACCGTCACCTGCCCGCTGGCGTCGTCGTTAACGACGTAGATCTTGTTGGTAACCGTGTTCACGACGGCCGCCACGGCAGAAGGCGCCGTGGGCACCGTGGCCACCACGGCCTGCGCGCCCGTCGGCGGGGACGCGCCAGCCCCTAGGACTAGGGCGGCCAGGGCCGCGAAAGGCGGGAGTTTCGGAAAAGAGTGCGCATTCATGGTCTGTGGATGGGGTTGGATTCCGGGAACGGCGGCGCCCGGCGGGCGCCAGGAAAGCCGCGGGGCACTGAGGCAGAATGGGAGAATGCCTCCTGGAACCCTCGCACGGGTTGTGCCAGAAAGGTTAGTTTGTATCTAAATTATTTGTAATCAATAACTAATGTTCAATGCCTAGCGCCACCCGCTTTCCAGGCCCGCCCGGGATGGTTGCACGCACCCGAATTCGATCGGCGACCGAATCCCAAATCGGTTCAGACGAACCAAGGAGAGCGGCTGGCGTGCGCCGCCCGCGAGGGTTCCGTCAGGGGGCCGAAGCCCCTGCAGCCTTGAGAAAGCCGCGGTCGGCGAGCCAATCCGCCATCCGGTCGGGCCAGTGCCTGATCGCGGCAAACGACGACCGGTCCCCTATGTTGAAGGCATGCCTGCCTTTTGCGATGAAGTGGGCCTCGACCGACACCTTGGCGTCGCGGAACCCCTCGAGAAGCGCCAGCGCCACCTTGTCGCAGCCGTATTGGTCGTCGTTGGCGCAGACGAGGAATGCCGGAGGCGTGTCGGGCGGGACCACTTTCGGGACGAGCTGCGGTTCCCCGGGATAGACCATCATCTCGAAATCGGGGCGGCCGTTGGCGCGGTCGATAGGATCGGCCGCATTGGGGTCGCCGTCGCCCTTCGCGAATGTGACCATCATCACCACCGCCCCTCCAGCCGAGAACCCGAGGATCCCCACGCGCCGCGGGTCGATACCGAACTCGCCGGCTCGGCTCCGCACCACCCTGATGGCGCGGTAGGTGTCCTGGCGGACGTTGTCGAGGGTGTAGGGCGATTGCTCCTCTTTGGGCAGCCGGTACTTGAGGACGAACGCCGTCACGCCGAGCGTGTTCAGGAATTCGGAGGCCTGCCTTCCCTCCGCGTTGAAGACGAGCTCGCGGAATCCACCGCCGGGGGCGACGACCACCGCGCATCCGTTGGCCTTGTCCTTCGGCGGCGCGAAGACGGTAATCGACGGGTTGTTTACGTTGCGCACCCAGTAGTCCCGGGCCTGCTCAGGCTCGTCCTTGCGGCTCTCAAAGCCGGGCGCCCCGTTCTCCCAGAGGTGGATCACCCGCGGCGCGGACTGCGCAAGGGCCGCGACGGGCAGGAAGGCGGCGGCAAGGTAGAAGCGGATGCGGACATGCATGGCGATGGGCGGGGCGGCTGGGTTCACGGGTGGCTGCGGCAAGACAAGTTCGTCAGGGACGCTGGGAATTCAAGGAATCCTGCAGGTTCTCCTGCGGCATGAGCTTTAGGGCGATCTTCAAGCGCGCGAACCGCGCTTATGACCGCAATGCGATCCTGCCGGATACAGGAGCTAAGATGGACGTCTTAGATGCATAGTGTCTGCCGCAATCTTAAATGGGATCCCTCCAAGTCTCTGTCAGTGAAATGGCTGCCCAAGGAGTGATCGGGACAGAGAATTTGAAGACGACCCGACGAAGCACAGGGTTCCCAGCCCGACAAGGAACGACATTTGTGTTGAAGAACCCAATCGAACGATATTCCTGAGAAAACTCCGATTTCTGGAGGGTCGTTCGTCGAGTTAATAAGTAATGCACAAAATGAATCGGATTATCGACCTGCCCTCCCGCTCCGACGATGTGACGAGCGAAGCTTGGCTTGCCCGAAAGCCGAATCGGCCGCGAACGACGCGAGGACCCTCGCCCGAGAAACATGCGTTTTATCCGCAGCTCAGAATTCCCTCCGTTCAGCCTTCGCCAAACGAGGGATCAATCGCTCAGAGGGCGGTCAAGTTCGTCCTATTGCGACCGGCAAACCTTGCCCTTGCTCTGGTCGCCGCCCTCCCGGCGCAGGCGCAGGACGCCAAGACTTCGTATCCTGCCATGGCGCCCCTCGACCAGTACCTGATGGCCGACCGGAGCGCCGAGATTTCCCTGGCGCGAAGTGCGGCACCAGAAGAGATATCGCGCAATGCGACTGTCCTGGTTCTTGGAAAGAATGGTTACGAGACTGCGATCGAGGGGACAAATCGCTTCGTCTGCCTAGTGGAGCGATCCTGGATGTCTCCATTCGACAGCCCGGATTTTTGGAACCCGAAATTGCGCGGCCCAATCTGCTACAATCCTCCGGCCGTTCGATGCGTTCTGCCCTACACAATCAATCGGACAAGACTGGTCTTGGCTGGGCTTTCCAAGGCGCAGATGAAGGAACGCATCAAGAGCGAGGTCGTGAAGGGCGAGCTGCTAGTCCCCGCTTCGGGCGCGATGTCGTACATGATGTCGAAGAATGGTTATCTCAGTGATTCTGCAGGGCACTGGTACCCCCATCTGATGTTTCATGTACCGAAGACTGATAACGCGAGCTGGGGAGCGAACGTCGTTTGTTCGCCTGTCTTGCAAAATGATGATTTCACAGATGTTCCGGAGCCGGAAACCATCTTCATGGTGCCGGTCGGCCGGTGGTCGGATGGAACCATTGCGCGGAGCGAGAAGTAGCATTCTGATTGAGAGCGCGGGGCCAAGGCCGCGGGATCCACAAGACGTGCGAGAGCACGTGCCCCATTAACTCCAATATTGCTTTAAATGTGATCACTGCGGTGCAGTCGCAGTAAGGATGCCGAGCCCTTTCTCAAACCGCATCCGCGGCTTTATGCCCAGCTCAGGGACCAAGGACGCCAAAATGGTCGGACTCGTTCCTAATATCGGCGATCGACGAATTGAGCAAGGCAACGCTTCCAGATGCATCCCTGCGGATCCACAAATCATGGTGTGGTGACCCACCGATTCCCGAATTGATGATGCTCACCATCTCGAACCTTGCATTGGAAAGGGTGCCTTCGCCTTTGGGGCTTCCCGGTGCCACTATGGTCATGCCGCTTGAGATGCTGTCCTGTATGGTCACGTGGCTGACGGTGAGTCCCGAGATGCTGCGGCGATCCATGCAGATCTGAAGCGAACCGCGCCAAGCCCAACTATGGTCATATCCGCCACAGCGCACCAATTCGCAGTTCGTAACAAGCGTCGTGCCACTGAAGTTGTTGTCGATCTTGCGGTTCTCATCGGAGGTGGGGAACGTCGTGCTGATAAGAATCCCGCACCCGGTACCGATGTCGGTGAAGCGGCAATCCTCGATTCTATTGTTGGCCCCGCCGTAGATCGCGGCGCCGTTCGCGAGGAACGTCAGCTGGCCCGTGCACCGGCGAATCACGTTGTCTCCCGACCGCGGGCCTTGCCCAACGAATCCCTGGTCTGAGGCCGCGGGCCAAATTGCGAAACAGTCGTCCCCCGTGCCACGGGCGGTGCAGTTTTGGATGACGGTTCCGCTGGTGCCGACGCAGAGATTCACGCCGTCGGCGATCAGATCGCGGAATCGGCAGCCTTTGATCAGGAGGTTCACGCCGTTGTAGATCCAGATGCCGACCTTGGTGTGTTCCAGCCAGACGTTCGACACGGACGAGTCAGCTATTCCGGCGCCGACGATTCCGTCGTTCGGCTCGTTGTCATTGCGGTAATTCAACCGGCCAATGACCGAAAAATCGGCCAGGTGGATGTTTCGTCCGGCGAGCTTGAACCGCACGCGTCGCGCCGACTGTTCGTACAGCGAGCTGTCCCCGACAAAGGTCGTGTGCCACATGCCCGCGCCCTGGACCGTCACGGAGGACGGGACCAGTATCTCGCCGGTCAGCTTGTAATCGCCGGCTGGCACCCAGACCGGCCTACCCTGCTTCTGGGCTTCCGCGACGCATTTCCGCAGGGCGCTCGTGTCGTCCAATTCGCCTCTCTGATCCGCCCCAAAATCGAGGACAGACAGCCCGTTCGCAGGGGCTGGCAACGGGCCGGGGACATCCTCGAGGTCGACGAGATCGACAATGCAATACGCCGCGTCGGCATCGGCTCGCTGAAGCCGGATCACGTCGTCCCTGCCAATCTTCAGGCCCTTGACCCGGAGCTCGTCGTAAAAGTTGCGGGGCTTGCCCTCTGCGGGTTGGTTCGAAAAAGGGTATCGCCCGTAAAGCCATGAATACCTGGAAGTAAGGGCCAGCGCCCTAACCTTCGCCCCGTTGACATAGAGATCGAGCCCGGCGTTGGTTCCGCCTCCTTCCTTGGCATCGGGAAGGCTGTAGCGGATCACCAGCGCATTGGCCTTTGCCCCCGCGGTGAATTCCAGGAAGTCTCCGGCGGCAGCAAGCTTCACGCACTTCTGTCCAGACGATTCGGTCTCGACCAAGTTTGGGTCATATCTTGGACCGAGTACAAGACCGGTGGTCTTCATGCCTTCGGCCTCATAGGTGGTCCAGGGCATATCCGCTCCGACTTTCGCCGACGCCTCGCACGCGCAAATGGCGCTCAAGAGGACGAGCGCCCGCCGTATGATGGATGGAGTCATAGGGGTTGGTGTCTAGATGCCGAGACTTGGCCCTTGGGGGCGGATCTATCTCGCCTGCCGATATCTGATCGTCGCCAGTTTGCCCGGTCTGCATTTCACCGGCCTGCCCTCCACGAGGATGGTATGTGTGCGCGAATTCGCCCTCGAAGAGGCGATGGCCACCGAGGTTTTCGTGATATTCATCCGGAAATCGTCACCCTTGTAGGCGAGATGGAAATTCAGGCGTTTCCACTTCCGGCAGAGCCGCGGATTGATTGCGATCCTCTTCTCATCAGCCTGCACGCCGCCGAATCCGAGGACCGCTGTCATCCAAGCGCCACCGTTCGCGGCGGGGTGTGAACCGCCCATGAAGACGCTTCCCACATACACCTTGTACTTGGCCTCTAGATCAATCTTCGCCGTCTTGAGGAAGTACTTATAGGCGAAGTCGAGGTTGCCAAATTCGGCCGCCACCATGGCGTACGCGCAGGCGCTCAGGCTGGAGCCGTGCTCGGTGCGCGGCTCGTAGTACTCCCAGTTCAGCTTCTTGATCCTGGATGAGAAGCGGGTCCTGAAAAGGTTGAGCATCATCACGACGTCGGCCTGCTTGATGATCTTGGTAGGCACCGCCAGCCCCTGTCCGGCGCCCAGGTACTCGTTTGGGTGGGCCATCTTGGCCTTGAGCTCGTCGACGGTCGATTCACGAAGCCCGAGGTAGCCGTCAAACTGCTCGATGATGCCTGTCCTTGGATCGGGACCGGGGACAAACAGCCTCCGTGCGGCGTCCCGGAAATCCGGCAGCTCTTTTTCGATGCGCAGCTTTCGGAGGAGGGAGCGCAGCTCCCTGGGATGCTTTCTGCGAAAATAATCGACGACCTCGATCGCGATGGTGAGCGTCTCCTTCGCCACCATGCTGGTGAAGGCGTTGTTGTTTACACGCTCATGGTACTCGTCGGGGCCGATCACATCCAGGATCTCGTAGCGCCGCTTCTCTCTCTTGTAGAATGCGTACGAAAAGTAGAACCGGGCGCATTCAAGGATGACCTCGGCGCCGCCCTCCAGCAGCAGCGAGTCGTCGCCGGTCAGCCGGAAGCAGTCCCACATGGCGATGGCGACGTCGCCGCTGATGTGCACCTGCTTGTCCCGGAAGTGGGTCCGCAGCGCCCTTCCCGTGAGCGGGTCGACGATGTTGAAGTACGTGCACGCGTCGTCGCCCGTCTCCTGGCTTTCCCAGGCATAGAAGGCGCCGCGGCTCCCCAACCCCTCCGTCCTGGCCTTCCGCCGGGCCCCGGCGAGGGTCTTGATCCGGTAGCGCATCAGCTCGACCGCCTTCTCCGGGTAGGTGTGGATGAAGAATGGGAACATGAACATCTCCGTGTCCCAGAAGATCGCCCCCTTGTAGACCTGGCCCGAGAGGGCGCGCGCCGGTATTGAGTTGGCGCTGCCCTTGACCGGGGCGACCATCAGCAGCTGCAGGATGCTGTAGCGAAGCGCGAGCTGCGCCTCGTCGTCGCCCTCGATCGCAACGTCGCACCGCTGCCATTTCTCCCTCCACTTGGCGTTGTGGCCGGCGAGGCAGCCGTCGTATCCGAGCGACCTCGCCCGCTGGACGGCCTCGACCGCCGCCTCCGCCACCGAGCCCCGGACGGCGTCGTTGTCGGTGAAGACCGCGAAATACTTGTGGAAGGTGTAGGTCTTCCGTGCCTCGGCGCGCAGGCGGACCACGCGCAGGCTGCGGTTTCCCCTGGACTGGTAGGTCACCCCTCCAAAGTCGATGTCGGCAGTCTCGGCGACCGCCACGCGCTTGGAGGACTCGTTTGCCCGGCCCTCCACAAGCAGGACCGAGTCCCGCCTTGTCGCCGCGAGGCCGAGGAGATGCGGGCCGTTCAGGTCCCAGATGTTGCCGTCGATGCCGGTGCGGACCGTCACCGTGGCCGCCCTGCTGCAGGTGAAGCTGAAACGGATGACCCCGAGGTTCGGCGTCTCGGCGCTAAGGAAGCGCGCGGAACGCACGGTCAGGGTCGTCCCCTTGGAAGCGAATGAGGTCTGCCTTTCAAAGAGCGCGTTGCCAAACCGCAGCGTCTGCCGGTGCCGCGTAACCTTGTCGCCCAGCGCGGAAAGTTCCGCGCCGCCGAGCGAGACGCTCGTGAAGCCGCCATTCGGGGCATTGATGGGCTCGCGCCAGGCCGAGCCGACGCGGTCGAAGATCCCGGCGAGGGTGATGCCCACCAGCTGCTCCGAGGTGAATTCATCAAGGGTGCCGCGGTAGCCCATGTAGCCGTTGGCTATCTGGTAGACGTTTCCGCGCCTCATGATGGTCTCCTTGCCATCGGTATGCTCGGATGTGCTTATTGACCAGAGGTCCTTCATAGAGTGCTACGCCGGCGTCCTCTCGTCCTTGACCCGGAGCATGAGCCCGGCGGCGACGATCATCGACACGCCGCCCATCACGATCGCATCGATGGCGTGCCCGTGGAAGACGGTGCGCACCAGCAGGCCCAGAAGCGCCGCCGCGAGGATCTGCGGGATGACGATGAAGAAATTGAACATCCCCATGTAGACTCCCATCTTCCGGTACGGCACGACGCTGCTGAGGATCGCGTAAGGCATGGTCAGAAGGCTCGCCCAGGCGATCCCCAGCGCGCACATGGACACGACGAGCATCTCGGGCTGTTTGAAGGCATGCATCGAGCACAGCCCGGCGCCTCCGATCACGAGGCAGGCGATGTGCGTCGTCACGCGGCTCGTACGCCTGGCGATCACCGGCAGAAGGAAGGCCACGAGCGCCGCCACCCCATTGTAGACCGACATCAGGACGCCCACCCAGTTTGCGCCCGCGTTGTATGCCTCGCTCGTCGGGTCGCTGCTCCCGAAGTGGTAGCTCGTGACCGCCGAGGTCGCGTAGATGAAGAAGGCGAACAGCGCGAACCAGGTGAAGAGCTGCGCAAGTGCGAGCTGCCGCATGGCGCCCGGCATGTTGTTCAGGTCGTAGACCAGCTCTACTAGGCCCTTCTTCTTTCCGGCGGCGAACCGCGCTGCCGCCACCATCTGCACGACCCCGTAGAAGCCGGCCCCGAACGACAGGATGTAGAGGGCCTTGTCCCAGGCAAGGTGCCGGATGGCGAAGCTGGCCGCCAGGCCCCCCAGGAGCAGCAGCGCGCCGACACCGTAGTATTTCTTCGAATCCAGCGTGACCTCCGGGTCCCCGGCATCCTCGCCGCCGGCGGCCCGCGCATGGAACGACTCCTGCTCCTCCGGCGAGTATTCCCTCACCGTGAAGATGGTCCATAGGACGGTGGCGAGGTACACGGCGCCCCCCAGGTAGAACGACCACTTCACAGTGGCGGGGACCTGTCCCTGCGGCGCGGTGTTCGCGAAATGGAACCACCGCGTCAGCAGGAACGGCATGAGCGAGCCGACGACGGAGCTGGCGCCGATGAAGAAGGTCTGGACCGCGAATCCGGTCGTCCGCTGCTCGTCGGGAAGCATGTCGCCCACGAAGGCCCGCATGGGCTCCATCGTGACGTTGATCGAGGCATCCATTATCCAGAGCATGCCCGCGGCAAACCACAGCCCCGGGGAATTGGGCATGACGAGGAGCGCCAGCGACGCCAGGATGGCGCCGACGAGGAAGTAGGGCTTTCGGCGGCCCAGGCGGTTCCAGGTCTTGTCGCTCATGTAGCCGATGACCGGCTGCACCAGGAGCCCCGAGACGGGGCCGGCGATCCACAGGATAGGGATCTCGTCCACCTTTGCTCCGAGGGTCTCGAAGATCCGGCTCACGTTCGCATTTTGCAGGGCAAAGCCGAACTGGATTCCGACGTAACCGAAGCTCATGTTCCAGAGCTGCCAAAAACTGAGTAGGGGTTTCTTGCGCATGGGGCTGGTTCTGTCGCCGTGCGAATTAGTCACCCGGCGCGAGTGCGCTTGTCCTGAACCAGCAGGTTGATCTGCTCAAGGCTCGTCTCGGAGAGATCTCGAACCACGATGTCGGCGCCGTTTTCACGGAGCTCGAGCGCATTGCCCTCCCTGGCGACCCCGATCACGAGGGCGAAGCCTCCTTTGGCGCCGGCTCGGACCCCGGAGACCGCGTCCTCGATGACGATCGCCTGCGCGCTCGGCACACCCAAGTCAGCGGCTGCGGCGGCAAAGATGTCGGGCTCCGGCTTTCCCCTCAATCCGCGCCTGGACGATTCGAGCCCATCCACAACCGTCGCAAAGAGGTTTCGCATGCCGGTCCTTCCCAGGACCTCCTCGGAGTTGTAGCTCGAGGTGGCCAGCCCGATCTTGATGCCGCGTTGAATCATCTCGCGAACCAACGAGACCGTGGAATCGAATGTTCTTACGCCCTCCCTTTCGATGATCTGATTGAAGATCACGTTCTTCTTGTTGCCCAGGCCGCACACGGTCTCGCAGCCCGGAAGATCATCCGGCGTTCCGCGCGGGAGCTCGACCCCCCTGGACTTGAGGAAGGCCTCGACCCCGTTGTAGCGGGGCCGGCCATCCACAAACGCGCGATAGTCGCCGTCGCGGGTGAATTCGGCGAACGGCTCGTCGTGCGCCGCCGCCCGGGATTTGAGGAAATCGTCGAACGTCTGCTTCCACGCGGCTGCATGCGCCGCGGTCGTATTGGTGACGACGCCGTCCATGTCGAAAATAGCGGCCTCGAAATGCAAACGGAGGCCTCCATTCTCCTTGCACACGCCTCGGCCATCTACAAAGGGACCGAGCTCGGTGCCCGCCGATTGGCGGCCATTCGCGATTGGGGCAGATTGTCCATTTGCTGATTCCACTTGATTGTTTTGGGTCTTCGAAAGATTTGCTCCGAATGTGCCGCCACGGCTCTTTCAGGGTTTGATGCCGGGCGGAGCCGGACTCGAAATGTTGGTTTGATTTAATGTCGCGCGACCACGGGAAGACACCCCGTCGGCTCCGATTAATGAAAGTCGCCAGCCTTTGAAATGGGCTGGCGACTGGTGGTATCCCCTGATCGTACCTACCTCAGGGCTAAGGGATCAGAAACTGAATACGTTCCTGACCGTGAACTTCTCCGTCGGACCGATGCGATAGAACGCGGGTTGTGCCACACCGTTAATCGGTGCCTGATAGCTGACCGGAATCAGATAATTCCCTCTGCCGACGTTATCGACGTTGAGCTGAATGTTCCATGCGATCTTGTTGGTGATCTTACGGTGATAACCAACCCAAAGGTCGAAGTAGGTCTCACTCCCGGCCATTTCCGGCGCGGATAGGTTGGGTAGGTACGGGGGCGGGAGCGTGGGATCGCCGCTCGGGGGATAGCCGAGGATCTCAGGACCTGTATAACGAATGCCACCACCTACGTTGAAACCCTTGAGGAAGCCGCGATCGAAGTCATAGTTCGTCGTCAGGTTGAAGCGCCACTTGGCGAGCTGCTCAACCGCAACATTTTGCTGCTGCTGGAGTTCGGCATAAGCGCCGCCTACTGCAGGGAGGCCGTTGTATGCGATGTAGTAGGCTTGGGCGACGTTAGGAACGCTTGGTGCGATGTCCTGGCCCCAGAACCACTGCTGAGAGCCGCCAGGGCCCTTAACATAGGCTGCCGTCTCCGTCATGAACTTGGTCAAGGCCGCGTCACCGATTTGCGTGATGACCGCATTCGTCTCCGTAGCGTTGAGTGTAACGCGCCAATTCTTGGTGGGGTTGGCGTTGAGCTCCAATTCCCAGCCCTGGGACACTGAGTTTTCGGTAATCGCGAAGTTTTGTTCGCCTGGGGTGCCCTGCAACTGACTTCTCGGGACAAGGCCGGCCTGCACTTGAGCCAAGCTACCCATGCCCCAGTCCTTGAAGAAGTTGGGGAAATCGGTGTTAAGCTGGGTCTCCCATGCCCGCGTGGCTGCGGTCGAGGCATTTTGTAGATTCTCCATCGCCTGGGTGTGGTAGTTATTGGCATCGAAGTACCAGCCCGCGCCCTCACCTCCAACAGCTAGACCAGGCACGCCCCCATCGGGGCCGATGCCCGGATTAGGGGACTGAACAGACGTGGGTCCCGCTTGGAGCTGGGTGGACTGGTCTGTGTGATAATAGAAGACGTTGCCGTAGTACGCCGAGTTGCCGACGAAATTGGCCAGCTCGGCGGCGAAGGAAGTACCGTCGGGATTCGAACCGTTTGTGATGCCCGTCACGTAGCGATTGACCTTCAATGAGAACTTGCCGTCACGCGTCTCGAGCAAGATGCCACGCTCGATGGTCTTGCCCGCCGGAGGCGCGACGGCATCCCCGTTGATGTTGAGGCGGCTTGAGTCAGGCTCGAAGTTGGTCGATACGCTGTAGGACAGACTGACATCGACGGGAAGCTTGTTGGCAAACTGCTTCAGGCCAGGGAGCTCCCCGAGGTGAGCTACAACGCTATAGGAGCGGGATTGAACTTCTACACGACCCTGTGTGCCGTTTGCAAAGTTGACGTTATTGAAGTTGAGGCTTTGCGGGTCGTTCGCATCGCCGAGGGTGGCGGAATCGGCATAGCTGGTGTTGATATCTTTGCGCCAGCCATAGATGCCCACGAGCGCGTCATCCAGCCATTTGCCTTCGTAGACCAACGCCTGGGAGGTGGTCACCGAGCGCGTAATGCTGTCGGAAGTCGCCAAAAGGCCGCGGTTGACGGAAGGATCGGCTTCAGAATTGGTAACTGTCAAGGTCTGCTCGCCCGCCCAGCCGTTGTAGTACGCAGGGTTGGTGGGGCTCAATGATGAGTTCGCCGGGTTCGGAGTGAAATCGAAGAAATTGATCGGTTGGTTACCAATCGTCGGGTTGCCGGTGATCCTGGGAATGTTGGCGCCCGAGAGCGACTTGCCCACCAGCGAGGGCCCCAGATAGATGACCTGCTGCGGGTTTACACTTTCGAAGTTACTACCGCTGTATCCGCCGTCGAGCGTATCGGCGAGAGCGGTGTTCGCGCCGAGATAACCATACTGCTGCCAAGCCATGGTGCTGGTCGTTTGCTTCGCATCATCGTACAAGCCGGTCAGGGTTTGGATGCCAAGGACCTTTTCCCACCAGTAATTGCCGTCCTTCCTGAAGTCATGTGTGACAAAGCCCGTGGCGCGCGAATCTTCGCGATTGCTGATGTATTGGTCATTGGTAGGGTTGTCGTTGTTAATGACGTACGGGCGGCCATAGTTCGGATTCGCGCTGGCGGTTGCAAGCGACGTTCCGTCGTTGTTGGTCGACATGACGTCAATGTACAAGGGGACGGCACCGCCGAAGGGGTTGATTTGGCCGTCCTCATAATGCTGTTTGTTGTAAGCAAGGTCGAAGCCGACCTGGTCATTGAGGAAGGTTTGCGAGAGATCCGCCGTCGCCGACCAGAAACGTTGCCATTCCGATTTCATGGTGCCGTCGATCAAATTCTTGTAGAAATTGAAGGCCGAAGGATCGGTCAACGAGGTATCCGTGAAGAGGCCAGCGTTGGCGTAAGGCAGCCCCGCATAGATGGGTTCCGCCGATGCGCCGTTAATATGAAGCCATGCGCCGGGAAACGCGCCATAGGGCTCAACGAGGCCGGTGGTCGTGGCCAAACCAGGCTGAGGCAGGGAGGTGAAGCGGTACTGGCCCGCATCACCGACGGTGGAA
>Ga0181532_10003285_pt1 | contig 14620 bp, 12 predicted proteins | sample PEATcosm2014_Bin_33_FD_119768 | JGI IMG/M metagenome (GOLD analysis project Ga0181532, IMG submission 119768) | Peatland microbial communities from MTU Mesocosm Facility, Houghton, MI, USA - PEATcosm2014_Bin11_30_metaG | ecosystem: Environmental > Terrestrial > Soil > Wetlands > Peat | place...
CCCTCGATCTTGGCACGCCGGGCGAAGCGGTGCGGGCCGCGCTTACCCGCCTCGGCTCGGTGGCGACGATCGTGGCGGCTGATGCGATGCCGGCGGCCGGCGCCAAGCGCGTGCCTCCGCTGGTGACCGCCGATGAGGAGGCGTTGCCGTTCCGCGACGCTTCGCTCGATCTCGTTGTCTCGGCGCTGGCGTTGCAATTCGTCAACGATCTGCCGGGCGTCCTCGTGCAGGTCCGCCGTGCGCTGAAACCCGACGGATTGTTTCTCGCCGCGCTCATTGGTGGCGACACGCTGACCGAGCTGCGGCAATCCTTCGCTGCGGCAGAAAGCGAGATCGAAGGCGGAGTTTCGCCGCGCGTCGCGCCGTTCGCCGATTTGCGCGATCTCGGCGCGCTGTTGCAGCGCGCGGGCTTCGCGCTCCCTGTCACCGACATCGACCGTATCACCGTGCGCTACGATAGTGCTTTTGCGTTGATGCACGATCTGCGGCGCATGGGTGCGACCAACGCGCTGCTCGACCGCCGCCGCACTCCGCTCAAGCGCGCGACGCTGACGCGCATGGCCGAGATCTATGCGCAGCGGTTCGCCGACAACGACGGGCGCCTGCGCGCGACCTTCGAGATCGTCTGGCTGTCGGGCTGGGCGCCGCATCCGGATCAGCAGCAGCCGCTCAAGCCCGGCGCGGCACGAGCGCGCCTCGCCGACGCGCTCGGCACGCGCGAAATTTCGACGGGGGAAAAGGCTGGGCGTTGATGCTAGAGCATGATCCGGAAAAGTGGAGGCCGGTTTTCCGAAAAGATCATGCTCCACTAAGGAGCATCAATTCAGCGTTGCGGCGACGGTGGTATAAAGACTCTTGACGTTGGCGCCGAGCCCGACGATCGTCGCGACGATCACGATCGAGACGCCGGAAGCGATCAGCGCATATTCGATCGCGGTAGCGCCGCGTTCACCGCGCACCAAGCGCCGCAACGTGGTCCAGATCGCGCCTGTCGAAAATTGCAGCATGGCCTTCTGCCTCTTCGCTTTCACATCATAACAGCGCGATGAGGTGCGGGATCAGCGGTTCGTCGGCCGGCGGCATCGGGTAGCTACGCAGATCGTGGGGCCGCACCCATTTGAGCGTCTGCGCCTCGCGCGCCGCCACGATTCCTTCCCAGCGACGGCAGACCCAGAGGGGCATCAAAAGATGAAAATCGGGATAAAGGTGGCTCGCGAAAGTCAGCGGTGCGAGGCACTCTTCCTCGACGACGATTCCCAGTTCCTCATTAAGCTCGCGGATCAAGCTTAATTCCGGCCGTTCGCCAGGTTCGACCTTGCCGCCGGGAAACTCCCAAAGCCCCGCCATTGGCTTGCCGGGCGGACGCTGTGCGATCAGCACGCGGCCGTCGGCATCGATGAGGGCGCAGGCGGCGACGAGGACGAGTTTGACGCTCACGGCCTGACCTCAAAATAGGCAGTGCATAGTAGAGGCGCCTTTCAGCGCTCGTGGTCCATCGCCTGCTTTCGCCGAGATGGTTAAGGAGCTCTCAACTGCGATAATCCCCGTTGATCGCGACATACTCTTTGGTCAGGTCGCAAGTGAGCACGCGGTCGCGGCCCTTGCCGAGGCCGAGCGCCACCTTCAGTGCGATCTCGGGCTCCTTCATCGCAGCGGAGACGGCGGCCTCGTCATAGTCCGGATCGCGGGCGCCCTTATGCGCGACGCGGATGCCATTAAACCAGATCGAAAGCCGATCGCGGTTGGCCGGCTCGCCGGCCTTGCCCACCGCCATGACCACGCGGCCCCAATTGGCATCCTCGCCGGCGATCGCGGTCTTGACCAGCGGCGAATTGGCAATCGACAGCGCGATGCGGCGGGCGGATTTCTTTGACACCGCGCCCTCGACCACGATCTCGACCACCTTGCGCGCGCCTTCGCCGTCGCGCGCCACCTGCTCGGCGAGGTTGGCGAGCACCGCGTTGAATCCCTTGCGAAAGGCTGCAAGCCGCGGATCGGAAAGACGCGTCATCTTGTCGACGCCGCGGGCCGCAGCGGTGCCGGTGGCGAAGGCCAGCAGCGTGTCGGACGTCGAGGTGTCGCCGTCGATGGTCACCGCGTTGAAGGTGTCGCCGACACCGTCACGCAGCAAGGCTTTGAGAACCGCCGGGGCGATCGGCGCGTCGGTGAACACGAAGGACAGCATCGTCGCCATGTCGGGCGCGATCATGCCGGCGCCTTTGGCGATGCCGCAGATGGTCACCGCCCTCGGGCCCATGCGCACGATGGCGGCGGCGCCTTTGGGAAACGTGTCGGTGGTCATGATCGCCTTGGCGGCTTCGTGCCAGCCGCCGGGCGCACCGTCGGCGACCAGCCGGTCGATGACCGCGGCGAATTTCGTCGCGTCGAGCGGTTCACCGATGACACCGGTGGAGGCGAGGAACACCTCGCCGGCTTTGCAAGATGCAGCCTTGGCGGCGATCTCGGCGGTCAGCTTGGTCGCCGCGCGGCCGGACTTGCCGGTGAAGGCGTTGGCGTTACCCGAGTTGACGAGAAGTGCGCTCGCAGCGCCGCTCTTGAGCCGAGCGCGGCACCAGTCGACCGGCGCCGACGGGCACTTCGAGCGCGTCAACACCCCGGCCACGGCGGTACCGGCATCGAACAAGGCAAGCAGCACGTCGGTGCGTCCGGCATAGCGGATGCCGGCCGCGGCCGTCGCCAGCCGCACGCCGGCGACCGGCGGCATTTCGGGAAAGGACGCCGGGGCGAGGGGGGAGATGGATGTGGGCATCTTTGGCATCACTCCGCGCCGCGCGCCCGGAATTCCAAGGCAATAAGTAGTCTGTCGGCGATGTTGTATTCGACAATCCAGTTTATTGTTGGCCGTTCTTATCGTGGGGGCAGCCGCTCGAAAGTAGGCAAGCCCTCAGGAATGTGATGGAAAGCCTGCTTGTCGACGGTATAGATCGCCATCTGCGGGCTGCCAAAAAGGCTTGGATCGTCGAGCGTGCCGACTTTCAAAATCACCGCGGGTAAACCCGGCCGCCGCGTTGTTATGTGCGTGCCGCATTCGGCGCAGAATTCCCGCGTCACGGCGCCTTCAAGATCGCTGCGCGCAAATTGCTTGGGCGTTCCCTTGGTGTAATGGAAGCCATCGGGCGGCATAAGAAGAAACATGTTTGGCGCGCCGCCGGTGATAAATTGGCATTCGCGGCAGTGGCATTGCGCTCTGAGTATCGGCTTGCCTTCGGCGACGTAGCGCACGGCGCCGCAATAGCATCCGCCTTCCAGTTTCATGGCATTCTCCCGACGTCGCCGCCTTCATCTCAGCGGCTGCTTTCGGCGGTCATCTCAAGGATGACGACAAAGTACAGTGTCGGCGTCGAGCTGACTACTTCTTCGCTGGCGCGGCGGGATTGAGCGAGGGGTCCGCGGCGGGCGGCGGGGCCGGCTTGTCGAGCCGTTCGATGGTGGCGGTCTTGCGCAAATTGTCGACCAGCTGCGCCTGGGCGCGGTGCGCGACATAATTCTCGATCTGGGCTTTGACCTGATCGAACGTCGGCGTCGGCTTGATGCGCTTATCCTCGACCTTGATGATGTGCCAGCCGAATTGCGTCTTCACGGGATCGGAGACCTGGCCCTTGTCGAGCTTGAAGGCGACCGCGGCGAATTCCGGCACCATCTGCTCCTTGGTGAAATAGCCGAGGTCGCCGCCTTCGGCCGCGCCCGGGTCTTTCGACTTTTCCTTGGCGAGCGTGGCAAAATCGGCGCCGCCCTTCAGTTGCGCGAGGATCGCCTTGGCTTCGTCCTCGGTGGGAACGAGGATATGGCGCGCGTGCACCTCCTCCTCGTTGGCCGCCTGCTTGATGGCCTCGTCATAGACCTTGTGTTCCGCCTCATCCGACAGCGCGGCGCGGCCCGCATCCTGCAACAGCGCCTCCATCAGCAGCCTGTTGTGGTCGAAGGCAAGCCGGCGCTTGACGTCCGGGTGATCGCCCAGCTTCTGCTGTTCGGCGGCCTGCGACAACACGACTACGTCGGCAAGATAGTTGATGAGATAGTCGCGCTTCTGTTCCGGAGGCATGGCCGGCATGTTGCCGCCAATCTCCTCCTCGGCGAAGGCGATGTCGCTCTGGCGGATATCGACGCCGTTGGCGCGCGCGACCACCGGATCATTGTCCTGCGCGCGCAAGGCATTGATCGGCACGCATAGAAACACAGCAATTGTCAGCGCGCCGAGCGCGCGGCAGACGGACAGGCGAGTGCAGGCCATGGAACGCGATCCTCTGGGTAAAGGGGCAATTTGCCTTTGTCAGGCGCGATTTCGGCGCGGACACTCGCCGAATCGCCCCCGCTTGGCAATGGCCGAATCGACGCGCGGCCTAACGAGCGCGTGAAGAGACGCCTCGCATTGACAACAAAACCACCCCCTCCTATGTCTCGACCATAATCCCGGCGTCCCCTGTCGCCTTGCAGAAGCCCGAATAGCGCTGCATTTTCCGCAGGTTGGCCACCCGCCGATCGCGAGGAACCGAGCAAGGAACTTCAAGCATGCCCCCGAAAGGTGGACACCGATTTTCGGCACAGATCATGCGCAAGCACCGGCTTTCGACAAAGGTCGTGCTCGATCCAACAGCGCCGTGGCGCGGCCCGAGAGTGGAAGGATGACGCGATGATCGGCGCTGTCGCTCGCAAGCTGTTCGGTTCCTCCAACGACCGGCGCATCCGCGCTTATCGGCCCCAGGTCGACGCCATCAATGCGCTGGAGCGCGAACTGGAGCAGCTCTCCGATGAGGCATTACGGGTGCGGACGGACGCATTCAAAAAGCAATTGGCCGAGGGGGCGACGCTCGACGGCCTCCTGGTGCCGGCTTTCGCCACCGTGCGCGAAGCCGGCAAGCGCACGCTCGGCCAGCGTCACTTCGATGTCCAGCTCATCGGCGGCATGGTGCTGCACGAAGGTAAGATCGCCGAGATGAAGACCGGCGAAGGCAAGACCTTGGTCGCGACGCTGCCGGTCTATCTCAACGCGCTCGCCAGCCGCGGCGTGCATGTCGTCACCGTCAACGATTATCTCGCCAAGCGCGACTCCGAATGGATGGGGCAGATCTATAAGTTCCTCGGCCTCACGGTCGGTGTCATCGTGCACGGTCTCGACGACGAGCAGCGTAAGAAGGAATACGACTGCGACGTCACCTACGGCACCAACAACGAGCTCGGCTTCGACTATCTGCGCGACAACATGAAGTACCGGCTCGAGGACATGGTGCAGCGCGGGCACGCCTACGCCATCGTCGACGAGGTCGACTCGATCCTGATCGACGAGGCGCGCACTCCGCTGATCATTTCCGGTCCACTCGACGACCGTTCCGAGTTCTACAACACCATCGACGCCTATGTCCCCAAGCTCGACAAAGCCGACTACGAGGTCGACGAAAAGCAGCGCACCGTCAATCTCACCGAAGTCGGCATGGAAAAGATGGAGCAGCGGCTGCGCGCTGCCGGCTTGCTCAAATCCGATTCGCTCTACGACGTCGAGAACGTCTCAGTTGTGCACCATGTGAATCAGGCTTTGCGTGCGCATAAACTGTTCCAGCGCGACAAGGACTACATCGTGCGCAACGGCGAGGTCGTCATCATCGACGAGTTCACCGGCCGCATGATGCCGGGCCGGCGCTATTCGGAGGGCCTACACCAGGCGCTCGAGGCCAAGGAGCGGCAGCCGATCCAGCCGGAGAACCAGACGCTGGCCTCGATCACGTTCCAGAACTATTTCCGCATGTACGAAAAGCTCGCCGGCATGACCGGCACGGCCACAACCGAGGCGGACGAGTTCCAGGACATCTACAATCTCGAGGTCCTGGAAATTCCCACCAACATGCCGATGATCCGTCTCGACGACGATGACGAGGTCTATCGCACGTCGGTGGAAAAATACCGCGCCGTCATCGCGCTGATCGAAGATTGCAAGCAACGCGGCCAGCCGGTGCTGGTCGGCACCACCTCGATCGAGAAGTCCGAGCAGCTTGCGGAGATGCTGCGCAAGCAGGGCTGGGAGCAGCACGACTTCTCCGATCCCAACGCGTTCGCCGCGCTCTATTCCGGCGACGAGGGCGCTTCGAAAGCCAAGGTTTTCGCCATCCTCAACGCCCGCTATCACGAGCAGGAGGCGTATATCGTCGCCCAGGCCGGGGTGCCCGGCGCCATCACCATCGCGACCAACATGGCCGGCCGCGGCACCGATATCCAGCTCGGCGGCAACGCCGACATGCGGATTCGCCAGGAATTGGCCGATATCGAGGATCCGCGCGAGCGCGAGAAAAGCGACCGCGCCGCCGAAATCCGCGCGCAAGTTGCGCGCTTGAAAGAGAAGGCGCTTGCCGCCGGCGGGCTTTTCGTGCTCGGCACCGAGCGGCATGAGAGCCGCCGCATCGACAATCAATTGCGCGGCCGTTCCGGACGCCAGGGCGATCCCGGCCACTCGAAATTCTTCCTTTCGCTCGAAGACGACCTGATGCGCATCTTCGGCACCGACAAGCTCGACGGCATGCTGACCAAGCTCGGGCTGAAGGAAAACGAGGCGATCATCCATCCCTGGATCAACAAGGCGCTGGAGAAGGCGCAGCAGAAGGTCGAGGCGCGCAACTTCGATATCCGCAAGAACATCCTCAAATACGACAATGTCATGAACGACCAGCGCAAGGTCATCTTCGACCAGCGCGTCGAATGGATGCAGGATGCCGCCGTCGCGGAAGTGGTCGCCGACATGCGCCACAACGCGATCGACGATCTCGTCGCCAAGCACGTGCCGGAGAACGCCTATCCGGAGCAATGGGACACAGCGGGCCTCAAGGAGGAACTCAAGCGGGTGCTCGGCCTCGATCTGCCGGTCGATGAATGGGCGAAGGAAGAGGGCATCGCCGACGAGGAGATTTTCGCCCGCGTCGAGCGCCGCGCCGACGAGCACATGGCGGCGAAAGTCGCGCAATGGGGCGCCGACGTCATTCGTTACATCGAGAAATCGATCCTGCTGCAGACGCTCGACCATCTCTGGCGCGAGCACCTGGTCATGCTCGACCACCTGCGCCAGGTGGTCGGGCTGCGCGGCTATGGCCAGCGCGACCCGCTCAACGAGTATAAGTCGGAGGCCTTCACCTTGTTCGAGACGATGAGTCAGAGCCTGCGCGAGGCGGTGACGGCGCAGCTCATGCGCGTCGAGATCATGGCATCGCCGCCGGAGCAGCAGCTGGCTCCGCTGCCGGCCATGGAGGCGCACAAGATCGATCCGACCACCGGCGAGGATGAGATGGCCTTGGCGCTGGCCGGCGCCGAAACGCTGGCGCGCCACGGCATTGGCGGCGCGGCCGGCGGCGGCACGGCGCTGGCGGCGGCGCGCGAAACCCAGGCGCAGGCGCGTAATCCGCAAGATCCGACGAGTTGGGGCAAGGTCGGCCGCAACGAGCCCTGTCCGTGCGGCTCAGGCAAGAAATTCAAGCATTGCCACGGAAGATACGCGTAACAGGCGTAGATATCAGTGATCGGTAATCAGACGACGGCGCGGTGCTATCTGATTACTGATTACTGCATGCCGCTCCAGCGGCTATCGAAGCTGCCGGCCGGCATGACGGGTTGCGCGCCGGTGAGGAGCGTCCCGGTTTTCGCCGGCGGCGCCGCTGCGTTGGCTTCTTGCTGCGGAGCGGGTTTCGGCTTCGCCGCGACGGTTTCCTCGCCCTTGCGCGGCTCGGCAGTACGCGGCTCGTTGGCATTCGGCTTGGGGGCAGCGGCGGCCGTCTGACCGTGCGCGGCGCTCGGGTTATGCTGTGCCGTGCCGGTCGAGGCCGGCTCCGAGCCGCGTAATCCGGTACCGCGCTCTTGCGATCCGGATTCGGTGGCGGCGACCCGAGTCTGCTCGGCGGCGGGTTTCGATCCGAACAGGCCTCCGAATAAGCGGCTCGCGAACGTCGGCCCGCCGCCATTGTCGGCTGTCACGGGCGCGGGCTGGGCCGGCAATCCGGTTGGCGGCGGCACCCTCGCCGGCGGTATGCTGCCGCTGGTCTGGGCGAGGAAGACTCTGTTCATGCCGCCGTCGAGGCCAGTCCTGATCGGTGCGACCGGCATGGTTCTGGACAACTGGGCGTACTGGACTTCGTCGTTTTGCTGTTTCGCCTGCACCGGTCCGGCGATGTCCTGCGCGACGACGTATGACGGGCAGCGGCCGGTCGGTGTGAAAACGAGCGACTTGGTCGCATTGGCCGGCTGAGCGTCGAACACGTAGCGGCGATCGCATACGTCGACCTTGGGCTCGAGATGCGTCACCTCGAAATGGTCGTTGCCTTCCTTGAGCATCTTCCAGAACGGCATATTCGGATTGGTGCGGTGGCGGGCGAAATTCGCCGGCGTCATCCGGAACGGATAGGCCTGGATTTGGAATGACTGCTGGCCGCCGAGGAATGATTCGCGGGCGAGCGAATAAATTTCGCCGATCTGCTCGTCGGTCATGGCGTAACAGCCGCGCGAAGAGCAGTCGCCATGGATCATCAGGAAGGCGCCGCTGCGTCCGTTCGCCTTGTCGTAGGCGTTGGGGAAGCCGATGTTGATCGCCAGGTAGTAGTTGGAATTGGGATTCATCAGTGCCGGCGTGATGGCGTAGAAGCCCTCGGGCGCCTGGCGGTCGCCCTCATGGACCTTAGGTCCGAGATCGCCCGACCAGCGGCAGATCGGATAGACCTTGAGCAACTGGAAATGACCAGTGGTGTCCTGCTTCCAGACCTCGAGCTCCGACTCCTCCTTGAAAACGCGAACGAGGATCGGCGAGTTCTTCGGCATGTTCTTTTGGTCGAGCAGAGCCGCCATCTCCGGCGAGAGTGCCTTCATCGCTTTGGTGGGCAGCTGATAGACGCCGTCGGTATCGCAGCCCGCAAGCGCCAACGCACCGGCGAGAACCGCCGACGCCAAAAGGGCACGGCAAATTTGCGCGCGGACCAGGCTGGCGCGGATCAATACGATACTCCCCGAACGATGGACCATCCCCTTGCCATCACGACCCCCATGGTTATCCCTCTGGGGTGGCTTTCGCAAGCCAGCCAAGGCGTCGGTCCTAAGGTGGACACGTCCGGGCTAATGAATGGTAAATTTTTCGCAAATTTGATGGGAAACCAACGCCTTATCCCACCTGAAGTGACCGCGACGGGCCTTTAGCCGTCCCGCAGCATCGCGCGATCGGGAACCAATCCGGGCGCTATTGTGGCGGATGGCAATTGCGGCCGGTGCGGCTGGCCCGTGAGATCAGCCCAGCATCCGCCCGATCGCCATGAATTTGTCGCGCCGCAGCCGGACGATACCGGCCCGGCCGAGGCCGTGCAGTTCTGCGAGTGCGGCGGCGATCGCGGCTCCGACCGCGGCGATGGCCGCGGCGGGATCGCGATGCGCACCGCCGGTCGGCTCCGGCACGATGGTGTCGACAACGCCGAACCGCAGCAGGTCCTGCGCGGTGATCTTCATGCTGGCAGCGGCCTCCTGCGCTTTCGCGGTATCACGCCAAAGGATCGAAGCCGCGCCCTCCGGCGAAATCACGCTGTAGATGGCGTGCTCCAGCATGATCACCCGGTTGGCGGTCGCAAGCGCGATCGCGCCGCCCGAGCCGCCCTCGCCGATGATGGCCGCGACATTGGGGACGCCGATCCGCAGGCAGGCTTCGGTTGAGCGCGCGATGGCTTCCGCCTGGCCACGCTCTTCCGCGCCGATGCCGGGATAGGCGCCCGCGGTGTCGATCAGTGCGATGACCGGAATTTCGAAGTGATCGGCTATGTCCATCAGCCGCACCGCCTTGCGGTAACCTTCCGGCCGCGCCATGCCGAAATTATGCTGGAGACGGCTGTCGGTGTCGGAGCCCTTTTCGTGGCCGATGACGCAGACGCTCTCGCCGTGGAAGCGGCCGAAGCCGCCCACGATTGCCGCGTCCTCGCCGTATTTGCGATCGCCGGCCAGCGGAACGAACTCGCCGACAAGCTGGGCAATGTAATCGAGGCAATGCGGCCGTTGCGGATGCCGCGCGACTTGCGTCTTCTGCCAGGGCGTCAGCGCGCCGTAGAGCTCCTTGAGCGCCTGATCCGCCTTGACTTCGATCCGATTGATTTCTTCACCGATTGCAATGGCGTCGCCCGCGACCTGCAGAGCGCGCATTTCTTCGATCTTGGCCTCGAGCTCGGCCACCGGCTTTTCGAAGTCGAGATACGAGCGCATTACGCAATACCAACTTTCATCGTCATTGCGCGCCAACGGGTCCGGCCCGAAGTGGCCGGCCCGATGACAGGCTCCGCGAAGTAATCCAGTTTCCTAACGCGTATTCTGGATTGCTTCGTCGCTTTGCTCCTCGCAATGACGTGCCGGTGATAGGCTGTCGCGTTCATAATTCAATATCAATCAATTATTAACATCCGCCAACGGATGCAAATCGCGGACGAGGCTTTTCAGGCGCTCTTCCAGCACATGGGTATAAATCTGCGTGGTCGAAATATCGGCGTGACCGAGCAGCGTCTGCACCACGCGCAGATCCGCCCCGTTATGGAGGAGATGACTGGCGAAGGCGTGGCGCAGCACGTGCGGGCTTAATTGCGCGGCGCGCAATCCGGCGGCGGCAGCGAGCGCCTTGAGCTCGCGCGCGAAATGCTGGCGGGTGAGATGGCCGCTGTCGCCGAAGGACGGGAACAGCCATTTCGGTCCGGCATCCCGCCCGGCGCGGCGGGTGATGGCGGCGGCGGCCTGCGACAGGAGCGCGAGATATTCCGCCATCGCGCGCTTGGCGGCGTCGTTGAGCGGCACGAGCCGCTCCTTGTTGCCTTTGCCGCGCACGGTGATGAGCCGGGCGTCGCGGCGGGCAGCCGTGACGGGCAGCGCAACGAGTTCGGAGACGCGCAAACCGGTGGCATAGAGGAGCTCGATCAAACAGGCGAGCCGCGCCGCGCGCAGACGCACCGGTAGCGGTGCTGCCGGGTCTGAGCGTCCCGCCACTGTCAGTAGTCGATCGACTTCGCCGATGGTGAGCGTTTTAGGTAGTGCACGGACGCGCTTTGGACCTTCCAGCACTGCAGCGGGATCGTCCTTGCGCTGCCGCTCCGCGTAGAGAAACCGATAGAGCTGCCGGATCGCCGAGAGGCGGCGCGCCACCGTCGCCGGCCGCAGCCCCCGCCTCGCAAGCGCGCCGAGATAGGCGCGCAGATCGTCGGTCGCCGCCGTCGCAACGGAACGCCCGGCGCCAGCGAGGTAAGCGGTCAAATCGGCAAGGTCGCGGCCGTATGCAGCCAGGGTATTTTTCTCCGCCCCACGCTCGGCCGCCAGCATATCGAGAAAAAGCGCAGTGAGCCGCTCGTCGGCAGGCTTGGCCGCGCGAGCCGTTCCACTAACCCTGCTGCCAACCCTGCCGCGCGCCATCATACGAGTCATGATACGAGTCATGGCCGAGGCCTCAGCGGTTCTTAAAGAATTTGTCGGGCGGGATCGTTACGCTGATCTCGCGCGGTTTCGGTTGCACGAAATGCGCTAGCGCATAGAGACCGCCATAGACGGCGGCGCACAATATAGCGATGACGGCGAGAAACCGGAGCAGGCTCGGCATCGTCTAGTGTCCCAATTCCGAAGTTCGCACGTATTCGCGGCACACTCTCATGCGAACTTCGGAATCAAAGGGACACTAACAGATATATGACGCTAGTGCGGTTTTTGGATCTCAAGTTCCTATGCGAGGCTGCCGTTATATTGTAGGAACTTCAAATCCACCGCAGTAGTGCTCGCGCTCATCCCATTGGTGCCGGCGAACGGGACCGAGTACGATCATGTTCGGCCCGGCCTGGCAAGTTATTCGGCTCGCTATGCGGGCATTTCAGGCCCGGGCGGCAGGTGCGGGCGACCGATTGCGGGCTTGAACAGCAGATGACTGAAATTACGCTACAAAACGACGCCAACGTCCCGGCTTGGGCGGCGGCAATCCTGGCCCGCCTGGGCCGCCGCTCGATCGTGCTCATCGGTATGATGGGGGTGGGAAAATCGTCCGTCGGCCGTCGGCTCGCGGCTCGCCTGAACATCCCCTTTGTCGACGCCGACGCCGAGATCGAAAAGGCCGCCGGCATGAGCATTGCCGACATTTTCGCTCGCCACGGCGAAGCCGATTTCCGCAGCGGCGAGGCCCGCGTCATCGCCCGCTTGCTCGACGGCGACCCGCAAGTCCTCGCCACCGGCGGCGGTGCATTCATGAATCCGGATACGCGCAACGTGATCCGGGTGAAAGGCGTTTCCATTTGGCTCAGCGCCGATGTCGACGTGCTGATGCGGCGGATTTCCAAGCGCAGGAACGAGCGGCCGCTGTTGCAGACCGCCCATCCGGCGGAGACGCTGCGCCGTTTGCTGGCGGAACGCGAGCCGATCTATGCGCAGGCCGATCTGACCATACAATCGCGCGACGTGGCGCATGACGCCGTCGTTGCCGACATCATGAAGGCGCTCGCGGCATTCCTGGCGCCTGCCGCAAGGCCGGAGGGAAGGGCCGGCCCATGACGGCACCGCTTCGCGCCGATCCCCCAACCGTCAAGGTCGCGCTCGGCGCCCGCAGCTACGACATCGTGATCGGGCGCGGCCTTATGGCTTCGCTCGGCACGCGTATCGCGGCGCTGCGCCCGCGCGCCAATGCCGCCATCGTCACCGACGAGAGCGTGGCGTGTTACCATCTTTCAGCCGCCGAAGCCGCGTTGGCCGATGCCGGCGTGTCGACAACCCGCGTCATCGTTCCGGCCGGGGAGGGCTCGAAGAGTTTTCGCATCTTCGAGCAGGTCTGCGAGGCGATCATCGCGGCGCGCATCGAGCGCGGCGATATCTTTGTCGCGCTCGGCGGCGGCGTCATCGGCGATCTCGCCGGCTTCGCCGCGTCGGTGGTGCGTCGCGGGCTCGATTACGTGCAGGTCCCGACCACGCTGCTGGCCCAGGTCGATTCCTCGGTCGGCGGCAAGACCGCGATCAATTCCGCGCATGGCAAGAACCTTGTCGGCGCCTTCCATCAGCCGATCCTGGTGCTGGCCGACACCGCCGTACTCGACACGTTGCCGGCGCGCGAATTCCGCGCCGGCTATGCCGAACTCGCCAAATATGCCCTGCTCGGCGACGCCGCCTTCTTCTCCTGGCTGGAAGCAAACTGGCGCGAGGTCTTTGCCGGCGGGCCGGCCAGAGAGCACGCCATTGCCGTGAGCTGCCGCGCCAAGGCGGTGATCGTCGCCCGCGACGAGCGCGAGACCGGCGAGCGGGCGCTGCTCAATCTCGGCCATACCTTCGGCCATGCGCTGGAGGCGGCCTGTGGCTTCTCCGACCGGCTGTTACATGGCGAGGCCGTCGCGGCCGGCATGGCGCTGGCTTTCGCCTTTTCGGCGCGGCAGGGGCTCCTTCCCGCCGCCGAAGCCGAGCGCGCCATTCGCCACCTGGCGGATGTCGGATTGCCGACCCGCGCCAGCGACATTCCGGGCGGGCTGCCTTCCGTCGATCGGCTGATGCATTTGATCGCGCAGGACAAGAAAGTGAAGCGCGGAATGCCTACATTCATCCTGGCGCGCGGGATCGGCGCCGCTTTTGTGGAGACCGGGGTCGATCAGGAAGACGTGCGCGCATTCCTCGGCGAGAAGCTTGCGGAGCAATGAATATCTTCGATTGGTTGACCGTCGTGGCGATTGTCATCTGCCTCTTGGTATCGGCGTTCTTTTCCGCCGGCGAGACGGCGCTGACCGCGTCGTCGCGCGCCGCCATGATGCGGCTGGAGAAGCAGGGCAACCGCGACGCCACCCTCGTCAACCGGCTGTTGGCGACGCGCGAGCGGCTGCTAGGTGCGATTTTATTCGCCAACAACCTGACCAATATCGCCGCCTCGACTTTGGCGACGGGCTTGTTGCTGGCATTCTTCGGCCACGCCGGCGTGATCTATGCCACGCTGGTGATGACCGTGCTCATCTTCGTGGTCGCCGAAGTGCTGCCGAAGACCGCGGCCTTCAACATGCCCGATCGCATCGCGCTCGTCGTCGCCCGGCCGGTCGATCGAATGGTGCGCTGGTTCTTGCCGATCCTGAAGGCGGTCGAATGGCTGGTGCGTTTCATTCTCCGCGGCTTCGGCATGCCGGTCGGCAAGATCCAGTCGATCCTATCGCCGCGCGAGGAGTTGCGCGGCGCGGTCGATCTCATGCACCGCGCCGGCGTCGTGGAAAAGCTCGACCGCGACATGATGGGCGGCTTGCTCGACCTGCGCGAGCTCGTGGTCTCCGATGTCATGGTCCACCGCACCAAGATGGTGATGCTCGATGCCGACGAGAAACCGCGGGAGATCGTCGATGCCATCCTTGCCGCGGCGGTGACCCGGCTGCCGCTCTGGCGTGGTTCGCCGGACAACGTCGTCGGGGTATTGCACGTCAAGGATCTGTTGCGCGCGCTGCACGCGGCCGGCGGCGATGCCGCCAAGATCGACATCATCTCGCTGGCAACGCCGCCCTGGTTCGTGCCGGACACCACGCCGCTCTACGACCAGCTCAAGGCGTTCCTGCACCGCAAGACGGCGTTGGCGCTGGTCGTCGACGAATACGGCGAGCTCGAGGGGCTGGTGACGCTGGAAGACATC
>Ga0181532_10003287_pt1 | contig 14613 bp, 8 predicted proteins | sample PEATcosm2014_Bin_33_FD_119768 | JGI IMG/M metagenome (GOLD analysis project Ga0181532, IMG submission 119768) | Peatland microbial communities from MTU Mesocosm Facility, Houghton, MI, USA - PEATcosm2014_Bin11_30_metaG | ecosystem: Environmental > Terrestrial > Soil > Wetlands > Peat | place...
GCCTCCAGCTCGGCGCCACCGCCTGAAGCCTCTTCCGCCGCAGACTTTTGTCATCCCCGCCCCGCGCGCGTCTGCTTCCTTCTGCACTGAACCAGGGTGCCTGCGCTCCGTTCGGGCTTTACTAGGATGCACGGTTGGTTTCTGATTCGGATGCACGATGACAGCCAATCACTTCCCTGGGCGACCGCATGGGTGATCCTCTGCAGCCCGCTGCCCCTTTCCTGCGCAAATTCACCGTGCTGCGCGGCGCGGCGCGGGAGCTATGGATCACCTTTCTCGCCAAGCTGCTGGTCATCGCCGCCTACGCGCTGAGCAACTCCACGCTCGTGCTTTGGCTTTCCTCGGACTTCGGGTATGGCGATAAGAAAGCACTGGCTATGGTGGCATTCTGGTCGCTCCTGATGACCGCGGTCACTGTGGTTGTTGGGCCGCTGACGGACGCACTCGGCTTGCGGCGCACCTTCTTCCTCGGGGTGGGGATATGCGCGGTGTCCCGGGCGGTGATGGCCTTCAGCAGCACTCAATGGCTGGCGCTGGCGGGAGGGATGTTCCCCTTGGCCGTCGGTGAAGCGCTGAGCACACCCGTGCTGGTGGCCGCCGTCCGCCGCTACTCCAACACCGGGCAGCGTTCCATGTCGTTCTCTCTCTTTTACATGATGGCGAATGTCGGCTTCTTCATCACGGGATTCCTCTTCGACGGTGTGCGCCAGGGACTGGGAGAGCATGGTCACCTCGCGCTGCCGCTGCTCGGCGTAACCCTGACCACCTATCGAGCGCTGTTCCTGGTGAGCCTGGGGCTGGAGTTGGCACTATTCCCCGTCATCTATTTCCTCCGCGAGGGAGTCGAAGCCACCGACGAGGGCCTCCGGGTTACTCCCCGCCCGCCGCGGCCCTCACAGGAGAGCATGTGGAACTCATTGTGCCGGGTGGTGCGCGACGGTGTCGTGCAATCCGGCCGCCTTTTTGTGAGGCTCTTCCAGCAGACCGGCGTGTATCGGCTTCTGGTGTTCCTGCTCCTGATCGCATTTATAAAGGTGGTATTAATGCAGATCTACTACGTCTATCCGAAGTTCGGCATCCGCGAGCTGGGCGAGGGTGCTCCGGTTGGCCGGCTCTGGGCGATTAACAGCATTCTGATCGTCCTGTTCCTTCCGTTTGTTGGCGCCCTGACCCAGAAGTATCCGGCCTACCGGATGGTCGCTCTGGGCGCCATTCTCACGGCTGCCTCGGTATTCATCATGGCGTTGCCGACGGCCTGGTTCGAGCCGCTGGCGAATGGGGTCCTGGGACAATGGCTCGGCCATGGCTACCTGGGCCTGCGTGGCGCTGTGCATCCGTATTACGTCATGATCGCTCTGTTTGTCGTGCTGTTCTCGGTGGGAGAAGCGTTCTACTCGCCGCGCGTTTATGAATACGCAGCCGCCATCGCACCTAAAGGGCTGGAAGCCTCTTATAGCGCCCTGTCCTATGTGCCCTTCCTGCTCGCCAAGCTGCTGACGGGAACCTTCGGAGGCGTGCTGCTGGCCAGGTATTGCCCGGAACACGGGGTGAGGCACTCAGGGACAATGTGGCTGATTGTCGCCCTGACGGCGACGGTCGCCCCGGTGGGGCTGATCGCGCTGCGGGGCCTTATCCGCGTGCATGAGGCGGGAAGGGAGGAGTGAAGGCCGAAGGCCGAAGACTCGAAGTCTGAACGCGCCTATCTGACGGCAGGTTCTGTGATGAGGAGGTCGCCCTTGATGGCGTCCAGGGTGACGCGGACGCCAACCGGCAGCGTTGCGTTGAGCGGGATGTGACCGAAAGGCAGCCCGGCGACGACGGGGACTTTGAGCGGAAGCAGTCTTTCCCTGAACACGTCCTCCAGGGTCTGGCGGTATTCTTTGCTGTTCTTCGCCTTCGGGTCCTTGCAGCCGGCGTTAATGCCAATCGCGATCCCAGCGACCTGCTGCAGCAAACCGGCGTTGAGGAGCTGCGTCAGCATGCGGTCGAACCGGTAGGGCACTTCGTCCAGGTCTTCGAAGAAGAGGATGCGGTTCCTGAACGGCGGCTGGTAGGGAGTGCCGAGCGAGGCACACAGCAGAGTGATGTTGCCGCCCATCAGCCGTCCGGAGGCGACGCCGCGTCGCAGAATGGTGACGGTCTTCTTCTTGTAGCCCTGGCTTATGCTGCCGGGGGCGGAAGGCTGCCTCAGCGTCCTGAGGAAGCTTTGCAGCGTGAAGTCGGGGAAACCCGGTTTGACGAAGTCCGAGTTGAGCATGGGACCGTGGAACGAGACGAGGCCGGACTTCACCAGGAAGGCGCAGTGGAGCGATGTGATGTCGCTGTAGCCGACGAAGACCTTGGGATGGGCACGGATCGTTCGGTAATCGAGCAGTGGGAGGAGCCGACCGGTCCCATAGCCGCCGCGGACGCAAATGATGCCTTTGACCTTGCGGTCGGCGAACATCTTCATCAGGTCACTCGCGCGCTCGCGGTCGCTGCCGGCGAGGAAGCCCCACCGCTTGCGGACATTTGGGGCGAGCTTGGTCTTAAAGCCGAGGCGCTCCAGCACGCCCACCGCTCGGTCTATGTTCCTGGGGTCCGGCGGCGCGCTGGCAGGCGCGATTATCCCAATGGTGTCACCCGCGTTAAGTCGGTCAGGTATGACTGGCATGGGATTGTTTAGCTGCCTCAGCGGAAACTGCGCAAGCACAAACGTGAATAGTGCAGAACTGCCGGCCTAAAAGCTGGACTCCCAACGGGAACACGCGCTTAGAGCTTCAAATCGTGCTGCTCGTGGCCTTTGGCTTTGGCCTTGTGGGCTTTCGTGAAGGTTTCGTCCAGGGCGGCGACGTTGCTCGGGCGCTCGATGCCCGTGCCCTCCATCAACTCTTCGGGCGTGCGCATTTGCAGCCGGGGATAACGCTGCTGGTTTGTCCTGTGCTCGTAGAAGCCGGCGCTGACGGCTTCGGCCACCATGGCCTTGGTCGGCGGCTGGAGGGACATCAACAGAGCCATGGCGGGTTTATCGGACCACTTAAACTCCTGCTCCCAACGACCAGGGCCGGTTTCGCTCTTTACAAGGGCTATCCCTGGTACGACTCTCGGCCAGGAGCAACGAAGTGCGAAAGCGCGTTTACATCGGTGTTGCCCTTGGTCTGGCAATTGCGGCCGTGGCGGTTTCGGTCTATCGGAGCGAGCCCGCCTACCAAGGCAAGTCGCTTAGCGACTGGATTGTTGCTATGAAGACGGCGCACGCGGCGGAGGACAGGCAAGCAGCTCGCGCCGCCGTGCATCATCTCGCCAGCAACTCCATCCCCGTGCTGTTGGACTGGCTCCAACGCGAGGAACGGCCCAGTCTCCAAGGACGGTTTTGGCAGGCAAGGTATGGCGCGATTGGTTGGCTGGAGAGCCACCGGCTGATTTCACCCAAGTCGCACATGTTTGTAATGGACTGGAAATCTGACTACCGCGCTCTTGCCATGGACGCCCTTGAGGAGCTTGGCCCTGATGGCAAGAAAGCGATACCCACGCTCATTCAATGGCTTGGAAGGAAGGCCAGCACGACCAACGACTTGGACGAGACGGCGGGAGCCGCGTATCTGGTATTGGGGAAAATGGGGCCGGCATCCATCCCTGCTCTGACCGCCGCCCTTTCCAGCCGGGATGACCAGGTGTGGGCGCTTTCCGCCGGGGCCCTTGCCTGTATCGGCCCCTCTGCCAGGGCTGCCATTCCCGTACTGCGCCCAAGGTTGCGTGATGCCAACCACCTGACCAGAGTTGGGGCCGCAGACGTGATCGGCAAACTGGGAGGCGACCCTCAAGAGTTCGTCCCTGTCCTGATCCAGGGCGTACGCGAGCCGGATGATGCTGGCATGCTCAGCTACAAGCTGGATGTGCTGCTTCGCTACAAAGACTACGCCTCAAACGCCTTGCCGGTCCTCTTGGATCGCTTGCGGAGCATCCCGGAATCCGGCTCATTGAGCGACCGCTCTATGCGTCAGGACCTGCTTAACGCCATTCGTCAGCTCGACCCCACGCGCTCCCCGAGCCCGTGGAGGCGATTACTGAGACCCCAGCAGTCCTCTACCGCCTTTGGGATTCAGCGCTGCCGGACGCGGTAGAACATCTCCGCGTTGGTGGCCGGCAAGGCGACACCTGGGCGGCAGTGCCGTATGGTCCCGTGACATTGCTCGCGCTTTGCGGTCAATCCGGGCGAGCGGGCGGGTTCGAATGTGCTGGGGTGCTCGCCGGTCAGGAACCCGGTGGCCAGGCGGCCGGGCGGGCGGATGAACGCGTCGCTCCGGAGTCTTCGAGCAGCCGGGCCACCGCTCGCCGCCGCTCCGGCACGATAGGGACAGGACGGAGCCCGGCGTTGTCGCCAAAGCCTGGCGGGTCCGAGGCCCGGAGCAGATCGCGGTAACCCCAAGGCATTCCTGGATTCGAACGGGATGCGCTAACCACATCCAATGCCGTCATTCCGGCGGAATTGGTGGCGTTGATCGAGGCCCCCGCTTTGAGCAGTACGGGGATGACGTCGGCCTGGCCGAAGAGCGCTGCCAAATGCAGGGGTGTATCCCCGGCCCAGGTGGAATTCCGCCTCGGGAATGGTGGCAACATAGGCCCTTGATCCAACGCAGCGACCCGGAGGTTCGGGTCCGCCTTGTGCCGGAGCAGGAGGGCGGCCACCTCGGTGGATCCGTGCATCGCCGCCAGGTGCAGCGGAGCAAGGCCCGATCCGTCTAACGCCGCAACCTTGGCGCCTCGCCGAATCAACAGTTCTGCCGCGTTGGTGCGGTTGTAGAGCGCCGCCAGGTGAAGGGCTGTGCGTTCCGGGGTGGGGCTCGTCCCAGCAGCCGGAGCCCCCTTGTCCAGAAGCAGCTTGAGAATCTTGTCATACCCGGCGCCGGCGGCGCCCTTCAACACTGAGGACCCGACTCGGTTGGTGGCGAAGGCGAGGGACTTGTTGCTCGCCAGCATGGCGGCGGCTGCTTCAAGGTCGTCGCTGTAAACAGCGTCGAAGATGTTTCCCGTCGCGCCGCGTCCAGCCAGCAGGCCGGCGACAGCCATCTGGTTCCGCACGAGCGCTGCTCCCAGCGGGGATAGCCCCCACGAATCAAGCGCGCGCGGGTCACTGCCTGCGTTCAGCAGCAGTGTGGCCGTCTCAACGTTCCCCTCAGCGGCGGCCAAATGCAGCAGGCTTCTGCCGAAATAGACATTGGTGAAAGCGCTCGGGTTCCGGGCCAATATTCCCCGCAGGATGTCGGCCCGCCCGGCAAGGGTTGCAGTCACTGCGTCCCATCGAGCGCCTCTCGTTTCCAGGAGCCCCACCACGTTGTTGCGGTGGGCAAGGACCGCAACCCGCAAGAGGGGTTGCCCGACCCGGTTGGTTTGGTTCACCAACCCCGGGTCGGCATTCAGCATCGCGGTCAACCCTTCCAGGTTCCCCACTTGTGCGGCGCTGAAAACATCTGTATCCGAGCCGAATCGGCTGCGGGCAAACGGGTCGTTAGAGCGGGCCGCCAGCCCACGCGGGGTTTCACCGGCGTTGTTGGTTGCTTCCAGGCTTGCGCCGCGGCTCCGCAGCCATGCAAACACATCCGCGGTCCCTGTTCGGGCGGCGAAATGCAGCGGCGTGTCCCCCTGGTGATCGCGGGCTGAGACGTCCAGCTTGGGCGACGTCAGGCAATTGGTGATGCCGCGGATGAAGAAGAGGGGGTGCGGGCCGCCGAGCGCCGCCAGGTAGTGCAGCAGCGTCTGGCCCCGGTCGTCCGTGAGGGAAATGTCCGCGCCCGCCTGCACGAGCATGGCCAGGCATTCACCGGCATTTTCCCAGGGCCACTTGCCCGCCAGGAACAGGTGCGCCGGCGTGCGGCCCCGCTTGTCCCGCACATTGGGATTGGCCCCGGCGTCCAGTAACGCGCGGGTGGCTTCCACCTTGAAACCGCTGTCCGACATTGCCAGCAGATGCAGCGGAGTGAGGCCCTGGTTGTCCTGCGCATTGGCATTGGGCTTGGCTTTAACAATCTCCTGGAGTGGCTCGGCTCCCCAGCCTCCCAGGTGCTCGACCGAAAGGTGCAGCGGTGTGCGGCCGAGGCGGTTGGTTGCGTTCACGTCGGCGCCGGCGCGAATCAAATCGGCGGCCTTGTCCCCCATGATCGGATCACGGGCCGCGCGGTGCAAGGCGGTGTCGCCGTGGGCGTCTCTCTCTTCGAGACCCCCGCCGCTCTGCTGCAACATGGACAAGAGCGCCGCCCGATCCTCGTCGAACAGCATTGCGTGTTCCCCCATCGCGAGCTGCAAGAGAGTTTGCCCGGCATGGTTGGTCGCCGCGGCATCCGCGCCGCAGGCCAGGAAGAACGCGATCGAGCGCGCGACCTCGCGAGCGGAGGTGTAGCCGCTCGGAGTGACGAACACGCGCACGAACTTCTCTTTGCGCGGGTCCTGTTTCAACCGCTCCGTCCAGGCAGTGGAAGGCTGGCCGGCAATCCAATGAGTCCGGCTGAGCATGATCAGATGCAACACCGTGTTCCCGTCCGGGTCACGGGCGTTCACGTTGGCCCCCTTGTCCAGCAGGAGCGCCGCCGCGCCCAACTGCCCGGCCTTACCGGCCACTTGCAGCGGGGTCAACCCCAGTTCATTGCGCGCCTCGAGATTCGTGGCGTTGACGAACGTGCCCAGCGCAATCAGGTCCCCGGCCGCGGCAGCCCGATGGACCGGCGTGGCGGCCCCGCGCTCGGGGTGAGAACCCGGAGCCGTCTCGCCCATCAGCAGCCGGATCGTCTCTGTCTGCCGTGCCTGGACGGCGGCGTCCAGGGGTGTCCAGCCGTTGGTGTCGCGCGCGGTGGTGGGAGCGTGGGCGGCCAGCAGGCGCGTCACCTGCTGCGGCAAGCCGCGCGCCGCGGCGAGGTGAAGGGCCGTTTGGCCGGCGCTGTTCGTTGCGCCCGGAGGAGTGCCGGCCTCCAGCCAGAACGAGGTGAACGGCAGCCGATCCGTCAACACCGCCCAATGCAGCGGCGTCTGCCCAAACGGGTCCGTGGTCCGAACCACGTTCGGGTCGGAAGAAAGGAGGTGGCGAGCGGTTTCAAGGTCGCCCAATCCCGTCGCGGCCAGCGCATCGCAGTGCGCCCCGTTCTTCACCAGCAGCGCGCGAATTCGTGCCCAGCGCTCGGCCTGGAAGGCCTTGCCTTTCTCGGCCGCGGCCGCCGACATGGCGAACGCCTGCAAGAGCGGCGCCCCGTCCGGGGTTGTGCCTTTAGCCGACACACCGGCCTCCAACAGCGCCTCGACGGCCTCAAGTTCGCCGCGTTGAGCAGCGGCCAGCAGCATGGCCGCGCCGTGGCCGGCCAGAAACCGCGCCGCAGACTTCTTCAGCGCGGGCGGCTTGCCGTCCAGCAACTGTTCGGCCCCGGGCTTGGGCGTAACAGGACTCAACCGGCTCTCCCGGAGCATGCGGGGAACAAGCTTTCCGTCGCTCGCGGTAATCGCCAGGGCGAAGGGAACAGTCCTTTGATAGGGATTGCCTCCTTCCAGGAAGGGATCGGCGCCGTGGTCCAGCAGCCAACTGGCCATCTCGTCCCGATGGTAAGTGAACGCCACGTGCAGCGCGCTTCCGTCCCACGGGCTGAGGACGTTGGGATTCGCGCCCGCCTCCAGCAGTTGTTTGCAGATGGCCGGGTGGTTGTACCAGATCGCTGCGTCCAACGCGGTAATCTTCTTGTTGCTGGTGGCCAGCGTGTCGCCTGGCGCGTTGATGTCGGCCCCGTATTTGAGCAAGAGTGCCACGATTTCCCCGTGGCCTTCCGAGGCGGCCACGTGCAGCGGCAACCGGCCGTAGTAAAGGGCGTGGGTGAGATTCGTGTTGGCCGCCAGCGCTTGCGAAACCCGGTTTGTGTCGTTCGCCTTGATGGCGTCGAAGAACTCTTCGATGGCGGGCGGCGGGTCTTGCGCCCACATCAGAGGAGTGACGATCCCCGCAAGTGCTATCAGCAGTCCCAACACAGCCCTGCGACCCGTCCCACATCCAAAGGCAGTCTCCAGTTTCACGGTCCAACTATAAGGAAAACCGCGCCTTGTGGGTAGTACATATTATTGGCACGCGCCTCATTCGCCTTGCCTGCGGCCTTGGATATTCCAATCTGGAAGCGATGAGACCGCGTATCGGCCTTCTGCTCCTGGCTTGGGTCTTTGCGAGCCCGAGCTTCGGTCAGCGAGCGGGTCTGAGGCTGCCCGAGCCGCCGCAACAGCGGAGGCCCTGGCGCGCCCCCGCGGATCTGCCTACCAATGTCCTCTCCGCTGCCGAGACGCTCTTTGCCCAAGGCTTCCCCGACCCGCGCGGCTGCGAGTACCGTGAGCTCGAAGTCGAGGTGGGCGACGTTTGGCGTGGCGAGGGCCACTTGGTGAAGACACGCGGCTGGGTGCTGCCCGCCAAGGCCGGCGAGATCCAGCGCTTCGCCATCTGCTGGGATGGCCTGGTCTATCCGACGACCAACCTCGGCGGCGCGGCAGATTTCCGTGCTGAGATAACGAACTCCGCCTCGCCTGGAAGACCTTACTCCGGCTTCGCTATCAGGGAATCTCGATCCGTCTTGTTCACCGGAGCGCTATCGACGCGCCGGCTCCTGCTTCTGCGTCTGGGGCAAACCGAGGCCGCGCTAAAGAATTGGGCTCCGGCCCGGATGGGGACCTGGTCCCCGGCGGGCAGCGGCAGATTTGAAGACTATGATCCCTATCTGGAACTGGCGGGCGACTGGGCCTGGGCGCTTTTTGACCGGATGATTTGCGCCCACATGCGTGGCGATGAAGCCCTCGCGTTGGCCACGGCGCGCAAGCTCGCAGACGTGCAGCCCAGGATTGAAGTGGAAGCCGCCCGGCGTGGGTTTCAGCGCCCACGCGATTACGGCTCCCCGGGGCCGGGCAAGGAAGAGCCCTACCTCGACTTCCTGCAACAACTGCCACAAATCCTGGCCGACCTCGAACGCCGCGCGCGCGAAAGCAATCGGGTGAGCGTGGTCCAGAGCGGCTTGACCAACTTCCCGAACCAGACAGCGCGCATCGCCGCCCTGGTTCGCGATTTGGAATTGGTTCACGCTCGGCAGTGGAGCCAGCCGGGCGGTGTGGACCTGGCCCAGGACAGCATCCTTCAGGCGCTGATTCGCGAAGGCGACCCGGCGGTCGAACCGCTGCTGGACTGCCTGGAGACAGACAAACGGCTGACGCGGTCCGTCGGCTTCGGACGCGACTTCTTCCGCGGGCGCACGGTCATCGCGGTAGCCAGCGCGGCGCGCGTCGCCGTGCAGGCGGTCCTTCATGCCAGCTTCGGCGGCGGCGTCGCGGAAATGCGCGCCTATTGGAGCAAATACAAAGGCTGGAAGCTGGAGGAGCGCTGGTACGTGATCCTCAAGGACGATTCCGCCGGCATGGGGCGCTGGCTGGAGGCGGCAGGCAACATCGCACAGCCCGTGAACGTGACCACGTATCCAGGAACGGGCGTCAGCGAGGGGCGCCGGGCACCGACCAACGCACCCATTCGCCTGCGCGGCGAGCCGTTGCGCGGCATGACCACTCCCTCTGTAGGGGAGCTGTTGGCCCGGCGGGCCGTGGAAATCCCGCCGACCAACCTGGGCGCCTACGACTTGTCGGCGGCTTGTCAGATTGCCCTGCACCTGACGGCCTGGGACCCGCCCGCGGCCATGCCGGTTGCCAAGGTGCTTATGGACCGCTGCCGCATGGTGACGGAGTATTCCACGCAGAAGAACCCGCTGGCCATTGTGGCGAAGCTGACGATGGTCCGTGCGCAGGAGGGCGACACTGCGGCGTTGGCGGATTACGCGGCCTGGCTGCAAACCCTCCGCCCGGAGCAGTTCGATTACTCGTTGGAGGAGACGTTTACCCCACTGTGCAGGTTCCCTACCAATTCCGCCTTGCAGGCCGCGGCGGACCGAATGTTCGGCGACACCAACTCGGCCTGGGCCCGGCTGCCGTGGAAAGTGGGGGGCTTCTTCAACCCCGCCGAATCCGAACTCATCAACGTGCCGGCGTTCCGGCGGCTGCTTTCACGGCAGTTGGACCGGACGAGCCCCGGCGGCTACATCGAGTGGCGTCGCGGCAGTGCCTCTTACCAGATCACAAACCACCTCAACGGTTCGCGAGGCCTGGCGTTGCCCGAAGCCGAGCGCCCGGCTGAGGGCACCAGGACGGACCTGCGCTGGTGCGACTGGATCGCATGGTCGCTGTCGAATGGAAAGAGCGCCTCGCCCTTCAACCCCTTCGCCCCACGGGACAAGCGGGACGAAGCCATCGCCAGGGCAAAGCGATGGCTCGAGGCGCCGTGACGTCCTGGAACAGCTATGCCATGCCTGCGATGGGTATTTCCCTGGCGCGGCCTACGCGGCATCGGAAACCGCCTCAGTCAACGCAAATCGCTTCCCAATGGCTGACGCAGCATGTATCCTGACTTTATCTGCCGAACCAACGGGAAATGGGAAGTTCGCCATTCCCGTAAATCAGTAAGCTGCGTGAGTGCAGGAGGTTATTGAAAGGGTGAAGCGAGACTCGCGAGGGTGGCATTCTCTGGCGGTGGGTCGGAAGTAAGTCCCAGCAGGATAAGAGCTTACGTCCAACGCCATCGAAATGTTATCTACGGTGAGGCTACGGTGTGTGTGTGGCGAGTATCCGGTGAGACTACGGTGAGACCCGCCAGCGCACTGCGACCGAACCCAGAGACAATGTAAATCGAAATCGCTTCGTGCTCAGGGGCTATTCTCGCCGGCCCTGCCGCTCCGCCAGACGAGTGGCCAGGCAGCGGTGCCGACGGGCCGGGCGCGCTCGTGGCAGCCGCCGGGGGAGGCCCTTCGCCAAGGGAGGTTTATCGGTCGCGCATTGCGACCAGTTGGGCTCTGGTTTGGGTGTAGGCCACTTCCAGCTCCCGGAACAAGGCGGGCGCGCCATTGAGGTTGCGCGTGCGCCCAAGGTCCTCGAGCTTCTGGGAGAGTTCGACGATCCGTTTGGCGCCGAGGTTGAGGCTGATGCTTTTGAGGGCGCGCGCGTGGAAGGCCAGCATCGGGGCGTCGTTGATAGATTGGCTGATCTGGGCCATGCGTTGAGGCGCGTTTTCGAGGAACAGGCCGACGACTTCGTGCAGCAGGCTGCCGCGGCTGGCGGGGGGCATGGTCCGCAAGTCCTCGAGGGCGCTTTGATCGAGGAGGGGCTCGGCCTGGACAGCTCTTGTGCGAGCCAGAAACGAGGTGTCGGGCTTCCGGATCTTTATGGGACCCCAGCGCTCGATCGCGGACTGCAGCTCCTCGACGCGCACGGGTTTTGAGATGTAATCGTCCATGCCCGCCTGCAGGCACTTCTCGCGGTCACCGATAAGGGCGTTGCCAGTCATGGCGATGATGCGCGGCCGTTTGTCGGCGGACCATTTCTGGCAAATCTGGCGGGCGGCCTCCAGCCCGTCTATTTCGGGCATTTGAACATCGAGGAAGAGAATATCGTAGGCCTTCTGGTCCAGGGCTTTGAGGACCTCAACCCCGTTGACGGCAACATCGGCCTGGTAACCCAGCTTGTGCAGGACGCTGAGGCCGACCTTCAGGTTAATGGGATTGTCATCGGCCAGGAGCACGCGCAAGGGCAGCCGGCGTGCCAGGTCGGAGTCGAGCGTCGGGGCCGCCGGCGCCTTCCTGTCGCGCTGAACCTGAACGCTCAGAGCACGGCACAGAGCCTCAAGCAATTGGGCGGGGCGAATCGGTTTGTGGATCGAGATCGCCGCGCCAGGAGGCAAGGGGCGCAGGTCCTCACTGCCGGGGCGCACTGACGAAAGCAGCAGGACCGGAAGATAGCGCCCGGCGGCGTGCTTGCGGATTTCAGCAGTCAGGGTGAGGGCGTCGGTGTCCGGCAACTGCAGATCGAGGATCAGGGCGTCGAACAGGCGCCCGTCCGCGAGGATCGCCAAAGCCTCCTGCCCGGTGGCGGCGGTCTCCACGACCATGCCCCATTGTGCGCCCCGCTCGGAGATGATGCCGCGATTGGTGGCATTGTCTTCGATCACCAGCAAACGCTTGCCCGTGAGTTGCGGCTGAGGGGTTTGCCAATTTGGGGGCGTGTTGGCCGCGGCGGCGTTGACCAGAATCGTGAAGTGAAACGTGGCGCCCTTGCCGGCGTCGCTCTCGACCCAGATCCTGCCGCCCATCAGTTCAGCCAGGCGCTTGCAGATAGCCAGGCCCAACCCCGTGCCGCCGTAGTGACGCGCCGTGGATGCGTCAACTTGCTGAAAGGACTTGAAGAGGCGGTTCTGGCGGTCCAGAGGGATGCCGACGCCGGTGTCGCGTACCGAGAAGTGGAGAAGCCACTGTTCGGGGTGGCGGATAAAATCGGTGTCCGGCTTTTGGCCGGCAGGCTGCTGGCGAGCGCTGCGTCCGGCGGATTTGACCTCGACCACGACTTCTCCATTGCTGGTGAATTTCACCGCGTTGCCCAGGAGATTGACCAGTATCTGCCGCAGGCGGACGATGTCGCTGACCAGAATCTTGGGAAGGGCGTCGTCCACCAGGCAAGCCAGGTCAATGCCTTTCTCGGCGGCTTGGGGAGCCAGCAGGTCCAGGGCCTCGTCCAGACAGGCATGGATTTCAAACGGATGATGCTCCAGCTCAAGCTTGCCCGATTCGATTTTGGAGAGGTCGAGAATGTCGTTGATGATGGTGAGGAGGCTGTCGGCGCTGTTGCGGGTGGCCTCGACGTAGTCGCGCTGTTCATCCGTCAGCTCGGTGTCCAGCAACAGCGCGGTCATGCCGATGACGCCGTTCATGGGGGTGCGGATCTCGTGGCTCATGTTGGCCAGGAACTGGGACTTGGCCACGGTGGCTTCTTCGAGCTTCTGGTTGAGAGAAATGAGGGCGGCGTTGCTTTCGATAAGCTGCTGCTGGCTTTCGCGCAAGGCCCGGTAGGCGGCATCGCGCTGCAGCAAGTTCAAGTAGGCCTTGGAGTGATAGCGAATCCGGGCGACCAGCTCGATTTTGTCGGGCAGCTTCACCAGGTAGTCATTGGCGCCCAGCGCGAAGGCCTGCCCCTTGACCTGCGGGTTTTCATTGGTTGAGAGCACGATGATGGGGGTGTCCTTCGTGCCTGAGTTGGAGCGGTATTGTTTGACCAGCTCCAAGCCGTCTATGCCAGGCATCAGCAGGTCTTGGAGAATGACGGTGGGCTTGACCTGGTTCGCGATCGAGAGAGCTTCGCGCGCATCCGGACAATAGTGGAAATTGATGTCCGCCTGGTTCGCCAGCGCGCGGCGAACGGCTTCGCAGACCATGGCTTGGTCATCCACCAGGAGCACCATGACGTGGTATTGCGGTGGGTGAGTGAACGAGTCCGTGTCCAGCCCTGGAGTGTAGTTGGCGCGTTCGTCAGGCATGGGTTTTGGGCTTCTGCGCCAGGGTGGCTCTTCGAGCGAGCGGGGACGGCCGGCGGGCTGCAATGCCGATTGCAACGAGCCGATTGTAGCGCCAGATCATCATGAGAGAGTGCTTCATGCGTCGGGTTCGCCAATCAAGTCCGCGACCGCCTGCAGCAGGGTTTCATCCTGAAAGCTGCCTTTCGTCAGGTAATACTCGGCGCCTGCTTCCAGGCCGCGCAGGCGGTCTCGCTCGCCGTCCAGGTAGGAGACAATCATGACGGGCAGCGACTTGAGGTGCGGATCGTGCTTAATCAGATTCGCCAGCTCGATCCCGCCCATGCGAGGCATATCCACGTCCGTAATGACCAAATCGTACTGGCTGGTCCGGAGGGCGTTCCAGGCCTCCAGGCCATCCGCCGCGACATCGGCCAGGTAACCGCGGGCAGTGAGAAGCTTACGCTCCAGTTCGCGAACGAGGATCGAGTCGTCCACGGCCAGCACGCGCTTGCGCCCTCGGGCCGCTACTTCGAGCGCGCGGTGAGTCGCCTTGACCCTCAGCCCGCTCGAGGCCAGCGCCCCGATGGACCGGACCATGTCATCCACATCCACAATCAGAATCGGGGAGCCGTCCTCCATCAACGCCGCCGCACTGAGGTCGTTGATCTTCCCAAGCCGCGCGTCCAGCGGCTGAACCACCAGCTCGCTCTGGCCGAGAAAGCGGTCCACGACCAACCCGTAACGGGCGTTGCGGTCCCCCAGGACGACGACTGGCAAGTCGCCTGTCGGCGGTTTGGGCTCAGGGCATTCGAGGAGCTGGTGCGCGGTGAGCAGCCCGATGGACTGGCCGCGGAACGTAAAGTGATGGCGGCCTTCCAGGGACTCGATTCGGTCGCGCGCGAGCTTCAAGGCGCGCGTGATCTGCGTGAGTGGTATGGCATAGGGCTCGCCGGCCACCTCAACCAACAGCGCGCGAAGGACCGAAAGCGTGAGCGGCAACTGCAGTTGAACGCGCAGGCCGCGGCCCGGCTGGGTGTTGATGCGGATATTGCCGCGCACGCTCCGGACCATGTTCTGGACAACGTCCAGGCCAACGCCGCGCCCCGAGATTTCTGTCACCGTTTCCTTCATGGTGAAGCCCGGCAGAAACAGAAACTCCAGCAACTCTGATTCGGTAAACTTCTCGGCCGCGGCGGGCATCGCCAGGTTCTTCCGCACGATGGTGTCGCGCACGCGCTCCAACTGTA
>Ga0181532_10003288_pt1 | contig 14612 bp, 16 predicted proteins | sample PEATcosm2014_Bin_33_FD_119768 | JGI IMG/M metagenome (GOLD analysis project Ga0181532, IMG submission 119768) | Peatland microbial communities from MTU Mesocosm Facility, Houghton, MI, USA - PEATcosm2014_Bin11_30_metaG | ecosystem: Environmental > Terrestrial > Soil > Wetlands > Peat | place...
CCCGCGACCATGGTTGATTTCGACGGCCCGATTCAAAGCCATTGATACTCTGCGTCGACGGGCAAGATTTGATGCGTCTCAAGACGAGCTCGTGCGATATCTCGAAGCGCAATGGAGTTCGGCGGAAAGGTCCAAGGAAGAGGACAGCCTTGAGGATGATCGGCTGCGCCTGATTTTTACGTGCTGTCATCCATCTCTCGCACCGGAAGCGCACGTTGCGCTCACCTTGCGTGAGGTGTGCGGGCTGACAACCGAGGAAATAGCAAAGGCTTTCCTCATCACTCCGCCTACGCTGGCGCAGCGCATTGTGCGCGCCAAGGCAAAGATTCGAGACACACCGATTCCATACGAGGTGCCGACGCCGCAGGAATTGCCGGAGCGACTGGACGCGGTGCTTCAGGTCATCTATCTCGTCTTTAACGAGGGTTACTCGGCTGCGGCGGGAGCGGAGGTAACGCGGGCCGAGCTAACCGGCGAGGCGATTCGACTGGGCCGGTTGCTGACCGAACTCCAACCAGAGCCGGAGGTCATTGGGCTGCTTTCCCTGATGTTGCTACAGGAATCCCGTCATGCCGCGAGAACCTCGCCGACCGGAGAGCTGATTTTGCTGGAGAACCAGGATCGCTCGCTCTGGAACCGAGAGCAGATCGCGGAGGGAGTGGCATTGGTGGAGAAAGCCCTGAAGTCCCGCCGCTTCGACTCTTACACACTGCAGGCTGCGATTGCAGCCGTTCATGCGGAGGCGAAATCGGTCGCTGCGACCGACTGGCGGCAGATTGTTGCGCTTTACGACCGATTGCTACGAATTCAGCCTTCGCCAGTTGTGCAGCTCAATCGTGCCGTGGCAATTGCAATGCGCGATGGTCCAGAGGCCGGTCTGGCGCATATCGACGCGGTCCTGGAACATGGCGAATTGGCAAATTATTACCTGGCGCATTCAGCCCGTGCAGATATGTACCGCAGACTCGGCCGGACGGCTGAGGCTCGGTCCTCTTACGAGAAAGCTCTGGCGCTGACCCAACAGGAACCGGAGCGGCAGTTCCTACAGGAGCGAATTCGGCAGCTGAAATAAAAATTGGGATAGCTGTCGATTTTCCGTCGCCCCAACGACTATAGGACAAAAGAACGATGAGCTACGGCTCCTGAATGAACAGGAAACGAGTCATCGGGAACAAACCACAGAAACCAAGGAGAAAAAGTCATGCCACAGTATCTGGTTGCTAACTACCTCCCCGACGACTTCGACCCGTCCACTGTAACCGAAGCGATGATCGAAGAGATCCACGCGCTCAACCGCGAAATGATTGCTGCCGGCGTGAGGAAGTTCGCCTGCGGCATTTCCCCGGCCGCCAACGCCAAGACGGTGCGGAAGCAGTCCGACGGCACGGTGCTCGTCACCGACGGGCCGTACCGGGAGACCAAGGAGCACATAGGCGGTTTTTGGATACTGGAAGCCGCCGATATGGACGAGGTACTCGCGTGGGCGCGCAAGGGTTCAATCTCCTGCGATGCGGTGGGCGAGGTGCGCGAACTTCTATTCTTCCCGGCTCCGGAACAAGGACCCGGCGGAAGCAAGTAAACAGCCCGGGCCGCCGCGACTTCGGAACATGCGCCGGTTGAACCGGAACAACACAGTCCAACAGAGGTAGTGTGAGGAAAATCATAGCAACTGCATTTGTTTCGCTCGATGGCGTCATGCAGGGTCCCGGCGGCCCTCAAGAGGATACAAGCGGTGGATTCGATCTTGGCGGATGGACCGCCAACTACCGCAGTGAAAAGTCTCGAGCCGCGGTACTGGAAATGGTGGGTACCCTGGCCAAGCCATACGACTTGCTGTTGGGCCGCAAAACCTATGACAACTTCGCCGGCTTTTGGCCCAACGTTCCTGCCGACAATCCCATTGGGCCTGTGTTCACAAAAGCCAACAAATATGTGCTGACAGGCGGTTCAGCCAAACTCGAATGGGCCAACAGCCACCAGCTGCGCAACCTTGACGAGTTAAAGAAAGTCAAAGCGGAGGAAGGTTCGGATATTGTCCTCTGGGGAAGCTCAACCCTCTATCCGCAACTGCTTGATGCCAATCTTATCGACCGCCTTCTGTTGCTGACCGTTCCGATAGTTCTCGGAAAGGGCAAAAAAATCTTTGGCAACACCAGCCACCAAGTCGCCCTGAAACTAATGAAATGCGAGGCTACGCCGACGGGCGTCATCATTGCAACGTATGAAAAAACACCAGGACGGCCGGGTGGCCCGGGCTTTTGATCTTGCGAGCATTCCCAACACAGTGGGTGCCCCGTTCCTTCGCGTTTTCTGCGAAGGGCGGGAGTCGGAAATGCCGGTGCCAAGTGGGTTTGATCACGTGTCCACAACAAAATCATCTCCCGAACGACTATCTGATAACAGAACGATGAGCTACGGTCTCTGAGTCACAGGAAACAAGGAGGAATTGATGAAATACATCTGTTTGGGCTATATGGAGCCCGGCAAGTTCGAAGACATGTCTGAGGGCGAGCGCAACACCATGCTGGACGAGTGTTTTAGCTACAACGACAAACTGCGGAAGAACGGACATTTGGTCGCTGTGGAACCTCTTCAGCCCGCCAACACAGCGGTGACCGTGTATTGGAAGAACGGAAAGGTTGCAGTGACAGACGGTCCGTACGCGGAAACGAAGGAGCAATTGGGTGGAATTCAGGTGCTTGAAGCGCGAGATCTGAATCACGCAATTCAGCTCATTTCCCAATGTCCGGGAGTGAAGTTGAAGTGTGGAACAATCGAGATACGTCCAGCGGCGGATATCAACGAAATCATGAGGGAGAGCGAGCAGCGGCGACGGCGAAAGGATACCTCGCGATGAGGGCGGCCACGAGGGAAAGAATGATCAGTATCATGGCCAGAGGCTGGCCCAATGGTCGATGATTTTCTGGATGCCCCGATGCCAAAAACCCAATAACAAGTGGGTGGACAAGCATCGTAGTCTGCGGACGTGCGATGTGTGATCGGCACGCTCCCGTTAGCGATACGACCAATGCGCTCATTGAGGAGCCATTGGTTCGTGTTCCGGGTGGATTTTCGGCAAACCGGAAGTTGCGCTCCATCCGGATCGCTCATCCCTAGTCGGAACAAAGAGTTGTGTGGAGGAGTTTCCCGCGCGCGTGATTTGCCGGGATTACGTGCTGCTGTGCTCCAGCATCCCTTTTTCGAGTTTCTCCTGGCACTCGATGCAATGACGTGTCCACGGCACCGCTTCCAGGCGCTTGGGGTTGATCTCGCTGCCACAAGAGATACACTCGCCAAAGGTTCCGCCGCGAATGCGGCTGAGGGCGCTGTCCACCATCAGAAGGAGCTGGCGCTCGTTATTGCTCTGGGAAAACAAGAACTCCTTGTTGTACGAGTTGGCGGCCCGGTCGGCGATGTCCTGCGCCGATTCCAGATCGGCGTCGCGCCCGTCCTGGGCCGCGCGAGTCATGGTGTGGCGCAGTTCCCGCTGACGGTCCTCCAGGCGCTTTTTGAAAACCTCTAGCTTCTTTTTCTCCATCGTCAGTACTCCTACCCATGGCCCACGTCGAGGCGTCTCGCCTCTAAGCGAAAATTACGGTATGCGAAAGCGAGAATCATATGCGCGACGAGCACGCACGTCAAGCAAACTGACCCACGGCACGTTCCGCGTAATCCATCGGCGCAAGCTTGCAGCACGTTAGATGCTCCGCCAGCGGTCCACGACCCAGCGCTCGGCAATATGCAAAAAAGCGGCCCCGCAGGGCCGCTTCCAGAAGAGGCGATACAGGTAGGGATCGTCAGGGAAGACCCGCCGTGGCGGGCTGGGCGCTGTCTCGCTGTACGAGACAATCAAAGAGATGTCGAACTACATGGAAGAGAGTTGAACCCAAGGTTTCGCGCCTCTTTGGATTGAGTAGGCTGATTGTACCTCTGGACTTGTTGCACCGGCACGCTCCGCGAAAGATTTTTTTGGCCACGGTTTTGCGGCCGGCAAGCAACTTTGCTTCCGTTCCAGATTGCCTGAAACAGAAAGGCGGCCATCAGGCCGCCTCTTTTCGCTCTCGGACTCTTGTCAGTTTCCGCTGGAGACCGTCCGCAGCTTGCCGGGCATAAAGTGATAAGGCGGCCACGGTCCGGTGATACTGATCTGGCAGTCTTTGAAATGCCGCGTCGCCGCGCTATAGCGGTTCTGGTACTTGGCGATGGAAGTGGAGTCGATAAGGTGGGCGAAATCAATCAGCATCCCGCCGGAGTCGGTCCGCTTGCAGATCACGTCTTCCTCCAGCGGCGAAAACAATTTGTGCACCTGCATCGAGAGGGCGCGGGCCTTGGTCTGCCGTTCCCGTGTGCGCGTAGCCTGGTCCCGTAACTTGCGCAGGTACTCACCGCCCACACCGTTGGGCAGCTCGGCGATTGCTTCCTGGAGCACGCCATCTTTCACGACCAGCTTGAAGTGCATCTCAGCTTTTCCCCGCAAGCGGGCGACACTTTCGAGAAACGTCTTGCGATTGGCTCTCACCGCCCGGCGCAGTGCTTCGTCGGAGTCAAAGATGGTCCCGAAGCGGAAGGGAAGTACGGTCAGGGTTCGGAAGCACTCGCTGACCACGTGCGCATGGTCCACAATGGACTGCTGGGTTAGGGTCTGGGATGCGGAGTAATCGCTGACGATGACCGCGAATTCTCCGCTCGGACAGGCGAACACCGAAGCGCCGTTCACGCCTCGGAGGTTCTCGATTGCAAAAGGACGTCGGGCCCGGGTACCGCTCTGGAAGCCCTGCTGCTCGGTGATGCAGTACGCGTACCACGCCATCTCAGTCTCTCCTGGGAGTACTCGCACACAGTTGAAGGGCGCTGTGCACGAGGAACGCTGACTTACGATCGTGGGATTACGAACCTGGCTGCTCGAATTGGAGACGGACGAGGGCCATCTCCAACTCCTCTATCCTAAGCCTCTTACCGGAGAAACCGCAACTGTTAACTTATCGCTTCGCGCTTTTTCTTGGATGGGCGGGAAGGCCGCGGAGCAGAAGCTGGTTCCAGAGATCCGCAACTTGCTGGCCGTGCCGTACGGAGTCGAACCTGCGCTTGGGCCGGCATGTGGTTCCGCGAACGACAGATCATTCGCGTGTCTATGGATTTTGTAGACCAGCATGATGGCGAATACCTGTCCGAGGAACAACTCGTCGCGGCGGCCGGCCTGAAGGATCAGTCCGAAGCCTAGAACGGCTTCTTCCGGAGGGACGATTGCCAACCGACAGTTACTGTTTACCAGGAGGTAATCACTGGCTGCGATCAACTGTTTTTCCCATTTCGGGACAGTTCGTTAATACCCCTCCCCGGGGAGTCTATGAGTTAGCCGGTCGACAGGCGAGCACAAGCGCCTCCGATCTGTTTGACCGCGAGATTTTTTATGAACTAACTCCGCGCATCATAATTCCGGGCCGCGCCATGGCCTCACGGCTTCAGGGCAAACCTAGAATCCGCCTCGACGACACACGGAGGACAACACATCTCTACCGCCTGCTAGCAGCGGTGCTCTTGCTGCCGAAGCCCAAACGCGAGTTCAAGAAGACGCACGGCAGGCAGCTACTTAAGTTCGAGGCTTACTCAATGAGCGCAATCAAAGTGGACGTAGCTGAGACTGACGCCCACAGCGTTGTCTTGCGCCCGACGGATCTGCTCCTCGAAAACGCTGCAAGCTGGAAGAGAAAGTTGTTTTCGCGCAACGGATGGCGCGAATCGCACGCGTCTGGGAGGCGGCTTCACGGCAGGACACGCCAATCGCCCAACTGGTTAGGAGGCTCCAGTAAGCCGTTCTAGCTTCGGATCCGGACTACAAAGAGATCGAGCGCTATGCGCAGGAAATTTCAGATGCACTTCACACTGATCGAGACCCGCTACCGATGGTAGAAGAGCAACTGGCATTGGCCCCGGCAGGGCAGCAGGAAGCACATATACCATCTTGGTCTACGCACCAAGCCGAGTTCGGCATCGAGGACGACGTTTCGGCACAAGAAGCCCGTATCCAGCGAGTAAAACAGTGGCGGCAGCAAGCCGTGCGCGGTTCTGCCGGCGGCAAGTTTCGGAAAGACGTTTCCGACTCGTACGACTATCGCTGCATTTTCAGCGGTCAGCGACTCCCCAGGCTCGAAATCACTGAGTCGGCGGGCGTTGATTCCGCCCACATCCTGCCTTGGTCAACTCACGACATAAACTCGGTCAGAAACGGCCTTTGCCTTAACAAGCAATGTCATTGGGCTTTCGATGAGGGGGTTCTGCGTCTCACCTTGGATGCCGGCTCAAATACATACTTGGTGGACGTGCCCCGGAAGATTCGGAGCGCGGCCAAGAAGAGGTCGTTCGACTTGGATTACTTTGAATCTCTCGCGGGTCCGATACCGCCTTCTCGCCTGCCGAGAAACGAAAGCCTTTGGCCGTCGGCAACATACATTGAGGAACTAAACCGGTTCATGGCCGGGGGCTGACGGAATACGACGATCTTTCTCAACATGCCGGGTGAGCGACTGACAGTCGGGGCCTATTACTGTTTTATCGGCGAGCGCTTTTCTTGGGCTTGCGAACTACTTTTTTGGCGGGCGGTTTTTTGGCGGACGGCTTTTTCTCTTCCAGCGCTTCTTCGGCGGCACGGCGCTCCAAGGTCTTGGTGACCACGTAAGCCATCTCCGCAATCGGCGCTGGTTTGCCACTCCAGATCTCGAACTGGCGCGCGCCCTGCTGGACGAACATCTCCAGCCCGGGGATCACCTGTAGATTTTTTGCGCGGGCCATCTTGATGAGCTTGGTCTCGGCGGGCACGTAAACCAAGTCGAAGACGAACTTCGTGTTCAGCTCTTTTTCCTCCAGCGGCGACTGCTTGTTGTTCCCCATACCAACAGGTGTGGCATTGATGATGACGTCGAACGACTGCTTGGCAACATCAGCGCGTTTGATGTACTTCACCTTGGCTTGCCGTGCCAATGCCTGGGCTTTCTCTGGAGTGCGGTTGGTGATGAAGACATCAGCCCCTTTGTTCTTCAGCCCGAAGGCAGCAGCCCGTGCGACTCCACCCGCACCCATTAGCAACACCCGGGCACCGTCAAGATGAAGGCGTTGCTCTAGAGGTACCAACACCCCCGCCACGTCAGTATTGAAGCCATAGAGTTTGCCATCAACGCTGCGGACGATGGTATTACAGGCACCGATAAGGCGAGTCAAGGGGTCGGAGTTCTCCAACTCCTTCACTATGTCCTGCTTGTACGGCATGGTAATGCTGAGACCACGGATTGGAATGTCATGGACACAGGCCAGGAGATCCTTAAGGCTTTTGGCATGTAGCGATAGATAGACAGCGTTAACAGACTCGCGACGGAATGCTGCATTCATCATCACTGGAGATAGGGAGTGCTCTACGGGATCTCCTGCCACTCCATAGACTTGGGTAGCTGCATCCACGGTTTCGATACGATACGTGTCGCGCAGTTCACTTGCTGTTACCTGTCCAGGGGCAGTCTCTTCTCCTCGTGTAGCAGCACCAAAGGTAAAGATGCTCCCAGCCCTAACTCCGAGGACACGGCTGATGATGCCCTGCTCTCCCATGCACAAGCCCACCATCTCGTGCTTACCTGAGTGGGCCTCCAGGAACTTCATCATCACGACGTTGTCGTAGAGATTGGTAGCGGTTGAGACAATTTTGTAGAAATCAGCAGGATACTTGCTCATTTCTGCGAACTGCTCTTCCAGTTTCTTGGTACTGCGGAAGTTGTGGTAGGAGATGATGAGGCCTGCTCGATTGCTAAGCTCTTGGAGATCGTCGGCCTTTAGCGCCTCGACGCTCTGCAACTCCAGATCCACCAAGGGAAAGCCAGAGTCGGCAGCCTTCAAGAGAAGGTTGAGTTCGGCTGCGACCGAGCCCCGAAACTTACCGCCATTCACCGCCCGCCGGCAGGTGGCAATGACCGTCGCTTCGGGATGCATCTCGAGGAAACTCTTCAGCTTGGGCAGCGCCGCTGGGGGCCGGGACAGGTAATCTAACCTGAACTCCATAAAGGGGTTATCGCGCACCATGGACTCGGCGCGTTCGATCATGGCAGAAGCATCGGAGCCGACCACTGGCATACACAGCCGGGGCAGCCGGAAACGACGGATTCGGGCGGCGTAAGTGCTTGAAGAGTCGCGCATGTAGCAGCCCGATGTTACAGATGCACAACAAATGTTGCAACCCTCTTGACAGGAAATTTTTGCTAATTGGACGATTTTGTCTATCGGCAGTCAAGAATCAGGAGCGATACTACTGACCGGCAGCTTTACCCCCAGTGCGGCCTATTTGTGCGATACACGTCGCTGGCACAGGATTTTGCGCCTAGACGCCGATTTAAGCCATCGTTTCGCGTCGGACAAGGTTTTTCCCTGTCCGCACTCCTAAAATCGCGGCTATGGGCCTCTAAACGTTCGCAGAGGGCATTTTACGCGATGGCTCATGTGGCAAAATGGTGGCTTACTGCTTACCACGTAAGACGCAGTCTTTCTAGGAGATTATACGTCACTATAGTGCTATATACTGCGTCTTCCCCGGAGTCACAGTTGACTTTCGAATCCCAGCGGCAGAGATTCCTCGGACTGAAAATCCTCGACATCGGCCATCGTATAGCCGTGAATGGCGCCGCAGGTTTTGCAGTGCAGCGTAAACCTGGCCGGGAAATTTAGCTGAATGGTGGGGTCATCGGATGGATCTGGAGTGAATTCGATTTGCTTAAACACCTGGCGCTGCTTACATCCCGGAGTCTTGCAGTCCGCAGACCAATAAATATGCACAGTGTCCTCGTCAACGTGAGTTTTGATCTCGTTTAGGGAAGTCTAAACCGAAAGCACGCTGGCTGAAACACTTTTAGACTGCTGCCGAACCTGCCCCGCTACCTGAAATTGTCTCACCCAAATATTTCTTGACACACTGTGAGGCTCAGCCTATTATCCGTTCGCCGTCGGCCAGGTGCTGTTTTCGTCGCGCCCATTCAGGGGCTCCGGCACACGCCGATAACCACTCCAGATCTGCGCCCGTTTGCTGACGGTCACAGACACAATCGGAATACCAGCGACCGACTCCTGCGGAGGTGGTGAGTATGCTGAGTTCTTCCTTCCTTGACGTTGCCATCGGCATCGTTTTCGTCTTCCTGCTGCTGAGCCTGATCGCGTCCACCGTCAACGAAATTGTTTTTTCGTTCTTCAACATGAGAGGCAGGACGCTCTTAGAGGGCATAAGAACTCTCTTGAGCGACCCTACAGCTGAGGGGCTGGTAAAGGAGATCTATAACCATGGGCAAGTCTTCGGATTGTTCAAGGGCGACTTCAACCCGGGCAAGAGTTGGAAGGATGCGATCCCATTGTTCAGGACTACTACGGAACGCCTCGGGAAATGCACGAGAGACAATCTTCCCTCCTACATTCCGACGACCAATTTCGTGATGGCCTTCCTGGGTGTTCTGCCGGGCGCGGCCAAGACGGCAAGTGTTTTGGCTGCCAAACAGGCAGCGGATGCAAGAACGAATGCCGACAAAGCCAGGGCAGCCGCTAAAGACCCTAATGATAAAGACAAGCAAGACGCTGCCACGAAAGCTGACGTGGCTGCCGCGAAAGCTGAGGATTTAGCAGATAGGGCGAAGCAGGGAGCGGAAGACGTCGAATCAGCCTTGGCGGCGGCCGAGAAGGCTCAAGCAGCCCTGAAGGCGGCAGCTGCCTCTAGCACTTCATCTGCAGGCCGAACGACCGCCGATGCCGCAGCAGCGCAGCTTGCCATCTCTTTTCAATCGTTAAAGGCAGTTGCAGAGGCCCTGAGCAACAACCCCAACACCGTGAAGGTCGGGAAACCGCTGCTTGCGATGGTGGTGACGGCGGGCAATGACTTCGACAAGCTAAAGACCAGCATCGAGGCTTGGTACAACAGCGCCATGGACCGCGTGTCGGGGTGGTACAAGTACAACACGCAGAAAATGCTCTTCTGGATCGGGCTCGTGCTCGCCATTGCGCTCAACGCCAACACGATCGTCATCGTGCAGCAACTGTCGAAGAATCCTACCTTGCGCGAGTCCATTGTTGCGGCGGCTCAATCAGCAGTGGCGGAGAAAAAATCCGGCCCAGGGAACACACCTGCTCCGGGCAACGATGCTGCCCCAGGGAGCAACCCCGGGCAGGTAAACACACCTGATCTCGGGAAGCAGCTCAAGGATGTTTCTGATCAGATAAAAGAGGTCGAGGATCTCGGTATCCCGCTTGGCTGGCCGGCGAGATCAACTGACGAAAGCTGGTGGGATCGGAACAGCGACGCGCTACAGCGGCCCGGCACCTGGATAGGTTGGCTCTTCACCGCGATTGCGGTTTCCTTGGGAGCGCCCTTCTGGTTCGACATGCTGAACAAGATCATGATCGTGCGCTCAACCGTCAAGCCGGGTGAAAAGAGTCCACCAGCTAAAGACAAGGAAAAGCGTTAGGGCAGGTTCGGTCGTATCGCCAAGGATCGCGGGGCAACACACCCTTAACTCTCATCGTGTGGGGGTGAGGAGTGTGCCGTCCTTGGAGGGATGTCAACACCCATAGTTGTCGCGGTATGTACGCCGGCACGCCGCCTGGCATAAAGTATTTAAAGCCACGTACAAGCGAAAAATCCGCTGGCGCCAATTCCGAAAAGCGGGGTCAGGACGACAATGCACCCAACCACCAACGGCGGTAAAGCCATGCCACCAGATAGTACGGCCATTTCCGCAAATTGGGTCTCAGTCCAGCGCCGGCGAACCCCTCGCGCGTGATCCATTTCCGGACGATAAAACCCGCAACCGCCGGCGCAAAGGCGCCAACGAATAGGGCAGTCTTATAAAACAGGGCGTGGCTTATGGAGACCCAAGTCGAATAGGAATTTCCCAACACGCCCAAGCCATCCGAACGCGATCAGCAAGTACGCGATGACGCCTTTTTTATTCTGCATAGGGTGTTCGCCGTTTCGATTGGGAGTCTATCAGCTTAGTTCTGCTTGACGGGTCTCTCAGTTCTGCGAGGCCACTCAGGAGCCACCCCCGGCAGCGCTAGACATCTCTTAGTTGCTCCTCGGTCATCCCGAAATAGTGCCCAAATTCGTGAATGATTGTCTGCCGAATTTGTTCGCGCACTTCGGCTTCGGTGGAGCAGATGGCCTCAATGTTCTTTTGGTAGAGCACGACGTGATCAGGTCCGGTGGGCAGGTGAAAGACACTTTTCTGGGTCATCGGTACACCATGAAACAGCCCTAGAAGCAACCGCCGTGGCTGGCCACGCTTGGAGGACACCTGGTCGGGAGGTAAGTCCTCCACTAGAACGGCTACATTGCGGATGCGGCGACGAAACTCTGCAGGTAGGGAGTCCAGAACCTCCTCGGCTACCTTGGTGAACTCGTCGCGGGTCATGCTCCACATACTCCACATAATAGCGGGCCCCACGTACAGCGAAATGCACCCGCTTGACTGGACCGAGGAGCCGGGTTAGTCTCTCGTGGAAATCCTGGCAACCGCGCCCGTACGCGAAGGAGGCTGCACATGGCTTTTCTTACCACCCTTTGGCTGCCGATCGTGCTGTCGGCCGTAATCGTCTTCGTCGCCAGCTCCATCATGCACATGCTTCTGCCGTATCACCGAAGCGACTGCAAGCGCCTCCCCGATGAGGACAAACTGCTGGCCGCGCTGCGGGCCGCCAGCCTGCAACGTGGTTACTACATGTTCCCGTATGGCAGTCACAAGGAAATGAAGTCGCCCGCCATGGTGGAAAAATACAAGCAGGGTCCGATTGGAATAATGACCGTGTTTCCCAGCGGCCCGCCCGCCATGGGGAAGTACATGGGGATGTGGTTCGCCTATTGCCTCGTGATCGGATTCTTCGTCGCCTATCTTTTGGGACACAGTGTCATGCCCGGCACGGACTATCTGGTCGTGTTTCGCGTGGCCGGTACGGCGGCATTCATGGCCTACGGTCTGGGAGCGTTGAGCAACGGAATCTGGAAGGGGCAACCTTGGAGCATGGTCATCAAGGAAGTCATCGACGGACTGATCTACGGCTTGCTGACGGCAGGCACCTTTGGCTGGCTTTGGCCACGTTAGGTTTCAGGCGGACTTTCCCCGAAAACTTCGGCCGTGAATCCGTGCAACTGCGACCCGTGTTGCCAGGCGTCGGGCGGCAACCCAGCCTTGAGGCACGTTTGGGAGAGAAAGGTTTCGCGGTCCCATTCCCACTCGGGCGCGACTTGCGGCAACAACAGGCCCCGGTGATTTCCCTGCGTGACGACAAGGCCGTGCCGGCCGACAACGATCTCGTCGGGGCGAATCGGCTGCAGCGGCGACAGAACGCTGATCTCTACTTTCAAGTTTGGGGCTTCGGACAGGGTCACAGGTTCGAAGCGCGGATCCTCGAATGCGGCCGCCCTTGCTGTTTCGCCAACGGTCCTGTACAGCGAGTCGCTAGGAACGACGTAGCCGATGCAGCCGCGGAGCTTGCCCTCAAGATGCAAGGTGGTGAATGCGCCGCGCTGTTCAGCAAGATGTTCGGTGGGCGGAGTGAGGTCGAGCTCGCGCCCTTCCAGCGCAGCCTGGATGGAGTCATGCGCAAGCTTGAGCAGCAACTCGCGCTCGGCTGGAGAATACTCGCAGGTCCCTGAGGAAACAAGAGCAGTTTTCATAAATCTCAGACTGCGGGGACGTCGTTGCGCTTTCTGCGCCGGCTCAGCACGAACGAACGCCGCTTGCGGCGCTTTACGGCGTGACGATCGATCTTCCTCCAGAAGGCCACAAAATAATCGATGGCCGAAACCAGCGAGAGGCCCACCATCACCCAGATCGAAGCCAGAGCAATCGGGTGCACCGGCAAGTTGAGGAAGTACCACGGCAGATGCGCCCAGTGGTGATCGATGATTGCTGCCACCACCGAGAAGATCTGAACGAACATCTTGGTTTTGCCCAGCTCGCTGGCCTGGATGGTGAAACCTTCCGAGGCGGCAATGGAGCGCAGTCCGCTGACCAGAAATTCGCGGCCGACAATGATCACCGCCATCCAGGCGGGAACAGTGCGTGGATTGAACTGCACCAGAGTGATGAACGCGGCCGCAATCAGCAGCTTGTCCGCCACGGGATCGAGCAGCATGCCCATGGTGGTTACTTGGGCGCGCTTGCGCGCCAGGTAGCCATCAATGGCATCGGTCAGCGAAGCGGCGATGAAAACGAACGAGGCCAGCAGTTCACGGTCACCGTTGGTCGAGCTGAAACGGCTGCTGGAAAGAATCCAGATCAGCACAGGAATGCTGAAAATGCGGGTGAGCGTGATGTAGGTTGGAAGGTTCACAAAACCAGACTGGCCCGCAACGGCGACGGCCGCCGCTGCAACAGCCGATTATGCTCTACTGGTTACGCCGAAAGCAATCGCAGAAACGGTGCAGTGGTGTACAGGAGCTGCAAGTTTTTCCAAGCGCATCAAGCATTGCACGTGACGGCGGCAATGGAGCTGGTATTATCGGCGACGTTTGAGCCGGTTCGACTGCTCAATTTACGTCACGAAGTCGCAGACGAATCTGCCATGCTTTTCTGGCAACCTCAAAGCTCGTCATGTGACCGATGTTACAGACAGCCACCTGCGATTGCCGCACACTGTACATTCTTCTGCAAAGGAGCCTTCGACGATGGACATGATGTGGAAATGCGACGTGTGTCACGTGGGGAATGTTTGTGATGTGTCCACACAGACCCACCTTTTTGCGGCCATTCTAATAGTAAAGAGAGATCACGAACGGCTTAACCCATCTTGTGAGTGGAGCCGACGAATATTCACGGCTGGTTGTTTCATCACTCCCGGCGAAGCCCAAACACTCGCCAGTGATGCGGATCACCGACGGCTATCTGCCGGACCGTGGATACTGGCCTTACAACTGAATAAAGCAGCCCGCTGGGAAATCCTTTGGAGTGCGACAGCCTCCACCTGCGGGCTGTATCTTTATCCGCTTAGCGCTGCCTGTCACCGCTCTTCGTCGTGGTGGACGGCGATCTCGTCCAGCATGATGGGCGCCTCGTACTGCTCCCAATAGCTGTAGCCCACAGGAATTCCCTTGATCCAGTCCACTACGCTCATCCAGATTCGCAACGCCGCGCGAAACCGGTTGCGGAATGCAGCGATGGGGTGGAGCAGCGTCGCGGCGACGATGTACACCACGATGACGGGAAAGGCCAACGCTACTGCAAGCAGGCGTAAATACAAATAGACGCGTCCCATGATGACCTGCACGGAGGGAAGTTCACCACCACAAGGCTTGAGCGATATTATGCCCCAACTGGCCGGCGATGCCACGCTGTAACGGAAAATTATTTTGTCCCAAAACGGGAACGGCCCCGAACAGGAGCCGTGATTTCACATTCGCGCGTTCGTCAAGGCTACGATGGTCTCGCCCATAGGTCTCGACATAGAAACCGAAATGCAGAAATTGGCAACTAGACCAAGGTTCTCTAATTAACTAGCCACATTTACCTCGTCCATTTTGTACTTCCACCGGAAGATCACGGGGGTGGCATTGACTTCCCGGAAGTAGAGATGGATTCGCTCGATGAGTTCCTGTTTCG
>Ga0181532_10003289_pt1 | contig 14612 bp, 12 predicted proteins | sample PEATcosm2014_Bin_33_FD_119768 | JGI IMG/M metagenome (GOLD analysis project Ga0181532, IMG submission 119768) | Peatland microbial communities from MTU Mesocosm Facility, Houghton, MI, USA - PEATcosm2014_Bin11_30_metaG | ecosystem: Environmental > Terrestrial > Soil > Wetlands > Peat | place...
CAAAGGTTTGAGCAAATTCGATATCCGCTTTTGTCTCGGACTGGCTTTTTGCGATATCAGGCCAATAAGGAACCATCAATTGATAGGTTTTACGCCCATAGACAAGCAGGTCAAAATCTCGCAAGAGGTGCGTGTAATGTTCAAGTACTTCGTCATCAGGAGGGGGACTGAATTTGGTATGGTCGCAGCAGCCATCCACGGTAAGGTTGATTGCGTAGATTACATTTCTCATTTTCGCCTCGGATTGCGCGGCATGGTCCTCGAATATAAACCTATAACTTCGATCCGCGCGTCATTGCAACATAAAGATTAGGCCACCTCCAGCCGGAAAAGGCCGTTCCCGATGTTGCTGGCTTTCGTTGGCCGTGACCCGTCTGCGCCTTCCCCCAGCAGCCGGAAGCGCAATTCTACCGTAGCCTCTCCGTTCACATTTTCAAATCGGCCACCGCAAAAGTTGCTTTGTCTCTGGTGAGTTAAGCTTACTTATCGTGATGCCCCAAATGTCGCTTGGAAGAAACCCGCTTGCGGCCAATCGCAATGAGCCGCTCGGCATTCGGTCCATACTCGTCGCCGTCCAGATTCCCGCGCAGCGTGACGTCAACAAATCCAACGCGTTGCATCCGATCCCGTAGCTCCAGTCCGGAGTAGATAGTGTGATGAAACTTGAAGCTCTTCACCTTACCCTGGCGTATCAAGAGCCATTCATTCCGAACGCGTGTCCAATCGTCAAAAATCTCGTGCCGCTCTACCATCAGCGTGCCGTCCGGCAGAACGCTGGACGTCGTGGCTTGCAGAACTTTTGCAAGGCGTTCTTTGCCCAAGACTTCGATTAAGAACGCCCCTCCCGGCTTCAACGATGCATACACGTTTTCCAGGACGATCATGTCCTCTCGCTTATCGTCGAAATATCCGAAGGACGTAAACATACTAAGCGCTAACGCAAATGAGCCCGGACGCACAAAATCGCGCATATCCTCCTGCACCCACTCAATCTTGACGTGAGCCGCCCTGGCCCTGGCCCTCGCCTTCTCGAGTAGGTAATTTGTTCTGTCCACTCCTGTAACCGAAAAGCCCCTCTTCGCAAGCGAAACGCTGCATCTGCCCGGGCCACAGCAGAGGTCGAGGACAGACTTACCCGTGGGCTTGGTAAGCGCCAGTGCCTTCGCGACCTGCTCGTCCGCTTCGGCGATCCGCCTCTCCGAAAACATAACCGGGTACAATTCGCGCCAGAACGAGTCGTCGTCGAACCACTCTTTTTTTCGGGCAGTTTTCATTTGGTGTACTGCATGTTAACACCGACCCGCTAGATTTGCGCCCGTCGCCAAAGTGTGAAGCCGACTCAAATCCCGGCAGGTCGCCTTACCGGCAACTTGGGTATCGAGCCCCACATGCACGAGGAGCGCGTTCTATAAATGGTGATGTTTATCGGGTCGAGCTGGAGAGTCATCAATGTGCGCGGGCGCGGAACATTTTCATCGTTCGTTGCGGCACAATGCATCCTGTCTCACTCGTGCCGTAGAGCCGCCAGTGGATCAATCCGAGACGCTCGCCTCGCCGGCGCATAGCCGGCGAGAACCGCGGCGCTTACGAGGACGACACCGGCCACCGCCAGGGTGCCTGGGTCATTGGGCTGGGTCTCGAACAGAAACGATTTGACAAGCCGGAACGCGATCAACGCGGCAGGCACGCTGATCACGAGTCCCACCGCTGCCAGTATTAGAACGCGGCGCAGAACCATCCAAACCACGGCGCGGCGTGGCGCGCCCAGCGCCATACGGATTCCGATCTCGCTGGTTTGCTGCGCGACGTTGTACGACATAGTCCCGTAGAGTCCCACGGACGCGATCAGGAGAGCCAGAACCGCGAAACCCGTACATAATTTCGCAAAGGTGACTTCCTGGCTGATTGTGCGATCGATTTCCGCTACCTGCGTGACCACGTTGGTGACGGGTATGGCTGAATCTGCCTCCCGCACGATCTCATACACACTCTTGACATACCTCAGCGGATCGCCCGCGGTTCGCAGCGCGTACGTCACTCGGTCCGGAGAAGACTGGCTGACCGCTACGAATACAGTCATCGGACTCCCCTCTTTCAGACCACCGTACTTCAGGTCGGCCGACACTCCGACGATTTCCAGATCGCGCTTCTCGTCCAGGAACGTGATGCGCCGGCCCACCGGATTCTCGTTCCCGAAGTAAGTCCGCGCCAGCCGCTCGCTGATCACGGCAACCGGGGTCGAGCCCGCTTGGTCGCGCTCGTCAATCTCACGCCCGGCCAGGATCGGAATCTGCATCGTCGTAAGGAATCGCGGTCCGGCGACCAGGACTCCTGCGCCTGCGAAAGTAAACGCGCCGATCTTCATTGGCCCCCTGTATGTCTTCCCGGCGCGGTCGGCGCTGATGATCGAGGAGTGCGAAAGCGTCGCGCTGCTCACTCCGGGGATCGCTTCAAAGCGCTTGCGCAGCTCCGTGTAAAATGTGGCGATCTCCGGGTCGCGATGCCCGGTCTGGCGCGCATTCAAAGAGAACAGAAGGATGTTCTCGCGGGCGTATCCCAGTTGGACGGAGTGCAGCTTGTTGAGTGTCTGGACAAACAGACCCGCGGCGACCAGGATCAGAAAAGAGAGCGCGATTTGAGCCACCACCAGAACATACTGCGCCCGGCGGCGCGGTCCGCCCCCGCGGCCATTCTTTAGCGCGGACGTGACGTCCGGACGCGTCGACTGAATCGCTGGAGCAAGGCCAAACAACAGCCCGCAAAGCACGGAGAGCGCCGCCGTCACTCCCAGAACGTTCCAGTTCAATTCCGCGTGCAGCGTAAAGTTCTCTTGCCCGTTCGAGAGCAGAAACGTCAGCGCTCCCATTCCCCAGATCGCAAACAAGATCCCGAATGCTCCGCCAAGCGAAGCCAGCATCACACTCTCGGTAAGCAACTGCCGCACGACGCGGAACCGTCCCGCTCCCAGGCTCAGCCGGACTGCCATTTCGCGGCGTCGCGCGGCGGCCCTTGCCAGCAGCAGATTGCCGATGTTCGCGCACGCGATCGCCAGGATCAATCCCACCATCATCAGCAGCACGAGCAGCGGCTTTGAATACTTGCGGCGCAAGCTACCCAGACCGGCGGCGCCGGGATTCAGCATCAGCGCTGGCAGTTTGGCGCGCTCACCCTCGGTCGTCGCCGTGGCGGCAACCCATTGTTGGAAACGAGGAGCCAGCGCTGCCTGCGCCTGGGCCATGCTTACACCAGGACGCAGGCGGCCCATCATTTCGATCCAATAGAAGTTTCCGTCGCGATACATTCCTTCCGTTCCGGCTCCGTCCACAAGCAGATTCGTGTGCAACGGAAGGTAAAGGTCCGGCGCCGCCGCTGGGTCCACTCCGAAAAATTCCGGCGGCGCAACGCCGATCACCGTGAAGGGAATGTTATCGACGAGGATCGACTGTCCAATCGCATTCGCCGGTCCTCCAAAGCGATTTTGGCTAGTCCCATAACTGATTACGGCGGCCGGCGCCGCTCCTGGCCGGTCGTCTTCGGAATCGATCAGACGTCCCGCGGCTGGCAGCACTGCGAGGCCCCGGAAATACTCCCCGGTGACGTACTCCGCGTTGACGCTCGTGGACTGCCCGCGGACGGCCAGATTTCGCTTTCGTCCGTTGTAGTATCCGAAGAGCGTGGAAAAAACAGGATTCTCCTCGCCAAGCGTCTCGAACGCTCCGTACGGGAACATCCCGCTGACCATGGCGCCGTTGTCGCCCTTCCAGGCAACGCCGGAAACCGAGTGCATGACGTGCACCCATTCCTTGTTGCCGTTCTCTGGCGGCTGGCTATGCCAATTCAAGACCACCAGCGACTCCGGATTGGCCACCGGCAGCGAGCGCAACAGAATCGACTCCATGAAGCTGTAGATCGCAGTATTGGCCCCGATGCCCAGGGCAAGCGTGAGGATGGCGACGGTGGTGAAGGCGGGGGACTTGCGGAGTTGGCGAAGGCCGAAGCGGATATCTTGCCTCAATTCTTCGAGCCACACCGTACTCCACACCTCTCTGGCATCTTCCTTCGCTCGCGTTACGTTGCCGAATTTTCGCAGTGCCGCATGGCGCGCTTCTTCCGGTGTCATCCCGCGATCGATGTTCTCTTGCGTTGCCAGTTCGATATGCTCGCGGATCTCCTGATCCAGATCGTTCAGCAGGCGCTTCGCGCGCCGCATCATTCGCGTTCCCCCGTCGGACGCAGAATCCGCGCAATCGCTCCCGCCAACTTCTCCCACTTGCTGGTCTCGTGCGCCAATTGCTTCCGGCCCCTCGCCGTCAAACGATAAAACTTTGCCCGCCGGTTGTTTTCCGACGTGCCATCTTCGACGAAAATCCAGCCACGTTTAATCAGCCGGTGCAGCGCCGGGTACAGCGATCCCCGCTCCACCTGCAGCACATCATCCGAGCGAAACTCAATTGCTTTGGCGATCGCGTGTCCGTGCTCCGGCCCCAACGCTAGCGTCCGCAGAATCAACAAATCCAGCGTGCCTTGCAGCAGCTCGATGCGTTCACTTTCTTTTCTGGTAGACATTCTAGGTGAATGGTAGGCGTGCTCCAGTAGAATGTCAAGGTGTGTGAATCGGCGCAGAGACCGCAAAGTCCCGGTAAGTCGTGCCAGCTCAACCGATCGAGGCAACCAATTCACGATTGATTACTGCCTCGCCAATTGCGGCCCGCAATTTGCGAGGATTCACGTTCCGCAGGATTAAGCGGCTTTGGCAGATTCCACCACGGCCACTACACATTTGCCCGATGAGCGTCAATCAGGACGTACCGGCTTTACCACTTATTTTCTCAACGAGAAGAACAAATAATCCGCAGATTCTACCGGGACCAGATCGCCGTCCATGATTACGGGATCATTTTTCTTTTGTGTACGGCTGCGGCGCGCGGGTGTCTGAGTCGCGGCAGGCTTTGCCCTTAGCGACTGATGAACTTGCCTCTAGAGTTTGACTCGAGTACGGCGAACCACATCAGAGGTCTGGCCGTCAGGTTTGAGCTTGAGATAGACAGCAAGATCCTGGATGGCCGCCGGCAAATTCTGTTGGAGTTTGCAGCGCCAGGTTGCGGGCGCAGGACGACGGTTGGGCAAGCAAACTGCGAATTCTAGAAATCATGATGTCCTCCAGAGCGAAACTGGCGAATTCGGGATTGAACAGTCCCTAGAAAGTGGGCGTTGCCGCTACCGCCGAGATGCGTGGGGTATACGATGGCGGGATCAAAAGCAGAAAGTAAAAGAGCCAGTCTCTTGCTGATTAAACCCCCATCACGCTACTGGTACAGTTCCGCGGATGCGAGAGCTGCACCTGTCGGGCCAGTGCCGCCCGTGACGAGAACGTTTCCATTATTTAGCAACGTCGCCGTGGGACCTACGCGTGTAATTTCCATGCCACCGGTTCCGGCAAAGGTGCCCACGCTCGGATCATAGAGTTCTGCTAACGCTAGCCCGTTTCCAAAATTGGGATCTTCTCCGCCCGCGACGAGCACGGTTCCGTCCGGGAGCAAAGTTGCGGTGTGTTCTGTGCGTGCAATTTCCGTGGCTCCGGTCGCAGAAAAAGTTCCCGCCGTAGGATCGAATAACTCCGTGGTGGAGGTATCGGCGCCGCCCGCCACAAGCACCTTGCCCGCGTTCAGCAAAGTAGCTGTGTGTCCGCCCCGCGCCGTTTCCATGCTACCGGTGGCAGAGAAAGTCCCGCTGGCCGGATCATACAGTTCTGCTGTGGTGAGCGTTCCCGACGTGTCACTGGCTACCACGAAATAATATCCACCCGTCACCAGCACCTTCCCATTGCTGAGCAAGGTAGCAGTGTGGCCATAACGGGCAGCTTCCATGCTACCGGTTGGCGAAAAGGTTCCGCTGGCTGGATCATATAGTTCTGCCGTCGCCAGGGAATTGCCGTTGACATCCGTCCCACCCGTCACCAGCACCTTCCCGTTGCTGAGCAAGGTGGCAGTATGGCCATAGCGCGCTGTTTGCATGCTTCCGGTTGCCGAGGAGGTGGCGCCAGTGGAGTCGTAGAGTTCCGCGGTTGCCGTGGCGTTTCCTTGATTGCCTGTTCCCCCACCAGCCAACAACACTCTGCCATCGTTCAGCAGCGTAGCCGTGTGCTGCGACCGCGAGGTTTGCATGCTCCCGGTGGCCGCAAATGTTGCGGCGACGGGATCGTAGAGTTCCGCAGATGCAAATAGTGTGTTGATATCCTGTTGGCCTCCGGCAATGAGCACCTTTCCGCTGCTCAGTAAAGTGGCGGTGTGAAGGAGGCGTGCACTTCCCATGCTGCCGGTTGCGGCAAAACCATGTGCAAAAACTCGTACCGTGAAATCTGCTGGAGCAGAAGTTGCCCCGGTTGAGTCTTGCACTGTGACTACGATGGGGAACGAGCCTGTCTGTGTCGGAGTGCCGGAAAGTATTCCTTGAGTGCTGAACGCCAGACCGGGGGGGAGCGCGCCAGATTCGCTCCAGTTCTGGTATGGCGGAATCCCTCCGGTTGCCGTGAGAGTGAAACTGTACTGCTGGTTTATTGTTGCGCCAGGGACTAGCACAGGCGAGGTAGCGACGGCAGGTGGTGGTGGATTCATAATCATGATGGTATAGGTCACGCTGGTCTGGGCTTGCGGTGAACCAGAATCGGTCACCGTTATGCTCACTTGATAAGTGCCGAGCAATGTTGGCGTGCCCGAAACTTCACCGTTGGCGAGATTCAGACCCGGAGGCAGGGATGAGGGTGCAACAGGAGCCCAACTCCAGGTTTTCGAGCCCACTCCGCCGGAGGCAGTGAGCGGGAAATAGTAAACCGTTTTGTATCCATACCTGACGCAAATACCCGGAAAAATCGAGATGAGGCAAACGTAGACGCGGTGCGCATCATAGCGTTGCCCGACGGTCCCATTCGGCGGAGCCGTTGAAGTGATCTGCGGCGCGGCTGTCGCCGTAACCGCGATCGTGCCTGAACTCCCAGTAATCGAAGGCGTACTCGTGTCGGTAGCAACGACAACTTGGTTGCCAACTGTTTCGAACGTCAACTGAAAGTTCCCGGCTCCATTTTGTAGCGGGGCATTCGGTGGCAGGATGGCTTTGCCATCCGAACTTGAAATTTGGACCGTGCCGCTGTAACCAGTGGACTGGTTGTTGGACGCATCCAGCGCCGCGACGGATATGTTGATTGGCGAGCGAGAGCCCGCACCGCCCCCGTTGTTTGAGACGGAAAAGTGAGTCGTCGATGCGGCGGTGGCCACGGCAATCGCGCTGGACTTCCCAGTGAGGGATGCCGCGTCCGTCGCGGTTATGGTTTGATTGCCGGGGGTACTGAATGTCGCAGAGAAAATCCCAGTTCCCATTGTTAACGTCGAACTTGCGGGCAGCATTGCATGCGCATCGGTACTTGTGAAGTGCACTGTCCCGGAATAGCTGGTGACGACGTTGTTCGAGGAGTCGAGCGCAGTCACCGTAAAGCTGACGGGAGTTCCGGCCGTGGCGAAGGCCGGAGCGCTGACGGAGAAATGAGTAGCTGTGGGGGGTGGAGGAGTAATACTGCCGGATCCACAAGCATTACAGAGCGGGCCCAAGCCGCATAATAAGAACAAAGATTTTTTCATGACGCCTCTCTAACACCCTCTCCGCCCTACCCAGACCGGTCGGGACATATTTGGTCTTCGCCGTACGCCTGCGATCAAGTTTGCGGCGTCGCGTGGCGACGATTGCGACCCGCTCGACAGGATTGAAATTGAACCTCCATTTCGGTCGGCGACGACATGGCTTGGCTGGACCCGAGTGCCGGTGCCTCAGTGATATCCGCTCAGCGCATTCAACCGAGGTAGCCTTATCCACAGAGCTGTAGTCGAGAATTGGAGGTCAAAGCCCATGGCAGATTGCTCGACTCTGCCACCGACCGACCCACAGCCCGAGGAGATGGCACGAAAAATCCCTCGGATTGACAGGCACGGGGATACTACTTAGGCTCAGAGGCCGTCAATGTCCTAAAAGGGTAATGCCTTGACGATTTGAAGAATCGGGAGCCGCCAATGATGTCCTGGCGTCCAATCCGACCCGCGGAACTCGAGGAGTGCCTGTCTTTAAGCCCCAAACGCATGGGGGACGAGATTGTGGGCCGCGCCCGAGCCGGCGCGGCGTGGCACTGGCTTCTGAGGTCTCGCTCGTTCCGCGGGGTAGTGATCGAATCGGACGTAGCAATCAAGGGGCATCGGATCGTAGGTTTCGCCGCCAACGTATTCGTTTCGGCGTCTTTTGCGGAGCGCGAAATTGCCGATCCCCAGCCGGGGCTAAATGGCCGGCTCATATCCAGCATCGCCCGTGGGGATGCCGTGGTGCTGACCGCGAAACAACTGGCGTACGACAACACGAAAGGTTGTGTGCACCTGATCGTCGTTCAGCCCGGCTCGATGCCGGCCGTTCTCACCCCTGAGGAGTGTCAAGACGTCATCCGGCAAGTGAGCCTGGCTAATCTTGCTTGTTTCGATGGATATCGAGTGCGTCAGGTGCTGCTGGAGGCGATTTCTGCTACCGAAATCGAGCAAGTGAAGTCGTTTAAGGTCTGGAAGCTCTTAAGCACACTCGAAGAATATCACCGGCGAAATCCCGGGAATTCATGGAACCGCGATCGGGCCCTCTTCGCCATCGATTTTGCAGGAGGGCATTCTTTTGAAGTAACGGCCGGTCATAACCGTGAACCGATTCTGGGGCTTCGGAGCATTGACCAGGAGCTACTTGAAGCCGCACTGCGGGGCACAACGGACATGGAACTGTCCGAGGAACTGGGCCTAAAACTACCCGCTCTGAAGAAGCGATGGGCTTCAGTGTTCAACCGGGTAGCAATCGCAAAACCTGATCTTCTGCCAGGACTTGACGATAACCTGGATCGCCAGACCAGGGGGCGGCAGAAGAAACATCGCTTACTGGCGTATGTCCGGGAACACCCCGAAGAGCTTCGTCCATTCCTTCACCCGCAATCCTCCCCGAAGGGGTCGTCAATCCAGTCGAGCAGTTCTTCCGCTTCCTTGCGTAAGTAAAACTTGGTCATCAGGCCAGGTCTATGGCGCACACCAAACCGGAAAAGTACCGGCGAGCACTTACCTCTATCGTTTCCGGCTTTAACAGGCGCTTGCTTTTCCAGATATACATCGCCAGGTGATGTTTTCAACAGCTTGACTCGTCGCGCTGCCTAACATTAAGATGCCGCGACAATTCGGGGTCTCGACACTCCCCAGGGGCACACGCGCAGCACCCCACAAGAAGGAGAACACTGTGCCTGCACAGGGTTACGACCTCATTACGATTGGAGGTGGCATCGCAGACTCCGCATTGGCCAAAGCGATGGCAGAACGGGGTGCCAAGGTTCTCCTATTAGAACGCGAACTGAACTTCAAAGACCGCGTGCGGGGAGAGGGACTGGTGTGCTGGGGCGGCGGTGAAGCGCGCGAACTGGGGCCTGCTGCCCGCCTAGGCGGTAACCGCGTTTATCGGGACTACTCGGAACTCGGCGCTCGCGGGCTACGCCAGTTCCACACGTTGTAGGAATAAAGCGCAATGCAGAACACATTCGCCGGTATGAATCCAAATTGCGCCGTTCGCGCGGCAATTACGCACACCACCACGCTGTTCGCACCAGCTATCATCCACCCTTGCCAGATTCTTCTTCCTATAAGAATGGTCGAAAGGACTGTAAGAACGCACGAGATGTAATCCAGCCGTAGCATCTTGCCCTATACCTGATCGCCAAACCTTTGGTGCCAGTGTGCACCAGGGCCACTTCTTCGTGGCTTGAATTCAGCCTAGCATCTCAGGTTTCAATCTATAACTGTTCTATGGTTCAGTTGCGCTCGCGAAGTCAACTCCCGATTTGTCGGATTACCCTCCACGTTTATACCAAAACCCACCTCTCAGGGAATCGTGTTAACCGGGACCTTATCCAATCTTGGGACTGAATCTACGACGGCGATTCGTTGACTTGCATCGGGTCGCAACCTAAGATTGCCGCACTATGGCGAGTCCGGACGCGCTTATTGGGCAAATCATCTCTCATTACCGCATCCATGAGAAACTGGGCGGCGGCGGGATGGGTGTGGTTTACAAGGCCGAGGATACCCGGTTATACCGTTTCGTCGCGTTAAAATTCCTGTCAAACAATGTAGCGAAGGACCCGCAAGTCTTGGCGCGGTTTCGCAGGGAAGCGCAAGCAGCTTCCGCGCTGAATCATCCGAACATTTGCACCATCTACGAGATTGGCGAAGAAGATGGCATGCAATTCATCGCTATGGAATATCTGGAAGGAAAAACCCTGAAACATATCATCTCCGGTCGGCCCGTGGAGCTGGATGTGTTGCTCGATGTGGCTATTGGCGTGGCCGATGGGCTGAACGCAGCGCACTCGAAAGCGATTATTCATCGGGACATCAAGCCGGCGAATATTCTCGTTACAGACAGTTGCCATACCAAGATTCTCGATTTTGGCCTGGCAAAGGTAGGTGCTAAGGGCGCTTTGGGTAGCGACCAAACACTGGCCACACTAGAACTAGATCCAGACCATCTCACAAGTCCGGGCAGTACTTTGGGCACAATAGCCTACATGTCGCCGGAACAAGTCCGCGCCAAGGAACTGGACGTTCGCACAGATCTGTTCTCATTCGGATCGGTTCTCTACGAGATGTGCACGGGCACGTTACCATTCCGAGGCGAGAGTTCAGGTGTGATTTTCAAAGCCATTCTCGATGGCATGCCCACCCCAGCAGTGCGAATCACCCCAGACGTACCCCATAAGTTGGAAGAAATTATCAATAAATGCTTGGAGAAAGACCGCAATCTGCGCTACCAGCACGCTTCGGAAATTCGCGCCGATTTACAGCGTCTTAAGCGCGACTACGAATCCGGGAAGCTCGCCGGAAGCAAACCCTCGGAGATCAGCGCGTCAGTCCTGCCGCCTGTGGTTCCCGCGGAAGCCCCTTCCACCAGTCTGCTCGTGACTGGCCTGGCCAGGCGTCACCGCAACGCGCTCATGTTGGCCACGATCGGTATCTGTACTCTGCTGGCGAGTCTGGGTTACGTGCTCTACCGTCTCGGCGCAGGCCACGCGCAACCCGGACGCTCAAGTTTCGAAACCATGAAGGTGACGCGCATCACCAGCGACGGCAAGTCCCGCGTCGCCGTAATTTCTCCGGACGGTAAGTATGTCGTTCACGCCGTTACCGCGAACGGGCTACAGTCTCTCTGGACATTGCAACTGGCCAGCCGCAGCGAAGTTCAAATTGTACCGCCCGCCGAGGTCGTCTATCACGCTCTCAGCTTCTCTCCCGATGGCAACTATGTTTTCTATATCTCTGCGCCGCAAAAAATTTTCCTCTACAAAACGCTCTATCAGGTGCCGGTTCTCGGCGGCGCTCCAAGAACAATCAAAGCGGATGTGGACTCACCGGTGGCTTTCTCTCCGGACGGCAGTCGCTTCGCCTATGTTCGTGTTACGGGCGATAAGGACCGTGTCGATCTGTTCACCAACAACGCGGAAGGCTCCGACGAGCGCCTGATTTCCACCCGCAAGATGCAAGAGATGTATTTCCCGTTGTCGAGACTGGCCTGGTCGGCGGATGGCAAGAGCATCATCCTTGCCGCCAGGGCGGATCAAGCTCGATCAGCCCTCGTCGAAGTCCCCCTTACCGGAGGACCCGAAAAAGTTCTGACCACTCGCAATTTTCAATGGATCGCGGACCCTGTATGGCTGAGCGATTACAGCGGCTTAGTCTTCACCGCCTCGGAACCGGGTTCGAATTCCGAGCAACTCTGGCTACTCCCCTTTCCCGCTGGGGAGGCCCGCCGCATTACGAACGATCCAAACTCATACCGGGACGTGAGCCTGTCAGCCGACTCCAGGACGATCATCGCCACCAAGGGTGAGACGACTTCGAATCTCTGGCTGGCGCCGGAGGGGAAGGCCGAACTTGCCCGCCGCATCACCTCAAATGACAAGGATTACGATGGCTTCGATGGTTTGGCTTGGACTCCCGACGGCCGCATTGTCTTCGCCTCGGACCGAAGCGGGAACTCGGATCTCTGGATCACCCGCGCTGATGGATCGGACATCCGGCAACTTACGCATGGCGAGGGCAGCAATTACAATCCCTCCGTCTCCCGTGATGGCCGCACCATCGTTTTCATCAGTACACGATCGGGCACTGAGTTGATTTGGAAGATGGATATTGACGGTGGGAATCCCGTTCAGGTTACGCGCGATGGCTTTGAACTTTCCCCGAAAATAACTCCCGACGGTAATAACATCGTCTACCAGACCTGGATGCGCCAAGGCATATTCAAGATACCGCTCTCAGGCGGTGAACCGGTTCAGTTGATCCCGACCGCTGCCTTCCAGCCTTCGGTTTCTCCCGACGGGAAGCTTCTGGCTGTATCGAAGGTTGATCGCCCTCCAACCATGTACGTGGACGTTCTTCCCTTGGCTGGTGGCCCTTCTATCAGACAATTTGAGCTTCCTGTTCTCTCCATGACCGGCTTTCCTCTTTCCTGGACTCAGGACTCGAAGGGTCTGATTTTCCTCGATTCTCGTGACGGTGCCAGCAATCTCTGGCTCCAGCCGCTCGCAGGTGGAAAACCGAAACAACTGACCACTTTCTCTTCTGACCGGATCTACTCGTTCGACTGGTCAACTGACGGCAAACAACTTGTTGTGGCTCGCGGTAGCTCTTCCAGCGACATCGTCCTGATCAGCAACTTCCGCTGAAGCTGACTTTTCGTCGCCATTTACTCCAATAGCGTGAACAGCACAGACAGATGGATGTCGATGCGCGGCAATTTTATGCCTGGCGCAGCTGCTCTACCCCGATTCTTCTGACTCCGGATGTATTGTCCGCTACTCTGAAGCTATCGTCGGACCACCAGGCTAAATCCTGCTAAGTCGGCCAACCGGCGAAGCGCAGCCTCGTGCACACTCCGTCGGTTTCGCCGTTAATCCGGCTTGTGCATGCGATCATTCATTTATACGATCAGCCCAACCGAGAGGACAATGAACCCATGAACTCGAACCACAAACCAGCCCTGGCCATGTTCCACCGCTGGATATTCAAAGCAGGGATTGTTTTCGGCACCGCACTGGTCTCCTTCGCCGCCGGCTCGCTCTTCACTGCCCACCTGACGCATATGAGCCAAGTGAACGCCGATAGCAATCGCGTCTTCGAGCTTATGGTTTATCACACTGTGCCGGGAAAGGTGCCGGATCTCGAGGCGATCTTTCGTGACGTAGCAAAGCTACAAGCCCAGCACGATCTAGATGTCATCGGCTACTGGGTACCCAACGATGATCCCGCTTGGGCCAACACATTCATCTACCTCGTCGCACATCCCAGCCGCGACGAAGCAAAAAAGAATTGGGCGGCGCTTCATGCCGACCCGGCGTTTCCTGTGTACAGAACACAAGCCGCTTCCCTCATAGAAAAGGTGGGCGACGACTACAGGGTGGACGAAGTCTACATGCGTCCGACGGATTATTCAGCGATGAAGTAGGCCAATACCCGCATGGCTGGTTACCGCGTCTACCGGGACTTGTAATTCCCTTGGTATACTTCCGCCAGAACCAAGCAAGTCCATCTTCATTCGCTTCGCACGAAGGCAGAATGCTGAACCGCTTGATCACAAACTGGGTTTACGGCGGTTTTCTCGCAGGCTTGCTCTTGTTGCTGCTTGCGCCTGTCATTGTGCGCGATTGGCCCTCGGCTCTTGCCGCAACGTTCTTCTCCCTCCCCGTTTACATGCTTCACCAATACGAAGAGCATGACAACGACCAGTTCCGATTGTTTGTGAACAAGCTCCTGGCCAAAGACCGGGAGGTCTTGTCGCCTCTGGCCGTATTTATTATTAACGTTCCCGGGGTCTGGGGTGTGATTGGAGTTTCGATATGGCTCGCGGCAACTGTCCATATCGGCTTCGGATTAATTGCCGCGTATCTTTTGATCGTGAACGGTACTGTGCATCTCGTTCATGCGCTAGTTTTCCGTGCGTATAACCCTGGACTGGTTACCGCTATCGGGATGTTTCTTCCTTTGGGGGCCTACTCTCTTATTGCCATTCAGCGCTCCGGCGGCGGTACGCTCTGGATGCACGCGACGGGAGCGGTGGTAGCTATCGGCATCCATGCCCTAATCATTGTCCACGTGTTCCACAAACGAGCGACGCTCCAGCACGCCGATTCTGCGGAGTCGAGTCGCCGTTAACCTGGATACTAGCCTCCACTCTTTCGTTTTCCGCGTGAATCAGAATTTGGCTGGCCCCGCTACGCACCTCTTTGCCATATCAGTGAGTTGCTGGAACCGGTGCGGCAGATGTCTCTAATTCCTGTCCTGGTCTTGACGTCAAATTGATCAGCAACACGATCGACACAATCAGCTGTGATGCTTGCAGTAGGGCCCAACTCCGCACCTCCTGGCTCGCTGGGAACATCAGCCCCGAAAAACCCCACAGCACGTCTGCGAAAGCGTGCGCCAACGTCGGTACCCAAATATTCCGGGACCTGATGTACAGCCATCCCATAGGAATCACCGCAAGGATGTTGTCGATCGGCGTCA
>Ga0181532_10003291_pt1 | contig 14610 bp, 12 predicted proteins | sample PEATcosm2014_Bin_33_FD_119768 | JGI IMG/M metagenome (GOLD analysis project Ga0181532, IMG submission 119768) | Peatland microbial communities from MTU Mesocosm Facility, Houghton, MI, USA - PEATcosm2014_Bin11_30_metaG | ecosystem: Environmental > Terrestrial > Soil > Wetlands > Peat | place...
GGTGGTGGTGGCGGTGGCGAGGGTGGTGGTGGTGGTGGTGGCGAGGGTGGTGGTGGCGGGGGTGGTGGTGGTGGGCGGCGCGGTGAGCATGACGGGATAAACGCCGTAGCTCGCTGCTGCCTGTGGTATGACGTAGTTATGCACGTCTACAGACGCTGCGGCAGCATGCAGGGCCATGCAATGCATGAACAAGAGTTCAGCGGATTCGAACCCCGCAGTGCAAAATAAGCATGGCGCAGGCAACAATCGACCATGTATCGTCCGGTGATGCCATTGTAGAATACCGGTGTGTCCACAAACAGCACCACAATGCGCGCATGTGCATGCCGCCGGCGCCGCCATGAGATAGCTTAAATTTATGGCTGCGGGCCGGCCCCGAGCGGATCCCATGCGCCGGCCGCCTCCAACACCGCCGCGGCCTCGGTCAGGTTGGCGCGCCGCGCGTCGCCCAGCGGCGTCGTGCCGGCGCGGCTGAGGGTGTTGACCAGCGCGCCGTGGTCGACCAGCATCTGCAGCCAGCCGGTGTGCTGCGCCTGCACCGCTGTGTGCAGCAGCGTCAGGCCGTCGTCGGCGGCCACGTTGGCCGTGGCGCCGGCTCGCAGCGCGCGGTCGACGCAGCGGCGGGCACGCTCGACGAGCTTGGTCAAGCACAGCAACGTATCGCAGCCGCCCTGCGCCAGGCCCAACATGCAGTTTGCGGTCGGCTCGGCCAACAGCTCGAACCGCGAGCTGCTCTTGGCCAGCACGAACAGCTCATGCATGGCGTCGCTGCGCGCCAGGTCGCGCGGCGTCAGGCCGCGGGCATCGAACACGTTGAGCAGCGCGCCGCGCTGCAGCAACGCCTCGGCCATCGGCAGGTTGTCGTCGTGCGCGGCCTTGTGCAGCAGCGTGATGCCCTCCTCGGTGACCAAGTTGGCGTCGAGCGTGCCGGCCAGCACGGCCAGGCGCATCGCCGTGCCGATCATCGCCTCGGCATTGTTGTGGTCGGGCAGCGCGGCCAGGTGCGCGCCGATGCCGCGCAGCGCCCGCCAGGCCCGCAGCGGCATGCGCGACCGCGACGCCGTGCTGGACATGCACATGCCAAGCGCCCGGGCGACATCGGCCAGCGTCTCTAGCCCCTCGTGATCCTGCTGCACGAGCTGCGCGCAGCCCAGCATCGCGTCCCTGACAAGCATGCCCGACTCTACCATCGGCTCGCGGCCGGCTACAGGCTCGTACAGCGCCGCGCGCAGATCAAGCTCGGCCGCGGTCAGCTCAGCGACAGCCGGCGGCGCAGCTTCGGTCTCGGCCGACCGGCAGCTGAAGCAGGCCGCTGACGAGCCGCCGCCGGCCTCGTCCGCAAGGGCCCATAGCTGCCGAGCAGCAGGGCCGGGCAGCGGCGCCACGCAGATCAGCGCCAGCACCAGCACGACAGCGCCGACGCCGCCCACGCCGAGCAACTGTTGCTTCATAAACTGATTTTTAGTGACCATCGGTCGCGTTGAGGTGCTGTGCGGCTGCGCCAGCGTAGTTTTTGCGCATCCATTCTGCAGCAGCATCGCGTGGCGGCATGCCGGGCTCATACTGCGCGGCAAACCGCGAACATGCCGGTATGTCGGTCGCCAGGTTCCGTGGTGCCTCCAGGCAGGCCTCGAGGGCATCGAGCGCCAGCAGGGCCGGCTGCCTCATGTTGGGCTGCTCCCTGGCACGCCGCGTGATGCAGTAGCCGCATCGTGCATGATACCAGCGGGGGTCGCAGCAGAGCCGGGTGCAGCACCACTTGGCGACATGCTGCAGCCACCGCTCGTCGACGGCCAGCGCCGGCCGAGCATAGGCCCGAAATGTATAAGCGATGTTGATGCGTTGGTCGTCTTCAGAGAAACGGAAGTCGCGCAAGCGATGCTGCGGCGGGATGCCCTTGGTGAGCGCATGGTGTAGAGCGGCGTCGTCGAGCAACTGCGATGGTTTGAGGCGCCGCACGTGGCCGGCTGCGGTGATGAGCGCGTCGGCTACATTGCGGTTGTACATGCGCGTCTCCTTGCTGTACGCCAGCATGCAGTTGGCCAGCACGCCAGGCAGCAGAGGCAACAGCTGCGGACTAGGTCCGTCCAACGGCCCCTGAGCACAATGTACCAGCGCCTCCAGCATCGCGGTTGCCGGCACGGGGCAATCATGATGCACGCACCAAGCACTGTCGATGCGGGTGCCTATAGCAGCAGCCTGGGCTACCAGCAGCAACAAACAGCATGCCAGCATTGTGCGGCTTTATTTGGTTTGTGGCCTTGGCTTGGCGCCGAGCTTGACCAGCCGCGCCGCCAGCGCAGCGTCGCCGCGGGCCCACGCGTCCTCGAGCGGCGTCGTGCCGTTGGTGCAGCTGTACGTGTTGGTGACGGCGACGCCGCTGCCCTCGACGGCGTCGAACAGCTCGCCGTTGCCCGACAGCACCGCAATATGCAGCAGCGTGTGTCCGTGGTCGTCCGTCATGTCGGCCGGCATGTCGCCCTTGCGCATCACCTTGCCGATGCAGCTGTAGAGCGCCTGCGTGTAGTTGGCCGGCGGCTTTTTGGGCTCGGCGTCGGCCAACCGTACCAGGCAGGTGCCCAGCGCCATCACGGCGCGCTGCACGGTGGACATGCCGCGCGTCCATGCGGTCGGCGGGCTCTCTAGCATGCAGGTGCCGACGGCGCGCGGCACCTCGCCTTCAAAACCGACGCACACCGCCGCCTCAGCCAGCACGGCCTCGACGCAGCGGTCGGCGCAGACGCAGCCGCGGCCGTCGATGAGCTCGACGACGGCGCCATGGCCCGCGGCCAGCGCCAGGTCGCGCGGGCTGCGGCCTTGCTCGTCGAGCACGTTGACGATGGCGCCGGTCAGCAGCATCGCGCGGACCTTGGTGGCGTCGCCGATGGCAGCATAGTGGTGCAGCGTAGGCAGCTTCCTCGCCGCTGTTGCAGCACCAAGCAACAAGAATAAACACAAGAGCACACGATGCATGATCTTTATCAAGGTTCAGCGCACGTTCTTGTAGGCCAGCGCCGACATGAGCACAAGCACGCCGGCCAGCGCAAACAGCACCATGGCGTTCTGCGTGAGCCTCCTCGTGAGCTCGCCGATGTTGGCGAGGCCGAAAAACGCCTGCTGGGGCTCGACCGGGGCAGGCGCCGGCGCAGGCATGTCCTCGGCCAGCAGCGCAACGTCGCCGCCGTCCATGACCATGTGTTGTGGCTCTAGGGCGGCTGCGCAGCTGCCGGCATATACTGGGGATGCTGGGGGGGCCAACAACCCTCACGACCCAAGCCACCTGCCGGAGCGCGCAGCGCGACGGCAGCAGGGGGTGAGGGGGCAGCATGCCCCCTAGGGCAGGCGCGCATAGTAGGCCTGGATGTCCTCGACGCGGAGCGGCGTGGGCGGCTGGGGCAGCGGCAGCGGCGGGCGCGTGAGGCGGTAGTGCTCGAGGCGCTTGAGCGGCTCGTAGTCGTCGTCGGTGCCGCAGCGGATGGCCAGCGCGGCGATGCGCGGCCCATAGTGCAGCACCATGTCGATGGTGCCGTGGGCGGCGTCGCTGATCGACGGATGGACCTGCTTTTCGGGCAGGAACATGCTGGTGGGGCTGACGATCAGGAAGAAGTTGTCAAAGTCGACGAGCTTCTTGTGGACGCGCGCGACGGCCAGCGACAGCGTGCGCTTGTCCTCGTGCACGAGGGGCTTGGGCGGCTTGACCTTGATGACGGCCGGCGGCGCACCGTCGACCTCTTCAGGCGCGGTCTCCTCGGTGGTGGGGTCATCGTCATGCGGCGCAGCCGGCGGCTCCTCCGGTGCAGCGTCGGCATCGGGCGCCGAGGGCGCGAGCCCCCCGAGGGGCAGGCCAGCCATCTCCTCGGGTGTCACGGGCCGCAGGGGCACGCCGTGCACGTAGAGATACTCGAGGCGCTGCATGAGCGTGACGAGCGCGCTGATGCCGTCCAGCATGTAGTCGCTGGGCACGCGGTGGCCGGCGGGCAGCGCGGCCTGGTCGTCGAGCAGCCAGCCGAGGCTGCCGCTCCAGTTGAGGCGTGCCTGCGGGCTGTCGTCGTGGCGCTTGCCGCGCGTGGCCCGCGGCTGCGCGTAGCTGACCGCGGTGATCGGCTCGGGATGCAGCTGGTTGTCGCAGTTCTGCACGTCGGCCAGCATCGTGTAGCGCTCGTCCTCGGTGTACGGCACCTCGGTGGGCAGCAGCTCGGCAAAGAACAGCCACGTAATGTAGGCGCGATACTCGGCGGGCGAGGCGCTCTGCTTGAGGCGCAGCGCCGTGTGCCGCGGGTGGTCCTTGGCCAGCTGCTGCGCGACCGTCCGGGACAGCGCCAGGGCGACGGGGCCCTCGCTCTTGCCGTGCACCTCGATGATGGCCTGCAGCACCTGGCGCAGCTCGTCGTCGGCCGTGTGCTTGTGCAGCAGCCGCACCGTGGACATGCTGACGACGTGCGGCGCGCCGAGCATGACGAACGAGCGCATCACGTTGATGGCCGTCCAGTCGGCGTCGATTTCGGCCGCGCGGTCGCCCGTGCGCATGCGCATGCTGCGGCGCAGCACGTTGGCCAGCACGTGGACAAAGCGGTAGACGACGAACAGCTGGCTCTTGGCGCCGAGCACCATGGCAGCGCGCGGCTGGCCCTGCGGCACGCGCAGGCTGTCGGCCAACCACGTCACGTAGCACTGCAGGCGGAACGAGTCGGCGTCGGGCGGCAGGTCGGCGCGGTAGGGCGCGTCGCACATGGGCACGTAGCCGGCCGTGCCCGACGGCCCGTAGGTCAGCGTGCGCGCAAAGTACATGAGCGCCGCGATGCCGTACATGGGCACGACGGGGTCGCGCCGGTCGGGCTCCATCATGGTCATCGCCATGGCGTAGCGCAGCATGACGAGCAGCCGCTGGTCGGCGACGAGGTAGACGCCCTTGGCGTCGACGCCGCTGTAGGCCGCGCCGAAGCGGTCCATCGCCAGCAGCGGGTTGTGCTTGGCGAAAAACTGCACGGTGGAGCGCACCTCGTGCAGGCGCGCGTTGGCCACGTGCACGACGACGAGCTGGTGCGCCTCGCCGGTGATGCGCGCGGCGCGGTACGCCTCGGACACGCCCTCGAGCCAGCTGCCCAGCGCCGCGGCCTCGCCGAACAGCGCGTCGCCCTTGAGCTGCACTAGCTGCTGTGCGACGCTGACGGGCATGTCCAGCGTGGTCGGCTCGTAGCGCAGCAACGGGCTGCCCGGCTCGAGGCTGGGCAGCTGCTTGTCGAACACGTGGTGCAGCAGCACGGCCATGACGCCGAGGTGCTCGGTCGTCGCGTAGAGCATCTGCAGCGCGTGGCGGCGCGGCAAGCGCGCCGGATGCTCGACGTTGCGCATGCGCACAAACGTGCGCAGCTCGCCGGCCAGCTCGGCCATGTCGGCGGTGGCGCCGGGCGAGCGCTGGTCGAGGTGCAGCAAAAACGCGTGCTGCTCGTCGCTGATCGGCTCGCCGTTGACAAACTGCAGCAGCGTCGGGAACAGCAGCATGCTGACGCTGGCCGTCGAAAACTTGGCGTCGGCCAGCTGCTGCACGTGATGGCCGAGGCGCATCAGCATCGCATAGTAGGCCGTCAGCATGATGCGCTCGGGCGTCTGCGACATGGCGCCCGACTCTGCGAGCACCGAGATCACGGGCACATTGTCGAGGCCCAGCGCGTAGCACTCTTCGTTGGCCAGCAGCAGCGCCAGGTTCATCTCGTCGTGCATCGTGCTGCGGTGGACGTCGCCGAAGAAGCCGTAAAACGCGTCGGTCGGCGCCAGCACGCGGTCGCGCAGAAAGTGCTGGACCTCGTGGCTGGGCGTCTGGTTGTTGACGGGGCGCTTGAGCAGGAAGGCGCGCAGCACGAGCAGCGGCAGCTCGACGATCGCCACGGTGGGCCGCGGCGCCGCGCCCGTGGCGTACGCGTACAGCACGTCGCACAGCACGCACATGAACGTGGCCAGCGGGTACAGGAACGTGTTGGACATGAGCGTGCTGCCCTTGCGCACGGCGACCTGGCTGCTGGTCGGCGGCTCCTTGCTGGGCGGCATGCCGCGGTTGTAGAAGCGCAGCTCGCTGGCGCGCTCGAACAGGCGCAAGAAGGCGGCGTGGCGCAGCTCGATCCACAGCGTGTGCCCGGCGAACACGCTGAAGAACAGCTTGGCCTCGTCGTGGTTGTCGGCGAACAGCTCCTTGCAGCACCAGTTGACGCTATCCGGCGTGTTCTGCTGGTACATGGCGCTTAGGCGCGCGGCCTCGCCGATCTTGCGGTCGAGCAGCACATCGAGCCAGCCCGGTATGCCGCTGGTGCTCATCGGACGGCCGCGCGCGCACAGGGTATATTGATCAATGGCCGCGGCAGGTTTATAGAAATCGCGTTGGCGTCGCCGGATTTGGGCCATTTTTTATATAGCACAGCATGTCCGCCGGCACGCCGGCGCCGCCTGGCGCGCCCCTGCTGCAGCCGGTGCCCGACGACGCCGACCAGATGGCGCAAGAGGTGCAGGCGCTGTGCCCTGGCGCGCGCCGCGCGTCCGTGGGCCGCTTTGTGCTCGATTTCCAGCGCGCCTGCCAGCAGAGCGACACCGCCGTGCCGCCCTACCTGCTGTCGCGCCGCGACGCGCCGGCCGACACGTTTGGCACGCTGCAAGCACACCTGGCCAGCCTGCCTGCCAAGACGCTGGGCCCGACGCGCGCCGTCACCACGGTCGACGAGCTGCTCGCGCAGCAGCAGCCGCCGGCGCCGGCGCGCGGCCTCGGCAACCTGATGCCGACGACGACGCCCTTCTACGACCCGCAGCTGACCGACCTCAGCCTGCTGTCGCCGCAGCAGCGTGCGCTGGTCGAGAATTTTCAGCGCCGCGGCGAGGTCGTCGCCGAGCTCATGCCGCAGTTCACGCAGTATCTGTCGCGCACCACGCAGGCGCAGCACCGCCGCCCGGGGCAGGCGCCGCCGACCGCGCCGCCCAAGCCGCTCGAGATAGAGTGCCTGACGCCCGACGACATGGCGCTGCTCAGCCAGCAGGCCGGCACGTTCCCGCCATGCGCCAACGCCAACGAGTGCGTCGGCTTTAGGTTCGGCCTGGGCAGCGCGCTCATGGCCTACATGCCGCTCAACGAGTTCCGCGCCTGCGCGCGCAGCGGCAAGACGACCAAGCGCGCGTCGGGTTTTTGCGTGCGCTGCATGATCGAGAGCCTCAACGGCCTGGCATTTGCCAACGCCAAGGAGGGCCGCATCGACCGCACCGACGCGCTGCCCTTCTACGTGCCCGTCGGCACGCCCGGCGCCTACCGTGCCGAGGCCACGCGCAGCATCCGCATGCACGACGCCGTCATCCGGCCGATGCTGTGCGCGCAGCTCAACCGCCTGTGCCAGACCGAGCGCACGTTCATGTACGGCCAGCGCCGCATCACCGCGACGTGCCTGGCCGACATGCCCGACCTGCTGGTCGGCGACCACCTCGACGTGCCGCGCACCGACATGGTGCGGCCCGACACGGTGCGCTGGCGCGCGCCGACCGACGTGCTGACGCTGGACAAGCTGGTGCGCTACCGCCTCGCCGATCGCCGCCTGTGGGCGGGCTCGCTGCAGGCGCAGCTGCCCGTGCAGCTGGCCATGCCGCACCAGGCGCTCGATTGCTCGCTGGCCTGGCTCGTCGAGCTGCAGCCCGACGCCCTCGCGTTCGAGCTGTTCCTGTACACGCTGCCGCTCGAGCAGGGCCTCGTGCTGATGCGCTGGCTGCTCGGCGCCGCGCCCGAGCGCCTGGCCGGGCTGCGCCTGCAGCGCCACGAGTGGCCCGAGGGCAGCAAGCTGGCGGCGCTGCTGCGCGAGGACCTGGCGCCGGCGTTCGTCAACCACATGATGTTCTATTTGGTCTGCGGCCGCTACCACTTTGCGCAGCGCTGCAGCACGCTGCTACAGTGCAAGCTGATGCTGCCGCACCAGACTAGGCTGCAGCCGATGAGCACCAAGCCGCTGCCGGCCGACGAGCCCGAGCGCCTGCCCACGGCGCTCATCGAGCAGCTCGAGCAGTGGTGCAACGCGCTGCTGCCGCTGCTGTGCTGGTACAACCGCCGCGCCGCGCTGCAGCGCGCCTACACCGACCGCATGCTGCTCACCGTGACGCCCAAGAAGGAGGGCCTCGCCGCCGGCGCGTGCCTCGAGCCCAGCGTTGGCACGGCGCAGCCCACCTACACCGACCAGAACACGCACTATGAGATCGTCGAGCCCTACGTCGAGCACTACATGCGGCCCGGCGACGAGCAGTACGCCAACTGCATCGACGCCGAGCTGCAGCTGCCCGCCTCGCACGAGCTGCTCGCCGCCAACGCCGCCGAGCTCGCCGCTGCTGCCCACCTGCCTGTTGGTGAGGGGCGGGCACCACAAGTAGAGATGATGACTATATAAACTCATCTATTTTTCGCTCCGCCTCGCAGCCGATGTGCAACGCGTGCTGCAGCCCTTCACGGCGCACCTGCTGGCGATGGGCAGCTGGCAGAACGCGACGCTGCGGCTGCGCACGGCACACTGGTTGCCGGACTGGCACGCGCTGCCCGAGGCACGCCGGCGGCAGCTGCAGCGCATGCTGACCGACGCGCCGGCGCCCTACAGCAGCTGGTGGAGCCCGACCGAGCTGTGCGACCCGAACGGCCACCTCGTGCTGGCGACACTCGTCGACCGCATCAACACGGCCTACGCCATCCTCCTCGCGCTGGAGAATCGAGGCCCTCGGGCTGCGCCGGCACCTGCTGGCGTCAGCGGCATGGAGGTCGACACCGACCAGCCCGGCCCTCCGGCCGGAGCGCGTAGCGCGACGGCAGCAGGGGGTGAGGGGGCAGCATGCCCCCTGCTTGAACTGAGGAGGTTCATAGGGTCGCACGTGCCGCTGGTGCTCTGCATGCTGTCGCTGCCGGCGCCGAGCGACCTGGCGCTGCTGTACCGCGCCTACAAGGGCGGCATCGAGCTGTCGCCGGTGCAGCTGTTCATGCCGCGCGACAGCATGGCGCCGGTGGAGGCCTACGCCGTCGACATTGCGCCGGCGCTGTGCATGCAGATGGTCGAGGGGCTGACGCAGAAGCGCAGCAGCAACGCGGCGCCGTGCGCGGCCAGCGAGGCGCTCAAGAACTCGCTGCCGATGGCCTGCTACGTGCGCGAGTTCACCAAGATCGTGCGCGCGCATATGGGCGTGCTGCAGGCAGCGCACAGCGGCGCCGGCCCGATGCCCAACGAGGCCGACCTGGCGCGCGCCAACAACCTGTTTGCGCTGCTCGTGCAGTGCCTGCGCCTCAGCGTGGCTGCCGGCTACCCGCGCTGCTGCTTCACGGTCGACTTTGCGGTGCTGCTGCGCTACGAGCACATGTTCAGCACGCTGCGCCGCAACGGCGGCATGCGCGCGCGCCTGGCCGCGGCGTTCGTCACCTACGAGCACCTGTCGCTGAACATTGTGCGCGAGGCCTGCATGGCCGCGGCGCAGCGCGACGGCGCGCTGCACGCACACATTGCCCAGATGTTCACCGACTATGTGCGCTACGAGGACGATTTTGGCGCCAAGAAGGCCGACATGGGCCGCTGGGGCCTGCAGCGCAGCGGCGGCGACCTGCGGCTCTTCGACAAGGCGCTGCGCGACGCCAAGCTCGTCGACCCCAGCCTCAACCGTTTTGCTGTCGGCCGCACGGACAAGGCCGATTTCGTCGAAATCATGAACGACGCCTTCAAGGACGTCAGCGTCGAGCGCATGGCCGACCACCTCATGGCCGAGCTGCTCAGCGCCACGCCGCGCCTCGACTACATGCTCTGTCCTTGGCTGCCCGAGCCCTGGATCCACTGGTTGCTCGACTATGTAGAGTCGCGCCGGCCCGGCGAGCAATATGTCCCCGCCTGGTTCGAGGGGCGTGCCGCCCCTCCGACCCCTGCGGCCGCCGCGGCCGCGCCTACGGCGCTCGGCGGCGGAGGGCATGCGATGGACATCGCCGGCGCCGGCATGCCTGCCGCCGCGGTTGTCCATGGAGCATCCCCACTAGCTCATTTGGTGTCGCCCGAGGGCCAGGTGCACCTGGCGTCGATGTTCCAAAAGATGGGCGACACCAAGTGCAAGCAGCAGATCCGCAACCTGCTCAAGCGCCTCAGCCCCGTCGACTATTCCGTGCTATGCTGGTTCTACATGATGCTGGGCCGCCACAACGAGCGCCGGCTCAAGCCCCTCGACGCAAAGTACGCGCAGGCACAGACGCTCGCCGCGCAGCGCTCGGCCGGCGGCCAGCTGCGCGAGCACCACGTGCGCGGCACGCTGTGCTCGCTGCTCGGCTGCGGCACGCTCAAGGAGTACTACACACCGGCCAACAAGCCCGCGATGCGCAACTGCAACGAGCTCATGATGGACATCCACAGCCTCGCGCTGTTCTGCTGCTCCGACACCAAGAACACGACGCCCCTCGACGAGTTTCTGCGGCCACAGCTGACCGACGATCAGCGCAGCACGCTGCTGGGCCTGCGCACCGAGCTGCTCGAGGCCGAGCGCAGCGCCAAGCACGCCGCGCGCAAAAAGCTCACCGACCAGTGCGACGCCGTCGCCCGCACGGGCTACCGCATCATGCACAAGCGCCCATGCACGGTCCGCCCCTGCACGTTCGTGCCGATGGTCGGCCACGTCTTCTACTACAGCCCCAAGAAGCCGGGCGTCACGCTGTGCCCGCGCTGCGGCCACCACACGGCCTGGGACCTCGCCAACTACTGGCGCAACGGCTTTACGTGCGCACAGTGCGACCTCGACGAGCGCGTCGCCGCCGCGCTGCCCCGCTGCTTTTGCTGCGCGGCGCCGCTGTACCGCGTCGACGACAAGCGCCTCAAGTTTGAGCGCTACATGACCGTCGGCCACGGCGCCACCAAGGTCGAAAGCTGGCTGTGCAAGGACGCGCCCGGCCTCGGCGACGTCCACACCTACCACAGCGCGCTCAGCGTCTACGACGCCCACCAGGGCTGCATGCGGTCGCTGCCCATCTGCGACCAATGCTTCAAGCCGTGGATGCTCGACGCTGCCCGCCGCGACCACGCAACCGTCCAGGAGCTCCGCTGGACCGTCCAGACCGGCCTGCCGCACACCCTCATCCGCTTTTCACGCTAGCAGCGTGCCCGCTGCACCAGCTCCGGCTCGCTGCGCTCGCCGGGCGGTGGCCGAGGCCTAGGATGCAGCCTAAACATGCGGTTTTTACTTTTTTGCGTGCGCGTTGCAGCTGCGGTTGGCGTTCAGGCCGAGGTCGACGAGGTACTGCAGCTCGGGCGGGATGAGGGTGGGGGCGGCCGGCTCCTCGTCGACCGGCCGCAGCAAGTTGCATGCCATGCAGAGGCCGCGCTGCGTCGGCACAGTAGAGTCGACTTCGCGGCATGCGGTGCAGCGCAGCACGCAGCGCTCGTGAGGCGGCGTGTCGTGCGGCAGGGCACACTGCCAGGCAGCGCGGCCGCACGGCTTGCACTGTACGTGGTAGCAGTCGAGGCAGACGCCCTCGCTGCGGTCGTCGCCGACGACAACGACGATGAACTGCGGCCAGCCGTTGCGGTGTTCGTCGCATGGATGGCGGCAAAATGAGCAGTAGCGCAGGCCGCGCGGCAGCGGGCCGGCGACGATAGGCGCGTGCGTGGTCAGCGCCCGCAGCTCGGCCAGGCGGTTCATTTTGCTGCCCTCGGACTCCTTGGGAGCAGCCGGCCGGCGCTTGCGGGCGGCAGGGCGCGACATTGCGGTTTGTGACCACAAAACCACCTTATAATGACCACCGCCCCGTTGTGCAAGCGCTGCGACACGCCCCGCGGCCAGCTTGATGGCTGCATCCGCTGCATGCCCGAGCGCTTCAAATGCGCCGCCTGCACGGCCCCGCTCGATAGGGGCCCGACGCCGGCGCACGCCGCCGAGCACATGATGTGCACGAGCTGCCAGCCGCCGCTGACGCCCGACAGCATGTCGACACAGCCCAACTACGGCGCATGGCTGACCATGTGCGCCGGCCTGATGTCGGGCGGCGGCGGCCTGTCCAAGACCTACGTCGGCGACCTGATCGACGAGGCCGTCGCGCTGGGCCTCAGCAACGTTGCGTTTAGTGGCCCCGCTGAGGCGGCCGTCCGCTGGGCCTGCAGCCGGCCAGGCCGGCCGTACGCCAAGTATCGCTGCGTCGACGGCAACACCGAGGTGTTCTTGACGCCGGCCGGGACAAAATAAAACAATGCATGCTGGCAAGGACAAACCGGACGGCCTCGGCGACCAGCGGCTGCGCCGCATGCTGCAGGCCTGCCGGCCGCCCAGCCCTGAGGCCTGGCAGCGCGAGCTAGCCCTGAGGCCTGGCATCACCGAGGCATCCTGCGTGGCGCTATACGGCCGCACGGAGGGCAAGAGTACGGCTCTGTCAGCCGCGTTTGTCGCATGGATGGCCACAAGTTCACCGCACATGTGTACCCCAGCGTGCCTGCAGTGCAACGCCCCGCGTGGCCCCGCCACCGTGACGATGCGGTGCGCCATCTGCGCAGCGCCCGAGGCCTGCCCCGGCCCGGTCGTTCTGCACTGTGCCGGCTGCCCGGCGCCGACCAAGCAGTGCGTACAGTGTCATGATTGGATGACCGACTACATGGCCGAGGAGAAGGGCCTGCGCTGCGACACCTGCGGCGATCTGTACTGTGCTGGCTGCTGGCAGAACGCGACGGTTGGCGACGTCGTCGACGACAACCGATTTCTATGCCGAGGCTGCCGCAGCGACGATGAGGGCACATAAATTGCGCTGCAGCTGATAACCGAACGGCATGAGCAGTACGTCGCCCAGCACGCTGCCACAGGCTGCAGCTGCTATCTACTGCACGCGGTGTCGCTGCCGCATGGTCGGCGGCGACATGATCGGAAGCGTTACTTTGCGCTGCAACGACTGTGGCATGCTATACTGCGGCAGTTGCCGGCTGGATGCTACAATCAACTACGGCTCGGGCGTGCATGTCTTTGGATGTTGGTGCGGTGGCGTCGGCACAGGGTGCAGTACCTATGACGAGCGCATCAACATGATCCCGGAGGGCGTGTTATTTGTATGCCGTTGCGGTGCCGTCGCCTTGGCGGAGGAGGTGTGCGACGATGGGGGCACATAAATTGCGCTGCAGCCAACAAAGCAAAAACATGAGCAACACGCCGCCGCGCTACGTGCAGCAACGGCTGGGCGCGCGGCCGACGTACACGCCCAAGCCCTCGCTGCAGCCGGCCGCAGGCAAGCGCCGCGCGTCGGCCGACCAGGATGACACGTCGGTCTGGAAGCGCCGCAGCGAGGCCGTGGCCGCCACGGCCGTGGCGCAGCACTGCAACAGCCGCGAGCTGGCCACGCAGCTCTTGCGCGACCCCACCAGCTGGCTGAGCATCGCGCCGCGCGCCATGCTCGAGGCGATGCTGCTGCCCTGCCTCGTCGACGACGCGAGGCCGGCGCGGCCGGGGCTGATGCGGCTGCCGAGCGCGAAGGCGCCGCCGCGGCTCAGGCTGCTGCCCAAGCTGCCCGACGGCGTCGCGATCTACCCCTACGACGGCATCGACATTGTGTACTCGGACGGCGGAGAAACGCCGCGGATGACGCTGTATAGCCTGCAATTTGGCCTCGACCAGATGCGCTTGGAGATACAAAGCACCGGCGTCTACCATCCTGGCTGCGTGCTGCAGCGCGGGCCCGACATGCCGCTGCTGGGTGTCGGTGACGCCATCGGCCAGGTGCACGTAGAGGACGCGCGGCGGCATGTGCTCGCCCTTACGGTCCAGGCGCCGATATGGCCACCGAGGTTCGTTATCGACCGCACTTTGCAGCCTGCACAGACGCTCGCCGCCGTTTGCTACAGCTGGGCGCCAGGCCAAGTGCTTGCATCGCTGACATCGTTATCGGCCTGGGCACCTTATGTGGCCACGCCGACGGCGCTGAACGTTCCGATCCCGATCGGGGCAGCCGTCAGCGCGCGCGGCCGCATGTTCGTGCTGTTCGACCACGACGTTTGCCTGCGCCGCGATGCCGATTTGCCGTCATGGACCACACCTATGGTGCGGCCTGCCCATGCACTAGGCAGCGGGCTGACGTTTACTATGCGGTGTGTTTTTGTCGTCGACGCCTCGCCGGCCGAGGCTGACGCGGCGGTCGTGCGGCCGCTGCTGGCATCCTGGGTACCGGAGGCCAACGGCGGCTTGAGGCTGCGCGGTATCTGCGTCGACAGCGACGAGCGCGTGCTGGTCTACAGCGACCGTTATCTCTGGTGGTACACGCACGACGGCCAGCTGCTGCACACGTTCAAGCCTGGTGGCGCCGACATTGCGCGCGTCCTCATCATGGGCGACGGCTCGCTGCTGCTGCACGACCACGATGGCACGCTGCGGCGCGTTGTCTAGCCTACATTAAAATTTTCCTTGATGGACCACGCCGTGCTCGACCAGCTGCTGGCCGACCGCATGACGCGCCTATGCGCCCTGCCGCGCGACATGATGCATGCCTATATGCACCGGTATATCGGTGACGACCGGCGCGGCATCACGCACGGCCGCCTGCCCGGTAGTGCCGACGCCTACAGCGACATTGTCGAGCTCTACAAGATGCCCGAGCATGGCATCCTCTATGCGGTCGAC
>Ga0181532_10003292_pt1 | contig 14605 bp, 11 predicted proteins | sample PEATcosm2014_Bin_33_FD_119768 | JGI IMG/M metagenome (GOLD analysis project Ga0181532, IMG submission 119768) | Peatland microbial communities from MTU Mesocosm Facility, Houghton, MI, USA - PEATcosm2014_Bin11_30_metaG | ecosystem: Environmental > Terrestrial > Soil > Wetlands > Peat | place...
CTGCACGACAGCAATTGGGTGTTCGTTCCCCTGGGCGACGGGCAGTTCCGCCGCGTCCGCGTGGAGCTGGGACCGGAAGAGCAGGGAGGGTATCAGCAAGTCATCAGCGGTCTGAAGGCGAACGACCAGGTGGTAACCAATGCTCTCCAGTTCTCCAGCGCCACCGAGGAGAAGTAGCGCATGATTCGATACCTCGTCGATTTCGCGCTACGCAACCGGATGATGGTGCTGGCGATGGGGATCCTGCTGCTGGTCTGGGGCATCATCTCTTTCCACAAACTCCCAGTGGAGGCCTATCCCGACGTCGCCGACAAATACGCCTGGGTCATCACCCAATGGCCGGGACGCGCCGCCGAAGAGGTCGAGCAGCAGGTCACGATTCCCATCGAAATTCAGATGAACGGTGTCGGTCACCTGGTTCATCTGCGCTCGTCGTCGCTGGCCGGCCTGTCCTTCATCACTCTCATCTTCGACGACGAATCTGAGAATCTACAGAACCGGCAGCAGGTGCTGGAAAAGCTCACCATGGTGACTCTGCCTCCGGGAGTCAATCCGCAAATTGGACCTGACTTCAGTCCGGCGGGGCAGATCTACTGGTACACCCTGGTCAGCAGCGATCCCAAATACGACACCATGGAACTGAAGACGCTGCAGGACTGGGTTGTCTACAAGTACCTGATGTCGGTGCCCAACGTAGCCGCGGTCTCCATCTTCGGCGGAGAGACGAAGGAATACCAGGTCCAGATCGATCCCGACAAACTCGTGGCGTATGGATTGTCTATGGCGAGTGTTGAGCAGGCACTGGCAGCTAACAATGCCAACGGCGGCGGCAGCTACATCGAGAAGGGACAGCAGGCCTTCAACGTCCGCGCTCTCGGGCTGATGCAGACGACCGAGGACATCGGCCAGACCGTGGTCGCCGTGAAGAACGGCACGCCAGTCCGCATCCGCGATATAGGTGTCGTGGTGGAAGGCCCCAAGATCAAGCTGGGACAGATCGGCAAGAGCATCCGGCGTCCTGATGGATCGTTGCTGGACAATGACGATGCGGTGGAAGGCATCGTGCAGTCACGCAAAGGCTCGGAAACCGAGGGCGTGCTGCGCGACATTCACGAGAAGGTGAAATTCATCAACGAGCGCGTGCTGCCCAAGGGCGTCCAGATTGTGCCGCACATGGACCGCGATGACCTGGTTCATTTCACCACCCACACCGTATTTCACAACCTCACCGAAGGCATTCTGCTGGTCGTGATCGTGCTGTTCCTGTTTCTGGGGAACGTGCGCTCTTCGCTGATTGTTGCGCTCACCATTCCGTTCTCATTGTTCTTCGCGGCCATTCTACTGGACCTGAACCATATTCCCGCGAACCTGTTGTCGCTGGGCGCGCTGGATTTTGGCATGATCGTGGAAGGCGCGGCGGTCATGGTGGAGAACATTCAGCGGCGGCTGTCGGTACAGACCGAAAGCCACAGCGCACCCGACGAGGTGATTCGAGCAGCCGCCCACGAAGTGCAGCGCCCGGTGTTCTACGCGATCGCCATCATCATCATCGCGTACCTGCCGATCTTCACCTTGCAGCGGGTCGAAGGACGTCTCTTCCGGCCGATGGCGTGGACCGTCGCCTTCGCACTCCTGGGCTCACTGTTCTTCTCAATTCTGTTGGCGCCGGTGCTGACCTCTTTCGTCTTCCGCAAGGGCGTAAAGGAGTGGCGCAATCCGCTGCTCGACTGGGTGAACCTTCGTTACGAGCAAACTCTGAACTGGATCATCCCACGCCGGATGCTCACTTGGACTGCGATGGCGCTGGTATGGGCCGCCAGCCTGTACCTCGGATTCGGCGGCGTTGTCGGTTCCGAGTTTCTGCCGCATCTTGACGAGGGCGCCATCTGGGCCCGCGGAACCCTCGCCCCCAGCACCGGCCCGACTGCCGGCCGGGAAATTATGGACAAGGCGCGGCTGATCTTCGCTAGCTTCCCGGAAGTTACGCAAGTGGTATCGCAGGTGGGCCGCTCCGATGACGGCACCGATCCCACGGGCTTCTTCAACACAGAATATTATGTCGACCTGAAACCCCGGGGAGCGTGGCGCGAACAATTTCACGGGCGAAAAGAACTGTTGATCGACGCGATGAACGACGCCGTCAGCAAGATTCCAGGAGTGGGGTGGGGCTTCTCGCAACCCATCGAAGACAACATGGAAGAGGCCGTCAGCGGCGTGAAGGGCGAACTCGCTCTGAAAGTTTTCGGTCCTGACTTGAAAGACCTTGAAGCCAAGGCCACCGAAATCGCCAGCGTGATGGGCACGGTGCCCGGCGTCGCTGACCTGGGAGTGTTTCGCGTGCTGGGACAGCCGAACGTCGATATCTCCGTCGACCGCGCCCAGGCCGACCGCTATGGCATCAACGTAGCGGACGTACAGGATGCAATCCAGACGGCGGTGGGCGGCAATCCGGTAAGCCAGATTCTGCTCGGCGACCAGCGCTTCGACCTGGTGCCGCGCTACCAGCCGCAATTCCGCGGCACTATCGACCAGATCAAGAACATTCGCTTGCTGGCGCCCAGCGGCGAACGCGTTTCTTTGGGCGAGCTTTGTAAAATCAGCGTGGACGATGGCGCTTCGATGATCTACCGCGAGGCTAATCAGCGATACATCGCCATCAAGTACAGCGTGCGCGGCCGCGATCTGGGCAGCACCGTGGAAGAAGCCATGAACAAGGTCAACCGCGAGGTGAAGTTGCCGCCCGGTTACACCCTCGATTGGGCGGGTGAATATGAGAGCCAGAAACGAGCCAACCATCGCCTTGCGACCGTGATCCCAATCACCATTCTGGTTATCGTGCTGGTGCTCTACTCCATGTTCCGCTCCTTCAAGTGGAGCTTCCTAGTGTTACTGAACCTGACGCTGGCGCCCATCGGCGGTCTGGTTGCCTTGTTGATTACCGGAACGCACTTCAGCGTTTCCACTGGCGTTGGCTTTCTGGCGCTGTTCGGAGTGTCGGTGCAAACCGGCGTCATCATGGTGGAGCACATCAACCAGCTGCGCGCGCGCGGGCTGGCAACCAGCGAAGCCGCAGTCCTGGGCGCAATGCGACGGCTCCGTCCTATCATGATGACCATGCTGGTCGCCTCCCTCGGCCTGATTCCAGCTGCACTGTCCCACGGCATCGGCTCCGATTCGCAGCGTCCCTTCGCCATCGTAATTGTGGGAGGATTGTTGACTGAGTTGTTCCTCAGCCTGGTGCTGCTGCCGGCACTGTATGCCGACTTGGCGGGACCAACAGATGTGTTGCCGCCGGAAGAAGAGGAGATATCCGAATGAGAAACGTCTCCTCGCTAGCCGTGCGTACTCTGCGCTTATTGCCCATGCCAAGGCGGCGCGCCACTCTTACCGGCAGAGCGAAAATCTTCCGTTCTTTTGTTGTGCTTATATTGCTGGGCGCGGCGTTGCATCTTTCCGCGCAGACTCAAACTCAACCGTCACCATCAGCGACGCCGGCACAGCAGACACCTGCGCCCGGCAAGCCGGAAGCACCGTCGGTAGTCATCACGCTGGATCAGGCGATTGAACTTACGCGGCAAGGCAATCCCACACTGCTGGCCCAGCGCACGCTGATCTCGCAAAACAAAGAGCAGGAAGTGACGGCCAATCTTCGTCCCAACCCCACGCTCTCGGCGGATGCGCAATATCTGCCGCTGTTCACGCCGGACGCGTGGTCCTCGAGCTACATCGACAATACGGCGCAGTTCGACCTGGGGATTGGATACCTCTTTGAGCGCGGTAAGAAGCGCCAGCACCGGCTGCAGGCTGCGAAGGACGCAACCTCCGTCACCGAGTCGCAAGTACTCGATCTGGAGCGAACCACGATTGCAAATACCGCCCAGCAATTTGTGGCAGCTCTACTTGCGAAATCCAACCTGGACTTTGCCGAGCGCTTTCTGGACAGCTATCGGCATACCGTCGGCATTAGCCAGGAGCAGCACCAGGCCGGCGCCATGAGCAAGGCAGACCTGCTGAAGATTCAGTTACAGACGCTACAGTTCCAGACCGATGTGACGTCCGCCAAGATCGCCCTGGTGCAGGCGCTAAATTCGCTGCGCCAGTTGATCGGCTTCGACGCCATCCCGCGCAACTACGATGTCACTGGACAGCTCGCCTACGAGCCCATGAATCTGTCGTTGGACGATCTCCGGGACCGTGCACTGCGTTCCAGGCCCGATCTGCAGGCCGCGCAGCGCGGCATCACTGCCGCGCAAAGCCAGATTGGCCTGGCCAAAGCTAACGCCAAGCAGGACATCACCGGGAGCTTCGATTACAGCCACGTGAATGCCACCAACAACGGCGCTTTCTATTTCAGCATGCCGTTGCCTATCTTCAACCGCAACCAGGGCGAGGTGGCGCGCACTTACTACGCTCTCACGCAGTCGCAGTTCCAGGAGAAGGCTGCGGAGCAGCAGGCCATGACGGATGTGAAGAACGCCTACGAGACGCTGCTCAATAACCGCGATATCGTGCAACTGTTCGACAACGGCTATCTGCAGCAGGCCCAGCAGTCGCTGGAGATCGCACAGTTTGCCTACCAGCACGGGGCTGCTTCCCTGCTGGATTTCCTGGATGCCGAACGCACCTATCGGTCGACGGAACTTAGCTACCGGCAGGCGCTCGCATCCTATATGGCCGCGCTCGAACAACTGCGGCAAGCGACGGGTACACGGAACCTGCAGTAGGACGCTTCCGGGCATACAATGGCGGTCGAGGTGCGAAGCACATGAATTCCAGTCTGCGGCATGTCTGCCGACTGCTTGCCGCGGTCACGGTCGTCTTCTTATTTGCGATCCAGGTAGTTGTGGTGGCTTCCTCCCCGCTTCAGGCGCAGCAGCAGGTGAACTGGAGCGCGCAGGAGAAGCCCATCTTCGATCAGATCAAGACGCTGCGCAGCCTGCCCGATGACGCGCGCGCCCATACCACCAAAGATATTGCGCTGGAGATTCGCGCCCTGCCGGCGACGCCGAACAAACTCCGGCTCGCGGTTTATCTAGCTAGTCGCGCGACTGAGGGCGATTTCGGTCATGACACGCTGCAAGAAGTAACGACCACGCTCGCCGAAGCGCTGCGTCAGCAGCCGCCTCCGGATGAGAAAGGACAACCCGCCGGCGCCTACGCAGAGTTGGCGGAATTAGTGCGCTACGAACATGTCCAGGCGTCGTCGGATGCTCCGCAATATAAGGCGGCGATGGCCAAGCTGGAGGCCGACGATCAGCGCCGCCAGCAGGCCGACTTCACCCTGACCGATCTGCAGGGAAAGAGCTGGACGCTGAAAGATCTGCGCGGCAAGGTGGTGCTGGTGAACTTCTGGGCCACTTGGTGCCCGCCCTGCCGGAAAGAAATGCCCGATCTGGAGGCGCTGTACAAGCGGTTTCAGGACCAGGGCTTCGTGATCCTGTCCATCTCCGAGGACGAAGAAACCGACAAGGTCCAACCGTTCATCGCGGAGCGCAACATCAGCTATCCCATCCTGCTCGATCCCGGCCAGAAGGTGAACAATATGTTCAAAGTCGATGGCATTCCCAAGAGCTTTGTCTACGACCGCGATGGCAAGCTGGTGGCGCAGTCCATCGACATGCGGACCCAGCGGCAGTTTCTGGAGATGCTGGCGCAGGCGGGGCTGCAGTGAAACAAGCTTGAAACCCCTCGCGATGGCGAGCCAGTAGTGAGCGCGAATGAATTCGCTTGAGTTGAAAGACGCTGAAAGGCCCCGCTTTTCAAGCAATGCGGGCCTGTTCACGCAGTCCAAACGAAACCTGATTCTGAGTCTTCTGCTGGCGGCCGCGACCGTGGCTGTGTACTTCCCCGTAAATCATCATCCGTTCCTCAATCTGGACGACAACCAGTACGTAACTGACAATGTCGACATACAAGGCGGCTTGAACTGGGACACCGTCAAGTGGGCGTTCACCACCAATTACTCGCTGAACTGGCATCCGGTAACCTGGCTTTCGCACGCTCTGGACGTGCAGTTGTTCGGCCTCGACTCCGCCCGGCATCACGATGTCAACCTGCTGCTCCATGTGCTGAACGTGCTGTTGCTGTTCTGGGTGCTGGAGCGGGCAACCGGCTACGCCGGCCGCAGCGCCGTAGTCGCAGCGCTGTTCGCCGTACATCCCATCAATGTTGAATCCGTAGCCTGGATTGCCGAGCGTAAGAACCTGCTCAGCATGTTGTTTTTCCTGCTCGCGCTGGGAACCTATCGCTGGTATGCGCGACGCCCCGGATTGGTCCGCTATGCTTTGGTCGCGTTGTGGTTCGCGCTGGGCTTGATGGCCAAGCCCCAGATCATCACGCTGCCATGTGTGCTGCTGCTGTGGGATTACTGGCCACTCGAAAGAATGCGCACTGGAGGCTTACCGCAAGAGCCGAAGCTAGAATCCGATGCGGCGGCTTCCGGCGCAGCTGAAAGCCTTGCAAACCGCCCTGATGAGATACCTCCGCAGAAGTTTTTCTGGCTGGTGCTGGAGAAGTTGCCGCTGCTGGTGCTGTGCGCGGCCAATGCCATCCTGACGATGCGGGCGCAGCGGGCAGGCGGAGCCCTCGTCTCGCTGGTTGAGTATTCACTCTTCGTGCGGCTGGAAAATGCACTGGTTGCCTATGTGCGATACATTGGCAAAGCGTTTTGGCCGTCAAACCTGACCTTGATGTACCCGCATCCGGGAAATTCCATCAAGACGTGGCAGGCTGCGCTGGCCCTGCTCTTGCTGCTGGCGATAACTGCGCTGGCCTGGAAGTGTCGCAGGCGACGCTACCTGCTGGTGGGATGGCTGTGGTTTCTCGGGACTATGGTGCCGATGATCGGCATCGTGCAGGTGGGTCACCAGGCGCTGGCTGATCGCTATGCCTATCTCCCTTTCATCGGCCTGTTCATCATGATTTGCTGGGGTGTGGGCGACTTGTTCGCTCCGGCTGCTCCGTTCGAGGAGGGCGGGAAAGGTTCCGCAACAACGAAGCCGCCCCGCGAACGCCCGCAGACCCTCCCTTCGCCCTATCTGGTGGTCGCAACCGGCTTGGTATTGCTATCGCTGAGTGTGGTGACCCGGCATCAGCTGCAATACTGGGACGACAATCTATTGCTCTGGTGGCGCGTTACTCAAGTTGTTGGTTCGAACTCGGTAGCCGAGGAGCGGATGGGCGATGAACTGCTGAAACGAAGAAAAGACCCGGAAGCCGCGATGCATCACTTCGCACGCGCTGTCGCCCTCGACCCGAAGGATCCTTACAGCAACTTTGCGCTTGCGGTCTACGAACAGAAGCAACGAGACCTGCCGGATGCGATCCGGCGTTACCAGATCGTGATTGCCAATGCTCCCAACTTAGAGATGAAAGTCAGGGCACTCACCTACCTCAGTTATGCCTACCGCGATTCGGGCGATAGCGAGCTGGCGCGACAGAGCTTACAGGCCGCTGAGAGCTTGCGGCACTAATGCCTGCCTCTTGACCTGTCTACCGGTAGAGGGTCCACAGTAGCTCTGGACGATGTTGACCGTCACCAAACTCGCCCGGCGATGCGGCCTTAGCCGCACTGCGCTGTTGTACTACGAATCCATCGGCTTGATGGCCGCACCGCAGCGCAGCCAGGGAAACTATCGCTGTTACGGCGAGGCGGACATACAACGTCTGCTGCAGATCCGCGCCTATCGCGACGCAGGTCTGAAGCTAGAAGACATTCGCACCATTCTGGATCGCCCCGCCGGCGATGCGTTCGGCGTCTTGAAGCGGCGGCTTTTGGAACTGGACGCCGAGATCGGGACTCTACGCGCCCATCAGCACGCGATCCTCAAATTGCTAAAGCACAAAACCCTGAGGAGAAAGAAAATGATTACTAAAGAAAAATGGATCTCCATCATGAAGGCATGTGGATTTACAAACGAGCAGATGCATCGTTGGCACTCGGAGTTCGAACGCTCCGCTCCCGACGAGCACCAGGAATTTCTGGAGTTCCTGCACATATCTACAGACGAGATCAAGACCATCCGCGAACAAAGCCGGAGCGAGGCTTGAGGAGGGGAATTTTCGCAGCGTTGGCGGAGAGGTATAATCCCAGCCGGATTATGAGATTCCGACGGACATCCTGGTTTTCGGCGGATGCTCAGCGAAAGCGTTGGGGGAAAACTCGCGCCAAGGGGAAGAAGCATTTCATAATCTGGCGCGGGATTGTGCTATTTGGCGGAAGCGTGTTTGTCATGCAGCTTGTCAATAGGCTGATCTGGCCACCTCCGTTTCTACTCCACAGCGTGTTTTACTACATCGTTCAGAACCTGATCCTTGCTTTGTTGTTTGGTTCGTTGTGGGGCCTATGGATGTGGAGCATCCTCAACGAAAAATTCTCGACTCCGTCCCAAGACTGACAGCTGACTGCTAATTGCTAACTGCTGATTGCTGCTTCTCCTGCTATCCTGAGCGCGTCTCCCATGCGCACCACCAGCCGCAAAGCCAAGATCGCGTTCTTTGTTACGTTAGGCGTCTGCATCGCGGCGGCCGCGGCGGTGCTCAGCACCAGCTGGATCATCCTGAACTGGCGCGAGGTCGTGCCACTGATTCTCGGCGTCATCTTCTTCGGCTTCATTATCGCCGGCGTGATCCTGAACACGATTTTCCTGGTGCGCGAGATCCGCCGCAACGAGCAGCAGGACAGCTTCCTGAACGCGGTGACCCACGAGCTGAAGACGCCGATCACCTCGATTCGCCTCTATCTGGAGACGCTGCAGAAGCGCAGCGTGGACGACGAGCAGCGTCGAGAGTTCTACCAGGTGATGTTGGAGGACACGCAGCGCCTGATGGGAACGGTGGAAGGCGTGCTGCGCGCGGCGCGCATAACCCAGAAGAACGCTCTTCTATCACGCACGGAAATCGCTGTGGGGCCGATGGTGGACGAGGTGATCGAGTGGACGCGCTCCCGCCATCATCTCGCGCCCGCGGTGCTGGACTGGACGCCGGACGGCAAGCCTGACGATCAGCTTAGCGTCATGGGCGATCGCGAGGAACTCTCCACCGCGCTGTCGAATGTGCTGGATAATGCTGTGAAATACTCGCCGCAGGACCCGCAAATCCGGGTTGCCGTGGTTACGCCGGACCTGGAGCACGTTGAAATTCGGGTGCGCGATAATGGAGTCGGCATTCCACGAGGCGAGTTGAAGCGCATCTTCAAACGCTTTTATCGCGTGCTTACGCCCGGTGCGTCACAGGTCAAAGGCAGCGGCCTGGGCCTGTTCATCGTGCGTGCCATCGCCCGCCGCCATGGCGGCAACGCGTATGCCGACAGCGAAGGTTCCGGACGCGGGACCACGTTTATCATTGAGCTCCCGAGGAACTCCCGGTGAACGACATTCTGCTGGTAGAAGACGAAGAGCACCTGGCGCGCGGGCTGAAGTTCAACCTCGAGGCGGAGGGCTATCCCACCAAGGTTGTCGGCGACGGCGAGACGGCGCTCGATCTGCTGCTGAAACAGCGCAGCGAGTTTGACCTGCTGGTGCTGGATGTCATGCTGCCCGGCAAAGATGGCTTTGCGGTTGCCACCGAATTGCGCAAGGCCAGCAACTACATTCCTCTGCTGATGCTGACCGCGCGCGGCCGCCCGGAAGACGTGCTCAAGGGCTTTGCTTGCGGCGCGGACGATTACTTGCCCAAGCCCTTCGACCTGGCCATTCTGCTGGCACGCATTCGCAGCTTATTGCGCCGCCACGATTGGGGACGCACCTTGCTGAACGATCCGCCGGCCGATGTGCGCGTCGCTGAACCGAAGGATGCCGACTCGCTGCGCGAGTTCGATGTTTACGTTTTCGACGGCAAGCAGGTCGACTTCGGCACGCTGGAACTGCGGGCCGAGGACAAGGTCTTCCGGCTGACATTGATGGAAGCGGAGCTGTTGCGGCACCTGATTCGCAACAGCGGCCGGATTGTCTCGCGCAAGTCGATTCTCGAGGAAGTCTGGGGTCTGCACGAAGACACCGACACACGCGCGATCGACAATTTCATTGTGCGGCTGCGCAGGTACATCGAGAAGGATCCCTCGCATCCCCGCCACCTGCTGACCGTCCGCGGAGTGGGCTATCGGTTTATGCCGACGCCGGCGCCGGCCAATAAATGATGCAGGATAGATTCTCAATAAATCTCAAGTAATTTGAGGTGTCATCCCGAGCGACGAGCGCAGCGAGGAGTCGAGGGACTACCGGTGCCAACTGTTCCAGACTTGCCGCAGTCGTTTATTGCGATCATAGGGGTCCTTCGACTGCGCGCCCGCTGGTGAAGAGATACGGTCTGCACTACTCTGCGGGCGCTCCGCTCAGGATGACACCCACAGTTTCAGGAATGGTTCGAGCGAAGGCTGGAGGGTTCACGTCACACCCCCCTGTGCGCTAGATCACTGAATCCCTGTGACAAGGGCGATACAAACGCCTTAAGGCTGCCGCAGCGGCCGCAGGTGCTTTATGTTGACCTTTGCTATTTTCCCCATACTGCTTTTCTTCCTTGGCGCAATTCTCGTCACCGGCCTTCCGGTGGTGGTGAGCTTGCAGAATTACTACCAGAACCGCGGCCGCCAGCCGGTCATCTGTCCGGATTCCGGGCAGCCCGTCGATGTCGAGGTCGACCACAAGTTCGCCTTCTGGTCGGCATTGCGCGGCCAGGAACATTCGCGGCTGGAATCGTGCACGCGCTGGCCGGAGAAGGGCGATTGCGGACAGGAGTGTCTGGCGCAAGTCGATCCTTCGCCAGAGAATGTCGAACGCCTGCTGACAAAGTGGTACGAAGGCAAGAGCTGCGCCATTTGCACGCGCGCGCTCTCACCTTCCGATTGGCGCCGCAGCCGCCTGGCTGTGCTCAATGAGGAGCATAAGCTGTTCGAGCTGCGAGACATGTATCTGGATGAGTTGCAGGCGAAGCTGGAGAACATGCGGCCTCTGTGCTGGAATTGCCATCAGGAAGAGCGAGCGCGCCAGGCGACACCGCCGCGCGTCTTGAAAGGCGATCGCCATGGATTGACGCCTGCGATCGAGTAAGCGACCCCGATAAGACAACAAGGACGGCCACGAGGGCCGTCCTTTTTTCTCGCTTCAGTTCCCCTTACTTCGAAGGCGGACCCGACGAGGCGTGAGCCGAGGCAGCAGTGCCGCTCGTCGCGGCATGCCCGATCAGGCTTCCTCCTGAGCGTGCAGCTCCGTACGCGATACCGGGTTCAGAACCGACTGCGACGGACCTGATCGGCGGCGGACCAAATACGTGCGCCGATGCGCCATGATGGCTGTTGTTAGTCGCGGCGAAGACATTTCCATGAGAAGCCGCATTGCTCGCACCCGGCTTGGCGGAACTCTGAACCGCCATTGCCGACCCGGCTGTCCGCCCGGGAACCAGGCTGGCGAAGTTTGGCGGAATCCGTCCTCCTGGAATGGAGAGAGGATTGGCCCCGGCCTTTCCCACCAGCACCGTCGGCCGGGCGAAGTTCGTCGCTGCCGTCACGGCCGGAGGAGTAGCTGCCGTCCAGCCTGCCGGGGCTCTGGTAACGCGAGGAACGCTCTGGAAGCTGGACGCGTACCACTGGCCACCGTAATTGCTGCCCGGCAACCAAGCCCATCCCGTGCCGTTGATGAATGCCCACGAGCCATAGTGAAATGGCAACCAGCCCCACGGATAAGCCGAGGCCCATGTGTAGCCCATGCCGGGATAGAACATCCAGGCTCCGTTGTTGTACGGACTCCAGCCGGTCATTGCGTTGGCAAAGCCGAACGGCTGCCAAACGTATCCGTATCCGCCGGCGTAGAAATAGTTGCCATAGTAGTTGAGATCCTGCAGGCCGTAGGCGCGATTTGGACCGCCATAGCCCTCGTTCTCAGCGTAGGTATTGCTGTAGGCTTCGCGCTCCTTGTTCCACGCGTCAAAACGCACCGGCTCTACACCCTTGGCGACGGTGTATTTTGACCCGCTATCGCCAGCCAAAGTCAGAGTTTCTTTCTTTCCGACGATCACCGGTTGCGGTTGGTTCTCCAGTTGAACCTCGCCCTTGAAGACAGCAACCTGTATCTGATCTGGTCCGGCGCTCAGTCGCATCTCGGTGTCACGGCGCACCAGGAAACTGTTACTGCCGACCATCAGGCGATAAACGTCGTCGCCCTTCGACGCGGCATCGAGATAAACCAGCCCCTTGACCACCTCGATCTGGTCGATCTTGACGCCGGCATCATTCATCAAGAGCTTGGAGAACTTCACTTCGGAATCCTCGGTCAAACGCAGGGCGCTCTGATTCTCGAACTCGATCTCGGCCAGGCCATCGCTGCCCGTAACCAGGCGCGTTCCTTCCACGATCGGCGTATTCAGGATGGCACGCTCCAGCCCCTCGCCGGTGGCGCGATCCATCTGGACCTGTCCTTCAACGGAGCTGAGGCGAACGATCCTGACGTGCGAGTCGGCGACGGCGGCGAGCGAGCCCGCAGCCAGAACGAATGCTGCAACCGCAGAAATGATGTGCCTGGTCATGTTGGTACTCCTGGACCGGTGCTTCCTGAACCTGAGAGAGGGTGGCTGGACGAGGGTCGTCGAGGCCTTCTCTGTCTACTCATATTAAACACCAGTTTCGAGGCAAGGATTCGGAATTCGGGCTGTGACGTTGTCAAAGTGTTGTGGCGGATTGTGTAGCACCTCTTTATGCGGACGAAAAGCAAGTCCCTATTGCGAAGCAGGATTTTGCGCGGGCGCTGCCGGCTGACCCTGGTAGTGCAACAGGCGCTCGGCGCTTTGCCGGCTGATGTTCATCAGGTTGGCATCGTTGGCGATCTTGCGCAGCATGGGGGCGATGATCGCCAACTCCTCGACGCCGTGGCTGGCTTGCTGATCCTCCAATTCCTTCAGCAGTTTGTCCATGCCCAGCTTGTCAAAGCGATACTGGAAGGCCAGCTTGCGGCCGAAGTCGATGGTCATGGAGATTGCCGCGAAGAGACGCGTGAGTTCTTCGACATCGGCATTCTGCGACCAGTTGTACGTGGCCGTGCCCTGGATTTGCGGCGACTGGTACTGCAACGTCTTCTGCCCCGTCTGCGCGATGTGCTTCGTCGGGGAAGCAAAATCGCCGCGGAAGTAATTCAGCTTCTGCGCGAGCTCGAAGATCTTTTGCCGGTTCGCAGCCGACATGGTGAAGTCCTGCTGAAAAGGGTCGGTGTCGTTGGTCTCATCGGCGTGAGGGGTTCCGTCGAAGCGGCTCTTGCCATCGGGCTGAACGGTGATGCTGTATGTCTGCCACGGGAAGCCCTGGCTCCAGTCGAAGCTGAAGCGCACAGACGCCTGAGTTGGGACAGTTGCTGGAGAGGCAGCGGGTTCCTGGCAGATGGCTGGCAAGACCAACACAAACACCAGGAAGGCGAGGCAGAGTCTCATCGGAGTGAGATTTTATCCCGTATTGGACCGGATTGAAATCGTCGCAGGATAAGACGCCTTGTAAAGCGGGCAGGCCGATGCCATGATTGCCGAAGATACCGACATAGTGCGAGGCGTTGCGATGTCCTCCCTGGGATGCTGCATCCGTTGGGGCCGGAGCTTGGCGTGCGCTTTAGTTCTCTTGACCGCTGTTCCTCTCCCTGCTTCTTTGGGGGCACAAGAACTTGCAGCCAATCCCCCACCGGTGCTGGAGCAAACATTCGCTTTCCCGCAGCCGCTTCAGTGGAGGGTGCAGAACATGGAGGTTTCTCTGATCGGCCTGGCGTGGGGGCCGGCGAACTCACCCGGGATGATTTCCAAAGGACGCGAGCTGGGGGTACGCGAGCAGGCTGAATTCTTACCGGATCGCCCCTATGCCTTGGCAGTGTGCCTGCGCGCACAGGTCGCAACGCCCACCACCGGATTTCTCGTGAGTGGACTGGTTCGCATCAAGAATATCGAAGGGAGTCTCGAATATCCGATGGCGCTGACCCCTTCGGGGTTCGTAAAGCAGTTCGTTGTGCCGGGCGGTCTCAATGATCTTACCTTCAAGGGGAGCGACACGTCGGAACCCTGTGAATTCTTTCCTGCTTCACCGGACCAGAGGGACTTTCTGTTCCAACTGAGGGCGCCTGCCGTCGCTGCCTTCAGTTTTTTTCGGGTCGTGTTGAAAGAGGACGGGTTTGTCATCGTCAAGGCGTCGCCCGGAGAAGAAGAAACGGCCGGCAACTTCACAAAGACCTTTAGCGGCACCATCGGGTCCGAAACTGCGGTCAATTTGCAGTTGACAGCAAAACGAAGCGAGCTTTCGGGAACTGAGCAATACACGCGGATCGGAAAGACATTGTGGCTGAAGGGCAAAGTTGACTCACTCGGCAACTTTGAGCTCCAGGAATCGTACCCCAGGGACCAGGTGACCGGCGTATTGCGAGGAAAATTCTCCCTGGGTTACCGCGAGATGAACGGTTACTTCTCCAAGCCTGATGGATCCAGACTGCAGCCATTCGAATTCCGTGAGGTGCCGGTCCCTCAGGCTAGATAAGGTCGCGAGGAGTATCCCGTATTGGGCAGGCTTGAACTCGTCGCAGGATAAGACACCTTGTAAAGCGGGCAGGCCGATGCCATGATTGCCGAAGATACCGACATAGTGCGAGGC
>Ga0181532_10003297_pt1 | contig 14583 bp, 15 predicted proteins | sample PEATcosm2014_Bin_33_FD_119768 | JGI IMG/M metagenome (GOLD analysis project Ga0181532, IMG submission 119768) | Peatland microbial communities from MTU Mesocosm Facility, Houghton, MI, USA - PEATcosm2014_Bin11_30_metaG | ecosystem: Environmental > Terrestrial > Soil > Wetlands > Peat | place...
CTCCCCCCCACACATCAGCGAGACGCCATCCACCGTGCGCGGCTTCATCTTCTGGTCTCCGCGCATGGCCGTCATCAGCACACTGCGATACATCATATGCACTTCCGCAAATTCCATGATCCGCAGTGGCCGCAGGCCCTTTTCCATCGCCCAGACACTATCGCCCTTCGTCAGATCGCTCTCGTCGTAGGCGTCTGTATGGATCGCGGTGCGCACCCCGTCTTTGCTGATCCACGTCTCGTAGGTGCCGGTGTGCGGCTTGTTCTTGTAGTCCGTTATCTTCAGCTCGTAGCGCAGGTGCAGGGGAGTCACTAGTTCTCCCTTCGCATTCGTTATCGACGTTGCAACCCACATCCGCTGCACGGCCTGGGTAAGGGTGTCATCCCCCATTGCGCGCGGCAGCCCAGATGGGTTTGCCTCAGTCCCTCCGCTCGGCGGTGGAATGGCCTGCGCCGGTGCCTGCGCTCCGCCCTGCATCCCTCCCGGCCCCCGTCCCTGCCTCCCGCCACCCTGCATCCCGCCACCCTGCATCCCGCCACCCTGCCCGCGTCCCTGCGCCCAAACCGTCCCCGTCAGCGCCACCAGCATCACCAGCACCAACCCAACTCCCCGCCAACCCCAACCAGCCAGCCCATTGTTCCCGTTCACATCCTTCAATAAGTTCATACCGCCTCCGTGAGTCCCATACGATCCCCACCAATCTAGGTCGCCCCCTGTGCAAGGATCAAGTTAATTCCCCGAACCATCCCGTATACGCGCGCATCCACTCCACACCGCGCCACGCCTTACAATGGTGCTAATGATGTTGCCTCCTTTAGCCTCGCCCGCTGCCCTTGCGCTCTGCCTCTTTCAGGATGACGCCACGCTTCCGCCGGTTGGCGCCTCCGGCGGGGCCATCATGGAGATGGTGCGCAACTCCGGCCCTGTCGCCTTCGCCGTCCTCGTCATCCTGTTGATCGCCAGCATCTGCTCCTGGGCCATCATGATCTCCAAGTGGCGCCGCTTTGGCCGCGCGCGACGCCAGAGCCAGCTCTTCATCCGCGCCTTCCGCAAGTCCGGCCGCCTCTCCGAGATCGCCGCCATCGCAAGCAACTTCCAGCCCAGCCCGCTGGTCTCCGTCTTCAACGAGATCAACGACGAGTACCAGCGCCAGAGCGGAGGCCGCGGAACCCCGCGCAACCCCATCGCCATGGAGCGCGCCGCCCAGACCGCTTCCTCCGAGGCCCTCACCGCCATGGAGTCGCGCATGACCTGGCTGGCCACCATCGCCAATGGCGCCACCTTCGTCGGCCTCTTCGGCACCGTCTGGGGCATCATCGACGCCTTCCACGGCCTGGGAACCTCCGGCGCCGCAACCCTGCGCTCCGTCGCCCCCGGCATCTCCGAGGCGCTCATCACCACCGCCGCGGGCCTGGCTGTCGCCATCCCCGCGCTGGTCGGATACAACCAGCTCACCTCGCAGTTGCGCGACTTCGCCTCGCGCATGGACGACTTCGGCCGCGAGTTGCTCAACGCCATCGAGAACGCAGCCCTGCTTACGCCGCAGCCGCCGCCGGCCCCGCCGCCGCCCGGCGACCTCGCCCCACAGCCTCTCCGAAGGACCTTCTGATTTATGGCCTTCTCCACCCAAAACGGCGGCCAGATACGCACCCAGACCGCGCTGGCAGAGATCAACATCACGCCCCTGGTCGACGTCGTCCTGGTGCTTCTCATCATCTTCATGCTCACCGCCCCGGTGCTGCAATCCGGCATCGTCGTCGCCGTGCCCCACACCCGCACCGTCAACCAGATCACCGAGCAGCGCATCGTGGTCACCATCGACAAGGACCAGAACGTCTTCCTCCAGGCCGGTGGCCCCGACATACTCATCACCTTATCCGACCTCACCTCCCGCCTGCGCAGCAGCGCCCGCGGCGATCCGGCCAAGCGCACCATCTATCTCCGCGCCGATGAAAAAGTTCCCTTCGGCGCTTTCGCCTCCGTCATGGACGCCGTCAAACGGGCAGGCATCACCAACATCAGCATCGTCACCCAGCCGCTGGAGTCCACCCCGGCGGCTGACACCGCAACCAAGTAACCCGCAACTCCGTTCGTGTTTGTCATTCTGAGCGCAGCAACACAAGAGTCGGCATTCTGGCGGAGCCAGAATCTCAGTATTTCGCTTTTGTTTGTTCTTGTTCGTTGATTGTTTTTCACCGCACGAACGTCCGCCCCCCATGGAAACCCGGCTCACAACTCGCGCAGGCATCGCACCCGGCAACGACCAGCTCGGCGGCGGCTTCATGGGCTCGTTCATGCTGCACGCCGCGCTCCTCCTGCTGCTCCTGTCCTGGGCCTGGATCTTCCACTCTGGCAGCAACTGGGGCGACTCTGGAGCCACTTCCGGCGCCATCCAGGCCACCATGGTCGACGCCATCCCGCTGCCGCCCCGCCAGCCCATGGATACCAACAACGTCCTTGCCACCGACGCGCCCTCGCCCGCGCCCATCACCTCCACAGCGCACACCGTGGATGTGCCCCAGCCCGACGCCATCGCCATCCCCGCCAAGTCCGCCAAGCCGCTCAAGACCGCCGACCAGGCCACTCCGGCCCCGCCTCTCCATCCCCAACCCGGCAAGGTTGACCCCAACAAGGTCCAGACCGGCGAAGCCGGCGGCTTCAACCTCGCCATGAGCGCCACCCAGACCAGCGCCGGCACATTCAACGTCGGCACAACCGACGCCGCCTTCAGCACCCGTTTCGCTTACTACGTCCAGCAGATCCAGCAGAAGGTCGCCGCGCAGTGGTACACCAACATGCTCGACCCACAGGCCGCCGGCCATCGCGTCTACATCGTCTTTCAGGTGGAGCGCGACGGCTCCCTCACCAACATCAAGATCTCCCAGCGCAGCGGCGACCCCACGCTCGACCAGACTGCTCTCAACGCCGTCCGCCACATCGACACCTTCGGCCCCCTGCCCGACGCATACACCGGCAGCCACATCAATGTCACCTACTACTTCGATCCCCCACCCCGCCCATAGCCCGTCTGTCATTCCGCAGAGCTATCGCTTGTCATTCTGAGCGCAGCGAAGAATCCCCGTATTTTGTTTGAGTCAACCAACTCCCCCCTTCACTCACAATGTTCCCGCCCCGCCGGTTACAACCAAAGATTCATCGCGACCGTCTACCATAGAGAGCATGGATCGCACCACCCGCACATCCCGCACGCGCACCGCCCCATTCCGATCCACTGGCGCCATCCTGCTGCTGGCGCTGGCCGCCCTGTTCGCCCTGCCCGCTCGCGCCCAGGACAACGTCCTCACCGGGACCAGCTCCGGAGTCACCATCACGCGCATCGCCGTCGCAGACTTCAAGCCGCTCGCCGCCGACCCCCAGACCGCCGCTCTCAAGCAGACCTTCGATGCCACCCTCTACGCCGATCTTGCCTCGGCCGGCATCTTCGACATCGTCTCCAAGAGCCTGTTACCGCCCGGCAATCCCGGCGCTCCCGCTGAAATCCAGCTGCAAAGCTACTCCAACGCGCCCGCCAGCGCCGCCTATGTCGTATTCGGATCGATCGGCGTGGTCAACGGCAAGCTGATCACTAACGGCTTCCTCTTCGACGCCAAGAACCTGCAGTACCCGCAGGTGCACGCCAGGCAGTACAGCCAGGACCCCACCGACGACTCCGCGCGCCAGACTGCGCACCAGTTTGCCGATGAGATCATCCTGAGCCTGGGCGGTGGCACCCCAGGCATCGCCGAGACCAAGATCTTTTACGTCCAGATGTCCGGCGACCTCACCCGCGACGCCAGCAAGGAGATCTGGCAGATGGACTACGACGGCGCCAACCAGCACCCCATCACCCACCTCGGCACCATCTCCATCTCGCCCCGCGTCTCGCCCGACAACACCCGCCTCGCCTTCGCATCGCTCGGCCGATACGGCTTTCAGCTCAAGATGTACTCGCTCCTGCTCAACCGTTACGTCGCCTTTCCCATCGGCAACGGCAGCACCGAGTCGCCCGCCTGGGCGCCCAGCGGCAACGAGCTGGCCTACGCCGCCGCTCCCAGTGGCTCCTTCGAGATCTGGGTCGCCGACGCCAACGGCAACCTCGGCCGCCGTATCACCAGCTTCCGCGGAGGCAACGTCTCGCCCACCTACAACCCAAAAACGGGCGCCCAGATCGCCTTCATCAGCGACCGCACAGGCCTGCCCCAGCTCTACATCATGAACTCCGACGGCTCCGGCGTGCAGATGATGACCGACGGAGGTTATGTCTCCTCGCCCTCTTGGTCGCCTGACGGAAAGTTCATCGCCTTCGCATGGGACCGCAAGTACGGCCCCGGCGCTCCCGGCGGTCAGGACATCTACGTCATGAACGTCGCCACCAAATTCTGGACCCAGCTCACCCGCGACGGGGGCCGTTGCGACTTTCCCTCCTGGTCGCCAGACAGCCGACACATCGTCTACGCCAACTCCGCCGACGGCCGCCCCGATCACTGGCGCATCTGGACCATGCTCACCGATGGCACCCAGCGCCGTCCGCTCACCGGCCCCGGCGCCGATATGCCCAACTGGAGCTGGAAATAACTCCCCCGCAGCTCCCCATCCCGTGCAATTGCAAAAAACATCTCTGCCGGCAATCTTGATTTTCAGTAACATGGAATGGATGGACCATTGCAAACACCGTTGGATGTAGCATTGACAGTGCAGGAGAAACCGATGACCCACATGCAATCGTCTCAGCCGAAGTCGTTTCTTCCCAGGCCGCTTCGCGCCGCCCTCTTCCTGGCGGTCGCGCTGGCCGCCGTCTCCGGCTGCCACAAGAACGCCGCCACCAGCGTGAACCCCGAAAGCACAGCGCCCACGCCCGCGCCGCTGCCGCCCATCCCCACCGCTACGCTCACCGCCGATCCGCTGCTCATCGACCTCGGCCAGTCCGTCGTCCTCAACTGGCGCACCACCGATGCCTCCAACGTCACCATCGAAGGCATCGGCGCGGTCAATCCCAACGGCACCCAGACCGTCTCGCCCACCGCCTCCACCAACTTCCACATCGTCGCCAAGGGCGACGGAGGAACCACCGAGGCCAGCGTCCGCGTCACCGTCCGCGTTCCCGTCGCGCCCACCGTCCCCGCCGACAACACCGCATCAGCCGACATGGGCTCCGAGGCCGACTTCCACGACAACGTCCAGGACATCTACTTCGACTACGACAGCTACGATCTGCGCGCCGACGCCCAGGCAGCCACCGTCAAGGCCGCTTCCTACCTCGTCGCCCACCCCGACATCCGCATCGTCATCGGAGGATACTGCGACGACCGCGGCTCCGCAGAGTACAACCTGGCCCTGGGTGAGAACCGCGCCAATGCCGCCAAAACCGCGCTGGTCAACGCCGGCGTCGCCCCGGCGCGCATCCGCGTCGTCAGCTACGGCAAGGAAAAACAGTTCTGCACCGACGAGAGCGAGTCCTGCTGGCAACAGAACCGCCGCGCCCAGTTCGCCCTCGACCGCTAGAGCTTGCCGCTTTGAAGGGGCGCGACTTCAGTCGCGCCATCGGCCACAACATTGAACAGCGGCTTTAGCCGCCAAGGGAGACTTCCCATGCCTAGAGATATTTCATCGAAAGCTGCGCAAACCATGCCTATGACGAGAGATCTCTCAGCCACGCGAGCCGCTCTCACGATCGTCGTCCTCTTCGCACTCGCACTCGCCGCTCCGCCCGCCTTCGCCGCCAACAAGGACATGGTCCAGCTACAGACCCAAGTCCAGGAGCTGCAGACCGCCGTCGCTCGCCTCCAGCAGTCCAATGACGAGCGCATGGGAGTCCTCAAGGACCTCGTCCAGCAGGGCGCAGATTCGGTCAACAAGATGTCGGCCGCCATCGACGCCATGCAGCAACAGATTCGCGCGCAGCACGATACCACCAGCGCCAAGCTCGACCAGTTCTCCAGCCAGATGCAGACCCTCAGCGACTCGCTCGACGAGGTCAAGGCACGCCTCAACAACCTGGAAAAAGCCATGCAATCCGTCCAGGACCAGCAGCAGTCCATCAACGCCGCCCTGCAAAATCTCACCCCTCCCGCCCCTGCCCCCGCCGCACCCAATGCATCGGGCGCGGCAACGCCGCCTCCCGACGCCTCCTCCACCCTCACGCCGCCCGTCGAGCCCGCTCCGGTCGCCGCCCGCCAGGGCAACCCGCCCGCCGCAGTTCCGCCAACCTACGCGGCAGCCACGCCGGGCCCCTCGGCCTCCACGCCGTCCAAACTGGCCGCACCCGCCCCATCCGCCCTCTACAAGACCGCCCTCAACGACTACATGGCCGCCCGCTACCCGCTGGCCTCCTCCGAGTTCGCCGAGGTCGCCCGCACCAGCCCCAGCGACCCCCTCGCCGGAAACTCCTTCTACTACCTGGGCGAGATCGACTACCGCGCCGGCAAGTACACCGCCGCCATCAAGGACTACGACCGCGTCCTCGAGCAGTTCCCCAACAACACCAAGGTCCCCGTCTCGCACCTGCACAAGGCACAGGCCCTCTTCGAGACCGGCAAGCGCGAGGCCGGCATCACCGAGCTGCGCACCATCATCTCGCGCTTTCCTGCCTCTACCGAGGCCACTCAGGCGCGCAGCAAGCTCAACGGCATGGGCGTCCCCATCACTCCCCGCCGCCCCACCCAGTAACGCCTCCGCATCGTTTTTGTTTGTCATTCCCCTTTGTTTGTCACTCCCGAAGGGAATCTGCTTTCTGTTTGTCATTCTGACCCTGCCCCTGAGCGCAGTCGAAGGGGAAGGGGAAGAATCTCCGCATTTCGCCTTTGCCTGTTCCTGCACTTTTCTGGCTCCATCCTCCGTGAAATGCGTTTAAGCTATAGAAGCTGAGCCGCATCTATGCTGAACGCACGATGCAGGAGAGACATACCCCCGCGTGAAAGAGCGCATTCGCAAACTGGTTGGACACGGCAGCGCAAACCGCAAGCCGCTTCGCATGGTGGCCGCGGCGCTGATCCTGCGCCCCTCCGCCGATCAGCCCGCCGGCCAGCCCGGCGGCACCGAAGTTCTCGTCTGCCAGTGCCGTCCAGACCAGCCGATGGGCCTCAAATGGGAGTTTCCCGGCGGCAAGATCGAGCCCGGCGAGTCCGCCGAGCAGGCCCTCGCCCGTGAGCTCCAGGAGGAGCTCGGCATCCATGCCGTCATCGGCCGCAGGGTTGCGCAGGTCCGCCATCGCTATCGCAACGGCGCCGCCGTCGACCTTCAGTTCTTCGTGGTAGACCACTTCACCGGTGAGTTGGACAACCACATCTTCAACGCCATCTGCTGGTGCCCCCTCAGCCAGCTCCCCACCTACGACTTCCTCGCCGCCGACCACACCCTCGTCCGCGACCTCGCCGCAGGCAAACTCCTCTAACCCAGCGCCGCCACTATCTCCTCCGTCCGCCGCACCCGCCCAATCCGCGGAAAGATCCGCTCCACCGCATTGCTGTGGCTCTGGGCGCTGCGGCCCGTCATCGCGTCCTCCGCAAACACAATCTCGTAGCCGCGTTCATACGCATCCCTCGCCGTGCTCTCCACTCCGAACTCCGTCGCAATCCCGCACAGCACAATCGTCGTCAGCCCCCTCCGGCGCAGTTGCAAATCGAGGTCCGTCCCGTAGAACGCGCCCCACTGCCGTTTCAGGATCGCAACGTCGCCCGGCTGCCGGTCCAGCTCGGAAATCAATTCGCTCCAGTCCGCCGCCGGCGGCGCTGCTCCACGCATCGGCTGGTCCACCGTCGTATGCAGCCGGTCCGCCCCATCCGCCGCGCCTCCCACATGCACCAGCACAACCAGCGCCCCCTTGCTGCGCGCGGCCTTCAGCAACCGCACCGTGTTCGCAATCACCGTCGCCGTCGGATGCGGATCGCCCTCCACCCCCACAATCCCCTTTTGCAGATCGATCACCACCACCGCCGTCCGCCGCGCCTCCAATACCAGCTCGCTCATCCCGCCCTCCTGTTCCCTGTTTTCTGTTTCCTGTTCCCTGTCCCCCTACCCGCCAGTCATCTGGTTCCACACCATCACCAGCGACAGCCCGATCACAATCGCCGCCGTAATCCATGCCACCCAGTTGAACCACGTCGAGTTGGTGTGTTCTCCCATCAGCTCCGTCTTGTTGATCAGCCGCAGCATGAAGATCATGATCACCGGCAGCAGCACTCCGTTCAGCACCTGCGACAGAATGATCACCTTCACCAGCGGAAAATCTGGCCACAGCACCAGGCCCGCGCCCAGCACGATCAGCGCTGTGTAAAACCAGTAGAAGAACGGCGCCTCCTTGAAGTTTTTGTCCAGCCCGCTCTCCACGCCCATCCCCTCGCACACCGTATACGCGGTCGACAGCGGCAGAATCGACGCCGAAAACACCGACGCATTGAACAGTCCCGCCGCAAACAGGATGAAGGCAAAGTCCCCCGCCAATGGCTTCATCGCGCCCGCCGCGTCCGACGCCACCTTGATGTCGCGCATCCCATGCACGTACAGCGTCGCCGCGCAGGCAACAATAATGAACCACGCCACGATGTCGGTGAAGATGCAGCCCACAATCACATCCAGCCGCGAGGCCTTGTACTGCCGCACCGTGATCCCCTTGTCCACCACCGACGCCTGAAGATAGAACTGCATCCACGGCGCAATCGTCGTTCCAATCACTCCGATCGTCAGATAGATGTAGTTTTTGTCGCTCCACACCGAGCGCGGCGGCAGCGTCACCGTCGCCATCAGCGCCTCATGCCAGTTGGGATGGCTCACCACGCCCGCCGCAACGTACGCAATGTAGAAGACGCTCGCTACCAAAAACACCTTCTCCACGCTCTTGTAGTCGCCCTTCACCACCAGCACCCACACAATCGCCGCGCAGATCGGCACGCTCAGATATTTGCTCACGTGGAAGAGCTGCATCGACCCCGCAATGCCGCTGAACTCCGACACCACGTTGCCGTAGTTCACAATCACCAGCAGGATCATCATCACAAACGTCATGCGCAGCCCGAACTCCTCGCGGATCAGGTCGCTCAGCCCCTTGCCAGTCACCACCCCCATGCGCGCGCTCATCTCCTGCACCACAATCAGAGCCAGCGTGATCGGCAGGATCGTCCACAGCAGCAGAAATCCGTACTGCGCGCCCGCCTGCGAGTAGGTGAAGATGCCGCCCGTGTCGTTGTCCACATTGGCCGTGATAAACCCCGGCCCCAGCACCGCCAGGAACAGCAGGACGCGCAGCCGCCAATGCCGCCACAGCTTCATCGCCGCCCCGTTCCGGCGCGCGTCTCCGCCCGCGCCCCAGCCGCAACCGGCCCTGCGCCCGGCGCAAAGCCCAGTCCTCTGCCCAACGGATTCGTGCCCAATAATTTCATACCCACCCTGTAAAGTCCTTCGCCAATCCGGTTAATTCAACGTCCGCAACTGCGCAATCACCTGTTCCGCGTAGATCACGCCCGCCATCTTCTTCTCCGCGTCCACCACCGGCAGCGCGCGCAGGTTGTACTTGTCGAACAGCTCCGCAACCTTCTTCCAGTTGGCATGTACGTCGCAGGAAACGATGTGGTCGTCCGCCAGGCTGGCCAGCACGCTTCCCGGCGGAGCCAGCAGCGCCTTCAACAGCGGAACCACGCCGCGCAGCACCTCCTTGTCGTCCACCAGGAAGATGTGCGTCAGTATCTCCATGTCGTCGCCGAACTCGCGCAGCGCGGCCACCGCGTCGCTGGCCAGCGCGCCCTCGCCCAGCGCAATGTAGTCCGTCGTCATCTGCCCCGCAGCCGAGTCGCCGGAGAACTCCAGCAGCTCCTCCACCTCCTGCCGCTCCTCCGGGGCCATCTCTTCCAGGATCGCCTCCGACCGCTCCTCTGGCAGCTCCGCCAGAAAGTCCGCCGCCGCCGCCGGGTCCATCTCCTCCACAATCCCAGCCACTTGCTCCGAGTCGAGCTCTTCGGTCAGCGACTTCTGCATCTTCGGCTCGACCTCTTCCAGCGCCTCGGCCGCCACGTCCTCTTCCAGCGAGGTAAAGATCGCCTGCCGCTCCGCCGGCGCCAGGTCCTCCAGAATGTCCGCCAAGTCCGACGGATGCATCTTCGCCAGCTTTTCCTGCTCGATCTTCAGCCGCACCCGGCGCGACGGGTCGCGGTCGATCAGGTCCACAAAGTCCCACGGAATCGCGCTCGTCCCAAAGCGCCCGGCCACCCGATCCACCGTCGCCGCGGAGAGCCCCTTCAGCAGCCGCCGGATCGCGCCCCGCGTCCCCACCTCAACCTCGGCGATGCGCAACTTCAGCCCATGCCCTTCGAGCGGCCCTTCGGCCCCGCCCGGCATCGGTTCGGAGGCAGCTGCGGCGCCCGCGTCCGCCACCGGCTCCCACACCAGGTCCACATCGTTCACGCGCACCACCTTGTGCCCATGCACGTCGATAATCTGCTGGTCCAGCAGATCGCGCTCCAGCAGCAGGAACGACTCCTCCTCCGCCATCGGCGTGGCCTTCGCCTGCCCGCGCATCCGCAGCCCGCCCGCCGCGGTCATCTCCAGATCGCCCACCGCCACCATCGACATCCGCTCCCCGCGCCCCGCGCCCGCAAGCCGTAACACCAGTCCCTGCACATGGTTCGCATCCACCGGCGGAGACACGGCAAACTCGCGCACATGCCCCACCGTCCGCCCGCTGGCATCGGCCACCGGCGCGCCCATCAGCGCGGAGACGCTCGTCCTCTGGCTCGCATGTTTTGTCATAGGCACACTTCGACCCCGCTCACGCGCACAAAACCCCTTACCCGCATCCTACCCCACTCGGCGGTGCAACAGCCTCCCTGCTTCCGATTTGCACCAAACCTTCACATCCCCCAACATCCGCCCTGGCCCGCAAACAACCCGCATCCACGCGCCCATCCACGCGCCCTTCCTTGACATTCGAATCATCCGCAAGCAAACTTCCATCATTGCCGCTGCCCGCATCCAATCATCGATCGGCTCCGGCAGCAGGGACTCAATTGCCCGATTCCACCACAAGCCGCGTCTCCCTCACGCTCGGCTCCTCGCTCGAGAGCGTCGACACGGTGGAGCGGACGGCCGAGGACTTCGCCCAGCGCGCCGGCTTCGATGCCGACACCGCCTCCAACATCGTCATGGCGGTGCGCGAGGCCGCCATCAACGCCGTCCTGCACGGCAACGCATACAACCCCCAAAAGCGCATCACCGCCGCCTTCGAGACCAACTCCGACTGCCTCACCGTCCGCATCTCGGACCAGGGAAATGGCCTCGATCCCAGCACTCTGCCCGACCCGCTCGCCCCGGAGAACCTCCTGCGCGGCTCCGGCCGCGGCATCTTTCTCATCCGCACCTTCATGGATGAGGTACACTTTCGCCAGTTGCATCCGGGAACGGAACTCACCCTCATCAAACATCGCGCACCGGCCAAGCCGGCCGCCTAAGCCTTAAGGAGACACATCGTATGAGCATGAAAGTCGCAATCCGCCAGGTAGACGGAATCACCATCCTCGACCTCAGTGGCCGCATCACCCTTGGCGAAGGCAGCATCACCCTGCGCGACAGCGTCCACGAAGTCCTCGCCAAAGGATCCAAAAAAATCCTGCTCAACCTCGGCGACACCAGCTACATCGACAGCTCCGGCATCGGCGAACTGGTCAGCGCCTTCACCTCCGTCAAAAACGCTGGCGGCGAGTTGAAGCTGCTCAACCTCACCAAGAAGGTCCACGACCTGCTCCAGATCACCAAGCTCTACACCGTCTTCGACATCTGGGACAACGAGGCCTCCGCCATCGGCGCCTTCGCCTGACGCATTGCCGCCTCCGGCCATCCGTCGCGATCACGAACGAAGGCCGTCGCCCGCGCGCGACGGCCTTCCTTCGTTCGTCCTCAACCTCTACTTCGAGAAGTCCACCTTCGGCGCCGCCTTCGACCCCGCGTCGGCAGAGTAGTACTCCGTCTTCGCATGGAACCCCGCCATCCCCGCCCACACGTTGTTGGGAAACTGCTGGATAAACACGTTGTAGTCCTTGATCGCCGCGTTATACCGCAGCCGCGACACTGCGATCCGGTTCTCCGTCCCCGCCAGCTCGTCCTCCAACCGCATGAACTGGTCGTTGCTCTTCAGTTGCGGATAGTTCTCCTGCATCCGCATCAGCGGCAGCAGCGCCACGTTCAGCCGGTCGTTGGCCTCCAGCTTCTCATTCGGCGTCCGCGCCGTCATCAACCCCGCCCGCGCATTGGCAATCGCCGTCAGGATCGTCTCCTCCACATTGGCATAGCCCTTCACGCTCGCCACCAGGTTCGGAATCAGGTCCGACCGCCGCTGCAAATCAACATCAATGTTGCTGAACGCCTGATCGATGTCCGCGCTCTTCTGCACCATCGTGTTCCGCGCCGTCACATAGCTGCCGCCGATCATCAGCGCCACAACCACAATCAACCCAACCACGCCCAGCACAACCCACAAACCCTTGCTCATAATCCCTCGCCTTTCCGTTTGCATTCCAACTTTGTACGTCAACTCCCCGTCCCCAGTTCCCCTCATAGCCCATCGCTCATGGCCCATTGCTCATATCTCATAGCTAAATACTGAAACCTGACTCCTCGAACCTTGAACCTCGAACCTCGAACCAATCTTCTCAGAAGTTCGCGCCGCCGCCGCCCGAACCTCCTCCGCCAAACCCTCCAAATCCCCCTCCTCCAAACCCTCCGCCGCCCTCGTTGTCCCCTCCACCGAACCCACCTCCGCCACCGCCGCCGCCCATCAGGTTAAACAGCAGAAAGAACAGCAGCCCGATGTGTCCGGTGCGAATCAGCGTCCCAATTACCAGCAACAGAATCACGCCAAACACCAGCGCCGCAATCGGGTTCACCTGCATCTGCGCCTGCGGCGGCGAATAATATCGCTCTCTCACCGGCGCCCCGCTCCCTTCCAGTCCGGCCAGCGTCACCCCCGCGTCCGTCGCAATCACCTGCGCAATCTCGCGCACGCCCAGCGAAACCCCCTGGTTGAGGTCGCCCGCCAGCAGCACCGGCTTCATCTCCCGCCCGATGTCTCCCACCTTCCCATCCGGAAGGATCCCCTCCAGTCCGTAGCCAACTTCAATGCGTCCGTGGACCGGAAGCGGGTTCATCACAAAGATCACCAGCACGCCCCGGTCGGTCCCCTTGGCCCCCACCTTCCACTTCTCTTCCAGCTTGACCGCAAACTCCTCGATCGAAGGCGCGGGCATCTGGTCGGCGCTCATGCCTTTCATTGGGTCGGCTTCCAGCTTCTGCACCGTCACCACGGCAATCTGCGCGTGCGCCTGGTGGTCCACCTCGGTGCACAGCTCTTCCAGGCTCTGCCGCGTCTCCGGCGACAACACCCCGGCAAAATCATTCACATAGCCGGTCGGCGCGGGAAGCCCGGCCACCGACTCGCCCGGCAGCGCCCGTCCCGGCGCCAACAGCAGCACAACAATCGTCAACCAGCGCAACGTCCGCTTCATCGCTCCCCATTCTACCCCGTCCGCCGGGTGACCCATTCATCGCGGTCTATCGCGATGGGTGGGTTATCGTTCGCGGCAGCGAACGACCGCCCTTGCCGTTGCCCATTCTCCTGTTCTGCGGAGGGAGCGCAGGGCTTCAGCCCTGCGAACATTCGCCCATGGAAGAAAGGGCTTCAGCCCCGGACCATCTCCCAGCCGCCATTACTCGCCCAACCGCGCCCGCAACTGCCCACTCACCTCACTGCACCGGCTGCAACTTCCTCACCACCGCATCCAACTGGTCCTGAATCCCGCTCAGCGTATCCTGCTCCTTCCGCAGTGCGCTCTCCGCATCCGGCAGCGCGTTCTCCACGGCCTGTTCCAGGTTCTTCATGTTCGCTATGCTCGCCTTCAGATTCTCTTCTTGGTCGGTAATCCGTTTCTTCTGCACCGGATCGCTTGTCGCGCTGGCGTTCTCCTCCAACTGCGCCAACTGCGCAGCGAGGTTTTTCGCGTTCGTCTGCCATTGTGTCAACCTGTTCTGTGCATCGTCCCGCTTTTGCAGCGCCTTATCCACCACGCCGCGCTGCACCTCCATCTCCGTCAGCAGAATCTGCGTCGTCTGGCTCAGGCGCACGTCGTTGTGCAGCGCGCGCATCTCCACCAGGATCGCCTGCAGCACCTGCGAATCCGTCTGACCAGCCTGCCCCGTCTGGTTCGCCTGACCCACTGCGCTCGTCTGCCCAACGCCCGCCCCACACGCCATCGCCAATACCACGAACGCAGCCAGCTTCTTCATCATCCACTCCTTACCAAACACTGCACCATCCTACCCCACCCCACCCCTCCGCCCTTTCTCCCGCGAAATCCCCGCCATAGCCTTTGCCTTTGCTTCTAGGTACGCCGGGTGCCCCATTCATGACGGCTTCATCGTCATGGGTGGGATCGGGAGTCAATAGTTGGCGTAAACTGGGTCGGTGATCTCGACGTGGAGCTGCGATATGACGACCAACGGCTTCACGCCGGAGGAGGGCCATGTGGTCGGCCCCGCGGGTGAGCAGTTGAGCGAGATGAAGTGGGTCAATAACGGCTGGAGCCGGTGGGAACACACCAACGTGTA
>Ga0181532_10003301_pt1 | contig 14580 bp, 12 predicted proteins | sample PEATcosm2014_Bin_33_FD_119768 | JGI IMG/M metagenome (GOLD analysis project Ga0181532, IMG submission 119768) | Peatland microbial communities from MTU Mesocosm Facility, Houghton, MI, USA - PEATcosm2014_Bin11_30_metaG | ecosystem: Environmental > Terrestrial > Soil > Wetlands > Peat | place...
AGGCAAGCACGCACTAACAGAATGATCCGGCAACTCCGAAAGCTCGGCTACCGGGTCGAACTCGAGAATTCGCAATCGAGTAATCCAATAGCAAGGTGATTTTCGACCCTGCTCGGCACACAATAAAAAGCCCGCATCAACGATGCGGGCCTGATTCTGATACAGAGGGCTCTGCTCTTATTTTCCCGCTTTTGCTCCCTCGGCCTTGGTTCCCATCAGTTCGTCCGCCAGCGCAGTTGCCCCATAGATCTTGCGCAGGGCCTCTTGAATGCCTCGCGAATCTACGGAAACCGCACGTCCCTGCACATCGCTGAATGCGAAGTTCCAGGGCAGCGACTCGATGTTGCCATCGAAGATGATCCCGACAACCTCACCCTGCTTGTTGACCGTGGGTGATCCGGAGTTCCCTCCGATAATGTCCGCCGTGGAAACAAAGTTCAGCGGAGTCTTCAAGTCGAGGTTGGCTTTCGACTTCAGCCAACTCTCCGGCAGGTTGTAGGGCGATTGGCTGTTATGCTCGGCCGCATGTTCGTAAGCCCCAGCCATGTTCGTGGCGAAGGGAACCGGCTTCCCGTTTTCCTGGTAGCCCTTCACCGCGCCATAGCTCAAGCGGAGAGTAAAAGTTGCGTCCGGCGGCTGGGCGAAGCCGCTCTGAGCAAAACGTGCCTTGGCCACGATCGTGCCGTCCCGGCGCACGACTGCGTCGACCTTGTCTTCGAACTGCTTGCGCGCGGCACGGGCCGAGGGATCGATCGCACGCATGGCCACAATCAGAGGATCGGTGCTGGCATCAATGGCGGCCTGCCCGCCTTCATAGAGTTGTTTGCGTACGGCAACGTCGTCAAGCTTCGTGTTGGTGATCATGTCCCTGCCGACGTCTGCGGGTGATTTTCCCTGCAGAACTTTTTGCACGTTGGCGTTGTCCTTGCCCAGCGCGTCTTGCATCTCGGCAAGTGAATCGGTGAGCAGAACAATCTCGAGATTCTTATAAATCGGCTCGGTTGAAAAGAGCTGCTGTTCGAGGGATGGCAGAGCCGAGTCGCGGAACTCCCGCATGCGCTCTTGGTTGGGCTTCGGCTTTTCCGCCGCTGCCCGCACCAGAGCTCGCGCCGTCTGGGCCAAACGCGAGTTGAACGCACGCATGCGTTCCAGATAAGTCAGATCGGAATAAATGGATTGCTGGGTCTTGATTGCCTGAGCAATCTCCTCCCACGGATCGGCTGCTCCGGCGTTTTTCGGATCAGCCTTGAATGCGGCGCGCAACTTGGTCTCGTCCGCAGCCTTGGCATCCATGATCGCCTTGTCGAGCAATCCCGATTGGTAGCCGGTGATGGCTTTTTGCGAGTTCTGGAGCCCGAAGATGTCTTCCTTGGCGATGCGGGCATTCTCTTCCGACAGATTGCTGAAATTCTGCAGCAGACCGATGCGCCGTTGGAGGAGTTTCAGAACCATGGGATACTGCACATCCCGTAGAAACTCGAGTTGAGCCATGGTGAGCATGCGCCCTGTGTTTCCGGGATGTCCCGATACGAAGATCAGGTCTCCCTCTTGCACTCCGGTCCCCGACCATCGCAGATAATTGTCGAGGTGGGCGGGTTTTCCATTTTCGTAGACCCGGAAGAATGTGATGTCGAGATCGTAGCGCGGATAAGTGAAGTTATCCGGATCGCCCCCGAAAAAAGCGATATCGAATTCCGGCGCAAACACTAGCCGGACATCGGTGTACTTCTTGTATTTGTAGAGGTTATAGACCTGGCCCGAATAGAACGTAACCACATCGCAGCGCAATCCGGTCGCAGTGGCGCAATCTTTTTCGACCTGCGACATAGCGGCGCGCTGGGCCTGGCTGGCATCCGCTGCCGACATCTCCGTCTTGACGCCCGCGTTGATTTTATCGGTTACGTCTTCAATGCCGACGAGTTGGTTGAGTTCCAGGTTTGGGCACTTGGCCTCGTCCGCCTGTGTCTTGGCGTAGAAGCCGGTCTTGATATAGTCATGGCCCTCGGTGGAAAGCTGCTGCACGCATCCCGCGCCCACGTGGTGATTGGTGAAGGTCAACCCGTCAGCCGAAACAAACGATCCGGAGCCTCCGTTGTTAAATCGCACCGAAGACAGGCGGACGTGGTCGAGCCACTCCTGCGTGACTTGGAAGCCGTATTTGGCCTTGATTTTGTCCTTCGGAGGAGCGTTGTAGAGCCACATGCCTTCGTCGGCCGTGGCTAGAGTCGAAAAGATAAAGGCAAACGCAAGCAGAACTGCGAAGAATCGTTTCATTCCGGGTGGTTCCTCCATGAGGAATGTGACGAGCTGATATGGAACTGCGGCGATCTGTAGGCGAACCCTTGAGTATACGCCCCAGCGAAGGTGGGTGACAAAACGGTGGGCGGCGCATCTAATGCGAAAAATGCGCACCAACGGCGTATTCAGAGGCCTTCGCCGCATCGTTTCTGGGCTGCGACAGTGACGTGGGGAGGTTGGAAAGTCGCGTACGTTTCAGGTATAAAACGAAGGTTGCAGTCTCCGCGTCCCTGCTCGCGCAGTCTCGCAACGAAATCGAGTGCTCGAAGCGAGAGACCAATGTCCAGCCTGACCACAACTCATGCCCCCAAGGGACTTGAGGGCGTTGTTGCTACCAATTCCAAGATTTGCTACATCGACGGAGATCGCGGCGTCCTGGCCTATCGCGGCATCGATATCCACGAACTGGCCCATCAGTCGAACTTTGAGGAAACCTGCTACCTCTTGTGGTTTGGAAAGCTGCCCACGCGGTGCGAACTGCGCGAACTGCATGAGCGCCTGGCTGAAGAGCGGAAGCTGGATGCATCCATCATCACCCTGCTGCGCAATGCACCCCGCCATGCTCTACCCATGGACGTGCTGCGCACCGCGGTTTCGGCGTTGTCGTTCTACGATCCCCAGGAGAAGAACAACGACAGCAAGGCCAATGTCGACAAGGCGATTCGCATCACCTCGCAAATCGCCATGATCGTTGCGGCCTATGACCGCATTCGCAAGGGACACCCCGTGGTCGAACCCGACCGCGCACTTTCGCATGCGGCGAATTTCCTGCTCATGCTGAACGGCAGGCAACCGTCGCCAACGGCGGAGCGAGCGCTCGACATCGCACTGATCTTGCACGCCGACCACGAACTCAACGCCTCGACATTCGCCGCGCGCGTCACGGCCGCAACTTTGTCCGACATGCATTCCGCCATTACGGCTGCGATTGGCGCTCTCAAGGGACCCCTCCATGGGGGGGCCAACGAAGCGGTGTTTCTCATCCTGGAAGCCATCGACGCCTCGGGGACCGATCCCGTCGACTACGTGAAGGGCATGCTGGCGCAAAAGAAAAAAATCCCGGGCTTCGGCCATCGCGTTTATCACACCGAAGACCCGCGCGCTACGCACCTGCGCGCCATGTCTCGCGATCTCGGCACCTCCAGTGGGCAGCCCAAGTGGTTCGAGATCTCGCACAAGATCGAAGGCTTCGTGAAGGCCGACAAGAAGCTGAACGCCAACGTCGATTTTTATTCGGCTTCCACCTATCACACCCTGGGCATTGACGTGGATCTCTTCACTCCCATCTTCGCCGTTTCCCGGGTCAGCGGCTGGGCGGCCCACGTGATGGAGCAACTCAACGACAACCGCCTGATCCGCCCACGGGCAGAGTATCTGGGACCGGAATATCCCAACCCGTACCTCGGAATCGATCAGCGGTAAGCGGCGATGGCCATCTGGGGACAGCCGCCTCGGTCTGGGCAGGGCGAAGCCGGACGCTCGATAACTGCCGTCGTAGACTCTGACCACCATCCGAAATGCCGTCCCATCTCGCCGCAAGCCCGTCTCCACGGCTCGCAATGTAGAATAGAGGCGGGGTTCTGTATGCATCGCATTTACCTCGACAATAACGCTACCACTCCGGTCCTACCCGAGGTGTTCGAGGCCATGCGCCCGTATTTCGGAGAGCAGTTCGGCAACGCGTCGTCCATCCATCATCACGGGCAGCAGACCCGGGCGGCGATCGAGGACGCGCGCGAGTCCGTGGCCGCATTACTCGGCTGTCGAGCTTCGGAGATCGTTTTCACCAGCGGCGGCACTGAGGCTGACAATCTAGCCATTTCGGGCCTGGTTGGAGCGGGCGATCACGTCATCACGTCGAGCATCGAGCATCACGCCGTACTGCTGGCCTGCAAGCATCTGGAAGAAATTGGCGTGGAAGTGACGGTGCTACCGGTGGACGGCCGCAGCCTGGTTGATCCGGCCGATGTGCGCCGCGCCCTGCGCCCGAACACAAAGCTGATCTCCGTCATGATGGCGAACAACGAGACGGGAGTTCTGCAGCTGGTCGAGGAGATCGGAAGGATTGCAGCCGAGGCAGGAGTTTGTTTTCACACGGACGCGGTGCAGGCGGCGGCCAAAGTTGCGATTGATGTGAAGCGAATCGGGTGTCATGCCCTCTCCATTTCCGGCCACAAGATTCATGCGCCGCAGGGAGTGGGCGCGCTTTATGTCCGGAAGGGAACTCGCCTTCAGCCGCTGTTTTACGGTGGCCGACACGAGCGCTCGCGGAGGGCAGGCACGGAGAATGTGCCCGGGATTGTTGGCTTGGGCAAGGCCGCACAGTTGGCCAAGGAAGCGCTCGACCGCGGCGATGACAAGAAGATGGCTGCCATGCGCGACCGGTTGCAGCAGGGAATCCTGGCGCAGGTAGAGGAAGCCGGAGTGAATGGCGACGGGGCGGCGCGCGTGCCCAACACCACAAACATTCACTTCGACCACATCGACGGAGAAGCGATGGTCATTGCCCTGGATCTGAAGGGCGTCGCAGTCTCGACCGGCGCTGCCTGCTCAGCGGGCGCGATTGAGCCGTCGCATGTGCTGGTGGCCATGGGATTTCGTCCGGATCAGGCGCGGGCGAGCATTCGCTTCAGCCTGGGTAAGCAGACGGTTGCCGAGGATATTGATTTCGCGCTGGCGCTCGTGCCCGAGACAGTGGCCCGGCTGCGGGAACTGTCGCCGGTGTATCGCAAAGCAGTTCTCAGGTCTTAGTCGTTAGCCTTTAGCCACGGCGCCAAGGCGCTTCCGCCGATGATTCCGTGGAAGCTAAGAGCTTAAGAGCTAGGAGCTACAAGCTGAGTACCGACACCATCGCCGTAGCCATGTCGGGCGGTGTGGATTCGTCCACCGTCGCGGCCATGCTGCGCGCCGACGGACATAACGTCATCGGCCTGACCATGCAGCTCTGGAACCAGCGTCGGCTCGCTGGCAAGGAGGGCATGCCCGAGTCCGTGCAGGGACGCTGCTGTTCCCTCGACGACGTCTACGACGCTCGACGCGTAGCGCAGCAGATCGGCATCCCGTACTACGTGGTCAATCACGAAGAGCGTTTTGAGCGCGACGTGATTCGTCCGTTTGTGGAAGAATACGTTTCCGGACGGACACCCATCCCCTGCAGCCTCTGCAACAATCACTTGAAGTTTGACCAGCTACTGATTGTGGCCCAGCAGATTGGGGCCGAGCGTGTTGCCACCGGGCATTACGCTCGCGTGGCCTTCGACGAGGCCCGAAGCCGCTGGCTCCTCAAGCGTCCCGCCGACTCGGGCAAGGACCAGACCTACTTTCTCTTCGGTCTCACTCAGGAACAGCTCAGCCGCTCGATCTTTCCGCTGGGCGACATGACCAAGCCCGAAGTTCGCGAACTCGCCCGCCAGCACGGCCTCGCGCTCGCGGAAAAGCCCGACTCGCAGGAAATTTGCTTCGTCCGCGGCGGCGACTACAAGCGCTTCATCGATGCCTACCTCGCCGAGCAGGGCGAGGCCTTGCCCGACACCGCCGGCGACCTCGTGACCGCCAACGGCGAGGTCATCGGCGAGCACGCCGGTATTCACAACTTCACCGTAGGCCAGCGCAAGGGACTCGGCGTGGCTACCGGCTCGCCGCTCTACGTCATCCAGATCAGCGGCGCGAATAAGCAGGTGGTCGTCGGAGGGGAAGAGCATCTCTACTCGCGCACCCTGCGCGCCCGCCGCGTGAACTTGATCGCCGTCGATGATTTGCATGAGCCGATGCGCGTGGCCGTGAAGATTCGCCATCGCCACGAGCGCGCCGCAGCCGTAATTGAGAGAACTGGCGACGACGAAATCCTCGTCACCTTCGACGAGCCCCAGCGCGCCATCACGCCGGGGCAGGCCGCTGTGTTCTACGACGGCGATATCGTGGTCGGCGGCGGATGGATCGCGTAGTTAGAGCTTCTGTCATTCATTATCATCCGCCGCTGCCGCGAATATAATCCCCCGCATGGCATCTGCAAATCCTCCGCTGGTGATTCCTCAGCATTCAACCACTGCGCCCCCTCCATCCCTCTGGACGCGCCAATCCAGTCCGCTTAAGCAGGGAATTAAGACCGGCCTTGCGGGCACGATTACCTACGCCATCTACGCGGGATTCAACCTGCCCCAAGGATACTGGGCAGTCTTCGCCGCGCTGGTCGTCACCCAGGCCAATCTCGGCGCCTCGTGGAAGGCGGCGCTCTACCGCACGATCGGCTCGACCTGCGGGGCGGTCGCGGCAGCCCTGCTTATGCCGATGCTGGGGAACGGACTAGTTGGCGTGGGTGTGATCCTTTTCCTGCTGGCAACTCTGTTCGGCTACCTGACTTCGCTGCATCCCAGCTTCACCGCTGCCGGATTCACCGCGGCGTTGATCCTGGTCTTCGGCGGTCAGGGAGAGCCCTGGCACATGGCGTGGCTGCGCGTGCTCTACACGATCTTGGGAGCAGTCATTGCCTTCGGCGTGGGCGCGCTGATCTGGCCGGTGCACGCGCGAGTCGGCTTGCGCTACAAAATTGCGAGCATTCTGGACGGCGCCGGGGCCCTTTACCGCGCGGTCACGGCCGCCGCTCTGCAGGGAATCGACAACGAGCAGCAGGTCCGCCAACTCGACCGCCAGTTGCACGATTTGCGCCGGGGCATCACCCAGCAGATGGACGAAGCGAAGAGCGAACTGGCATTTTCGCGCTTCAACCAGGGAGCCTTCCAATCATTTGTGGACCAGGCTGATCAGGTCCGGCGGCGCTTGACGGCCATGGCGGAAGACAGCTCCCTTTATGTGCGCGCGCAACTGCAGCCGGGACTGGTGCCGTCGCTGCCCGCGCTCGTCGAGAGAACCGCGCAGACCTTCGTCTTCCTGGCGGAAGCGGTACGCAAACCGAATGCGGCTTTGAACTCAGCAGCGCTCGATGCGGCGATTCGCGACCTCGACGCCGATCTGGCGCAACTCCGCGAACAGCGCACCACCACTCCCTTTGCGCTCGATCGCATGCTGCCCTTCTGGGTGCTGGTCTTCAATTTGAGGGAAGTGGCGCAGGACTTGAAGCAGCTTGCCTCAGCCCTGCCCGAGCTTGCCTGAACAGTTCTGACTTCGAAGTTCGACGAGAAATGGCTTGCCGGATGCTTTCAGCTTCTGCTCCAGCCGCGCCGTGCAGTCGCACTCTCCGCAGGCCCAGGGTTCAGTCCCGTTCTCGTCGCGGCACTTGCGGCGATCGTGCGCATCCTGTATGCGCGTCAGGTCGAAATACTGTTCCCAGTACGGCTGCTCTTCCTGCAGCGGTGTGGGGCAGTAGCAGACTTCCACCCAGCGCGCAGTCTGATCCGGGCACCGCCGTGCGTCCTGCATGTTCCGCAGATACTCGCCTCCGGCGACCGACCCCTGGCCCAGCGTCTGTTGCTCGATGGCCTCGAGCAAATCCGCTTCCCGGCCAGGCTTCACGCGAGCTCGAACCAGATAACGCACAATAGTTTCGACCTCAGAACACGTAGCCCCGGACGCATTCGTCCGGGCGCTCCCTTCGCACCGCGAGGCCGACGGACGCGTCCGCCCCTACGCGACCTACTCTAAACCTGCCTGTGCGAGCATTTCCATAAATTGATTTCGAGTCCGCATGTCGATCGACTGCGCCACCATCTTGCCGCTGCGGTCGTACACAAAGCTCTTGGGAATCCCTTCCACGATGAAAGCGTCATTCACCTTGCGCCCGGGATCGAGCAGCACGGGATAACTGATCTTGTGCTCACTGATAAACGGCGTGACCTTCGCGGCCTCTTCGTCAGAGATCGCCAGTACGACGAAGCCTTGATCCTTGTACTTGTTGTACAGAGCATCCAGGTCAGGCATTTCCTTGCGGCACGGCGGACACCAGGTCGCCCAGAAATTTACCAGCACCACCTTGCCCCGCAAATCCTGCAGATGCCGGGCCTTTCCCTGTAAATCGGAAAGTGTGAAGTCGGCGCTCTGCCGTTTGGCATCATCCGCCTCTAGCCTGGCCATCGCCGCGGCAAACTGAGGATTGTCCGAGGCCGCCTGCATATGCTCGTAGCGCACCAGAGAAGCCAATTCCATATAAAGAGAATCAAGCTCGCCGGGCTTTCCTGGAGGAGGCTGCTCGCGCAGGGCCATTGCCAGAGTTGTAGTGACTTCTTGCAAGGTGTCTTTCCCGAAGTCGCCTTCGGTGGACAGATTCGCCAACCCTCCCGCGAGCCGCAACTTGTTGGGAACGACGGGCAGAGCCCGAATCTGCAGCGCGAGCTCTTTGGTCGTGCGGGCGCGCACCGTGTCATCCAGTTTGCGCAGGCCACGTAACTGCTCGACGATGGGTTTCTCCTGATCACTCCAGACAACCTTGTCTTGAGCCAGGGCCGAGGCCGCGAGAAAGATCAGCGCGCCGCACAGCAGAATATTTCCAATGACACCACGACGGGGAGAGAAGAAAAAATGCGGCATCAGTAGGCCTGTACTAACGATGAGAAAAATCGGTTTGAACTGCAGAGTACTGCGACTCAGATAAACATCTCATCCTGCGGTACCGGGCGCCGGTCTTCGCGGCTGCCGCCGTTGCGGCGTCCGCGTCCGCCAAACAAGAACTCCAAGGCCACCGTGATTCCCCGCATCAGACCGGAAAGCTGGCGAATCGGGGAAACCACTGTGTTGTGGACCATGTCGGAGGTCTGCTCCACGCGATCCAACGTTCGGGTGAGCAGTTCGTCGGCGCGAATGATCTGCAGACGGCCGCGGTCCACCGCATCTTTGACGGTCGCGTCAGCACGTTGCACCTGGTCGCGCAACACCGTGGTCGAGTGTTGCAGGTTGTCGGCGATCACCTGCAGTTTGGGACGGAATTCCCGCAGCATGGCCTCTGCCTGCTCAACCGCGGGCAGGACTTTGGTCTTGACTTCCGTCGCCAAGGCCTCCATGTGCGTGCTGCTCTTGCGGATGGCCACGTAGATGGCCACCAGGATGCCTGCCTGCAACAGGATCGCAATCCCGGTCAGGGCGATAAACACAGGAGTCAGATTGTCCATAAGCGTGCTCCGGCAAGTACCATCGAGCGCCCGCTCGAAAGGGAAGCCGGCGCGGCAGTGCCTACAAACCCTTCGGCGCGCCTGTCTCTGTCGTGGCCTCGTGATAGGCCTGACGGCCCGCTTCGTAGGCAGCGCGGAACTGTTCTTTCTGCTGGTTCACTACATCGCGGCCCTTATCGGCCCATTGCGCGGCCTGTTCGCGCGCTTCCCGCGCCCGATTGCGAACATAGTCGCGGCCTTCCTCGGCCCGCGCACGCAACACTTCGCGTGTCTCGCTGCCCGAGCGCGGCGCATAAAGAACTCCCGCCAGTGCTCCCAACCCCAGTCCGGCCAAGAACCAAACGAAACTATTGCTGTCACGATCCGACATAGCGATACCTCCGAGAAAGGTGCCTCACTCGGATGTTACATCCTCTGTCGGGCAAATACAATTACTGGGGATTCTGTAGATTCTGTAGATAGCGCGGGACTCCACAGGGGTTGGGCCGCCACGGCACAAAGGCTCGCCATCGCTAGACGATCGGCGTTCCATCAAGAAGGGTCGCGAGCTGTCTGCTTATTTTATTTCGGTTGCGTGGGCGGAGTCGCGGGCGCTTGCGCCGGGGCGGGCTGCGCCTTGACCGGTTGCGACTTCAATCCCTGCAAAACGGAGGTCGGGCCGCCACGCCGGGCTGCGTAGACCGACAACGTGATGGAAGTGATCATGAACGCCACAGCCGACCAGGTGGTGGCCCGGGAAAGCGCACTGGCCGCGCCGCGCGGACCGAATGCCGTCTGGCTGCCTTGCCCGCCGAACGCCGCGGAAATATCGCCGCTCTTGCCGCTCTGCAGCAGCACAACGATGATGATGAAGAAACAGACCAGGATGTGGATCGTAGTCACGAGATAAATCATAAGTTTGGAATTCTTCCTAACGCTCAGGCGAAGTTCTAGGTACAGCCGCAGTCTCGTGGAGTTCCCGACTCCACGAGAACAAGAAATCATGGTGCGGAAGGGAGGATTTGAACTACTCTATCACGTTGATAACACGTAACTTATTCATTCTGCATTCGGCCTAAAGGCCCAAATGCCCACAATCCCGCAGCCATTGTACGTTTATTGTACGGCGAACGCACTGTGAAAAAGAAATGCGCGCCGCCGTTCTCTGTGGCAGCCCTCCGGTCGTCCATCCGCGGCTGGCGATCTGACACTGGCACGATCTTCTGAATTCTCTGCCATGAGAAACTGCCGCTAAATCTCCAAGATGAAAACTGCTTCTTCTTTCCCCAACACAGTTTGACATCCGCCCCTCCCGTCGGTCAAGGCCACCGTAGCGACTCTAGCGACTCTTCGAGAATGCCGGGAACGGTGAGCGTGCTTTCCTCGAAGCCCGTCTCCGGATCTCGTAGTTGATCTACAGCCCCTAAAGGTCGTGGCTCAATCAATTGTCGGGTCGGAGGAGGCGCGCATGGAGCGCTGGCCTCCGTCCGCCGCCCAAACTGCACGTACGGTTGTCCCGTAAGAGATGTGCTGGAACACATCTGATGCGTTGGACTAAACCGCTTCGCGGTAAGAATCAGGTCGACGTTCCGTTGCAGGTCCACATCTTTGAATCTGGCAGGATCGGGCAGAATCACTTCGGCGCCTTCGTGGCGCGCTGCCTCGGCAATGCCCGACCTCTGAAAACACCGGCGCGGGTCGTTACAGCTCACGTCCGCCACGATGACCCGCTTTGCGCCTGCGTTCCAGCACTGCCGCACGATCTCTGCGACGATCCTCGGATTGGTGTTGGCCGCCTGTTCGGGAGTGCGGTCCCAGCCGATGTTCGGCTTCACCAACACGATGTCGGCGCGAGAGACGAAGCGATGGATGCCGCCCAGTGCATCGAGGGCAGTCCGCGCCAGCTCTTCCGGATCGTCTCCCTGGATGACCGCCATCTCGGGGCAAAGCCGGATCAACCGCCACCGCGTGACTCCGCTTCAAATTGATTGCCAGTGCTGGCTCGGGGCGCTGGCTGTGTTCGCTCAGCCATAATCCGAGGCCTGCGGTTGCGGCAGCGACTCCTCCCAGGCGGAGCAGTTTAATTAACGCTTCACGACGGTTGAGTATGGCGCCTTCGGTCGACGGCATATAGCTTTGACGCCTTTGCTTTTGCAGGACAACTAAATCTAATCTCGTCTAGTGGCAGCACCTATGCAGTCCGTCACAATGCCCTGTGCGAAACAACCGACATCTGCCGTAAGGGCGGCCCTGACACTAATAGGATTCAGCGCGGTCATCGGCCAGATCGTTCTCATGCGGGAGCTCATCGTCGTCTTCAACGGCAACGAGATTTCGCTGGGAATTATGTTAGCCACCTGGCTCTTCTGGACCGCCGCTGGCAGCAGCCTGAGCAGCCGTTTTGCACTGGGCGGGAACGACGCTCGCCGGGCGGTCGCCGCGCTCGAATGCCTGCTCGGCGTCAGCCTCCTGCCGACAATCTCGGCATTGCGCGCCTCCAGAACTTTTTTTCAGACGGTGCCAGGCGAGCTGGTTGGTCCGGTGCCGATGCTGCTTACATCCTTGGCATGTCTGAGCCTGTTTTGCGTTGTCGCAGGGTCGCTTTTCGTGGTTGCAACTCGGATGTACGAACAGGAATGCGCGGTCTCTGCTCGCGTCGCTACCAGCTCGGCTTACTTGCTGGAGGCGGCTGGTTCCGGCTTCGGAGGCATCCTGGCCAGCATTGTGTTGCTGCGCTTTATTGGGTCCTTCCAAATCGCGACTGCCGTCGCCCTCCTGAACCTGTGTATGGCAGCAGTCTTGTTGTTCCGGATGAGCCGCAAGCAGCTTGGGGCCGTGACTGCGGGAGCGGCGCTTGTCGCGATTCTTCTCCTTATACATGTTGCACCGTCGTTGGACAGGTCTGCGCAGGCGCGCCTGTGGCGGGGATTCCGCCTGGTGGGATCGCGCGACTCGATTTACGGCAACCTGGCGGTCATTGACACCGGTAATGCGGAAACCGGCAATATCCGCAGCATTTATGACAACGGGGTGATCCTTGCCAGCGCGCCGGACGAGAACGCCGCCGAAGAGGCGGTTCACTACGCGCTGCTGGAGCACCCGGCGCCGAAGAGACTTTTGCTGATCGGCGGCGGCGTGAACGGCAGCATCGCCCAAGCCCTGAAGCATCCCACAGTCGAGCGGATCGACTACGTTGAGCTGGATCCCGCGCTCATTGAGATGGCGCGGCAGTTCTTCCCCGAGCAGTCTGCTCCTATTGTCTCGGATCCTCGGGTGCGCATGCACTACGCCGATGGCCGGTACTATCTCAAGACGGCAGGCGACACATTCGACGTGATCATTCTCAATGTGCCCGACCCGCAGACCGCGCAGTTGAACCGGTTCTACACGGACGAGTTCTTTCGCTCTGCTCGCGATCACCTCGCGTCAGGCGGACTGCTCGCCTTGCAACTGCGCTCCTCGGAGGATTACATCAGCCCCGACCTGGCAGAATTCCTGCGCTGCATTCACCACAGCCTGCGGGAAGTCTTCCCTTACGTTGTCGCCATCCCCGGCGAAACCATCCACTTCTTCGCCGCTACGCGCCCCGACGTTTTGACGGACAATCCCCAAACGCTGATTAGAAGATTGCAGGAGCGGAATCTTAAGACGCAGTATGTTCGCGAATACTTTATTCCATTCCGCATGATGCCCGATCGCATGGAGCAGATTCGCGAGCAACTGCAGCCGCTGACCTCGACGCCAGTCAATCGCGATTTCGAGCCGATCGCCTATTATTTCGACGTTGTGTTATGGAGCACACAGTTCAAGTTGGGATATTCCCGCTGGTTCCGGGCCGCCGCGCACATTGCTTTCACCGGTGTCATCGATACGGTGCTTGTTGTCTTGCTGTTTGTGGCGGTTCTTCTGGCGTACGTGCCCGATCACGAGAGACGCGTCCGTTCTGCCGCAGCGTGCTCGGTGGCTGCGACCGGATTCACACTGATGGCTCTGCAGATTTTCCTGCTGCTCGCATTCCAGTCCGTCTACGGTTATGTTTACCACCAACTCACGATCCTCATCGCCATGTGCATGGCAGGCATTGCCTTCGGAAGTTGGTTGGGCATCCGCCGCATTCGTTCCAGCAATGATTCACCCTACCGCACCATGGCAACCACCCAGTTTCTGCTCGCCCTTTCTGGTCCCGCGCTTATATTTGTGGTTAGCCTGTTGTCGAAGATTTCCGGGACGGCGACAACATGGCTGGCTGCGGAGGTTGTCTTCCCGGCGTTGGCAGCTCTCTGCGGAATGCTGGCGGGGTATCAATTTCCGATCACGACGGAGATCTACCTGCATGACAGCAGCCGTCGATCAAGGGTGGGCGCACTCTATGCCATCGACCTGCTGGGCGGATGCGCCGGCGCGCTCTTGTTGAGCAGTTACCTCATCCCGGTGTTTGGTTTCTGGAAAACTGCATGGCTCAGTGCGGCGGTAAACCTGGCGCCGTCCCTCCTGGCCGCGTGGGTAAGCCTGGAGGCAAAGATGTCTCGGGCGTAAGCGCTTGCGGCCCGTTCTCGCCGAATACCACGGCAGTAAACATGAAGATGTCTGTGTTCTCATCCTTCCAGCAACCGGAGCGCATACCCGCTTTGGCGCAGGTTTCTTCCAGAAACCTCTGTCGATCCCATTTTTCTTCCACCGGCACCTGCGGAAGCAAAAGACCCTCGTACGCGTCGTTCTTCATCAGCAAACCGTGCTGGCCAACCTTGATCTGCCGAATGTCCAGTACACGCCGAAGCGGCGACAGCACGGAGACTTCATAATCGATTTGCGGCAATTCCGAGGCTGATACAGGTGGAAAACGAGGGTCCCGCAGAGCTGCGAAGGTAGCCGTATCCCGCACGGTCATGTATAGAGGCTTCGCCGCAGAAGTATAGCCGATGCACCCCCGCAGTTCTCCCGATTTGCGCAGGGTTACGAATGCACCGCGCTCCTCATTCAGCACTTCGCTTGCGCTCGCGGTTGGTTCATACGCCTTTTTCTCCCGCACCGCGTACTCCACCGACTTGCGAGCCAGGGCTAGCAGTTCGTTTTTCTCGCGGCCAGTCAGAGCGAATTGCGGTTCCACTGTCTTTCCGCCTTGAGTTTTCAAAAAGACGTCCGCGCTGTACCCGACCACGCGCGAGTGATCGCCTGTGATGTCGCCTGAATTGGCGTACTTGAGCACCAGGGCTTGGTTCGCTCCCATGCGCTCGGCAGCAATCAT
>Ga0181532_10003309_pt1 | contig 14554 bp, 13 predicted proteins | sample PEATcosm2014_Bin_33_FD_119768 | JGI IMG/M metagenome (GOLD analysis project Ga0181532, IMG submission 119768) | Peatland microbial communities from MTU Mesocosm Facility, Houghton, MI, USA - PEATcosm2014_Bin11_30_metaG | ecosystem: Environmental > Terrestrial > Soil > Wetlands > Peat | place...
GACAGCCGGTATCCGCAAACGACGCAGTTCGACATGGTACGGTCGTTCGTCTTTCTGGCAGGATTGCCGGTGCTGCCGTTTCGTCCGCATGACAAGATCGACATTGTGAATGTGGATTTCGTGGCGGATGCAATTTCTACTTTGCACATGAAAGCAAACCCCGAACACGACACTTATCACCTTTCTGCGGGCAACGGGTCGCAGACGTTTCAGGAATTGACCAGGGCGCTGGCGGCGGAGCAGAACAAGCGCGGGCCGGTGTTTTTGCCGATCCTGGAAAAGCCGTTCGGGTCCATCGTCAGCACGTTGGCGAACCGCAAAGGACCGGTGGGGCGGAGCGCGGCGCTGATGAAGGTTTTCCTGCCGTATTTGACCTGGAATACGGTGTTCGACAATACGCGGGTCACGACAGAAATGGGGCGCAAGCCAGCGCCATTTTCGCAGTACAGTTTTCCGCTGCTCCGATTCAGCCGCGAGCACAATTTTGAATATCCCTATCAAGCCTGGCCGGAGAGCACGAATGCAGGAGGGTCCGCCGCATGATGGACTTCGTTCTGGAAGCGTGGGTATCGAGCATCATTGAAGGCAAGAAAATTCAGTGGATGATGGGCAAGCGGGAACCGTGGCAGCCGGGCGAGAAACTGAAACTGCTGTTTGCAGGCTACAACGGGACGCGCAATACCGGGTCGGATGTGCGCGTGGAAGAGATGTTGCGGCAGATCCGGAGGATTCTGGGGCCGGACAATGTTGACCTCAGCATGATGACGTTTAATTTTGACCGCTCGCGCGGATATTTCGAGGGCACGTCGCAGGTGCGGCTGCCGGATATTTTCCCTCCTTTTCTGGCGAATGAAGTGCCGAAACATCATGGCGTGGTGGCGTGTGAAGGGTCGATGTTCAAATCGAAATTTGCGAACGCTTTGACGACGATGATGATCGGGTCGCTGGGCATCGCGGCGGCAGAGAACAAGCTTTCGATCGGCTACGGCGCCGAGGCGGGACACATGGATCCGGTGGTCGCGAAAATGTGCGGGCGCTATTGCAGAAATTCGCTGGTGATCACGCGCAATGACGAATCGCGGAAAATTCTGCGCGAGCTGGGCGTTCCGACGGAATTGGGTACGGACACGGCGTGGACGTTTGAGCCGTTGGGCGCGGCGTATGGGCAGAAAGCGCTGCGCGATGTGGGCTGGGATGGGAAGACGCCGGTGCTGGTGGTATGTCCGATCAATCCGTTTGAGTGGCCGGTGAAGGCGTCGGTGGCGAAGGCCGCGCTGCGCAGCCTGACCGGTGCATATGAAGAGAGCCACTACCGCGGGCCCTACTTTCATCATGCGGGGCCGGAGGCGGACCGGGCCTACGAACATTATTTGAGTTCGATTGCCAATGCGGTGGACGCGTTCCGACAGAAGAAAAATGTGTTTGTGATTATGGCGGCGACCGAGCGCATGGATGCGCGGCCTTGCCGGCGTATTTCGGAAAAGCTGGGCGGAGTGCCGGTGCTGACCTCGGACGATTACAACATGTACCAGATGGTCAGCATTCTGCGGGCTTGCCGCCTGATGGTGTCTTCGCGCTATCACGGGATTGTGACTTCGATGCCGGCGCTGGTGGCGTCGGCGGGGATCACGATGGATGAGCGCATCCGGAATCTGATGAACGAGCGCGGGCACCAGGAGTTGCTGATGAATGTGGATGATCCGGACCTGGAAGCGCGGACTCTGACGGCGATTGAAATTCTGGATCGCGACGGGGAACGGATTGCCGACGGGGTCGCGCGCAGCGTGGTGAGGAATTTGAAATTGATGGCGCGCATGGGCGTGTATTTTGAAGAAGAAGTGCAGCGGCGGTATCCGGAGTTTCCCACCCGGCGCGGCGAATGGAGTTGGGAGGATTATCTGCCGTCGATGAGCGAGGGATTGAAGGAACTGGTGGCGGCGTACGGGTAGTTGCACTCTTCAAATCGCGACTTCATTGCAAAACGAATTCGTATCAAACACATGTCTTTTCTTGAACAAATTCTTGCGAGCCTGGAGCGCAGCGGCGATGCCGTTGTGCTGCAGGAACTCCGCGACGGGCAACCGGTTCCGCTCACCGCGCGGCAGTTGCTGGCTCAGGTGCAGGTGGCGCGGGCTTATCTGCGGCGGTTGCGGCTGAAGAAGGGTGACCGGTGCGTGCTGCTGGCGCATAACTCGATGCAGTGGGTGGCGATGGATCTGGGTGTCATGGCGGAGGATCTGACGGTGGTGCCGTTGTATGCGCGGCAAGCGCCGGCTGAACTGGTCGCGATGATGAAGGATTGCTGGCCGTCGGTGATCGCTTGCGGCGAGCAGTCGCTGGCCGATGCGATCGTAGAGGAGTGGCCGGAAGCGCCGCCGTATTTCTGCTTCGACAATGTTTTCACGGCAGGACGTGGGCCGCTGGAGAATCCGGCGCTGGCGGTTGCAGAAGAAGATGTGGCGACGATCATCTACACCTCGGGAACGTCGGGCGAGGCGAAGGGCGTGATGCTGAACGCGGGTAACGTCGGTTACATGCTGGGTTGCACTTCGGGGCGACTGGATCAGCTTATGGGGAGTCAGCCGATGAAGGCGCGTCCGGCGCAGGACGCTGTGTTTCATTACCTGCCGCTTTGCTTTGCGGGCTCGTGGATTATGATGCTGACTTGCCTGCTGCGCGGCAACAAGCTGACGTTGAATACGGATCTGGGGAAGATTGCCACGGAGATGCGGCTGGCGGCGCCGGATTATTTTCTGAATGTTCCGGCGCTTCTCGAACGCATGCGCAAAGCGGTCGACGAGCAACTTTGGAAGACGGGCGGATTTCCGCTAAAGGTGTACACCAAGGCAAAGGGCGCGTGGGTGCGGCGGCAGGAGGGCAAATCGCGCGCCGGGGACGGGCTCTGGCTCGGGCTGGCGAATCGGCTCGTGTTCCCTACGATTCGAAGGAAGATGATCGGCGGCAAGCTGCGCGCGCTGATTTGCGGCTCGGCGCCGCTGAGTGTGGAGACGCAACTATTTTTTATGATGCTTGGCATCCCGGTGTTGCAGGTGTACGGCCTGACTGAGACGACGGCGATCTGCACCATGGATGATCCGGATGCGCCGGTCATTCCGGGGCGGGCGGGGCCGGCGATTGCGGGCGTGGAGATGAAAATCGCGGAAAATGCGGAGATCGTGGTGCGCGGGCCGAATGTTTTTCCAGGATACTGGAATCGTCCGGAGGAGACGGCGAAAGTGCTGCGCGATGGCTGGTTTCATACTGGCGATCAGGGCGAGGTGGACGCGAACGGAAACTGGAAAATTGTCGGCCGCATCAAAAACCTGATTATTCTTGGGTCGGGACATAACATTGCTCCGGAGCCGATTGAGGATAAGATCCTGCACGAGTTGCCGGGTGCGATTCAGGTAGTGGTTGTGGGTAATGCGCGTGGGTATCTGGCGGCGCTGGTCACGGGCAAAGTGAGCGACGAGAAAACGCAGGCGGCGCTGGATCTTGTGAATCCGGACCTTCCACATTACAAGCAGGTGCGCACGTTTCATCTGGTGGAGGAAGCGTTCAGTGTCGAGAACGGCCTGCTGACGGCGAACGGGAAGCTGAAGCGCGACTTGATTGCAGAGCGGTTTCGAAACGAAATTGACGCGATGTACGACGTCTCAAAGAATCAGGTCTCGAAGAATCAGGCCTCGAAGAGCCAGACGGCGAAGACGGCATGAACGACTTCAAAGGGCAGACGCTTTCGTGGCAGATCGTGAATGGAACGATTGAACTTGCACTGCATCGCGATCCCTGCAACGAGATCGGGTCGCTTACGCTGGAAGAGTTGGAGAAATTTGCGACGGCTCTGCCCGAGTTGGTGAATGAATCGCAGGCGTTGATTGTCCATTCGACGTTGAAGGCCGGGTTTTCGGCGGGCGCGGATTTGCGCGAGTTGTTTCAGCGCGGGCAAGAGATGGAAAAGGCGGCGGCCCTGCGCGGGGTGCGGGAGTTTCTGGAGCGCATCCACTCCGTGATGAACGCGCTGGATGCGGCGCCGCTGACGACGATCGCGGCCGTGCACGGGGTGACGTTTGGCGGCGGGTTCGAGCTGGCGCTGGTTTGCGACATTATTATTGCGGATCGCATGGCGAGATTTTGCTTTCCGGAATTGCGCCTCGGGCTGATTCCGGGATTCGGCGGGATTCCGCGGCTGAAGCGGGATTTGGGCAATGCGGTGGTGCGCGATCTGCTGCTGACCGGGCGCAGCTTCAATGTGATGAAGGCGCAACAGATCGGCCTGGTAAGCCAGATTGCCGCCGAAGGCGAGGCGTTGCGAGTGGCGCGCGCCACGGCCAGCCAGGTCGGCAAATTTGACCGGCGGACGGCAGCGGCGGCGAAGGAGTTTGTGAAGCCGATTCCTTATGAGGAGTTGAAGCGGGAGATTGATATTTTTTGTGACCTTTATTCGCGTCCGGCAGTCGAAGCCGGACTGCGCAAGTTCGTGGAGAGCACGGACGCGCAGCCGTACTTGCCGTGAGTTTGTAATTGGTGATTTGTAATTTGTAATTTGAAGGACATCGCACATTATGTCAGCGCCTCCTGCCGACCGCACCCTCGACGAAATTCTGAATCTTGCAGCTTCGCATTTTAAGGTGGCGCGGGAAAAGCTTACGCCCGACGGCGACTTTTTTAAGACGCTGGGAATCGACAGCCTGCAGGCGCTCGATTTGCTCACACGCCTCGAGCATCATTTCCGCATCGAGTTGCCGGACTATGAACTGCAGGGTGTGTCGGATTTTCGGACGCTGGCGAATCGGATTCGGGCGCGGCTGTGAGATAAGAACATCGAATGCTTGATCTCCGCCAATATGCCAGCCTGGGTGCAGCGCTTAAGGATGCGTTGGAGCGCTGGCCGAACGAAACTTGTTTGATCGAAGCCGATCGCGACCGCGAAAAAGTGCGGCTTACCTACTCTGATTTTAAGGAAATGGCGCGTCCGCTTTGCCGGGCTCTTGAGGACGCCGACTTCAAGGCGGGCGACCGCGCGGCGATCATTATGACGAATCAGTCGAAGTGGCTGATTTCGGCGTACTCGATTTTTTTCTGCGGCGGCGTGCTGGTTCCGCTCGATTACAAATTGACAGCGGCGGAGCACCTGCAACTGCTGGCGCATTCGAAGGCGCGGTTTCTGGTGGTCGAATACTACTTGTGGCGGGCGATCACGCAGTCGCGGGAGTTTGCAAAACTCACGGTTGAGATTGTGCTGGTGACAGAAGCGCCGGCGGGAGCGGACTTGCGCGGCGCTTACCGCTGGGAGGAATTCAAGAGAAAGGGTGAGCCGCAGTTTGTGGTGCGGCAGCGTGAAGACACGGCCTGCATCGTTTACTCGTCGGGGACGGGCGGGCGTCCGAAGGGATGTGTGCTCACGCACGACAGTTATCTGGAGCAGTGCGCTTCGCTGACGGCGTGGTATCCATTTTGGCCGGGCGTCCGCTATTTGAGCATTCTGCCGACGAATCACGCGATCGATTTCATGGTGGGATTTATCGGGCCGTTCGTGTGCGGAGCTTGCGTGGTTCATTTGCGGACGCTGCGTCCGGAGTTTGTGCGCGATGCGTTCGTGCGCTATCGGATCACTTACGTGAGCTTGGTGCCGATGGTGTTGAAGAATCTGGAACGCGGACTGCGCGCGAAGTTTGATGAACTGAAGCCGCGAAAGCGATGGATGCTTGACCGATTGATCGGGCTGAACAAAATGCTGACGCGGGGACGTCCGCGGGTCGAGATCAGCCGGCGTCTGCTGCCGCAAGTGCACAAGGCGTTTGGCGGAGAATTGCGGGCGTTGATTGTGGGCGGAGCATTTACGGATCCTTCGACGTTGCAGTTTTTCTACGATCTGGGAATTCCGGTGACGTGCGGGTACGGGCTGACGGAAGCTTGCACGGCAGTGACGCTCAACGATCTGAAACCATTTCGCGCGGATACGGTGGGCAAGCCGCTGCCGGGGAGCGAGGTGCGCGTGCTCAATCCGGATAGCGACGGAATTGGGGAAGTGGCGGTGCGGAGCCGCGCGGTCATGTCGCATTATCTGGATGACGCGGAACAGACGGCGCAGACAATCGTCGAAGGCTGGCTGCTGACGGGCGATCTGGGGCGCTTTGATGGTGACGGGCGCGGGCACCTGCAACTCGTCGGACGCAAGAAAAATATGATCGTCACCGCGGGCGGGAAGAATATTTATCCAGAGGACATTGAGGCGGTGTTCGATGGACTACCGGTGAAAGAATTCTGCGTGTTTGCGGCGAATTATCTGTGGCCGCAGAAGACGCTCGGGAACGAGATGCTGGTCGTGGTGGTGCGATTGGAGCAGAATCAGCAGTTCGACGATCGATTGCGCGAAGAAATGATATCGCGGAACCGGCGATTGGCCGACTTCAAGCGCGTGGGCGGGTATCTGGTGTGGGAGAAGGATTTTCCGCGGACGGCGTCGCTGAAGATTAAGCGCGGAGAATTGGCGGCGGAGATTGGGGCGGGCACGGCGCGAGCGGGGGTGGTGGGGATCTAGCCTGCAGCCGTCAGCTATCAGCTGTCAGCACTGCGCCAAAAGCCAAGAGCCAGAACTGAGGAGCCATCTCATAAATGGGGTCCGAAGGAGTAAACGCGGGCTCCCTCAGGGGCTAAAGCCCGCGTCATTATTGGGCGCGGGCGGCACGGCTGAAGCCGTGCTCTACCCAAAACCGATTTATGAGACAGCTTCTGAAAGCTGAAAACTGAAGGCTGACACTCAACGTGAACGAAACTTTTCTTGCCATTATCAATCCGGCGGCGGGTGGCGGGCGGTGCGGCGAGCGGGTGGGAGCGGCGCTCGATCGGTTGCGGGCGGCGGGGATTACGCTCGAGACAGTGGGGACTGGCGCGGCTGGCGACGCTACTCGGATTGCGCGCGAGGCTTATGGGCGCGGCTATCGAAAATTTCTGGCGGTGGGTGGGGATGGGACCTCCTATGAAATCGTCAACGGATTGTTTCCGGATTCGCTGGGAGTGGCGTCTGCAGGCGCTTCTTTAGGTGCGCGGGAAGACGCGGTCGCAACGCTGGGATTTCTTCCGCTGGGCACGGGCAATTCGTTTCTGCGGGATTTCGCGGGCGGAGGTTCCGGCAAGAACGGTTTGGAGCACGCGATGCAAGCGCTGGAGGCGCGGCGATCGCGGGCTTGCGATGTTTTTTGTCTGGCACACAAAGACGGAGCGATCTACTACACAAATCTGCTGAGTGTGGGGTTTACGGCGGACGTGGCGGCACTGCGGCACCGGCGGTTTCTGGGGCTGGGGCAGTTCGGGTATCTGCTGTCTATTTTCCTTTGTCTGGCGCGGCTCGAGCGGCGCCCGTTTCCGCTGCGGGTGGAGGGGCAACGGGAGTTTGATTCACGGCGCTGTCTGTTTCTGACGTTTAACAACAGCAAGTTCACGGGCGGCACCATGATGATCGCGCCTGATGCGGTCACTGATGACGGATTGATTGAGTACGTGCGGTGGGGGCCGATTGGGCGACTGGGGTTGGTCCGAAACCTGGCGACGCTTTATGACGGCACGCACACGCGGCATCCGCTGGCGGAGCGGCAGGCGATTCGGCGGGTCGAGTTCCAACTCGACGGGCCGGTGGATGTGATGGTGGACGGCGAGGTGCTGACGTTGGAGTGCCGGGCGATCGAAGTGCTGCCCTCGGCGCTCCGGGTGGTGGTGTGAGACGGGGCAACCCCCGTCTCTACTCTCCAACAATCGTGATATAAAAACTCCATGTCGCAAGAACGAAGAGAACGGCGAAACGCAAAACTGGGGATTACAACTTCGAACCGGAATTGGGGGCGCATTGCGATCTATGCCGTGCTGATCGTGGCGGCGTTCGGGCTGGCCTACTATCTCGGCAACCGCACCCAGCACCAGCACGATGGGTTCGCGCGCTGTTTGACGGAACGCGGCGTGAAGATGTATGGGGCATATTGGTGTCCGCATTGCGTGGAGCAAAAGGAAAAATTCGGCGCTTCGTTCGAGTACGCACCTTACGTGGAGTGCGGCATCAAAGGCGACTTGCATGGAGTGTCGCAGGTTTGCAAAGACGCAGGCATCAAGCATTATCCGACCTGGCAGTTTCCGCCGACGGGCGAACGAGTGGAGCGCGCCTTCACTTTGGAAGAACTAAGCGACCGGACAGGGTGCGCGCTGCCGTGACCGACTCGCCGCGGCGTTTGATGAGCTTGGTCGCCATTCTGGCGGTGTGCGGAATTGCGGTGTCGTCGGTGTCTCTGCAGCATCATTACGCGACCTCAAAGACGGCTTATTGCGACATCGGGGAAACATTCAATTGCGACATCGTGAACCGCAGCGAATATTCTTCGATCTTCGGAATCCCGGTCGCGCTGATCGGGATGCTCGGGTACGCGGCGCTGGCGGGGATGGCCACCGTGTATCGCGAGCGGCGCGAGACTCCGGCAATGCTTTTCAGCGCTGCCACCGCGGGTCTGGCGTTTGCTTTGTACCTGACCTATATTGAAGCGCGCGTGCTGGGAGTCTGGTGCATTTTATGTTTGAGCTCGCTGGCGGTGATTGCGACGACGACGGTGTTGACGGCGGTGATCTGGTGGAAGCGAGCCAGTAGCCAGTAACCATTACCCAGTGACCAAGTGCCGGCCCGAATGTTTTCCTGAAGGTTGAGAGCTCGATTCACTCCATGTCCCGGCACACGACGCGAAAACTGATAATAAAGACGAAGGGCGCCGGCACCGTTGCCTTGCCGGTCTCGGCCGGCAACGTGTGGCTGCACGAACTCGGCAGCCGTATCTTCGGGAACACGCGACTGGTACGGGTTTGGCTGCCTCCCGATTACGACGGGTGGGGAGCAACGCGCTACCCGGTCTTGTATTTGAATGACGGACAGAATCTGTTCGATCCGGCAACGGCTTTTGTGGGTGTGCACTGGCAGGTGGGCGAGACGGCGGCGCGGTTGATCGCGGAAGAGAAAGTTCGGCCGCTCATCATCGTCGGCATCGACAACACGAAGAACCGGGCTTGCGAGTACATTCCGTACAAGTCAAAAGATCCCAGAGTTTTGAATGCGAAGGGAAAATGCTATCCGGATTTTCTGCAGCGTGAAGTAATGCCGCTGATCGAAGGGCACTATTCGATATTGAAGGGGCCGGAGAATACGGGATTGGGCGGTTCCTCTCTTGGAGGTCTGATCACGCTATACACTCAACTGGCAGCGCCGGGAGTGTTTGGGCGATTGCTGATCGAGAGCCCGTCTCTGTTCGTGGCGAATCGAAAAATTCTGGAAGCGAGCCGTCGATTCCGGAGCTGGCCGGCGCGCACTTACCTGGGGATGGGCACGCGGGAAGTGGGGCAGGCGGAGAAGGACGAGAGGATGGTTCGCGACGTCCGCGAACTGGAAGCCATCTTGCGCGAGGCTGGTTTGGACGAACAACGGCTGAAGGTTCGCATCGAAGAAGGGGGTTCACATAGCGAAACGGCTTGGGCGGCGCGGTTTCCGGAGGCGCTGGAGTTTCTGTATTCGGATCGCGAAGCGCCGCAAACTGCAGATCCTTCGCTCCCCCACCCCGTCGCGCCAAGGCGTGCTGGGGACCCGGGTCGCTCGGGATGACAATTCATGAGGAGTTATCATTGTCGGTCTTCGACTCACGCGATGATCTCAGCGCAGATTTGGTTCGAGCGCTGCAGCCATCTCTGCCCGGGGAGGCTGCGGAAAAACTCGTTCCCGCCGAGAAAGTGTGACCTCAGCAGCTAAAGCCGTCGATGAAAATAAGCCGGTTATCGCAGCGGTAAACCGCTGCGCCGCCCAAAATCAAGTGCAACACCGAGTTCTTCCGCGCGGATGGCGTCAACCCATTCATCCACCGCTGTTTTGTAGGCAGCACGCAATTGATCGAGATCCGCTTTGTTCATAACCACTGCAGATTAATGCCGGCCCCCAGCCCGGTCAATTGGAGGGGGCGAATTTAACGGAAAATTAACGCAGAGAGGATTCCCTTCTTTGGCTTGCCCGAAGTCGAGCCATCTTAGATTTGTTCTTCCTCTCCGAGGCTTATGCTCCTACGATCTCTCGCACGGAGCGAAGGCCCTGATCGATAGCGGTATTGGTGTAGGCATGACCGTCGGCGTCCGAGTTCGCGATCTTGATTCTCCCGAAGGGCTGCCGGCCAATCACACACGGACGTTCGGACTCCGGTCGGTCAAGAGGCTCGAACAATTCGTTGTACTCGTAGGCATATCCGTGAGGCCAACGGTTGACCGTAATTGCCTGGATGTCGCGAGCAGGATCGAAGCCGCCGGCTGCGAGTGTGCGACCAAGTTGATCTCGCACATTGCGCTCGAAGGTTTCGAATTTCGTGTTGACGAGTTCCCACCGTCCTGCCCGGTACTGGTCCTTGCAATTCAGGCCAGGCTCGCACGGAGTGCGAAGAAGGTGCAGCAGGCAGGATTCATCCGGCGAACTGGGATAGTGGTACTCGCCCATGGAGACCGGGAAATCCAATGTAATGTTGGTGAAGTATGCTCCCGGCGCGTAGATCGCGCTAATACCGAGTTTCTGAAATGCTTTCCAGTTGCTGATTTGCACGTTGGTGTAGACGAGAGGCATCTTCACGCCGTAAGCGAGGGCTTCCTTTTGTTTGGCTGGCATCTCCGGACACAAGTAAGGAATGATCATGTTATAGCAGGCGAGTATGCAATGCGCGGCGCGGATGCGGTGAGCCTGTCCGCCACGAACGTAGGTTACTTCGACTTCCTTCGCGGCGTTTGGATCTGGATCTCCCAGGTGTTTGGCTCGCACCGCGGTGCTGTTCAGGCGAATGCGAACCGGGGAGTTGGCGTCATCCAGGCGCGCATAGTTGGCGCGGGCAGTGACGATGTCCTCCATGGTGTGGCCGGGAAGAGCGCCGGGCACCAGGGATCGCACCAGCATTCTGGCAATGGAAGCGTTGCCGTCCGGAAAATGGAAGATGTAAGGCTCATCCAGTTCGGGATTCTCCTCATGGCTCTTGGGGAGACGCATTCCCTTGAAGCCTGGAAATCCCTCCCTGGCGCAGTCGTACGCCGAAACCGCGTCAATCCCAACGCAATATAAATCGTGGGTCGAACTCTGGAACACTTTGACCACGTCGGGGTGGACCTTGACGTATTGCAGCAAGAAATCTTTGTAGCTGGTCTTGATCAGCTTAGATTTCTTCTGCTCTGGCGTAAGGTCTGGCATGTAATCGACGCTGGCGTGCTGCAGACGGAGGAGATCCTTGCGCGCGGTTTCTGCGATGGGGATATGGGAGACATTCTCCATGGCGAAGTTGAGGCCGAAGTAGTGGAGGCCTTTCTGGGGCACCAGGCGGTCGGCGCCGAATGTTTCCTTATCAAAGAACACGGCTTCGGTCAGGTGCATGGAGTCGAACAATTTCTGGTCGTAGTATTTGTAGAAGCGCCGTACGTTGATTCCCAATTCTTTCAACAGCCCAATCGACTCCTTGCTGTAATTGCCCGGCGCCTCGATGGATTGGGTTCCACCGTATCCGAGGAGTAGCCGCTTTCCTGCCTGGAATTCATTGCGCTTGGCGTGTCCACCGAAGTCATCGTGATTGTCGAGGACCAGAATCCTGGATTGTGGTCCAGCAAACTTGCGGTAGAAGTATGCCGCTGCCAGGCCGCTTAGACCTGCACCGACAACGACCAGATCATACGACTCACCGTCGTCGACGGACCGGGCCCAGTCTTTGTCCTTGTCATTGTCCTTGCCATCGCGCAGATCGTGCGCAACTTCCCAGGAGCCATCGTGACTGCCGCGAAGGCCGGTTTTGGCAGGCGGGTAATAACTGCGATCCTTTTCGGGAGCGAACGGGGATTCGGGCAAACCAAAGGCTTCCAGCCAGGTGGAATTCGCTGCTACGAGGGACGTTCCCACGGCGATGCTTATTCCATTCAGGAAATCGCGACGGGTGATCTCGTGCCCCATACCTAATTCACGATCTCGCTCTTTGCCGTTCATTTGCATCCCTCCCCAAGTTCACCATCTAGCGACCAGCACAACTATTTTCCGCTAGCCATTGTGCGCTTACTGGATGATGGATGTCGACATAAGGTCGAGCGCTTTGACCCATGAGCGAACTACGCAGTGTTGTGTCTGCCCGCGGAACGCCTCAGCGCGGGCGGCGGCGAGAAATTCAGGCGTAGCACGCGGGGCCACCGGCACGTCATTTAGACTCGTGGGCATGGCCAAGAACTGGAAGACGAAGCTGATTCACTCGGACTCCAAGATCCCGGGGGGTTTCCGGTCCCTGTCGGTGGGTGTGCAACGTGCGTCGACGGTGTTGTTTCCGGACGCGGCGTCGGTTAGGGACGACTGGGACCAATATGAGGTGGGGTACACGTACGGGCTTTATGGAACTCCGACGACGCTCGAACTGGCGGCGCGCATTTGCGAGTTGGAGGGCGGGTTCCGCACGCTGATCACTCCGGGCGGTCAGTGTGCGATTTCGCTGATCAATCTGGCGCTTCTGAAAACGGGGGATCAGGTTTTGATCCCGGAAAGTGTATACACGCCGAACCGGAAATTTGCGGTGCAGGTGCTGCGGAGGTTCGGCGTGGAAGTCGGGTTCTACGCTCCGGAAGCTGGCGCGGGGATTGAGGCTTCATTTCGCAAGAACACGCGGATGGTGTGGTGCGAGAGTCCGGGGTCGATCACGATGGAAGTGCAGGATGTGCCGGGGATGGTAGAAGCGGCGCATCGCGCTGGTGCGATGGTGGTGATGGATAACACATGGTCGGCGGGCGTGTATTTTGACGCGTTCGCGCACGGCGTGGACGTGACGATGCAAGCGCTCACGAAATATGCCGGCGGACATAGCGACTTACTGCTGGGGTCGATCACGACGCGGGAGGAGACAGCGTGGCGGCAGTTAGGTGCTACGCATCAATTGGTGGGATGCGCAGCCTCTCCGGACGATTGCAGTCTGGCTTTGCGGGGGCTGAAGACACTCGCAGTGCGGCTGAAGGCAATTGAAGACGCGGCGCTGACTTTAGCACGCTGGCTGAGTGAGCGGCCGGAGATTGAACGCGTGCTGCACCCGGCGCTCCCGTCTTGCCCGGGGCACGAATTCTGGAAGCGCGACTTCACGGGATCGACGGGCGTGTTCTCGATTGTGTTTCAGCCGCGGTTCAGCAAGGCGCAGGTTCGGGGATTCGTCGACAAGTTGGAGTTGTTTGAGATCGGGTACAGCTGGGCAGGGGTGACAAGCCTGGCGGTTGCGTATGATTTTCATGCCACACGCGGACGTCCGGATTATGGGCACCGCATCGTACGACTGAATATTGGGCTCGAGGATGTAAGCGACTTGAGGGAGGATCTCGGAAGGGCACTCGATGGCTTGTGATTTGCAAAGCTGTAAGCCATTGCAAAGAATGGCTCCTCAGGTAGGACTCGAACCTACAACCCTCCGGTTAACAGTTGCAGGACAGCCCATTTCTGCCGTTGACTGCGGGTTACTCTGAATTGCTCGGAACCCTATTTTTATGCGGGTTCCGTGCCTGTTCGCACTACTCACGATGACTGCGGTTTGCTGCCAAGGGTCCCCGGTATTTTCCCCGGTACGATCTTCGCCCTATGCGCCGAGTTAGTTGTCCGAACAGGGCGCGGCTCGCAGGCGGTGACGCCTTTTTGCCAAAATTCGCAGGGTGGGAAAAAAGCGCCGTGAACTCGTGAACTGGTGGTGGTAGTTATGGCGGGTTGCGCCCACTGCCCGCCTTGTCTCAGTCAGCCTTCAGGTGCGGTATGCTGTCGCCATGAGGATTGCGGAACTGTTGAGAGCATGGCGTCACCACGGCGAGATGAGTGTTCGGGAAGCTGCGGAGCGGGTCGGCATTCCTTGGAGCACTTACCAACGCGTCGAGAAGGGCCATCCGATGAGCGGAGAGACGCTGGCCGTGATCCTGCGGTGGATGCTGGCTGAGTGAGGTGGCAGGATACATGCCGCCAGCATGGATCACAACCCTCTCAGAAGTTCCGAAAGCGTAGTGTCGAGGGCGACCACGATCTTGCGGAGCGTTCTTAGCCCCGGTTCACGGGTTCCCCGTTCCAAATCCGAGATGTGGACCTCGTGAACGCCTGAGTGTTCGGCAAGGTCAATCTGCCGCCAGCCTTTGGCACGGCGCAGTTTTCGGATGCGCTCACCTGTCGCCGCGCAGATGTCCCTTGCCATGCGTTCATCATGGAATTAGTCTTTGCGCTATATTTAGTGCATCCACTCTTTGACGTCCGAAAGGCGAAGCATTCGATGGTTGAAGGAACGCCTCCGTCACAAATGCCCGGATCAGCGAGAATCGAAGCGCTTTCTGGGATCGAATTTGAGAAGGTCATCGCTACTTTGCTCGAAAGGATGGGGTTTCATGCGCAGATGACGAAAGCGAGCGGAGACGGCGGAATACGCTTGTGCCTTGCGGAAATGATCTATGAATGACGCAGGAGCGCGTACAGCGGTCTGTTGAACTAAAAGAGCTCGATGGGTGCCGCATGGCCCGAAGCAGA
>Ga0181532_10003317_pt1 | contig 14529 bp, 13 predicted proteins | sample PEATcosm2014_Bin_33_FD_119768 | JGI IMG/M metagenome (GOLD analysis project Ga0181532, IMG submission 119768) | Peatland microbial communities from MTU Mesocosm Facility, Houghton, MI, USA - PEATcosm2014_Bin11_30_metaG | ecosystem: Environmental > Terrestrial > Soil > Wetlands > Peat | place...
GCTCAATTTCGGCCGCAAGCTCGCCGAAGGCACGCCCGCCGCCGTGCAGTCCGATCCCGATGTCATCAGGGCCTATCTCGGGAGCAAGGACCAATGACGGCGCTCCTCAACATCAGGGCGCTGAATGCCTATTACGGCCAGGTCCAGGCGCTGCATGGCCTTGAATTCTCGCTCCAGCAGGGCAGCGTGACGACGCTGTTAGGGGCCAACGGGGCCGGCAAGACCACGACCCTGCGCGCGATCTGCAACATGGTGCGAACGACGGGCGCGATCGAATTCGACGGCGCTCCCTTGTCCAGCCGATCGACCGAAAACATTGTCCGGCTCGGCATCGCGCATGTGCCGCAGGGCCGCGGCACCTTCACGACCATGACGGTGCAGGAAAATCTCCAGCTCGGCGCGATCACGCGCGGCGACAAGGCCGGCGTGCTGGCCGATATCGAGCGCATGTATGCGCATTTCCCAGTCCTCAAGCAGCGGCATACCCAACAGGCCGGGACGCTTTCGGGCGGCGAGCAACAGATGCTGGCGGTGGCGCGTGCCCTGATGTTGCGGCCGCGGCTGATGCTGCTCGATGAGCCTTCTTTTGGGCTGGCGCCTTTGATCGTGCGCGACCTGTTCAAGATTCTCGGCAAGATCAACCGCGAGGAAAAGGTTACGATCCTGGTGGTCGAACAGAATGCGCAACTGGCGCTGGAAATTGCCGACCAGGCCTATGTGATCGAGACCGGCCGTATCGTGATGTCCGGCAAGGCGAACGAGATCGCGGACAATGAAGACGTCCGTAAATCCTATCTCGGCTATTAGGGAACGTAGGCATGGAGCTTTTCGTCAATCAGATCCTGGCCGGTATCGCCACCGGCGCCATCTATGCCTGCATGGCGCTGGCCGTCGTCATGATCTATCAGGCGATCGACCATCTCAATTTCGCGCAAGGCGAAATGGCGATGTTCTCGACCTTCATTTCCTGGCAGTTGATGCAATGGGGCGTGCCTTATTGGGGCGCTTTCCTGCTCACGCTGATCCTCTCCTTCATCGGCGGCATCCTGATCGAACGGCTGCTGTTCAAACCGCTGGCGAAGGCACCCATTTTGACTCACGTGGCCGGCTTCATCGCGCTGTTTGCGATCATCAACAGCGTCGCCGGCCTGATCTGGGACTTCACCATCAAGCAATATCCGACGCCGTTTGGGTCGGCGCCGTTCCTCGGCAGCCAGCTGATTTCGACCCACCAGGCCGGCATGATCGGCGTCACCATATTGCTGCTGATCGCGCTCTACGTCTTCTTTCAGTACACCCGGTTTGGCCTTGCCATGCGCGCGGCTGCCTCCGTGCCAGAGTCGGCCCGGCTGGTCGGGGTCAACACCTCCTGGATGATCGCGCTGGGCTGGGGCATGGCGGCGGCGATCGGCTCGATCGCCGGCATGCTGATCGCACCGGTGGTGTTTCTCGAACCCAACATGATGGGCGGCGTCCTGATTTACGGCTTTGCCGCCGCCGTGCTCGGCGGCCTGACCAGTCCGTTCGGCGCCGTGGTCGGCGGATTTCTGGTCGGCATCATCGAAAATCTCGCCGGAACCTACATTCCCGGGGTCGGCAATGAATTGAAGCTGCCGATTGCGCTGGCGCTGATTATCACTGTTCTGGTTGTCAAGCCGGCAGGCCTGTTCGGCCGGCCCATCGTAAAGCGAGTTTGATCATGAGCGCCGTGCAGGAAGTCGTCACCGCGGCACCCGCCATCGAGGCCGTTCCGAAGCGGGCGATGACGCTTGGCACCGGCACCTCGCTCCTGGTACTGGCGCTCTTGATCATGGTGCCGCTGTTTGTGAAGAACTTCATCATTTTCCAGATGACGATGCTTCTGGTCTACGGCCTCGCCGTGTTGGCGCTGAACATCCTCACCGGCGGCAGCGGCCAGTTTTCGCTCGGACAGAGCGCCTTCTATGCGGTCGGCGCCTACACCTCGGCGATCCTGATGGAACATGTCGGCATGAACTACGCGCTGACGCTGCCGGTCGCAGGCGTGATCTGCTTTGCCTTCGGGTTTCTGTTCGGCCAGCCGGCGCTGCGCCTTTCCGGCGTCTATCTCGCGCTCGCTACTTTTGCGCTGGCAACGGCGATGCCGCAGCTTCTCAAGCTTGGCTATTTCGAACACTGGACCGGCGGCGTGCAGGGCCTCGTCGTAACCAAGCCCGATGCGCCGGAGACCGTGCAGAGCGTGCTGTCATGGTTCCACCTGAAAATGTCGCAGGACATGTGGCTTTATTACTTCACGCTGGCCATCACCATTGCGATCTATATATTCTCCGTCAACCTGCTGAAGTCACGCTCGGGCCGTGCCTTCATGGCGATCCGCGACAACGAAATCGCGGCCTCCGCCATGGGCGTCGACGTGGCGCTCTACAAGACGCTGGCCTTCGGCGTCTCGGCCGGCATCACCGGCGTCGCCGGCGGGCTGGGCGCAATCGCCGTGCAGTTCGTGGCGCCCGACGGCTACACCATCACGCTCGCGATCTCGCTGTTTCTCGGCATGGTGGTCGGCGGCGTCGGATGGCTGCCTGGATCGATCATCGGCTCCGCCTTCATCATCTTCGTGCCGAACATTGCCGAGGGTATTTCCAAAGGTCTTTCCGGCGCAGTGTTCGGCGTCATCCTGTTCCTCGTCATCTTCCTGGTGCCGCACGGCGCGAGGCAGGTCGCCCTGGTCGCCCAGCATCTGATCGGCCGGTTCAAGAAACGCTAAGAGAGCCTAAAGGAGAAAACGATGCCTTCAAGACGGAAGCTACTGATCGCCGCGGTCGCAACGGGTGCGATCGCCTTCGCCTCAACCGGCAGCGCGCTGGCGCAAAAGAAATACGACGACGGCGCCTCCGATACCGAAATCAAGATCGGCAACATCATGCCCTATAGCGGGCCGGCTTCGGCCTACGGCGTGATCGGCAAGACCGAGGCGGCCTACTTCAACAAGATCAACGCCGAGGGCGGCATCAACGGCCGCAAGATCAACTTCATCACCTACGACGACGGCTATAGCCCGCCGAAAGCGGTCGAACAGGCGCGCAAGCTCGTCGAAAGCGATGAGGTGCTGCTGATCTTCAACCCGCTCGGCACGCCGTCGAACAGCGCGATCGAGAAATACATGAACGCCAAGAAGGTCCCCCAGCTCTTTGTCGCCACCGGCGCCACCAAATGGGACGAACCGAAGGAGTTTCCGTGGACCATGGGCTGGCAGCCCAGCTACCAAAGCGAGGCTCGGATCTACGCCAAATACCTGATCAAGACGAAGCCCGACGCCAAGATCGCGGTGCTTTATCAGAATGACGATTTCGGCAAGGACTACCTTAAGGGCCTAAAAGACGGGCTCGGCGCCAAGTCGTCGATGATCGTCGCGGAGGAAGGCTACGAGACCTCCGAGCCTTCAATCGACGGCCACATCGTCAAGCTGAAGGCGTCCGGCGTCGATGTCTTCATCAGCATCACCACGCCGAAGTTCGCCGCCCAGGTGATCAAGAAGCTCGCGGAGATGAACTGGACGCCGCTGCATATCGTGTCCAACGTCTCGAGCTCGGTCGGTGGTGTGATCAAGCCGGCGGGATTTGAGAATTCGCAAGGCATTCTCTCCGCCAACTATGCCAAGGACGCCTCCGATCCGCAGTGGGACAACGATCCCGGCATGAAGAAATTCCTGGAATTTCTCGCCAAATACGCCCCCGACGCCAACAAGCTCGACAACTCGGTGGCCTACGGCTATGGCGCGGCGCAAACCATGGTAAAGGTGCTTCAGATGTGCGGGGACGATCTCACTCGCGAGAACGTGATGAAGCAGGCCGCGAGCCTGAGGGGCTTCGCCCCCGACCTGCTTCTGCCCGGCATCACCATCAATACCTCGGCGACCGACTTCGCCCCGATCAAGCAATTGCAGATGATGCGCTTTAAGGGCGAGAAGTGGGAATTGTTCGGCGACATTATCAGCAGCGAGCTGAGCAATTAACATTCCGCGTAGTGGAATCACAGCGCTTCTTAACGCCTACTAAAGAAGCAGCCCTCCGCTCCTTGTGCGGAGGGCTGCTTCTTGTGAGCGATCAGGTAAAATGATACGCAGGGCGGTGGAGTGGATTTGGCATTCGCTACCAACCAGCCGCGAGTTCATAAAGCGAATGCCAAATCCTAAACTCCACCGAAATTTATATTTCTTAGTGGTCCTTTCATTCTAACATTCGCAAAAAATGCCTCCGAAAAGTGGTGCGAATGTTAGAATAGGACCATTAGGCAGCATCAAGAGCTTTCGAGCAAGAAAGCCGCGCCAAACACTAGCATCACCTACGAACCAGAGGGAGAACGTCATGGCTGTTTTCGCGAACAGAATATTGGTCGCGTCTGTTGCCGCGTTTGCGCTGCTTGCCGGGTCGATCACCGGCGCGCTCGCGCAGAAAAAATATGACACCGGAGCTACCGACAACGAAATCACGGTCGGCAACATCATGCCCTATAGCGGTCCTGCCTCCGCTTATGGCGTAATCGGCAAGACCGAGGCCGCCTATTTCAAGAAGATCAACGACGCTGGCGGCATCAATGGCCGCAAGATCAACTTCATCAGCTATGATGACAGCTATAGCCCGCCCAAGACCGTCGAGCAGGCGCGCAAGCTCGTCGAGAGCGACGAGGTGCTGTTCATCTTCAATCCGCTCGGCACCCCGCCCAATTCGGCGATCCAGAAATACATGAATGCCAAGAAGGTGCCGCAACTCTTCGTCGCCACCGGCGCGACCAAGTGGAACGACCCGAAGAACTTCCCGTGGACCATGGGCTGGCAGCCGAGCTATCAGAGCGAGGCGCGTATCTATGCCAAATACATTCTCAAGGAGAAGCCCAATTCCAAGATCGCCGTGCTCTACCAGAACGACGATTACGGCAAGGACTACCTGAAGGGCCTGAAGGACGGCCTCGGCGAAAAGGCCGCCTCCATGATCGTGGCCGAGGAAAGCTTCGAGACCTCGGAGCCGACGATCGACAATCATATCGTCAAGCTGAAATCGACCGGCGCCGATATCTTCTTCGACGTCGCAACGCCGAAGTTCGCCGCACAGGCGATCAAGAAAGTGGCGGAGGTCGAGTGGAAGGCGCTCCACATTCTCAACAACGTCTCCTCCTCCATCGGCAGCGTGATCAAGCCCGCCGGATATGAGAATTCGCAAGGCATCATTTCGGCGGCTTACCTGAAGGACGTCACCGATCCGCAATGGGACAACGATCCCGGTATGAAGCAATTCCTCGATTTCCTCGCCAAGGATTTCCCGGAAGGCAACAAGCTCGACGCTTCCGTGGTGGTCGGTTATGGCGTCGCGCAGACCATGGTTCAGGTGCTCAAGCAGTGCGGCGATGACCTTACCCGCGAGAACGTCATGAGGCAGGCGGCGAACCTGAAGAATTTCCGCACCGAGCTGCTGCTGCCCGGCATCGCGATCAATACCTCGTCGACCAGCTTCGCGCCGATCAGCCAGCTTCAGTTGCAGGTGTTCAAGGGCGAGCGCTGGGTGCTGTTTGGCGATATCATCAGCGGCGAAGTCGGCGGCTGAGCTTTCTCTCGACGTCCTGACGTCGACAACCCCCCGCGAGACGTCTCGCGGGGGTTTTCTTTTGCCGCAATGGGGTGGATAACGGCGTTCCTGCCCCGAACTCAAGTCGCCGTTGAACGAAGCCGTGACACCATGACCGACAGACGTCCTCTCTTGCGCGCGATTTTCGACGCCGCGGTCGCCGCCGCGCATCCCGACGTCGTGCTGTCGGCCCATCTGCGCCCGATTCCTGCGGGCAACGTCGTCTGCCTTGCCGCCGGCAAAGGCGCGGCCGCAATGGCTGCGGCTGCGGAGCGGCATTATCTCGATGGGCTCAAACTGGAGCCTGCGCGCCTGTCGGGGCTTGCCACCACCCGGCACGGCCACGGCGTGCCGACGCGGCGGATCAAGGTTATCGAAGCCGGCCATCCCGTGCCCGACGAGGCCGGGCTGAAGGCCGCAGACGAGGCGCTCGCGCTGGCGCAGACGGCCGGCCCCGACGACCTTCTGCTGGTGCTGTTGTCGGGCGGCGGCTCGGCCAACTGGATCGCGCCGGCTGAAGGCGTGTCGTTCGCGCAGAAACAACAAGTGACGCGCGCCTTGTTGCGCTCGGGCGCGCCGATCGGGGAGATCAACACCGTTCGCAAACATTTGTCCCGCATCAAGGGCGGCCGGCTGGCGCGCGCCGGACAGCGCGCCGAGATCGTCACGCTCGCGATTTCCGATGTACCCCACGACGACCCGTCCGCGATCGCCTCGGGGCCGACGGTGCCCGATCCGACCACGCTTGCGGATGCGCGCGCCATCGTCGCCAAATACCGCCTCGACGTCGACGACGCCATCCGTCGCGCGCTCGATGACGCAAGGAACGAAAGCTGCAAACCGGGTGATGCCGCGTTCGCCCGCGCCCAGTTCGAATTGATCGCACGGCCGAAGGCTTCGCTCGATGCCGCGATCAGGGTCGCGGCGAATGCGGGATATGCGACCGTCGATCTCGGCGCCGACCTCGAAGGCGAGGCGCGCGAGGTTGCCGCCGATCACGCCCGGCTTGCACTCAAGGCGCGCGCTGAAGGCAAGCGCCTTGCGATCCTCTCGGGCGGTGAACTCACGGTGACCGTGCGCGGCAACGGGCGCGGCGGCCCCAACCAGGAATATGCGCTGGCTTTGGCCGCGCTTCTCAAGGACACGCCGAACATTTCAGCGTTGGCGGCCGACACTGACGGCGCCGACGGCGGCGCCGGCAGCGCCAGCGACCCCGCGGGCGCGATCATCGATCATGCGACGTTTGCAAAAATGAAATCGCTCGGGCTCGATCCGGCGGCCTATCTCGCCAACAACGATGCGACTGCTTTCTTCGCCGCGACCGGCGATCTCCTGTTGACCGGGCCCACGTTGACCAACGTCAACGACGTCAGGGTCATCTTGGTGGATTGATTGCGATCGTGTCCCGGACGCGGCCGGGACCCACATTGCCTGGTCCGGGTAGGCCCCGGATCAGCAGCACGTTACTTCGTACCGCGCTGCGTTCGGGGCACGAGACCTGCTGCAAAGAGCAAGAGTCGTCAAAACTCAACGGCGATCTTGGTCAGCATCGCAACCAGCGCGGCGCGGTTGCCGGAGCCGAGCAGCTCGTTGAGACGTGTCTCGTGCTTGGCGGCCACGAGCTTCTTCGCCCGCGACAGCACCGCCCTGCCCTTCTCGGTCAGCACGAGATTGTGCGAACGCCGGTCGTTGACCGAGCGTATCCGCGCGCACAAATCGCGGCTTTCGAGGCCGTCGAGCATCGCCACGAAATTCGGCCGGAGGATTCCAAGCGTGCTGGCGATCTCCGTCTGGTTGCGGCCGGGATTTCGGTCGAGCAGCAGCAATACGGAGAATTGCGCGGGCGTCAGCCGCAGCTGCGCGACGCAACGCAAAAAATCCTCGAAGATTTTCAACTGCGCGCGCTTGAGCGCATAGCCAAGCATCTCCGACAGTTCGCCCAGTTCGATCGCCGTGTCCTCGGCCTCCTTGCGGGCGGGGCGAGCGGCTTTGGCGGCAGTTCGGGAAACGGTCATCGCTCGGTGTTCGCCATCGCGCTATGCTCAAACGCGCCCTGCCAAAACCGCCGGGCCTTGAGGTTATATTTGATAATTGTTATCCATCATATCAAACTAAACCAGCGGATTTCAACCGCTGCGTCGGACCGATGCGCTGCTTGGACGCGTGACCGGCCCATGAGGGATTAAGGGAGCGGCCTCTTTGAACACGACCATCATGCTGTTCCTGCTGCAGGACGGCATCACCAATGGCGCGATCTACGCCCTGCTCGGGCTGGCGCTGGTATTGGTCTTCGCCGTCACGCGCGTCATCCTGATTCCGCAAGGCGAGTTCGTGACCTACGGCGCGCTGACCTATGCCACCCTTGCATCGGGCCAGGTGCCCGGCACCGCGCGGCTCGCCGTCGCCATGGGCATCCTCGCTCTGGGCCTTGACCTCTATGCCGGCCGGCGATCGCTGCGACCGGCTTTGATCGGACGAGCCCTTGCCACCAACATCCTGCTGCCGGCGGCGATCCTGGTCCTGACCTCTTCGCTGGCGGACCGGCAAACGCCTGTTGCCATCGACATTGCGCTCTCGCTTCTGATCGTCGGGACCATCGGCCTGTTCCTCTATCGGATCGCCTTTGCGCCGATCGCCCATACTTCCGTGCTGGTACTCCTGATCGCGGCCGTCGGCAGCCATCTCGCGCTGCAGGGCATTGGTCTCGTCTTTTTCGGCGCCGAAGGCCAGCGCGGTCCGGCGTTGTCGAATGCCACTTTCACTATCGATCCCTTGCGCTTCACCGGCCAGAGCATCGCCGTCTATGCGGTTACGCTCGCGCTCATCGCCGTGCTGTGGCTGTTCTTCGGATTTACTCTCTATGGCAAGGCGCTTCGCGCCACCGCCGTCAACCGCCTGGGTGCGCGGCTGGTCGGGATTCGCACGGGCCTGTCGGGACAGATCGCGTTTCTGCTTGCCGCCGTGATCGGCGCCATTTCCGGCATTTTGATCGTGCCGATCACCACGCTCTATTACGACACTGGATTCCTGATCGGCCTGAAAGGCTTTGTCGCCGCCATCATCGGCGGCCTCGTCAGCTATCCCTTGACCGCGGTCGCGGCGCTTCTGGTCGGGGGCGTGGAAGCCTTTTCCTCATTCTATGCCAGCAACTTCAAGGAAGTGATCGTGTTCGCGCTGATCATTCCGGTGTTGCTGCTGCGCTCGCTGGCTAAACCCGCCGTCGAAGAGGAAAAGGATTGACCGCGATGGCGCAGCGTTGGCCGGTGCTGCTGTTCGCAGCTCTGATGGCCGCCATCCCGTTCATCCCGGGCATGCCGCCGTTCTGGATCGTGCTGTTGGACAATATCGGACTTTCGGCGCTGGTGGCGATGGGGCTGGTGCTGCTCACCGGCGTCGGAGGCCTGACCTCGTTCGGCCAGGCGGCGTTCTGCGGCTTCGGCGCCTACGCCACCGCCGTGCTGACGACGACCTACGGCCTCTCGCCATGGCTGACGCTGCCGCTATCGCTGCTTGTGAGCGGCATCTTCGCGGTGGCGCTGGGCCTCGTCACGGTGCGGCTGTCCGGCCATTATCTGCCGCTCGGCACCATCGCCTGGGGCCTTGGCCTGTTTTACCTCTTCAGCAAGCTCGAATTCCTCGGCCGCAACGACGGCATTTCCGGTATCCCGCCGCTGGCAATCGGTTCACTGAAGATGATCGACCCGGGCGCGATCTATTTCGCGATCTGGACCGCGGTCATCCTTTGCGCGTGGCTGACAATGAACCTGCTGGATTCGCGCACCGGCCGCGCCATCCGCGCGCTGCGGCGCGGACACGTGGCGGCCGAAGCATTCGGCGTCCACCCGCCACGCACAAAACTCTTGGTCTTCATCTACGCGGCCGTGCTCGCCGGATTATCCGGTTGGCTCTATGCCCATTTCCAGCGCGCGGTGAATCCGACACCGTTCGGCGCCCAGGCCGGCATCGAATATCTCTTCGTCGCCGTGGTCGGCGGCGCCGGCTATGTCTGGGGCGGCGTGCTCGGTGCTGCGATCGTGGTCGTCCTGAAGGAAGTTCTTCAGGACTATCTGCCTTATGTTTTTCACGGCGAGGGCCAGCTCGAAACCATCGTGTTCGGCATGATGCTGGTGCTGCTGCTCCAGCTCGCCCCTGGCGGCGTCTGGCCGTGGTTGACCGCCCGATTACCCACGAGACCAAATCGCAAAGCCATCGAAACATCTTCCGCGTTGCCGGTGCGAAAAAAAGCCGCACCCATCGATGACGTCGTGCTGCAGGTCGATCATGCGTCCAAACGATTTGGCGGCCTGATCGCGGTCAACGACGTTACCTTCGACGTCGGCACACGCGAAATCGTCGCCCTGATCGGCCCCAATGGCGCCGGCAAGAGCACGACGTTCAATCTCATTACCGGAATTCTCCCGGCTTCCAGCGGCGCCATTTCCGTTCTTGGCGAGAGGCTTCACCGGATGACGCCGCAAGCCATCACCAAACTCGGCATCTCTCGAACGTTCCAGCACGTCAAACTCGTTGCCGACATGACCGTCCTCGAAAACGTCGCGATCGGCGCGCATCTGCGCGGAAAAGCGGGTGCGCTCGCGAGCCTGCTCCGGCTCGACCGCACCGATGAGGCCAAATTGCTAACTGAGGCCGCGCGGCAAATCGAACGCGTGGGACTTTCCGCCCAAGCCGATACCCTTGCCGGAAACCTGTCGCTCGGCCAGCAGCGCATCGTTGAAATCGCCCGGGCGCTGTGCGCCGATCCGATGCTGCTTCTGCTTGACGAGCCGGCGGCTGGCTTGCGTCAACTTGAAAAGCAGCAGCTCGCGACCCTGCTGCGCGCGCTTCGCGACGGCGGCATGTCGGTGCTGCTCGTGGAACACGATATGGGATTTGTGATGGGTTTGGCCGACCGCATCGTGGTGCTCGATTTCGGCGCCAAGATCGCGGAAGGCACGCCGGAGAAGATCAGGACCAATCCCGAGGTGATCCGCGCCTATCTCGGGGCCGTGACATGAGCGCTGGCGTGCAGCCTCTCCTTCAGGTCACCGATGCGCATATCGCCTATGGCAAGGTCGAGGCGGTGCGCGGGGTTGCGCTCGAAGTGGCCGAGAACGAGATCGTCACCATTATCGGCGCCAATGGCGCGGGCAAGACGACGCTGCTCAACGCCATGATGGGTATTTTGCCCCTGAAAGGACGCGCGACCTTTGCGGGAGCCGACCTGTTGCGGCTTGAGATCGAGGACCGCGTCGCTGCGGGATTGAGTCTCGTGCCGGAACATCGCGAGCTGTTTGCCGCGATGAATGTCGAGGACAATTTGCGGCTGGGTGCGTTCCGGATTGCAAGAGTGCTCGCGGCGCAATCGCTGGAACGCGTCTACGCGCTGTTCCCGCGGCTGAAGGAGCGGTGGCGGCAATTGGCGGGAACGCTGTCCGGCGGCGAACAGCAGATGCTGGCGATGGGCCGCGCGCTGATGGGCGCGCCGAGACTATTGATGCTCGACGAGCCGAGCCTGGGCCTCGCACCGATCATCGTCGCCGACATCTTCCGCACCATCGCCGAGCTGCGCTCTAGCGGCGTCTCGGTGTTACTGGTCGAGCAGAATGCGCAAGCCGCGCTACAAATCGCCGACCGCGCCTATGTCATGGAGCTCGGCGAATTCGTCTTGCAGGGAACGGCGAAGGACATCGCCGGAAACGCCCGCGTCGCCGCGAGCTATTTGGGATTTGCGCCCGAAGGCGAAGGCACGGGGTAGGCTTGCCCCCGCGCCAGATCTGCTCGCGGCGCCTCTGTTAAATTCACCGATCCGACCGCCGTGCGATCCGCCTGAGCTGCCAGATGGAGAGGGCATGCAGCAGGATCGAACTCGGGACCGCGAAGGCGGGGATTAACACGGTTGGATAGGTGCCCGCCAACGAGGCCGGGATATCCAGGCCGAAGATCTGCAGTGGCCCGGGTGTGCTGAGTGTGCCCATGGTGATGGCGACCGCGAAATCGAGCAATCCGAAAATATTCCAGGCGATCGCGGCGCTTCGACCGCTCTCGGCTCCGGAGGCAAGCTGCAGCACGACCGGCAAAGCCATGATGCCTGTGAGCACGTCGCCGATGCCGGCAGGCCAGGCGAAGGCGCCTGCGACGGTGCCATGCACCCAATTGACGAGAAAAATACCGCCGAAGATTCGATAGACCTGCAGGCCGACCAGCCAGGAAGCCGGCGTGGCATCCAGCAAGGCCGCGATCGACTTCGACCGCAGCAGCAGGATCAGACCGATGATCACGGGGGCAAAAATCGCGATCGGCAGACGCGGCAGACGCGCCACGTCGGGGATCGGCTGAAACGTGCCGTTGAGCGCCAGGCTCCAGACGAGTGCAAGCCACAGCGTGAACGGTATGGCGACGCTGAGCCAGATGGCGGCGCGCTTGCCAGCCGAAAACTCGGTCCGTGACAGGCCAAGCCATAGACCGATCAATATCGCGGAGTGAATCGCCAGGCGGGTGAGGACCGACGGGATGCCGGTAGGGGCAAGGCCCGGAAAAGCCAGGTTGATCCCGATCCAGGATGCCGCCAGCGCGCTGCTCATTGCCAGCAGGCCGATCGTCGCCGTCTGGGATGACTCTGTTTTGAACCCGGTAGAAAGGGTGCTCATGATATAGACTCCCTTGTGGCTAGTTACTATGATTTATATAGTGACTATAATAAACGATGTTATTATGTCAACGCGGCCGCCTATGGTAAGATCGTGAACGCGCCTGCCGGGGCCGAATGCAGCGCCGGACGATGTCAAACATGGTATCTCAATGACCGTCGACTACACGCAATTCTGTCCTGTGGCCCGGACCCTCGATATTGTCGGGGACCGCTGGACCATTCTGATCCTGCGTGACCTCATTCTGGAGGGCCCGCGCAAGTTTCATGACTTGCAAAGCGCGTTTCCCAAGATCAGCCCCAACACGCTGTCGGCCCGCCTCAAGACGCTTGAGCAGCACGGAATTGTCGAGCGGCGAATTTACGAGGATCACCCGCCGCGAGCCGAATATGTGCTCACCGACAAAGGCCGTGAGCTTCGGCCCGTGCTGCGAACGCTACGCCTGTGGGGAGAAAAGCATACCAAGCCGCCCGCGCAGAGGGCGTGAAGACTCGCCGAATTTGCGCTGCCAAGATATCGCCAGGCGATGCGCGCGTCGCGGAGAGCTATCTCGGATTCTAGCGAGATGCGCGCTTTGAAAAACTGCCGCGACGGCCACGGTGCAGTTTCTCCTCCCCCTTGCGGGGAGGGGTTAGGGGTGGGGGTGACTTGTATCAGCTTTTGACTGGACCCCTCTCCCCAACCGTCCCCCACAAGGGGGGAGGGAGCGCATCGAGCCCGTTGGGGCAAATTCGCCCCCTCACATCGCCGGAACGTATTTTCCGTCCTTCACGGTGAGGATGATGCGCGAGCGGTCGTCGAGGCCGGAGCGATCCTTTTCGGTCCAGTTGTAAACGCCTTGCGTGGCCGCGATTTCATGCTCGCTCATGAACGCCTGACGGATCGCTTCGCGGAATTCCACCGTACCGGGCTTGGCGCTCTTCAACGCGGCCGGGATGATGCGCTTGAGAACCTCAAAGGCGTCGTAGGAGTGGCCTGCGAACTGGCTGCGGCTGTTCGGACCGTACTTGGCCTCGTAAGCAGAATTCAGCGCAAGGCCCGGCTTCTTGGTCAACGCGCTGTCCGCCTGGCCTTCCGGATTCATGACCGGACCCGAAGCCATGATCACGCCTTCGGCGGCCGCGCCCGCGATCCGGATGAAATCCATGCTGGCTGCGCCATGGGTCTGGTAGATCAGGCCCTTGTAGCCGCGCTCGCGCAGCGCCGACTGCGGCAGGCCTGCAGCGGTGCCCGACGCACCGACCAGAATCGCGTCGGGGTTGGCGGCGACGAGTTTCAGAACCTGGCCCGCGACCGACGTGTCGGGCCGGGCAAAGCGTTCTTCGTCGACCAGAGTTAGCCCCATCGGCACGGCCTGATTCTTGAAATCGTTGAACCAGAGATCGCCGTAGGAATCGGAGTAGCCGATATAGCCGACGGTTTTGACGTTATGCGCCTTCATATGCTCGTACAGCACCTTGCCCATGATCGGCACCGGCTGCGGCATCACCACCGACCATTTGGCGCGTTCCGGCGTAACCGGAAAGGGCGCGAGACTGATATGCGGAATACCGGCCTCGTTGGCGACATTGGAGATCGCAATCGTCGGCGGCGTGGTGGACGATCCCATAATGACGTCGGCCTTCGATTCCGTAACAAAGCGCCGCGCATTGGTCGTGGCGTTGGTTGGATCGCCGCCATCATCGAGGACGATGACCTTGAGCGGGGTGCCCGCTATTTCCTTCGGCACAAATTCAAGCGCGTTGCGCTCGGGAACACCAAGTGCGGCCGCCGGACCCGTCGTGGAAATCGAAATGCCGATGGTGATTTCGCTGGTTTGCGCGGCCGCAGGCAGCGCCGGCAGCACGAGCGTAGCGGCGGCAACCGCCGTGAGAAGCAGGCTTCGCATGAATTCCTCCCTTAGGTGTTATTCTATCGTTTCGCTCTGATCCGTCGAGCCGTCATCCCTTGATGAATTTGGCAACTATTTCTTCCGGCACCGCCGCCGATTTCAGGCGGGTGGGGTCGTCGGGGTGATGCCCAACCAGCACCCGCGTCTCGAAAGCCTCGATCGCCAGTGCATCGCCCTTGAACACCTTGTGCGTCACCTCGAAGCTCGATCGCTTGAAACTCTCGATCCGGCTTTCGATCGTGATCCAGTCGCCATGGGTCGAGGAGATATAGAATTTCGCCCGCGTATCCACCATGGGAATGCCGACCAGGTCGTACTTCCGGACGATATCCTGCTTGGAGAAGCCGGCGGCCTCGAACATGATCGAGGTGGAGTCGTCGAACATTTCGAAGTA
>Ga0181532_10003320_pt1 | contig 14524 bp, 11 predicted proteins | sample PEATcosm2014_Bin_33_FD_119768 | JGI IMG/M metagenome (GOLD analysis project Ga0181532, IMG submission 119768) | Peatland microbial communities from MTU Mesocosm Facility, Houghton, MI, USA - PEATcosm2014_Bin11_30_metaG | ecosystem: Environmental > Terrestrial > Soil > Wetlands > Peat | place...
TACCCCACATACACCGGAATCGGGATATCCGGCGAGTCGCCATCATTCAGAAAATGAGACAGCCGAATCTCCATGGGGATCGAACTGATAACTTCGCGGAACCGTGCCATCTTCAAGTACTTCGCTCGCCAGATCTCAAGCATCAACGAACGAAACTCTTCGCTGATGAAACCCATCCTGCGATCTCCCAAGTAAACCGCGTCGAAATGCCGTGTGCCTAGCGCCTTCCGAACGGGATCGTCGGACAGAGAGAATGTATATACGAGGTGAAACACATCCGCTAGATCGCCCCATAGCGTTTTTTCTTCGAAAGCACTGAAGCGGAACGGGGACGCACCGCGTTGCTGAACCGCCCGCGCGTGATCGCTCGGGCTGAGCGTGTGACGGCCCAGTTCGCCACGAAACCATTGCAGTCGCTGCCGGGCAAGGTTGTGCCGAAGGAATTCTACCGCGTAAGCGTTCGGCAAATAGATCCTGGGATCGGCGTCCAAGCGCGCCAGCCACGGGCCCCAGTCCTTTTGCTCTAATAAGTCGAGTAATTCCTTAACATCCGCCAATGTAACCTCGGGGTGATACTTCACAGCCTGCCAGAAATGTTCAGTCGAATCGTAAGTAGCGCCGTAAAGCTGGATGCCTTCTTCAATCGGGTACCAGTTCGACAGCACGCGTCCGGAAATCGAGGGTGAAGCACTCCAGCAGTTCAGCGAATGCTTCCATTTCTCCTGCACCGCCATAAACGCTTCGCTATACCCTGGCAGGACCGGTTCGGTTACGCGCGCCAGTGCCTGCCGCAATTCTTCGCGGGTGTGCGTGACCAAAGTCTCCAGCGGTCGCTCGTCTTCCATCGAGATCACTCGGCTTTCGATCCCGCGCCGCAGCAATTCGCCCGCCAGTTGCCGCCGCTGCTCTTCATCCAGGCCGCCTGGAACATTCCAGCGCTGCGTTTGCGACTCGATGTACGGCAATAACTCGGCCAGCGATTTGAATTCGATGAAGCCATGGAGCGCGAACGTCACCAGCCGGCCACCCTTGACGATCGTTGTGGACGGAGTGACCAGTGCCTGCAGCGAAACGGCCTCCGCGCACAGCGGCGAGCTCACGCTAACAACTGTCATAGCCGCACATAACATCAACCAGGACACTACTTGTATCTTCCTTACACGTCCGTCCACAATCCCCTCCACGACTTAGCACGAGCGACTTAGTAACAGTCGATTCAAACGGGAGAGCAAATCTCACCCCGCCCGCTCCACCCAGCACACATCCCAGTACTTCCCGAACTTCCGCCCATTCTCGCTGAATACCCCCACTACCTTGAATCCGAATCTCCGATGCAACGCCTCGGTCGCCGCATTCGGCAATGCATACCCCGCCACAAAGCGATGAATGTCCTCGCCCCTCAACACTTCAAACAACTCCGCATACAAACGCCTCCCTAGGCCCTTCCCCGCTGCCTCGGGCGCACAATAAATCGTCGTCTCCACCGTCGTCTCGTACGCCGCCTTCGGGCGAAACCGTGCCGTCCCCGCGTACCCTACGACCATCCCATTTTCCTCGGCTACCAACAGCCGATGTCGTCCCGTGACGCTAAACTGCCCGAACCATGCCTCCCGCCGTTCCACCGTGTAAGCTTCAACATCGAACGTCACAGGAGTATTCAGAACGTAATAGTTATAAATCTCGGTGATCCGCGCCAGATCCCCACGCTCCGCAGTCCGAATCAGCATCTTGCCCATTCCCATTGCTGCCCTCGACTCTGAAATCCGCAAGTTACCGCATGAACCACCCGGCAACTGCCGCTGCCACGATTAGCCAGGCCGAGTTCACCCGAAACCGAAGCAATGCGATTAAGCTTACTGCGAAAACGGCTAACGTTGTCCGGTCTACAATCGACGCCTTCCCCAGCTGCCACGCCACCACCGCCATTAACGCGAGCGACCCGGCAACCACTCCGTCGAGCGCTGCCGCCGCCACTGCCGATCTTCGTAGTCGCGGAATCAGGGGTCCACTCACCGCCACCAGCACGAACCCTGGCAGAAAAATTCCAACCGTCGCCACCACCGCGCCCGCCCATCCCGCCACCACGTACCCGATAAACGTCGCGGTTGTAAACACCGGACCGGGCGTAAACTGCCCCACCGCCACCGCGTCAATCAGTTGCTTCTCGGTCAGCCAGTGCAGGCGCTCCACAAACTCGGTCTGAAGAAATGCCAGCAGAACATATCCGCTGCCGAACACCACTGATCCAATTTTCAGAAACGACAGGAACAGCCGCACCAGCCCGACCGGAAAAGCCGCGCCCACAGCCGTGACGGCCATCGCTGCGGCGGCAAGTTTCTTAAGGCTGAATATTTTCGGAAACCCAACCGCGCCCAGCAGCCGGTTTTTCATCGCCAAATCCACCGACGAGACCAACCCGGCAAACACCAGCACCAGAACCGGGCTGACTCCAAGAACATTCAGCCCCGCCGCCAGCACTGCAATCACCGCCAGCAGAGCCGTCCGCAATCCCGCTCGTCCCAGCTTCCCCAGCGCCTGAATCACGATCGCGACCACGGCCGGCTTGATCGCCGACAGTATGCCTTCTACCTTCGGCAGCGAGCCAAAGCGCATATAGGCCCAAGCGATCGCCGACACCATGATCGCCGCTGGAATGATGAAGCAACAGCCCGCCACAATCAGTCCGCGCCAGCCGCGTTTCAGTTGGCCCACAAAAATGGCGACTTCGGTCGAACTCGGCCCGGGAATCAAATTCGCCGCAGCCAACCGGTCGAGAAATTCGGCCTGGGTTATCCAGTGCCGGCGGCGCACGAATTCTTCTTCCATCATCGCCAGATGCGCCGCCGGGCCGCCAAACGCAATCGTGCCCAGCTTCAGAAACACCAAGGCGATCTCCCCCAGCGACGCTTCCCGGATTCCCGTGGACTCAGCCATTGCCTATTTAGCGCGGACACTGCTGCCCGCGAACTCTCCGCTGGAGCGGAGAGCGGAGAATTCGAGTTACTGAATCAGTTGATGGATTTCTTCAGCTGGAGACATGGCGGGCCGCGCCTAAGACGGGGCAAGCCCCGTCTTTACAAGTGGACGTGGTCGCCGTCTACTCCCCAAACACCGCGCGATAGAATCCGCCTGCCAGCGCTCCGCCCACAATTGGAGCCAGCCAGAACAGCCACAATTGCGAGAGCGCCCATCCGCCCACAAAAATCGCAGGTCCAGTGCTACGCGCCGGGTTCACTGAAAGATTGGTTACCGGAATTCCGATCAGGTGAATGAGCGTCAGTCCGAATCCGATCGCGATCGGCGCAAAACCCGCTGGAACTCCCCTTTTGTCGGTCGATCCCATGATGATCATCAAAAAGAAAAACGTCAGCACCACTTCCGCCACCAGGCACGACAGCAGCGAATAGCCACCCGGAGAGTGCTCCGCATATCCATTCGAAGCGAACCCGCCGGCCAGGTCAAAGCCTGCCTTCCCGCTGGCAATTACATAAAGCGTGCCCGCGCCGGCGATTCCGCCGAGGACTTGCGCAACCACATACGGCAAGAAATCAGACGCCGGAAAGCGCTTCCCCACCACCAGCCCCGCCGAAACAGCAGGATTCAGATGACATCCTGAAATGTGCCCGATAGCGAATGCCATCGTAAGCACGGTTAGGCCGAAGGCCAGCGCCACGCCTAGAAAGCCGATGCCGAGTTGCGGAAACGCCGCATCCAGCACCGCGGCCCCGCATCCGCCAAACACCAGCCAGAAGGTTCCAAAGAATTCCGCTATGGCGCGTTTCGATAGACTCATATTGCCTCCTCGGTGAAAACCGTCGGTGAGCGTACTTGCAAAAGTGACTGCGAAATTGCCAGCGATTGTACCGCACCTCCCGAGGATGTTGTGAATCTGTAATATTGGATTGCGTGAGTATGCTGACGCTATTCGGGCTATTCGCAGTGACCGCGATGCTGGTCACCTATGCGCTGGAAAGCCGGAGCACATGGTTCATCCTGGCATTTGCCGCCGCCTGCGCGCTCGGCTCTGTTTATGGTTTTCTGCAAGGCGCGTGGCCCTTTGGAGTAGTCGAGGCGATCTGGTCAGTCGTGGCCGTACGCCGCTGGTATCAAGCGCGACGGTGAAAGGGTTGTGCGGCGGCGGGGCTTCGCCGCGCCGGACAGCCGGGGCGGCTGTCCCTACGTGGGATGTGGAACTTGTTTCAGAGTTTATTCAGGCCGTCGAGCGCTGCCACCTTGTAGGCTTCCGCCAGCGTCGGATAGTTGAACACCGTATCGCGAAAATATTCGATGGTCGCTCCCATCGTCAGTACAGCTTGTCCTATGTGCACAATCTCCGCCGCGCGATCCCCGATAATGTGCACGCCCAGGAGTTTGAGCGTATCCGGATCAAACAAAATCTTCAGCAGACCCTGATCGTCGCCCAGCATCTGCCCTTTCGCCAGTTCCGAGTAGCGCGCCAGACCGCTCTCATACGCGGTCTTGCTGAGTGTCAACTCTTCCTCGGTGGCGCCCACCATGGAAATTTCCGGAATGGTGTAAATGCCGTACGGGATCAGATGCGGCAGCATCCGGCTGGGCTTGCCGAACATGTGACAACCCGCCAACCGGCCCTGCTCCATCGAGGTACTGGCCAGCGCCGGAAAACCAATCACGTCGCCCGCCGCGTAGATGTGCGGCACGGCAGTCTGAAAGTGCTCGTTCACCGCCAGCTTCCCGCGCGCTTCGGCCGTCAGCCCTGCCGCTTCGATTTTCAGCTTGTCGCTGTTGGCTTTTCTTCCGATGGTGTAGAGCAGCGCCTGCCCGCGAATCTTCTTTCCACTCTCCAGCGTGGCAAAGACTTTATCCCGCTCTTCGTCGAAGCCAACCGAAACCACTTTCTCCCCGACCCGGAAAACCGTTCCCAGTTGCCGCAACTGAAAGCACAAGCTCTCGATAATCTCCCGGTCGACAAAATTCAGCAGTGTCGGACACTGGTCGATCAGCGTCACCTTCACGCCCAGCGCCGCGAACATCGACGCGTATTCCAGCCCGATAATCCCCGCGCCCACTACAATCAACTCGCGCGGTATCTCCTCCAGGCAGTGCACCTGATCCGAATCGAAGATGCGCTTCCCATCCACCGGAATGCCATCAATGTGCGCGGGCCTGGTGCCGCAGGCAATCAGAATCTTCTCCCCTCGAACCTGCTGCACTCCGTCGTCCGACACGATCTCAATCGTATGGGGATCGGCAAAGTGCGCGTCGCCTTCAAGCGCGGTCACGTAATTCCTCCGCAGTTGCGCTTTGATCACGTCCACTTCCCGCGTCATTACCGCCTGCGCCCGCAGCACCAGGTCCGACATCATGATCCGGTCTTTCACCACGTATCCACGCCCATAGAACGACCGCTGCCGCAAGCCGCTCAGGTAGAGCACAGCCTCCCGCATCACCTTGCTCGGGATCGTCCCGGTATGAACGCAAACCCCTCCCATGGTGAGCCGCCGGTCGATGACCGCAACTTTCTTGCGCATTTTTGCCGCGCAGATCGCGCCCTTCTGTCCCGCCGGACCGCTTCCGATAACTACGAGATCGTATTCGTTAGCTTGCATAATCGTGCGCTTCGCCGAAGCAAGAAATTACCACTTTCTATCTCAACGCGGAAGTTATCTTTAGTATGGAGCCGAGAATTAAGAATCCTTTAACAATGTGTAACGTGCGGTGCGGAAGGCACTCTCCGCGAGCTCACTTCACACAGTATGCGACTATCATCTGCCCACGCGGACCTCGCGTCTTCTCTACTTCCCTCAGCAGCTTCGATTCCAGGTCATCCGGATCAACAACCATCTCGCATGCAACAATCTGTTCATCAGTCGCGCCGTGAAAACACAGCTCGCAAATTCCCAGCCCACCTTCCGCTCGCACGGGAGGACCAAACGTGCGGCAAGTCATCGGCCTCGCATCGTAGAGATCGCACAATCCCGTCTCCGGATCAAGCACCGGACACGGCTCATCATTGGCAAATTCCGCGAAGCGTGCTTGCGCCTCCGAGCCTTCATCGAGTGCCGCCGCATCGAGCACTCCCGTTTTCGGATCGCCGGGAAAATCCGCCGCCAATCGCTGAATCGAATCTCGCGCCCGCTCACGAATCCGACCCGCCCGCCGCTGGTCCGTCTTTTCCAGGTCAGCCAGCCCGCGCTGCAACCGCACTGCATCCAGTTGATTGATGGCGAACACACCGACGCAGCACTGCGTGCATCCCGGACGACACACCAACCACTCGCCGCTACGGCGCGTGGTATCGGCCAGAGCTGCATCAACGATCTGGATCAGCGCTGAATCTGCAGTTGGCACTCGTCGCATGGGCGATCGTCGTATGGAGGATCGTCGCGGTGGCATCCCGAAGCATACCGCATTGCCCAGTGCAGGAGGGTTCCGCCCTTGCGCTCCAACCGTAAATAGTTTTTGATAATCCTATGACAATTTCGCTCCGCCGATGCTTGCCGTGGCTCGTCCTCGTCATCATCCTGTCGCTAGTGACCATCACCGCCGCCAAGGAATCCTCAAAGAACAAATACCTCCTTTTCGTGGGCACTTACACCGAGAAGGAGAGTAAGGGCATTTATGCCTACCGCTTCGATGCCGCATCCTCCGAACTAACTCCACTCGGTGTAGCGGCGGAAACGACCAATCCCTCATTCCTGACGATCGACCCGAGCCACCGGTTCCTGTATGCGGTTAATGAAGTGCAGAACTACAGAGGCGCCAGCAGCGGAGCGGTAAGCGCCTTCGCCATTGATCAAAAGACGGGTAAGTTATCGCTCCTGAACCAAGTGCCATCGCGCGGCGCTGATCCGTGTTACATCGCGTTCGACGAGACGGGTAAGTACGCGCTGGTCGCCAATTACACTGGAGGAAGCGTCGCGGTGTTCCCGGTTCAGCCAGACGGCAGCGTCGGCGAGCCCTCTGGGTTCGTTCAGCACCGGGGATCGAGCATCAACAAAGAACGCCAGGAGGGCCCGCACGCTCATTGGATCGAGACCACGCCCGACAATCGTTTTGCGATCGCAGTCGACCTTGGTCTGGATGAGTTACTCGTCTACCGCTTCGATGCAAGTAAGGGTGTTCTAACTCCAAACGATCCTCCTTTTGCCAGTCTCGATCCCGGAGCCGGACCGCGCCATCTCGCCTTTCATCCCAACGGAAAGTTCGCCTACGTAGTCAATGAATTGCAATCTACCATCACAGCTTTTGGCTATGATCCGGGCCAAGGCGCCCTCAAGAAGCTAATCACGGTCTCAACACTCCCAAAAGGATTCTCGGGGAGCAACGATGCCGCCGAAATCAAGGTTCATCCCAGCGGCAAATTTCTATTTGCCTCCAATCGCGGACACGACAGCATCGCCGTCTTTTCCATCGACGGCGGCAGCGGAGCGCTAACTCTAGTGGATCACTTCGCCACGCAAGGTAAGACGCCGCGTAACTTCGAGATCGATCCCACCGGCAAGTTCCTTTTGGTAGCCAACCAGGACACTAACAGCATCGTGGTTTTCCGAATCGACCCCAACAGCGGGAGACTAACCCCCACCGGCCAGACCCTCCACGTCCCAGCTCCAGTGTGCCTGAAGTTCATGATCGCCGAATAAGGCGCGCGCACGTCACACTCACTTGTGATATTCGGCACACGCGACGGGTGACGCGGAACACAGCGCTCTGTGCAGAGTCTCCTGTATGAACTTGAGAGCGACATCCAGCCGGAGGGCTGCAGGCGAGTCTCCGGCGCAAACGATCGAGCGCTGGAACCAGCATGAATGCTTTCAAAGATTCCGGACACCTTTTGCGATTGGCCGCCGTCTTTGTCGCGGGCATCCTCGTGTTCCTGGTCATCCGCGGCTTCCTCGTTCCAAAAAGCTTTGGAGAATACGGGCACTACCGCGGGGACGCGCTATCCGATATCGCGGCAAAGCCCGTCAACTTCGCTGGCCATGAGACTTGCGAGGGCTGCCATACCGACGTGCTCGACAAGAAAAAAGGCGGCAAGCATGCCCACGTCAATTGCGAAGCCTGCCACGGCGCACAGGCCAGGCATGCCGACGACCCGGCCACGATTCAGCCGCCCAAGCTCGATGCGGCTGTACTCTGCGTAAAGTGTCACGAGGCCAACGCCGCCAAACCAAAAAGCTTCCCCCAGGTCGCTTCCGCCGATCACTCCTCCGGTCTGGCCTGCGATACCTGCCACCAGCCGCACAGCCCGGCCATCAGCGGAGAAACGAAATGAGCATTTCCCGGCGCCATATGCTTCTGCTGTTGCCCGCGGCGGCCGTCGCTTGGAAGCACGTTCTGGCGGGGACCCCGGAGTCCGCCCCCAACTACACCATGAGCCAGCATTGGTGGGGCATGTTGATCGACCTGACCAAATGCATCGGCTGCGGGAATTGTGTGCGCGGCTGCCAGGCTGAAAATGACGTGCCCGACGGATACTTCCGCACCTGGGTAGAGCGTTACCACGTTACAGATTACGACATTGAGAATCCTCACGTGGACTCTCCCGATGGCGGCATAAAGGGATTTCCCCCAACGAAAGAAGCGGGCGGGAAAAACTTTTTCGTGCCCAAGTTGTGCAATGAGTGCGCCGACTCACCTTGCACGCAAGTCTGTCCGGTGGGCGCGACGTTCATAAGTCCGGATGGCGTGGTTCTGATCGACAAGAAATACTGCCTCGGCTGCCGGTATTGTGTGCAGGCCTGCCCCTACGGCTGCCGCTTCATTAACCCAGCGAGTAACACCGCCGAGAAATGCACTCTCTGTTATCACCGGATCACGAAAGGCCTGACCACCGCATGCTGCGAGTCGTGTCCAACGGGTGCGCGGCAACTGGCCGACCTGAAGAATCCCAACGACCCGATTCACGAGTTCCTGAAGACTCACAGCGTGCAAGTTCTGAAACCTTACATGGCGACCCACGCCAAGGTGTTTTACAACGGCTTGGATGGTTCCGTGCGATGAGCAGTTCGGTGAACACACGATGAACGGCGCGATGAATGCTTCGATGCAGCAAGGAGACTGGTAAATCGATATGTCCGGCGTTGAAGGCTTCATGTATCCGAACGAAGTCGAACTCCAGTGGAGCGTTCTGATCGTGCTGTATCCGTTCCTCACGGGGTTGGTGGCGGGCGCATTCATTCTGGCTTCGCTGGAGCGCGTTTTCCAGGTGCAAGCCGTAAAGCCCACCTACCGACTGGCCTTGCTGACCGCCCTGGCCTTCCTGCTGGTGGCGCCGCTGCCGTTGCAACTGCACCTTGGACATCCGGAACGCTCATACGAGATGTATCTGACGCCGCACAAAACGTCGGCGATGGCCATGTTCGGCTTTGTGTACCTGTGGTATCTGATGGCGGTTCTGGTGTTGGAAATCTGGCTCGACTATCGGCACGACATTGTCGTTCTGTCGCAATCCACCACTGGATGGAAGCGCTTTATCTACCGCCTGATGACGCTGGGCTCGAGCAACATCAGCCCGGGCGCACTCGCGGTTGATGACCGAGTGGGTTGGACGGTCACCCTTATCGGCATCCCTTCCGCTTTCCTGCTGCACGGATACGTCGGCTTCATCTTCGGCTCCATCAAAGCGAACCCGTGGTGGTCGTCGCCGCTCATGCCGGTGGTGTTTATTTTCTCGGCCATGGTGTCGGGGATCGCCGCCGTGATGCTGCTCTACATGCTGATGACGTGGTCTCGCAAAGAGACCATCGACATGCGTTGTGTGGACACGGTGGCCAGCTACCTCTTCTACATTTTTATCATCGATTTCAGCCTCGAAATGCTCGACCTGATCCACCGCATCTACGAGGCCGATGAAAGCTTCCGCAGCCTCGACTTCATGGTTCACACGAAGTTGTACATGTCGCATATTGTGGTCCAGATTGTGCTGGGGACGGTTGCCCCCATTTTGCTTCTCGCCTTGACCCAGGTGTTGCGGCTCAGTGAATCGGCCCGCAAACGCATTTACATTCTGGCCGGATGTCTGACCCTGATCGGTATTTTTGCCATGCGCTGGAACGTCGTGATTGGTGGCCAGTTGTTTTCCAAGAGTTTCCTGGGATACACCACGTACAAGATGAGTCTGATCACGCGCGAAGGACTGCTCATGGCCATTGTGCTGACCGTTCTGCCGCTCGCGATCCTTTGGGTGCTGGTGAAACTCCTGCCACCATGGCCAGAGAAACATTCGGGCACACTTCCCGTCGCCACACCCGCGGACTAAGCTCGAGGACGACGTTCGACCAGTATTCGTTGCCAGTTCCAAAGCGGTGGAGATTATGGACGATCTTCTCGACGCTTCAGCGCGGCTCACCGACCGACTGGAGCAGCTAGAGCGCCGCGTCTCTGCTCTGGAATACTCCTCCGCAACCGCCCACTCTCGTCCTTCCCCGGCAATCGCACCGACCCGGGTGAGGCCTGCCGCTGAAGAATCCGGCATTCCCCGAACTGAAGGAGTGTTTCCGGTTGTGGGTAAGGCCATGCTCGGAATTGCGGGCGCTTACCTGCTCCGGGCCGTCAACGAATCGGGCGCTTTGCCGCAATGGGTGGTCGTAGCCCTGGCCCTTGCCTATGCCGGAATGTGGTTGCTATGGGCAGCTCGGGTCCCGGCGAACATTCCTTTCACCAGCACCGCATACGCCGTTACGTCAGCCTTGATTCTCGCTCCCATGCTCTGGGAACTCACTCTCCGTTTCAAGATATTGCCGGCCTCGGCGACCGCTGGCATATTGAGCGCGTTCGTGGCTGGTGCATTGGTCCTGGCGTGGAAACGCAATCTCGCGCCGCTCGTCTGGGTAGCCAGCTTCACCGCCGTCTTCGCCGCCCTCACCTTGATGATTGCCACGCACGATCTTCCGCCTTTCATTGCTGCGCTCTTCATCATGGCTCTGGCCAGTGAAGTCGCGGCGGATCGCAACCGCTGGGCGCGTCTGCGTTTTCTGGTAGCGCCTGCCGCCGACCTTGCGGTCTGGATCCTGCTCTACATCTATTCCCTCCCCGCACACTTCCGTTCCGACTACCCAGACCTCCCGAATGCGGTATTGCTCACTCTCCCCGCGGTTCTCTTTCTGATCTATGGCGCGAGCGTTGCCGTGCGCACGACGTGGTTGCGCCACCGGATTACCATCTTCGAGATCGTGCAGACCGTCGCGGCCTTCCTGCTGGCGGCATTCAGCTTGTTTTGGTTCGAGCCTGTCCTTCGCGCGGGCTTGGGGATTTTCTGCCTGCTCTTCTCGGCCGCCTGTTACGCCGCAGCATTTATCCGCTTCGACCCTCTGCCGGAACAACGTAACTACTACGTGTATTCGACCTGGAGCGCCTTTCTCCTACTGGCCGGCAGTTTTCTTTGTCTCACACCGTTGCTGCTGGTGCTGCTGTTGAGCGCGGCCGCAATTCTTGCCACTGTGGTTGGCGTCAGGAAAGATCGCCTCACGCCCGAGTTCCACGGCTTGTTGTATCTGGCGGCGGCGGCTTTTGCTTCTGGTTTGCTGGATTACGCTGCCAGCGCCCTGGCCGGAACCTTTCCCAACGCGCCCGGATGGATGGTCTGGCTCGTCGCCGCTTCCGTGCTTCTCTGCTATGCCATCGGAGGACGTTTCCCGGGAGACCGGTGGAACCAGCGCCTGCTTCGCTTGCTGTCGGCAATTCTGGCCGCCAGCGCCGCCGCCACTCTGCTCGTGTCTGCCTTGGTCTGGCTGGTGGCGGTTGCCATGACTCCCGGTGTTGCCCACGTCGCCGTCATCCGCACCCTCATTACTTGCGCTCTGGCGCTCACCCTGGCTTTCGCCGGCTCCCGCTGGCAGCGCATCGAACTTGTCTGGACCGCTTATGGCACCCTGGCCTTGGTCACCGCCAAGCTACTGTTCGAAGACTTGCCCCACGGCCACTCGGGATCGATCGCCATCTCCTTTTCCCTTTACGCCGTCGCGCTGATTATCGTTCCTCGCATAGCGCGGCTCGGCCTGCAACGCAGAGCAACCGACGCTTCGGCCGGAGCTGCCCGCCCCGCCGCACATCCCCTGTAGCCGTGGTAAATCGGACTCAAAATAAAAGGCCGCTCTTTTCGAGCGGCCTCTAACTCTGATGACTTGCAAGTTTGAAACTTTGAACCTTAGTCTCCCGCCACCGGCTCGCCAACTTGCTCATTCCTTTTCGCGGCGCCGTTCCCGTTTGCCGGAGCGATCGCCGCTGTGATCGCGCCCAGCGGAATAAATCCACCTTCATTCGACGTGGCCGGCTTCTCCTTCAGGACAACTTCCCTATAGAGCTGCGCCATGCGCGCATCATAAGCCGCATCGTTCTTCACCTTATTGCTCTCTGCCTTGGTATCGCGAGCCCGCTTCTTTTCTTCGCGTGCCGTCTTCGCAATCCCCAGCTTGTCCAGATCGTGCTGCACTTCGTGGGTCACGATCTCGTCCCGCAGGTAGAGCGCGTGTTCCTTGTCTTCCATATTGACTTTCTTGCCGCCCGCGAAAATCTCGTGACGTCCGTGCTCCTCGTACCACTTGGTGAGCGTCGACGTCATATGCATCTTCTCAATAATGTTGCGCCAGCCCACTCCCGTGTTGTAGGCGCAGAAACTGATCTCGCCTTCCTGCGTGGCATACGGAATGATGCACTGTTCGGTGCGCCGGAAATCGTAGTTAAACAGATCCTGGAACCACATCCCGGCGATGAACAGGAAGTTCCAGCGGTCCTGACGCCGCTTCATCACGTCGTCAATGGTCCGGTCCGGACCTACTTTGCCGTAGTTCTTTCCCGTCGCGTTGAAGTTCTTGTCGAACTTCCGAAGCAGGTCCATCATTTTGAAGTGGGTCGGCGACTGGAACGGGTCGTAGTTCTTCATCAGACAAAGCGCCATGCCAAATGCGGTCCAGAATTTCGAACGAGCCGCGTCGTTGACCTTGGCGATGTCCTTGGCGAGTTGATCGCCCTTCAGGAAGGCCGTCACCGGCACCGCTTCCTTGGTTTCCTTATCGATCATCATCGCCATGCCGGTGCCGCAATTGGGATGACATCCGCAAGAAAGTTGGCCCCAATCGTTATTCGTATCCTGAGAGTGCAGGACATCGGCCCAGTCGGAGAACGTGCTCATGAAACTGATGGGAAACCAATCGCGGGTCGGTTCGCCGAAACCGGTTTGATTTTTTACGTCGTGCGCGAGATGCGCGAGCGTATAACGCTGCGCCTGGCGTCGATCGTCGGTGATCGCTTCGTCGCGGCCGGTAAATGAAACTGGCTGGAAGCTGAGGAATCCGATCTTCTTCGGATTGTCGAGCGCGAACTGAATGATGCGTCCGACCTGCTCATTATTGATCCCGTTGATGATGGTAACTACCGGAACAATTTCGCAGCCGGCGCGATGCAGGTTGTCGATCGCCTTCAATTTAACATCGAACAGGTTGCCTACGGCTCGGTGATCATTGGCAGCGTTTCCGATTCCGTCGAACTGGAGATACGCATAACGCATTCCGGCTTCTACGGCCTGTTGGCAAAATTCGAAACTCTTGGCGAACTCGATGCCGTTGGTTGCAGCCTGCACGCTGTTGTATCCGACTTTGCGGGCATAGCGGACCGCGTCGAGGAAGTACGGTGAGAGCGTTGGCTCACCGCCGGAGAATTGCACTGACATTTGCCGGCGCGGCTTGACGGTGATCGCGTTGTCCAGCACGGTCTTGATTTCTTCCCAGGTCAGTTCGTGGACGTAGCCTACCTGGTTGGCGTCCATGAAGCAGGGATCGCACATCATGTTGCAGCGGTTGGTGAGATCGACGGTGAGCACGGCGCCTCGTCCGTACTTCACGGTCGAAGTTCCGTGATGATGCAGCTTCTCGTCATTGTGGGCGCGGATATCGCGGCCGGGGAAAACTTCTTCGAGGTGCTGTGAAAATTCCGTGTCGATCGACATCAGGTCTTCGAAGTGGCCGTGTTTGGGGCAGTCCTTGACCATCCAGATCTTGCCGTCACGTTCGATGATCTGCGCCTTGATCTCTCCCACTTTTTCGTTCATGAGAACGTCGACGGGGAGATGGCCGTCGAGAATCTGCTGCCGAATTTCAGGGACGCACTTGGGACAAAGCGAATCGGTGGAGCGCGGCCAGCCTAGCGGCGGCTTCGACTTCTCCCAGGACTTGAGCAGAGGTTTATCGGACCACTTGGGAATCGGCGCCTGATTGGGGGCGATGCGGTTGAGGCGTTGAAACACTGCCCATGCGCCGGTGGCGGCAACCGTCACGACCTTCTCAACGTATTTAATCGGCTTGTGCATTCTGCTCTCGCTTTCCTCAACTCGGGAGATTAGAACTGTCCCCGCGGTCCCACTAACCGGAACCTGTGTAAATAGACTTGTCCACGAAGAAACCTGGAAGTTTCGATGCGTGGAATAGGTCACACTGATGCTATTGAATCCGTGAGATTTAGGCACGCAGAAGGCAATGAAGGGGAGAAAAACGGGGTTAAGCGGGGAAATGGGGGATTTTTTGGAGTTAAGTTGTTGAAAAGGCAGGGA
>Ga0181532_10003323_pt1 | contig 14514 bp, 14 predicted proteins | sample PEATcosm2014_Bin_33_FD_119768 | JGI IMG/M metagenome (GOLD analysis project Ga0181532, IMG submission 119768) | Peatland microbial communities from MTU Mesocosm Facility, Houghton, MI, USA - PEATcosm2014_Bin11_30_metaG | ecosystem: Environmental > Terrestrial > Soil > Wetlands > Peat | place...
CACCCGTGAAGAGCCCGTAGCTCATCATGTTCTGAAAGACATCCTTTCTGGTAATGCCCGTGCTCACAAGCGAACGGGCGATGAGGTGGGCGGCATTGTCAACGTCCTTGCGCGAGAAGAAGATGGCCTTGGGCTTGCCCGTGGTGCCGCTGGAAGTGTGCAAGCGCACCGGCTCGTCGTGATCCACCGCCAGCAGGCCATCGGGATAGATGGCGCGCAGGTCGGCGCCGGTCGTAAAGGGCAGCCGGCGCGCGTCGGCAAGCGATTTGATGTCCTCGGGTTTGACCCCCAGGCGTGCGAATTGCTTCTGGTAAAACGGCACACGCTGGGCAAGCCGTTGGACGGTATCTTGCAGGCGTTGGAGCTGAAGTTGTTCGAGGGCGGGGCGCGGCAGGGTTTCAGATTCTTGATCCCAAAACATCATGGCAAGACAGTGTTTATAGCGGCCGCTCCGGCAATGTCCAGCCGTAATTTCGACCGGGTTGAACCGCGCTGTGGAATTTGCTGTAATGGGGCGATGACGCTTCCTCCCTGGCTGCGGGCGCCGGAAAAGCGGGCCCACTTGCCCGCGCGCTTGATGCTTGCAGTGGCGGCCCTCTGGGCTTGCTTCCGCACGGCGCGCTCTCTCGGCATGCTCTTCAGCGAAGCCCATGACCTCGATATCTATTACTCGCTCTGGTTCCTGCTGCGGCACCGGGACTACGCTGACATCGCTCTAAGCCAGGCCCTGTATCTGCCGCACACATGGCTGGTGCTGACACCTCTGTTCCTGCTGGGATGGCCGGCAGCCAGGATGCTCATGTTGCTGATTAATGTGGCCTGTGTGTTCTATCTCTGGTGGCGGCTCAGCCAACTCGCGGGGCTCGCCGGAATCCGGCGCTGGCTGATGCTGGCCTTTTTCTGGGGCTGGCTGGGCACCGGGCTGGTCGTCGGGCTGGGCAACCTGGCGCTGGTGTGCGTCGCGGCAGCGGTGGCGGCCTACCCCTTTGCCTCCGCAGGCAACAGCGTTTTCCTGGCGCTCTCGGCCATGAAGCAGTCGCTGGTCTTCCCGCTTTACTTCTACCTCCTGTTCAAGCGTCCGAAAGTGCTGATCCTGCCCGTGGCCGTGTTTGCTCTGAGCGGGGTCGCCCTCCTGGTCTGGTCGCGGTTGAGTCTGGTCGAGGGCCTGAAGCTGGCCAAGGCTTCGGCGGATACGGCCAACGAGTGGACGCTCTATGACTTCACGTGCATGCGGCGGCTCCTGGCTCCGTTCATTCACAACAGCGTTGCATCGTCGGTCGTGATGTGGGTCTTCTGGCTGGGGCTCTTCATCGTTTGCGCCACCGTCATCAAGGATCATCTGAGCCAATTGGCGGCGCTGCTGCTGCTCAGCCTGTTGCCGATGTATCACCAGAAGTATGATCTCGTGGCGGCTGTGCCCGCCTTGGCCGTCTTTCTCCAGCGCTGCTCGCTGTCCTGGGCGGCCCTCATGACCGCGGCTTTGGCGACGGATCTCGGCACCTACTGCAGCCGGTTCTTGCCCGCCGGGCCTTTACGGACCGCAGGCCAAACGTTGGAACAAGCCTACTACCCCCTGCTCATCCTTGCCCTCCTGGCTGGCCTGATCTTCCTGGAACTCCGCGCTGCGCGCGGCCGCCGCCAGGCTCAATTGCGGGGATAACCGCGAGTATTACCGAACCGGCGTCCCCTTTGGCACCGCGAGCTGTGTTCCTGGAGGAGACATTGTGGGCAGCTTCGGTTTTGCGTGCTCGCTGTAGGTGATGAGGCCGGCGCCGATCATGATGCACACCACGCCTACCCATCGGATCAGGGAGACCTGCTCATGCAGGAACCACATGGCAGCAAACGTCGCAAACACGAAACTCAGCCCGGTCAGCGGCCATAAGAGGCTGACGTCGCTCTTGGCCAAGAGGATGAGCAGGCTGGCGAAGAACAGGGCCTCGCAGAGCACACCTAGCAGGACGTACGCGTTGGTGGCGCCCGCCGTTATCACCCGGGTCAGTTCGGCCACGCTGACCTGTTTCATCTCCCCGAGCTGCGTGATGCCCATTTTCAGGGAGACCACGCCTACGGCTTCGAAGATGAGCCCGATGATGAGGATCAGAAGTAACTTGGCCATATTACAGGTCCTGGTAGCGAATCAGCTTGATGCCGAGCGTTTCCACCTGCTCCCGCACCCGGGGGCTGATGAGAGCGTCGAACTCGGTCCTATATTCGTCGAGCGAGGGATGGGAGTAAAGCTCGGAATCGCCCGCGGGCAACTCCGCCAGCAAGCGGCTGACGTAGCGCTCGTCAACACGAGCATTCTGGAGCAGGCCAAACACGGCATTCGTGTGCCGCAGGCCCCGCACTCGCAGCACTGGCCGGGCGCGCGCGGAAAGCCAATGAAAGATCACCACGTGCAGTGCGCGGTAGGCCAGGTGGCCGGAGGCAAGCCGCAGGTTGAGGCGAAAGGGGTCGAACGTCAGGCGCAGCCGCTGGATGCCGAGTTGCCCGGCGTCTTCCATCAGCAGGCGGAACACGGTTGGATGCAGGTGCAGGTGCAGGTGGCCGTTCACGTGGTCCAAGGGCAGCCCGGTTGCCCCGAACTTCTGGAATTGCGCATGAATCTCCTGCCGCAACTGCGCGCGCAAGTCGCGCTGGAAGAAATAGCGGATCCCGGCGGCGCCTGGGTTATTGGTGAATTCCTGCTGTGCGTTCACCAGCCCGGGGATGCTCGCGTGCGGCAACGCGGAATGGCCGTGTATCAGCGTCAGGTGCAGGCCAACTCCCAATTGTGGATTCTCCCGGGCCAGGGCTGCCGCCTCGTCGCAGGCGGGCTCGTTCACCATGAGGCTGGCGCTGGTGAGAATCCCCTCGCGGTGCGCGCGGATCACCGCCTGATTGATCGAGGCCGAACGGCCAAAGTCATCCGCGTTGACGATCAGCCGGCGAGGGGCCGCGCTCGCGCTAGACCCCATAGCTTGGCGTCGCCGCCCCGGAAACCAGCCGGCACCACGTGCGCAGGATAAGCAGGGTTTTTTGACCGCCATTCAGGCGCGTGCGTTCGGGGCCGAAGACATTGAACCGCTGCGCCTCCAGTTTGCGCAACAGGCGCCAATAGACCGACCCCATCAGCTCCGCGGCGATCATCGAGCGGCGATCCACGGCGGGCAGGGTCGCGCGCGCCTGCTGATAGAAATGGCGGGCGCGCCCAGCCACGCTTTTCGCCAGTTCGTAAAAGCGCGGGGAGTATTCCAGCCGCAGGATTTCCTCCGGCGCAACCTCGAATCGCGCCAACTCGGCCAGCGGCAGGTAAATCCGGCCCCGCTTCGCATCCGGCTGGACATCCCGCAAGATATTGGTCAATTGCAACGCCTTTCCCAGGAACACGGCGTACTGCTTGCAAGCGGGATCGCGGTAGCCAAAGACTTCGATGCTGAGCAAGCCCACCACCGAGGCCACGCGATAGCAATAGACCTCAAGCGCGTCGTAGTCCTCATACCGCTTGACGTCCAGGTCCATCTCCACTCCCTGGAGCAAGGCGTCGAAATGCTCAAAGGGGAGGTGGTAGTGGTGGATGACCGCTTGCAACTCGCGGTTGACCGGGAACTCCGGCATCTCCGTGCCGCAGGCGCGGCGCACATCCTGGCGCCAGGCCGCCAGTTGCGCGCGCCGTCGCTCCGCGGGGAGGGTTTCATCGTCTGCGACGTCATCAACCTCTCGGCAGAAGGCATACAGGGCTGACATGCCGTCCCGCTTGGCCTTTGGCAACAAGACGAACGCCATCGCCAGATTCGACGCGCTCTTCCGCGTGATCGTCCGGCTTTCGCGCATGGGCTCAGGGCAGAATCTCTGGTGGGTCTCCCTCCCGGGCAGGCGGCAAACCGCCGGTTTCGGCCAGGGTGGGGTTGCGGGGATGATGCTCCCGCCGCCGCCGCCGCCACTTGCGCCGTTCGCGGGGCTGGGAAAGGTCTCCGTCGCTGTTCGCTGCCGCCGCCTCGTTGACGGCCCCTTGCGAAGAATGGTGCCCATGATGGTGCCGATGCCGCCGCCGGTGGGACTTGCGAAAGAACAAGGCCCACACGACGAGCCACATCGTGACGATTGCCACCACGCCCAAGAGGATCAATTGCTCGCGCGCGCCGGCGCTCAGGGTTCCCCAATGATCCAACACGTCCTCAACCGCCACGGCGGCAAACACAATCCGCATCGCGTTCATGCCGGACCCTCTCTGCCCTCTGGCCCAGGCGGCTCTTCTCCCTCTGCCTCAGTGTTGAGATTCAGGCGCTGCATCCGATAGCGCAGGGCATGGCGGCTGATTTTCAATTGCTCAGCCGTCTTGGTCAGGTTGAAGTGATTCTGCTCGAGGATGCTGGTGATCAGCTCGCGCTCGAAGTTCGCCATCATCTCGTCCAGCGACTCGTTGCCAACAGGTCTGGGCGCGACGGTCTTCTGCAGGCGGGCCTCGAGCTGGAAATCCGGCAGGCTGCCCGGCTGGATTTCGGTGGTCGTTTCCAGGATGAGCGCCCGCTCGATGACGTTGCGCAGCTCCCGCACGTTCCCGGGCCAGTGATGCGAGAGCAGCTTCTGCCGGGCGGCGCGGCTGATCGTGCGGGTATTCTTATTGAGCGAGACGCCGAAGGTCTTGAGGAAGTATTCGGCCAGCAGCGATACGTCCTCCCCGCGATCGCGCAGCGGCGGCAGGCGGAACTGCACAACGTTCAGCCGATGGAACAGGTCTTCCCGGAACTGGCCATCGCGGATGGCCTCGACGATGTCGCGATTGGTAGCGGCCAGGAGCCGAACGTTCACCTTTAATTCCTGGGTGCCGCCCACGCGCCGGAACGTGCCGTCCTCGAGGAAGCGGAGCAGCTTGGCCTGCAGCGGCCGGCTCATGTCGGCGATCTCGTCCAGGAAGATCGTGCCTCCATCGGCCTCTTCCACCCGGCCCGGCTTCTGTTTCAAGGCGCCCGTAAAGGCTCCCTTTTCATGGCCAAACAGCTCGCTCTCCAGCAGTGTTTCCGGGATCGCCGCGCAATTGATCCGCACATAACTTGCCTGGCTGCGCTGGCTCAGCCCATGGAGTGCGCCCGCCACCAATTCCTTGCCCGTGCCGCTCTCTCCCAGGATCAGCACACGGGCCGCGGTCGGCGCGACCGTCTGAATAAGCTGCTTCAGTTCCCGCATCTTGGGACACTCGCCCACGATCTGTTCGAGCCGGTAGGTCTCGATTGTCCGGGCGCGCAGGTTCGCGTTTTCCTGCAATAGCCGGTAGCGCTCCCCGCAGCGCGCGACGGCGTGCAGCAACTCCTCGGGCGCGAACGGCTTGGCCAGGTAATCCATCGCCCCCGCCTGGATAGCTTCCACCGCCAGCTTTGGGGTTGCGTAGGCGGTGATCATCAGCACCGGCAGGTCCGGCCACTGAGCCCTCGACTTCGCCAGGAACTCGTAGCCGCTCATCCCGCCCAGCCGCGCATCAGTGATCACCATGAAGAAGTCTTCCCGCGCCAGCAGTTCCAGCGCCTCCTCGGCCGACTCGACCGTGCGCACGAGATACCGCTCGTCCGTCAGCACCGTCTTGAGAGACAGGCGCATGTTCTTCTCATCGTCCACGACGAGCACAGGTGGAAGACGCGCGCTCATGCTTCAGTTTTCGGACTTCGGACTTCGGGCTTCATGTCGTTTCGCCAGCTTAATCAGGGCCTTGGCAGGGAATACTAGAACGAAGCGCGCCCCCTTTCCAAGCTCAGATTCCACCCGGACCGCGCCGCCGTAAAGCTCGACATTGTGCTTCACCGTCGCCAGACCGAGGCCCGTCCCCTTCGCTTTCGTAGTGAAATAGGCTTCGAAGATCTTCCCCTGCTTATCTGCGGGGATGCCGGGGCCGTCGTCGCGGATCGAAACCTCTACCGAAAGGTCGCTGTTGCAGTGAGCAGCTACGAAGACATTCCCTCCCTTTTCACCGAGCGCTTCGCGCGCGTTCTGCAGCACGTTGATGAATGTCTCGGTTAAATGGCGGGGCTGCATCAATAACGGCGGGAAACCTTCGCCGAAGTCCCGATGGACCTGGACCGGGTAAGCCACCGCCGGTGGAAAGACCCGTTGAATGGCGGTGTCGAGCTCCTCGATCACATTCAGTTTCTCCACATGGCCCTCGCTCAACTGCGCGTAACCCATGATCTCGGTGATAATGCGATCCGAGCGCTCGACCTCCTCCTGGATGATGCCAATCTGCTCGGCGGAGACTGGCTTACCCAGCTTGACCGCTCGCTGGAGGGAGAAGGCGGCATTATTGATGATGGCCAGCGGGTTCTTGATTTGATGTGTAAACTCCGCCGCTACCCGGCCCGCGGATTGCAATTGGCCTTCGCGCATGGCGAACTCCCGCGCTTCCTCCACGGCCCGCCGCTGCCGGTCCAGCAGCACTTGCACCCCATAGCAACAGACCGTCATCAGCAGTAGCAGCGCCAGGCGCAGCAGCAGTGGCTCAGCGGGGTTATCCGCTGTCCCCGGAAAGAGAATCTCCCGGTCGGTGGCGTCCAGGTAATCGGCGACGTGGATCAGAATAAGCCCAGCCAGAACATAGCAGGCGATCAGCGTCAAGTTGAGCATGATCTGCGAGGTGGCCCGCGGCACACTGACCGCGCCGCGCACGATCAGCGCCAGAAACAGCCAGTAGAGGGGGCTATCGTAACCGCCCGTTACTACTGTCAGCGCGGACAGGAAGATCCCGTCCACCAGGCTCGTCGCAAACACCGCCCATGAGACCAGCGGCAGCGGCAGCCGGCGCATCGTCAGCAGCAGCGCTGCGACGACGACATTCAACGCAATGTATATCCAGAGGAAATACTGGGTGGTCTCCACTGCGATCTCCAGGATCCCGAGGACCTTCACAAACCACGGCGTGAAATAAAAGGAATGCAGCAGCATGGCGATGCCTGCCGCCTTCAGAGGCAGGACAATGTCCCGCTCCATCGTCGTGATGCGGTCTATCAGTTGCGGCGCCTCGGGCGCCGGAATCTTCAACAGCTCGATGGTCCGGGCAGGGAACCGCGCGATGGCCCTTACCAGGTCACGGAACCCGTAATGCCTAAGCCGCTGCCACAGGCCGTAGTTCATAAAAGGCACCGCATAGGCGTAATTTCGGCACCTACCGCAGCAACTCCAATGCTCGCTTAGCCACTTTGTCGGTCGGCCACAACCGCCCCAGGCCCTCGTAACCGCACGATAGGAGCCCTTCCTCCGGCCCAATGAACTCCACGCCCCTGGATTTGAGCTTAGCTACGTTCTCCTGCGTCGCGGGGTGCAGCCACATCCTCCCGTTCATCGCCGGGGCAACCAGGATCTTGGCATCGGTGTTCAGGGCCAGCGCCACGCAGCTCAAGGCGTCATTGGCCAGACCCAGGGCCAGCTTCGCTATGGTGTTGGCCGTCGCCGGCGCGATCAGCAGGAGGTTGGCCTCGTCGGCCAGCTTGATATGCGCCGGTTTCCAGCCCGCGTCGTCGTCATATAGAGCGGTGACGACGGGGTTGCGCGACAGGACCTTGAAGGAGACGGCGGTAATGAAACGGAGCGCGTCAGCCGTCAGCACCACATGGACGGCGCACCCCTTCTGGGTCAACTGACTCGCCAGCTCCGCTGACTTGTAAGCCGCTATCGAGCCGGTCACTCCCAACACAATGTTCTTACCTGCGCTCATGCTGCCTCCAGCTTCACGTTTCACGTTTCACGCTCCACGGTTCAGACCTCGGGCGCCTGGACCCGCCCTGTCCTCATCTTCTCCGCTTCCACAATCGCCAGCATCCGCCGCAAATCTTCCTGCACGGTACTGCTGAGCAGGAGATAGTCAAAATGCCGCCACTGGGCGATTTCCTGCCGCGCCACGCCCAGGCGCTTCTGGATCACAGCCGCTGCATCGGTGCCCCGCCGGCGCAGACGCGCTTCCACGATCTCCAGTGAAGGCGGCGTGAGAAAGACCGACACCAGGGCCCGCTTCAGCTCCGAGTCCTCCTGCGCCTTGTCGCGTATCGTCGCCGCCCCTTGCACGTCCACATTCAGCAGGACGTCTTTGCCCTGGCGCAGTTTGCCCAGCACCTCGGCCTTGAGCGTGCCGTAGCTGTTGCCGTACACCGTCGCGTGTTCGAGAAAGTTGCCCGCCTGCACCCGCTTCAGGAAGGACGTGGCGTCCAGGAAATAGTAATCCACTCCGTCCCGTTCCCCTTCACGCGGGGCCCGGGTCGTGCAGGTCACCGCACGCGTCATCTGCGGTCGCGCCGCCAGCAACTGCTGGCAGAGGGTGGTCTTGCCACCGCCCGACGGCGCCGAAATGAGCACCAGCAGTGGACTGATTGTCGGCAGCGCCCTGGCCGCCCCCTCGCCTTTTCCCTCTCGGTCCTCAGTGTTCATCCGCGGTTCTCGTGCCTGGACATTCATGCTCGTTCGCCTGCGAGCCTGGCTTACTCCACATTCTGCGCCTGCTCGCGGAACCTTTCCAACTCCGCCTTGAGCGTCACCACCTCTCTCGAAATCAGGCTATCGTTGGCCTTCGAGCCGATGGTGTTGATCTCCCGGTTCATTTCCTGCGCCAGGAAATCCAGCATCCGGCCCACCGGCTCTTTCGCTTTGCGCCCGTCTTCGAACTGTTGGAAATGGCTCTGCAGCCGCGTCAGCTCTTCCGCAATGTCCGAGCGGTCGGCGAAATAAACCACTTCCTTCAGGAGCCGCTCGTCCTCGACCGCGGGCGCCTCGAACCCGGCGCTCTTGATCCTCTCGATCAGTTGCTGGCGATAGCGTTTCGCGACCGTCGGCGCATGCCTGGCGATTTGGGCCGCAGCCTTGCGCATGATCGCCACCCGCGCGGCGAGGTCTTGCGCCAGGTGTTCCCCCTCCCGCGCCCGCATCTTCACCATTTGCTTCAGCGCGTTCTTCAGCGCCTTCTCCACCGCCGGCCAGAAATCCTCCTCCACGGCCAGCTCTTCATCGGTCTGGAATACCCCGGGGGCCCGCGCCAGTTGGTCCAGTGTCACCGGTCCCGGCAGGTTGAGCTGTTTCGAGAGGCGATTCAGCTCGCGTGCATAGGCCCTTGCCAGCGGCACGTTCAAATGCAGCCTCGCCGACGCCTTGTCCGCCCCTGCATGCAAGGAAACCCGCACAATCAACCGCCCCCGCGCGACATACCGGTTGATCACGTCGCGGAGCTGCGCCTCGAGCAATTCCATTTGCCGCGGCAGGTTCACAGAGATTTCCGTCTGCTTCCGGTTCACCGAGCTGAGTTCCACGGTGACCTTGAAGCCGTCTTTCGAGCAATCCCCGCGCCCATAACCGGTCATTGAGTTCATCCTGCGGGAGTATGAAGAATCCCCGCTCCTCAAGCCAATCAATTCTGGCCTCCACCTCGTCCATCCAGGCTTCAATCAGTACCAAGGCGTAGCGAAGGGCATCTGCCTGCCGCTACGACCTCAAGGCATTCCGCATTCCCCGCGAAGTGCAGACCGTCGGCGCACGCATTAAACAGGTCTTCGGCGACGAGATTCGGGGCGGGCGATCGGTTGCCCGTGACCGCCGTGCTCCGCCGGAAACGGCCCAAGACCTTCTGGCCCTGACCGGGAAGGATGGGTGCGAGTTCGGCACCGCTGCCCCGAATGGTTGGGGCACCGGCAAGGCCCGCGAGTGGTTAGCCAGTGGTAAGCCAGTGGTAGGCTTAATACAATTTCTATTAAGCCTACCACTGGCTTACCACTGGCTACCCAATGGCCAGGCAATGGCCTGCCAGACCAAAGGCCGCAGGTCCGACTTCAGGAGCCGGGCAGGCCATGCGCTGACCGGCCAGTATGTGGGGGCGTCCCTTGATTGATGCGTAAGTCGTTATGGTTCAGATATATCCGCATTAACTAAGCGCCATTCCGGCCTGGCGTTTCACTCGCCGCCGCGCTCCGTACGCCCGCCTATTTCATCGGGATAAGCTGCAAGCCGCAGATCATCGCATCAGAGAAAGTGCGGCCCGATTCATCAGAAACCTGCCCGCCAGGCCGAATGAGGATTTCCATCTCTTCCCCCTGCCCTACCTTGACGTTGGAGAACTTGACGTACTGGATGCCCTCCACCCATTTGGTGTACTTGCCCGCATCAACCTTAGGCGAGGTTTGCTTGCGTCCATACTCATGGTCGCCAACGCTGAGCGTGTAATCGCCGTAGTAAGCGGCGTTGGGGCCGTGCCCGTAAATATACACGTAGTACTTCCCCGCCGGCACGTTGTGCAGGATGACGGTGGAATTGCCGCCCTTGTTACCTGTAGGATAATCATAGTAGTCCATCATAGGGGACTTCACTCCCATCTCGCCGTGGAAGCTCCAGGACCCGCCCAAATTGATCATCTCCACTTCGATGGGGCTGGGTTCGCGATTGGCAAAGCTCAGGTCGCCCTCGGTGTGATGGTCGTTGAAGCCGATCACCACCGCATTCCAGAAGTCACCCGGTTTTCCAACCGCCGCAGGTCCCACCTGCTCGGAGGGCCTGTCGCCGCCGAAAGCAACGTTGAACGCCTGCGGCTTCGCATTGAGCAGCTCCGCGCTCGGCTTATGCGGCTTGCGAGGCGGCTCAGGCTCCTCCGCGAGAGGGCCAGACAGCTTTTTGAGCTTTGGGACGAAGGTGTTCTGGAATGGAGGGGCTGGGACGGGCTCGGGTGCCGTCGCCGGACGCGCCAGCGAGACCGGCTGGTCTCCCAATGTCTCGGGCTTGGCCGCAAAGGCGACCCCATAATCCTCGAGCGAATACTCGATTGGGTGGTCGGCTACGGTGACAATCGCATCGAGCAGGTCTCTCATGGTCACCGCCCGAAGCGATTGGTTGAATTTTATGGTCACCCCGCCGACGTCAAACGGTTCCGTGCTGGCGGCGAGCGGCAGGCCGGTCTTCGGATCCACGCCTCCGATGAGCATGACGGGGCGGGAATTGGGATTGATCAGGAAGTTGACGCCGATCTTCTGGGGGTCGCGCTTGAATGACTGGTCGTTGAGGTAGAGCAGCACCTCACTCAGCGGCAAGCCGTCGAACTTGACCTCGTCGAGCACAATCTCTCTGAGCTTGGCCTCGACCTTGGCTCCACGCGCGGCGTTCGCGACCGGGTTGGGGGGACTAACCGGCGGAGGCGCGGGGCCGCCTCTCTGTAAACCGTAGCGGGCGCGGAAAGCGTCAGAAGCTGGGTCCACACTTGGGCTAGCTCCCGGGGCCGCGGGCGGCTCGCCTCTGACCCCATACCGCTGGCGGAACGCCTCATCGGGAGCTGTAGGCGGCGCCGGCGGTTTGGGAGCGGCAGGAACTTCGGTTGCCTGCGGCTGCGCGGCGGAATCAGCCGCATCCGCTGGGGCAGCGGGAGAAGCTGCAGGCGCCGCCGCAGGTTTATCGGATTGCGCCACCGCGACGGGGGCATCCGGCCCGTTGAACGCCGCCAACAAAGCGAAGGTGGCCAGCGACCGTTTCCAACTCAGTTGCATCATCTTCATACTGTCTCCTTTGGTTAGTGCCTGGGGGGCGGCCCAGGCTGTGCACAATACGACGGCGGCGGTCATCGCCACCGGCCCAAGAATTCTAGTCACCGCCGCTCCGAGCCGTGGCGGCGGCGCCCATGCGCGGCCTTCCAACGACACCAACCGTTGGACGCGCCGTCCCAAGTGGGAACGGAAACCCGACACGCGCAGTTGGCCCAGCAGTGACGGGGTGGCCAGGCGCGTGCCGAGTTCCACCAGGCATTCCGCCAGGACGCGCGGACCGTCGGCCACGAGCAAGCTGGCCTCATCAGCCGCCATCTCACTGGCCAAGTGCATTTGGCGCCGCAGCCACCACGCGCCCGGATGCCACCACAGCACCGCCGTCGCCACATCCGCCAGCAGGCACCAGCATGTATCATGAGCGGCCAAATGAGCCAACTCGTGCGCGAGTATCGAGTCCTGCCGGGTGGCATCGAAACGCGCGGCAAAGTCCGGCGGCAGCCCCACCGAAGGGCGAACGAACCCAAAGGCGATCGGGCTGGTCAGGCGTCCGGATTCGATCACCCGCACCCGGCGTCCAATCCCAAGCTGCCGCGCCAGCCCCCGAACCCTTGCCGCGAGCGTCGGCTCGGTCGCGGGCCGGCAGCGGAGTTGAAACACGACGAACAGCCCCCTGGCCAGCAATGCCCGCGCGCCCACAAGCGCCGCGCCAGCGCCCACACGAGCCACAGCCAGGACGCGTCCCGCGCCGTAGCGGCAGGCATCTTGCCTGCCGTAGAGGGCGGCATCTTGCCGCCCGGAGCGGTGCTCGAAACTTTCAACGCCAATGCCGTGCGAGGGGACATGCCGCCGGGCCGGATGCCCGGCTCTACGGCAGACAGGATGCCTGCCGCCGCCTGCTGGCGGTGACCGGGCGCGCCAGGCGCCGCATCCAGGCGAAGAGCCACGCCCACCTGGGGAATCTCACCCCGCGCAGAGGAGACCTCGCCTTTACGCAAGCTCACTGCGCTCGCCGCCCAGTGGCCGAAAACCCGCGCCGAGCCTGAAAGCTCGCACGCAGTGACGACGAGCACAGCGATGATGCCTGCATGGCAGAATGCCCGGCCCCACGCCGCCGTCGGGCTCCAGCGCGTCAGCAGCGCGACCGCAAGCGCAATCAACCCCACCTCCAATGCCAGCAGCGCCAGCAATTGGAGCCATGCCGTCAGTGGAACAAGCGTATTCATCGTCGCCTCTTCTGCTCCGCAATAAGTTTCTCCAGTTTGGACAACTCGGCGCGGCTGACCTCACGGCTGCTCAGGAGATGCCGCACCATATCTGCCAGGCTGCCTTCGAATAGCCGATCCAGCAGGTGATCCGCCATGCCTTGGGATACCTCCTCCTCTCCCACCACCGCTCGATACACAAAGCTGCGCTCCTCCAGGCGGTGCGTGACCAGTCGCCGCGCCTCCATCTTGCGCAGCATTGTTGCCACCGTCGTATAGGCCAGGTCGCTCTCGGCTCCCAGCCCTTTGTGCACCTCGGCCACGGTCGCTTCCCCGCTGGCCCAGAGCACTTTCATGATGCGAAGCTGAAGGTCTCCCAGCCGATGAATTGCCGTCTTATTCATATTCCCATGTAAATTACTGGAGTAATACTACCACGGTAGTATATGCTGTCAACAGCCTTTTCTAACATATTTTCTCCTTGCCTTCCCGGCAGGACCCGGCATTGCGGACTGACGGCAGGACGGCAGATACGGCGAAAGCCTGAACTCCAACCGGGAGGGCCCAGGAACGCTCTTACCAGACCTCGACCGGGCCCTTGGGAACGGGAATGTGGCCGTATGCCTCTGCGCCGGGCTCCTGCATGAAGGAGGCGGTCATGGGCGGCGGGCGGAAGCGGGGCTGGAGTTCTCCGCTCTCATCCAGGAACTGCTGGCGCCAGCGGCGGTACCGGTCGAGCAGGTCCAGGAACTCGGCGCGGCTGGAGACCTGCACGATGTGGTGGTTGAACTCCTTGGCCGGGCCGAACCGCTTGGAATACCACGGCGCGACCTTGCGGAACATGCGGCAGGCGTGGACCTCGCCGAAGACCTCAATCATCCGGTCCAGGTGCCGGCACATGACGCGCACGCGTTCGTCGAAGGTGGGCTCGGGCAGCAGCTCGCCCGCCCGCAAGTAGTGGCCGGTGTGGTGGAAGATCCAGGGATTGTAGAAGGCGCCGCGACCGATGCTCACGCCGGCACAGCCGGTTTGGTCGAGCATCATTTTTGCCGCCTGCGGAATGGTGACATCCCCGTTGCCGATGACAGGGATCGTCTGCAGCGCCTGCACGACTGCCCGGATGCCGGCCAGGTTTACCCTGCCGCCAAAGCCCTGCTGGCGGGTGCGGCCATGGACGAAGATGGCTGCGACGCCGGCGTTCTCAAGCGCACGGGCCAGGTCGGGCGCGGTGATGTTTTCATCGTCCCAGCCCAGGCGCATCTTGGCGGTGACGGGGATTCTCACGGCCTCCACCATGCCTTTGACCAACTGGGCGGTCTTGTCCAACTCGGTCATCATCGCCGAGCCGCCGCCAATGCGGCAGACCTTGCGCACCGGGCACCCCATGTTGATGTCCACGGAAGCGACGCCGAGCGACTCCAGGAGAGCCGCCGCGTCGCGCATCTCCTCGGGCACGGAGCCAAAGAGCTGCACCGCGAGGGGCTGGTCGGCGGGGCAAGTCTCAATGAGCTTGAGGGCTTTCGTCTTCTTCTCGATGAGGGAGCGCGCGTTGACGAGGTCCGTGGTAGCCAGGCCGAGCCCGCCCAACTCACGCAAAGTGAGCCGGAACGGCAGGTTGGTGTAGCCTGCCAGCGGCGAAAGGAACAGGTTGGATGCTAATGTAAGCGGCCCAAGGCGCATCGTTAACACGGTAACCGGCAACGGAGCCTAAGGCGATTTCAATTCTGGGTAACGTCCCAAAGATGGGGGGCTGGATTTAGGGGTAGAGGGTGATCAGACTCCGGCAGTGACGAAACTGTTAAGAGCCCAAACCACCCTCCGCCCATGCAACATGTTATTGC
>Ga0181532_10003324_pt1 | contig 14510 bp, 13 predicted proteins | sample PEATcosm2014_Bin_33_FD_119768 | JGI IMG/M metagenome (GOLD analysis project Ga0181532, IMG submission 119768) | Peatland microbial communities from MTU Mesocosm Facility, Houghton, MI, USA - PEATcosm2014_Bin11_30_metaG | ecosystem: Environmental > Terrestrial > Soil > Wetlands > Peat | place...
ACCCGGATCTCTGGACGGATGAATTTTATTTTCTCAACCAGCCAGGCCAGGCCGATATTCAAAGCGATCTCTTCTACGACTACCGAACCAACGTCGACGCCTACCCCAAGTGGCAGGCGTGGATGCGCGAGAAACAGCCGCACCTACTCGTGATCTGGGGCAAGTATGAGAGTTCATTTGATCCCTCCGAGCCGGAAGCCTATCGGCGGGATGTGCCAAAGGCTGAAGTGCACATCGTCGACGGGGGCCATTTCGCGCTCGATACCGCGCCGGATGAAATTGCCCAGGTCGTTCGGGGCTTCATGAGCCGAGAAAGGGCTGCCGCGGTATGACAGCCGCTTGGCGATTTGATCCAACGAGAACTTTAGAAAGACATTAAGGTGGTACCGTACCCATCAACGGAGCCCGACTATGCGCCCTGACATTGTGCCCGGAGGTGTCTTCCCCGACTACGAGCTGCCCGATCACACGAGCACGCTCCGCGAACTCAGCGAACTCCAAGGCGACGACCCGCTGATCCTCACGCTCGCACGCGGCCACTATTGCCCGAAGGAGCACCAGCAGCATTTGGAGCTCGCCGCGTTCTACCCAAAGATCGCGGTGGCGTACACTCAGATCGCCACGATCGCAACCGACGATCACCATACTCTTCAGGAATTCCGTGCGTCAGTCGGAGCCCAGTGGCCCTTCCTCTCCGACCCTGACCGAAAAGTTCAGAAAGACCTAGACATCCAGGAGTACACCGACCCGGAGCATAATCCGATGATCCCGCATACGCTCGTGCTCAAGCCGGGCCTCGTGATTTACAGGATCTACAATGGCTACTGGTTTTGGGGCCGCCCGTCGGTGGTCGATCTTTGGCACGACCTGCGCGCGCTAACGAGTGAAATCCGGCCAGACTGGGATCTGAGTACTCCCGGACTCCGCGAGGCATGGAATGCGGGTGACTTCTCGCGTTTCCACGGGTGGAACAAGCAGGCCGGTATGAAAGATTCCCCCATTGTACAGAAGAAATAGGAGCGTCGCCAAATTCGATCTCGTGACGGTCTTCAAGAGGCACCCTGGAGTGGGCATGGACCCCAAAGTCGAGGAGAAGCTCTTCGAAGCCTCCCACACGACAAGGAGCGACGGCATAGGAATTGGACTTTAGGTCAGCAGTTCCATCATGGAAAGCCATCAAGGACGCGTTTGGGCAATCCGGAACGAGGGACAGGCCGCAACTTTCATTATTTCTATCCCTTGCAAAACCAACACCTAAGTCCAATAGACGCGGTACCCGGGCGGCCGCATTCTTGTGTTATGAAGTCGCCCGATGGAGGCAGTACTATTCACCGCCCACTTGTGGTAGTTGTCGATGATGATGAATCCGTCCGCGAGTCGCTACCGGACTTGCTGGGGGAGTTCGGTTTTGATACTCAAGTGTTCCCGTCCGCAGAGGAGTTCCTCGTCTCCGATAGCCTTGGTCAAACGAAATGTCTGCTGCTAGACATCGCCATGCCAGGTATGACAGGATTTGATCTCCAACAGGAACTGAAGGTTCGCGGACAGAACATTCCAATCATCTTCATAACCGCCCAAAAAGATGAAACGGTTCGCACGCGAGCGTTAGAACGAGGGGCCGTGGGATTTCTACTGAAACCATTTAGCGACAGGGCACTTCTTAGGGCGCTCAATACGGCGCTCGGATTGGGTTGAGTAGCGGCAGCGGTCCTGCAGCTTGGGGATTTCAGCGAATTGGACGGGGGCACCAGGTCATGAACAGGGGTCAATGTTCATGTTGCACGCCACATCGATTGTGTTTGTTGTAGACGATGATATTTCAGTACGAGAGTCCCTCGAGTTGCTGATCCGATCCGAGGGTTGGCTGCCCGAGACCTTCTCCTCGGCAGAAGATTTTCTCGTCCGTTCGCGGACGCCTGTTCCGAGTTGCCTGGTACTGGACATTTCCATGCCAGGTCTGAACGGCCTCGAACTGCAGAAGCGTGTTGCCGCCGAGCACCCCGATATACCCGTCATCTTCATCACGGGTCACGGCGATGTGCCAAAAACAGTTCAGGCCATGAAGGCAGGCGCTGTCGAATTCCTTACGAAGCCATTCAAAGATGACGTGCTGCTGAGCGCCATCCAGCAAGCTCTCGAACGTAGCCGAGTTGCGCTTGGCCAGCAGGCGGAAATCAAGGAACTCCGGGATCGGTACTCGTCACTTTCTCCTCGCGAACGAGAGGTCATGGTGTTGGTGGTCTCCGGTTTATTGAACAAGCAGGTCGGGGGCGAGCTCGGTATCAGCGAGATCACGGTGAAGGCTCATCGAGGCAAGGTCATGCAGAAGATGAAGGCCGATTCTCTCGCCGACTTGGTGAAAATGGCGGAGAAGCTCCGCCTCACGGCTTAACCGAACGGCTAATACCCCATCGACCGGTCTTTCTCAGCTTGTTCCGGCAATCGACGCCCGCGACACGAACATTCAGTGTACCCATCAACGTGGCTCGCGACATCTATGACAGAAAGCGTCTGGGATCGACTTGTGCGTACACGTGTACAATAACGAGTAGTGTCTCGGGCGCGTATGCGTGGAAAATCCGGGCCCCGGGAAGGTTGAACTGACAGCTCTGCAAGTGGCCTTGGGGAGGCTGAGCGGTGAACGAGCATGCCAAATTAGAACAGGGCATTCCATTAGAGAGTTCAATTCCAGAAGGCGGGGCTCCTTTGGAATCGATCCTGTGCACGGAGGAATTACATCGTCGCCCGTCGCGTCCGCCTGATCACGAGAAGGAGAACCGCGCGCTCGTGACGCTGGTTAGCGCGCTCGCCGATTCACCAAGCACCATTTTTCAGAGGCTGGCGGATACGATTCTGGATATCGCCCAGTGTGACTCCGCTGGCCTTAGCCTGCTGACGAGGGATGGCAAGAAACCGGACGTTTGCGGCAATAGGTTCTATTGGCCCGCTATCGCGGGCACGTGGAATCCCCATGTCGGAGGCGGCACCCCACGGAACTTCGGCCCTTGCGGAGACGTGCTTGATCAAAATCGTACTCTGTTGTTCAAGCATTTCGAACGGCGTTACCCCTATTTACTGCCGGTAATTCCGGCAGCCGAAGAATGCCTGCTGGTCCCGTTTTACGTGGCCGGGGAGGCCGTAGGAACCATCTGGGCGATTATGCACAGCGACCGTCGCAAATTCGATGCGGAAGATGATCGAGTCATGGCGTCACTGGGAAAATTTGCCTCTTCAGCCTATCAAGCGCTGGTGCACATAGAAGACCTCGAGTTTCAGGCGTCCGAGCGCGAAAAGGCGGAAGCAGAAGTCCGTGAGCTGGCGAAAGGGTTGGAAGCGAAGGTCCGCCGTTTGGTCGAGGCCAGTGTTGTGGGAATTGTGACATGGAATCTCGAAGGGGCCATCACCGGAGCCAACGAAGGATTTCTCCGCATGGTGCAATACGACCGTGAAGATCTCTCCTCGGGTCGCGTACGCTGGACAGACCTGACACCGGCCGAATGGCGTGGCCATGACGAAGAGGCAATCGCCGATTTAAAGGCGACCGGTATCTTTCAACCCTACGAGAAGGAGTACTTCCGGAAAGATGGCAGCCGGGTACCGGTGCTTCTCGGCGGCGCACTCCTCGAAGGAGATGGCAACGACGGGATCGCTTTCGCGCTCGATTTGAGCGAACAAAAGCGAGCCGAGAGAGCTTTGCGGCGCAGCGAGGCATTCCTCGCGGAAGGTCAACATCTCGGTCAAATCGGCAGCTTTTCCTGGCGCGTGGCGAAAGACGAAATCACGTGGTCAGATGAGCTGTATCGCATCTACGAGGTTGAAATCGGCGTGCCCGTGACGCTCGAACTGATCCGTAGCCGAGTCCATCCAGAAGACGTCAGTTTGATCGAGAAAATGAAGATGGTGGACCAGGCACGAGAGGGCGGCCACGACTTTGACTGGCAGTTCCGCTTGCTAATGCCGGACAACTCGATCAAGTATATGCATGCAGTCGCTCATGCGACCCGGGACCAGGATGGTCAGCTGGAGTACATCGCCTCAGTTCAAGATGTCACGGCGCGCAGGCTGATAGAAGAGGCCCGCGACAAGGCTCGATCGGAACTTGCACGTGTGGCAAGGGTCATGAGCCTCGGGACGCTAACGGCATCAATCGCCCACGAACTCAACCAGCCGCTGTCCGGCATTGTCACCAACGCCAGCACGTGTATACGAATGCTGGCTAATGATCCTCCAAACGTCGACGGGGCAATTGAAACTGCGCGTCGGACGATTCGCGACGGCAACCGTGCGTCCGAGGTGATCACACGACTGCGCGCACTGTATAGCAAGAAAGAAGCCTCGCCCGAAGCGATGGACTTGAATGAAGCAACGCGGGAGGTGATCGCGCTGTCCTTGAGTGAACTTCAGAGAAAGCGGGTGGTCCTTCGGCAAGAACTTGCCGATAACCTGCCTTTGGTCATAGGCGATCGTGTACAGCTTCAACAGGTCATCCTTAACATAGTCCTAAACGCCTCAGACGCGATGAGCGGCGTGGTCGATCGTCCGAGGGAGTTGGTGATCAGAACCGAACGAGATAAAGAAGGCGGTGTGGTCCTTACGGTGAAAGATGCGGGAGTCGGTTTCGATCTTCGGGCTATGGACAAACTTTTCGAAGCGTTTTACACAACGAAGAACGGTGGTATGGGAATGGGACTATCCGTCAGTCGCTCGATTATCGAGAATCACCGGGGCCGTTTATGGGCAACATTGAATGATGGTCCGGGCGCGACATTTTCATTCTCCATTCCGTGTGGATCGAAGGGTGCGACTGCCGGAGGCAGTCTGGGTGCCGATTAAACTGCTGCCGGGAAGAGCGTCGCGATCGCACTCCGCGCTTCACGTTCGCGTCCTGCCTTGATTGCCGCTGCGAACGGCTTCGGCATACGAGCCGAGAGGTGTCGGCGGTGACGGAAATTGGATACCTAGCTCCTTCAGGCCCTCCCCGTCCATCGGATAACCGAGAACAGTAAAGGATGCGTTTTCTTTCGGGCTCACATCTGCGGCCCGATACGAAGGTATTGTCGATACCTTCGTTCAATTGTTTCCCTCCGGTTCCACTGGCCTAATCGCACGTGTTTAAGGCGCGGGTCGAAAAAAGGCGATATGGCAAGAAACAAAACAGCAATCGTCGCGGGAGCGCAGCAAGGAATTGGTGCGGAGCTCGTCGATGGCTTTCTCCTCGACGCCGTTCTTTATCTGACCCACGCGCCTCAAGTCACAGGCGAGGCGCTTCACGTCGACGGTGGCGCTCACGGCGAGCGCTGGTAGCGCGGAAAACGAAAGAAGGTAGGGGGAAGTTATGTCCGTATCGGAACTTCAGCCAATAGTGAACGCAGTCAGAGGCCTGCCCTTAGTCCCAGGAAATCAGGGCAGAAGCGACGAACATTCGCTAGTCGCCAAGGCCAAGTTGGGACACGACGACGCCTTCGGCGAACTGTACAACCGGCACCAGCGCAAAGTCTATCGCACGGCCGTCCGCATCCTTCGCAATCAGCAGGACGCGGAAGATGCGGTACAGCGCGCGTTTCAGCGGGCACTCGTGAACTTGCAACGGTTCCGCGAGGACTCCACTTTCTCGAGCTGGCTCACCCGAATAGTCATCAACGAAGCCTTGATGCTGTTGCGCCAGCGCCGCGCACAAGAGCCGCTTCATGAAAATAGTGTGGGTGCTTCACGAGGTGACGGTGGCGTGGAAATTGCCGATGGCAGACCCACACCAGAAGAAATCCTCTGCAAAAGCGAGCGCTATGCAACGTTGCGGCAAGCCATTGCGGAACTTCGAGAGAACCTAAGAGTCGTTGTGCTCCATAGGGAGCTACAAGGTCTGACCAGCGCTGAGACCGCTCGGCGGCTTGGCTTGACGGTGAGCGCTGTTAAGGCTCGCACATTTCACGCGCGGAGGTCTCTGAGGAAGCATCTTGAACGGAACTTAAGAGAGCAAGCGCGCTAAGCAAGCTGCAAAAGAGAAAGGCGTGACAGACAGCGTGGGGCATGCTTTTGTCGCGGGGAGTTGATCGTGCGAACGGGGCGGCATCTGGTTATCCTGACGTTGGCACTCGCATGTTCCTTAGCGGGGCAGGCATGTCCGAAGAATGCGCACTAGCAACTCATAGGAAGAGACTGTCCCCCGTCCGTTTCTCTGCCTCCGGTTTCGCATTACCACACGCGAGAGTCGTCACGCGCAAATCTTTGAATCTGAATTATACGAAGGTATTGCCAATACCATCGTCTGATTGTCCTGGCCCGTCCCTTCTGTTGTGATGCGTTCGTCCAGTCGGTTTGATCAGGTGTCTGGGGGCCATGACGATGGCACGGACACGCAGCCCGGCTGATTGTCGCCCGGCGATTCGGCCGTTTCATGTGAACGTTCCGAGAATCAACTCTAGAGGAGAAAGAACATGACAAAGAGTGCTGCAACTCAAAGAAGCACCGAACAGTCCACCGAAAACCCCGCGATTCGCCCGTTTCCCGTGGCAAGTGTTCCGGAAGCGGAGCTTACAGATTTACGCAAGCGTATCAACGCGACCAGGTGGCCTGAGCGGGAAACAGTGACCGATGCAACCCAAGGAGTGCAGCTTGCGACGACTCAGGCACTCGCTCGTTATTGGGCGACCGATTACGACTGGCGCAAGTGCGAGGCAAAACTCCAGTCCCTGCCGAACTTCCTCACCGAGATCGACGGACTGGACATTCATTTCATTCACGTCCGTTCAAAACACGAAAATGCGTTGCCCCTCATCGTGACGCACGGATGGCCCGGCTCGATCACCGAACAGTTGAAGATCATCGATCCGCTAACCAATCCCACCGCACACGGCGGAAATGCATCCGACGCGTTCCATATCGTGGTTCCGTCGATGCCGGGGTACGGGTTTTCAGGCAAGCCGACGGCGACCGGCTGGGGCCCTGAACGGATCGCGAGTGCCTGGACCGTGTTGATGAAGCGCCTCGGCTACAACAAATTCGTAGCGCAAGGCGGCGATTGGGGCGCAGTCATTACCGAACTGATGGGGGTGCAGGCGCCGCCCGAACTTATCGGTATTCACACCAACATGCCCGGCGCGGTTCCTGCGGATGTTTATCAAGCGGTTTTGTCCGGCGCGCCGGTGCCGTCCGGTTTCTCAGACGCCGAAAAAACTGCCTTCGAGAGGCTCCAATTCGTGTACAGCAAAGGCGTCGCCTACGGCTACCAGATGGGGTTGCGACCGCAGACGTTGTATGGAATCGCGGATTCACCCGTCGGCCTGGCCGCCTATTTTCTGGACCACGATGCGTGGAGTTATGCGCTGATCGCGCGCGTGTTTGACGGGCAGACCGAAGGTCTCTCACGAGACGATGTCCTCGATAACGTTACGATCACCTGGCTGACGAATACAGCGCTTTCCGGAGCACGGCTCTACTGGGAAAATAAGTTCGCCTATTTCAGCGTCAAGGGCGTGTCTGTCCCGGTTGCTGTGAGCGCGTTCCCTGACGAGCTCTATCAATGTCCGCGGAATTGGGCAGAAAGCGCGTATCCCAAACTGATCCACTACAACAAGCTCCCCAAAGGTGGACACTTTGCGGCCTGGGAACAGCCGAAGCTTTTTTCAGAAGAGGTGCGCGCTGGGTTCCGGTCATTGCGCTAGTTCGAACGTCGGGCTGGGCGGCGCGCACAGGCGCCGCCCTCTCGAAATGTCACGCCTTCAGTCGACGACAGAGAAGCACACGCCAAGCCTTCGCAAAAGACCAACCTTAATTCAATCCAAAAGAGGAGCGATATCATGAGCCAAGCAGGAGCTACGCAACAACGCAACGGCCCTTCGCAGTTCAACACCGACCGCACCCATCCGGGCCGGTGGACGATCACCTTCAGCAACCCGCCGATCAACATGTTTCTTCCCACAACGATCGTCGAATTGGGAGCGCTAATGACCGACCTCGAGGCGGACCCGTCCGTGAAGGTCGTAGTGTTCCAGTCGGCGAATCCCGATTTTTTCGTCGCACATCTCGACGTAGCCAAAGCAGCTGAACGGCCAGAGGTCCTGGGCCTTTGGCGCGAATTTGTGCTGCGGCTCTCGTCCACGCCAGTCGTGAGCATCGCCAAGATTCGCGGCCGCACGCGCGGCATCGGTAACGAGTTCGTGCTGGCCTGCGACATGCGCTTTGCCAGCCGGCAAACCGCCGTATTCGGCAACCCCGAGGTCGGCGTCGGATTGGTCCCGGGCGGCGGAGCGCTGGAATGGCTCCCCCGCTTGGTCGGCCGCTCCCGGGCACTTGAGATCGTGCTTAGCGGTGACGACTTTGACGCTGATATCGCCGAGCGCTATGGCTGGGTGAACCGCACGCTGGACGATGCCGAGCTCGACTCGTTTGTCGATGCGCTCGTCCGACGACTGGCCTCGTTCGACCGTGAAACGCTGGCCGCGGCGAAGGCCCAAGTCAATCGGTTCGGGACGCCGACAGCCACCGAGCTTCAGTCGAGCACCGACCTGTTCTTCCCACTGCTGGCCTTGCCAGGTGCGCAGGCGCGTCGTGCCAAGATCCGCAACATCGGTTACGGCGTTCCAAGCGACTTCGAATTGAACTTCGGCAGGTACCTGCCTGGTCTCATGCGGGCGGACGACGATGCCACGGGACAGCAGAGATAGAGATGAAACCTTGGAAAACAGTTTCACTGATTCTGTTTGCTCTTGCGGTTGCAGCCGTGGGATATGGAGCGACTCTCGTGAGACGAGGCTTCAGCGCACTTGCAACACCATCAGCGATTGAGGAGTTCGCGGCCACAACGGCACGCAAAATGGCGGTGCCATCCGCGTATCGCCAACTTCGCAATCCCATCATGCCTTCAACGGAGAACATTCGGGCAGGCATGGAGCATTTCGCGGATCATTGCGCCACGTGCCATGCGAATGACGGATCGGGCCAGACGTTTTTCGGCAAGGGCCTCTATCCGAAACCGCCCGACATGCGTGCAGTCGGGACGCAGAACAAAAGCGATGGCGAGCTCTATTACACAATTGCAAATGGAGTTCGTTTGAGCGGCATGCCCGCCTTCAGCGAAGTGCACACTCCCGAGAAAGCCTGGCGCCTGGTTTTGTTCATCCGGCACTTGCCTCAGATCACCCCCGAAGAACTCACTGAGATGAAGGCGCTGAATCCGAAGAGGATGGCGAATCCAGCGAACTGGTGAACCACTAGAAGAAGAAACCCCATGAAAGAAAAGAGCACCCGATGAAAGAACCAGACGACAGATCGCGCCGTTGCTTTCTCAAGGCGGGCTCGATGCTGGGCCTGGCAGTTGCGTTCGGACCAGCAACGATCGGCGAGGCATTTGGAGATTCCGGAATTCCTGCAGAGGACACCATGACCCAAACCAGTGCTACACAGGCAGCTGACAAGACTACTATTCGTCCGTTTCAGGTGCATGTTCCAGAAGCGGAACTCACCGAATTGCGCAGGCGCATCAACGCGACAAGGTGGCCTGAGCGGGAGACGGTCACGGATGAATCGCAAGGTTTGCCGCTTGCGACAATTCAGGAACTTGCCCGCTATTGGGGCACAGACTACGATTGGCGCAAGTGCGAGGCGAAACTGAACGCCCTGCCGCAATTCATCACCGAGATCGATGGGCTAGACATTCATTTCATTCACGTTCGTTCGAAACATGAAAATGCGTTGCCGCTGATCGTCACGCACGGATGGCCCGGCTCAGTCATCGAGCATCTGAAGATTATCGATCCACTTGCCAATCCTACGGCATATGGCGGGAGCGCATCGGACGCCTTCCATCTGGTGATTCCGTCGCTACCGGGATTCGGGTTTTCAGGCAGGCCCACCACTTCCGGCTGGGGTCCGGAGCGCACTGCAAGTGCCTGGGGAGTGCTGATGAAGCGCCTCGGATACGCAAAATTTGCGGCGCAAGGCGGCGATTTGGGCGCGGGCGTTTGCACGGTGATGGCCAAACACGCACCCCCGGAATTGCTGGGAATTCACACTAACTTCCCTGGGACTATTCCAGCCGACATTGCGAGGGCGCTCCAGGGCGGCGATCCCCCGCCATCCGGCCTATCCGCCGACGAAAGACGTGCTTACGAGCAGCTGACCAATCTCTTTACGAAGAAGCGTGCCTATGCGCAATTTATGGCGACTCGCCCGCAAACGCTGTACGGATTGGCGGATTCGCCCGTCTGCCTGGCGGCTTGGCTCTTTGACCATGGTGACGGTTATGGCCAGCCGGCGGCGCCAATCACCTCGGCAGTGCTCGGGCGCACGATCAATGGACACTCCGCAGGTGACCTGACACGAGACGATGTGCTCGATGACTTCACACTCTACTGGTTGACGAACACGGCGATTTCTGCGGCTCGTTTCTATTGGGAACTTCACCTCAATCTTTATAACGCAGCCAATGTCTCTATCCCAGCTGCTGTCAGCGTTTTTCCCGGCGAGAACTATCAAGCCCCGCGAAGTTGGACGGAGCGGGCGTATCACAAACTCATCTACTACAACCAAGTTGACAGGGGCGGGCACTATGCGGCCTGGGAACAGCCACAGCTCTTTTCAGAAGAGCTTCGCGCGGGCTTCAAATCACTGCGGTAGGGTTCTTGAAAAAGGAGGCGTTATGAAACTCACGGGGAAAAAGGCTCTTATCACCGGCGGTAACAGTGGCATCGGTCTTGCCACCGCCCGACTTTTCATTGCGGAGGGCGCGCAGGTCGCCATTACCGGTCGCGACCAGAAAACGCTCGATGAAGCGATCGCCGAACTTGGATCGAGCGCGCGTGGCTACCGCGTTGACGTTACCATTGCGGAAGATCGCAAGCGGCTCTTCGCAGCGCTGGCCAAAGATTTCGGGAAGCTCGACATTGTCTTCGCCAATGCTGGCATCTCCGGCCGGACTCCTACCGGCTCGACCGACGAGGCCATTTTCGAGAACGTGATCCACACCAACCTTAGTGCCGCTTTCTTCACGGTGAATTCAGCGGCTCCTCTGCTGAACGACAACGGCAGCATCACCTTTAGTGGGTCGGTCCATAACTATCTCGGCCAACCTGGCCTCGCCGCGTATGCAGCCACCAAGGGTGGTCTCGTTTCGATGGCGCGTTCCATCGCCGCCGACCTTGCGCCGCGCAACATTCGCGTGAACGTCGTCGCACCAGGCGCGATCAAAACTCCCATTTGGAAGCGCGGGCCCCGCGCCTCTGCTTCCGCAGAAGATTCCGCTAAGTTGGCGAAGTTCTTTTCTTCTGCGGTTCCGCAGGGCCGTTGGGGCGAGCCGGAAGAAATTGCCAAAGCGGTGCTCTTCCTCGCCTCGGACGATTCTTCGTATGTCAACGCGGTCGAGCTGATCGTGGATGGCGGAACCACAGGCGCCCCGTTTGGAGCTCCCATTATTCAGGACGTATTCAGGCCGCTCGGTAGCGAGGCGAAGTCGGCAAAAGCTCATGCGGATTGAACCGCTATTTTGGAACGTCTTGCGGAGTCGACAACGGGCAACCTGGAAGTGATCCGTGCTTCGGTGGGATTACTACCGACAAACGTTTGAATATGGAGCGTGGGGCGGCAAGTTCCGCGCCGAGTTTGCCCCACAGCCGGGAGACATCGTGGCCCAGGAGCATTGGTGTTCGAGTGGCTTTGCGAACACCGATCTGGACATGCAACTCAAACGGCATGGCATCCAGAGGCTCATTGTCGCCGGTCTTATCGCACACTCATGCGTCGAATCAACCGTGCGTTTTTCCGTTGAGCTCGGCTACGATGTCACTTTGGTGAAGGACGCGACCGCCGATTACTCAGAGGAGTTCATGCATGTCGTAATCGTCACCAATCTCCCAAACTACGCCAGTGCGATTGTCACGACGCACGAAGTCACGGCCGCCCTTTTAGGCAGCCGCCCACTCGCGCAGAGTTCGTCCGCCATGGGGGCTGCGCATGGATGAATCGCACTGGAGGTCGGGATCATGAATTCCAGACTGGCGAACGGAGAAATCATGAGCATCGCAACCGGCACCTCTCTCATCCAGCCCGAACCGGGACTTCTCGGACAAACTGTCGCCGTGATCGGCGGCAGCGCCGGCATCGGACTCGAAACCGCCCGGCGAGCGCGCGCTGAAGGCGCCAAGCTGATTCTCGTGGCACGCAACCCGGAACGCCTGGAACAAGCCTCGCGCGAACTCGGCCCTCTAAGCAGCGCGGCGTTCGACGCCACCAACTTCAATCAACTCAAAACATTCTTCGACGCGCTCCCGACACCGATCGACCATGTGCTGGTCACCGGTCCCGGTCCCTACTACTCACCTCTGGCGGAACTCGAGATCGAAAAGGCACGCCGGGATGTCGAAGCCCATCTTCTGCTGCCGTTACAGGTCGCTCGCTTCGCCGCAAAGAAGGTTCGCCCGGGAGGCACCTTGCTCTTCATGGGCGGAACCGGAGGTCGCCACACGGCGCCGGGACTGGCTCTCGTGTCGGCTCTCACCGCCGCGCTTCCGGCCATGACCAAGAACCTCGCCATCGAGCTAGCCCCGGTCCGCGTCAACCTTATCGCCGCGGGCTTCGTCGATACTCCGCTTTCAGCATCACTGCTCGGCGATCAGTTGGATGCGCGACGCGAGCAACTCCGCGCGACACTCCCGATCCGACGCGTGGTCGGCCCAGCGGACGTCGCCGCCCTCGCGGTCCACCTGATGACGAATACGGCGGTCACCGGAGCGACGTATGACATCGACGGTGGTCAGCAACTCGTAGAGGGCTAACATCCGGTGCGTTTGAGAGGTGTTTCATGAACATGAAGATCGGCGTCCTGGCCATAGTGGCCGGCTTCGCCGGAGCAGTGTTTTTCTCGCAGAGTCAGCGGCCGACGGGGATGCCCGATTTGGGTGGAGCCGTCGACTGGCTCAACTCCGGCGCGCTCAGCGCGAAGTCGCTGCGTGGGAAAGTTGTGCTGGTCAATTTTTGGACTTACACGTGCATCAATTCTATCCGGCCGATGCCCTACGTGAAAAGTTGGGCGGCGAAATATAAAGATGCGGGGCTGGTCGTTGTCGGTGTGCATACGCCGGAGTTTTCGTTTGAACACGAACGTTCCAATGTCGAGTGGGCGACACAGACCTTTCATATTGTTTTCCCGGTGGCCATCGACAGCGACTACAGCATCTGGCAGGTGTTTCACAACGAAGCGTGGCCAGCGCAGTATATCGTCGACGGCAAAGGACAGATTCGCTATCGCCACTACGGAGAGGGCGAATACGTTGAGATGGAGCGCGTCATCCAGAAACTGCTGAAACAAAACGGCGCGGACGGCTTCGACAAGAGCACGGTCACCGGATCGGGCACCGGAATCGAGGCCGCGCCCAGCAACGATGAGCAGTCTCCGGAAACGTACGTCGGCTACCGTCAGGCCGAGCATTTCGCTTCGCCGGAACGGGTGGCGCGAGACTCGCGACGGATCTATAGCGCGCCCGCCTCGCCTTCGCTGAACCAATGGGGGCTCGCTGGATCGTGGAACGTCGGTCCCGAAGCAGCGGTGTTGCAGGTAGCTGCCGGCAAGCTGGTGTTCCGATTCCATAGCCGTGACCTGAATCTGATTCTGGCTCCGACGAAGGACGGGAAGCCGGTTCGTTTCAAAGTCACTCTGGACGGCGCCGCGCCCGGCGAGAATAACGGCGTTGACTCCGCGGCGGACGGCGGCGGCGAAATTCGGGAGCCTCGCATGTATCAGCTCATCCGGCAAAAAGGCCCAATCGTCGACCGAACCCTCGAGATTGAATTCCTTGATGACGGCGTTCAGGCGTTTGACTTCACGTTTGGTTAGGAAACTCTCGCGAGGTTGCAAAGCAGGCGCTTCGCCTGTGCCAAAACCGCGCCAGAATCCGAAGGTTTCATGCCATTCGGGTTAGCTTTGAGCGAAAAGCAGACTCCCCAAATTACTGTAAACACAGAGAAGTCAAAGTAGGCAATGGAGCTGTTGGGGTCGGATAGTGCGCGCCCAAGGCAGGCGCGCTACCAGCTGATCTTCCGTCTGCAGACGGCAAGAACTCCGCTTTAGGGGAAAGAGTTAGTGACTTACTGCTGAACACTTGCTGAACATTAGATTGCAAACGGGGCTATTCCGGTGCAACTGAGGAGCCCGTAACGCTAACAAAACAAATGAAAATCGGTCTGTGCGAACAGGTTAGGGTGAATTAGCAAACCGCCGCATTCTGCATTTCATCTCTGGCAAATTTTGAAGACAGCAGGAGGTTTACCTAACAGTGTCAGCTAGCAGAATTCGATGAACGGGAACTGAATCTGCGGCCCGGCCGTGACAGTGCGGGACTCTAACAAGCGACGGGGCAGCGTTCTAACCAACTGAACTACGTCCCCGCAGTTTTGCATTGCGGTATGGTGGGCAGTGCAGGGCTCGAACCTGCGACCTCCTGCTTGTAAGGCAGGCGCTCTAACCAACTGAGCTAACCGCCCAAACTGCTCACGTTTATTCATCCTACAGGAAGCCATCC
>Ga0181532_10003326_pt1 | contig 14504 bp, 13 predicted proteins | sample PEATcosm2014_Bin_33_FD_119768 | JGI IMG/M metagenome (GOLD analysis project Ga0181532, IMG submission 119768) | Peatland microbial communities from MTU Mesocosm Facility, Houghton, MI, USA - PEATcosm2014_Bin11_30_metaG | ecosystem: Environmental > Terrestrial > Soil > Wetlands > Peat | place...
GGCCTCGATCGCCGCGCTCGCGCTCGCGAAGTTCGCGGCGCACCTCCGTCGCGTGCGCTGGGCTGCTTTCGCTTCTGTCGCGTTGCTGTTTGGCGTTGCTGTCTGGATCGCGTTTGTCCCCTCTCGCCCTCACCTCCGAGCTGGCGCGATGGAGATGACGACCATCGACGTCGGACAAGGCGATTCCATTCTTCTGGTCACGCCCCGGGGCCGCGCCATCCTCATCGATGCCGGAGGCCTGCCGCAGTGGATGCATTCGGACTTCGATCTCGGCGAACAGGTCGTCTCTTCTTATCTTTGGAATCGAGGCATCGACCATCTCGACGTGGTCGCGATCACGCATCCTCATGCCGACCACCTCGGCGGAATGCCCGCGGTGATTGCGAATTTCCACCCGCAAGAACTCTGGCTCAGCATCGACCGGCCGGTAGGCGAACTGGCGCCGATCGTGGCGCAAGCTCAGCGGGCGGGAATGAAAATCTCGGTAAAAAAAGAAGGCGACCAATTCGATTTCGGTGGAGCGCATTTCTACATGCTCGCTCCCGGACGCGACCAAATCACCGGCTCGATGCGTCCGAACGACGATTGCCTGGTGTTTACGGCTACCTTTGGCGGGACGACCGCTTTGCTCGAAGGAGACGCGGAGCGTCCCGCGGAACGGCGCGTCGTCGAAGAGCATCCGGAGGCGATGTTGCTGAAGGTCGCGCATCACGGCAGCGCCAGCGGAACTTCTGCCGATCTGCTCGCGACGGTTCATCCGCGCTTCGCGGTCATTTCCGTCGGTACGCGAAATGTGTACGGCCATCCCAAGCGCGAAGTGCTGGAGCGGCTACAGCACGCCGGAGTGAAAACCTATCGCACCGACGAGGACGGCGCGGTCAGTTTCTATCTCGACGGCAAGTCTGTGACTCCAGACGTCGCGCTCGTCCACTGAGCCAAGGCAGGTTTCAAAGTTTCAAGGTTTCAGAGTGTCAATGTCTGAACATCAGAAGACAACTCTGAAACCTTGAAACCTTGAAACTTTGAAACCTGGCTTTATTTTCACCCAGTGATATCGGCCGTCTCGTCATCGAGGGGCGGCAATTTACGATATGCCTCGATAATCTTTGCCGCTTCGGGCGCGTCTTCTTCGCGCACAAGAATGACCGTTCCACCGACGCCGGGAAACGTGTCCTGCACCGCGTCAATGGACTTCAAGTCCGATTCGATCCCGGCAGATTGAAGCAAGCCCTGCACGACGATGGCTTCGCTTTCCTGCTCGGCGTCGAAAATCTTAACGAGTTTCTCGTTGGGCTCGGGTTGCGGCGAGGGGCTAGTCGGCTCTGGCATGCGTCCTCCGTAAAACTGTCTGTTAACAGATTACGGCAGTCACTATACGTCTGTCTTGCGGGTCACAAAGGTGTGCGGCCAAGGGAGGCTTGATTTGCGGGCGGAAGCTGGCACAATAGCGATGGGGCGCAACGCGGGGAACGCGGTCAACATCCAATAAAAACGGGGTCAGTATGGAAGTGCAACCAGCCGAACAGCCGGGCGAACAACACAACGAGCGCGTGGAGGAGGCCCGAAGACTGCGACGCCTGCAGATGATGATGAGCATGGTGATGTCGGTGATCGGCCAGGATCCCGATCTGACGCTGGAAGAAGCAGCGGCGATGGCCGCGAATGCCCGTCGCGCCGCTCTGAACCTGTTTCCCGACAAAGAGCTTGCCTACGATATTATTTACCGGCCGCGGCTGCAGCGCCTGATGAATGAACGCTTCCGGCTGCAGTAAAAGTCGCGGAACGGCTACCCCCGCCTCCGCTTGACACCTCCGCTTGACCCTGCCTCGATCCGGCCGCTAGACTCCCAGCGGGGTGCTCCATGCGCAAACTGATCTGGGTCTTGTGTATTGCCGCGGCATTTTCCGGAGCCGCGTCCGCCGACGAAGACCATCATCACGAGGGACTTACGCAGGACCAATTAGGCACGGTGCATTTTCCCGTGTCTTGTACTTCCGGCGCGCAGAAGACATTCGAAAAGGGTGTCGCGCTGCTCCATTCGTTCTGGTACGAAGAGGCGGAGAAGGCTTTTCTCGACGTCGAAAAGCAGGACCCGAACTGCGCCATGGCGTACTGGGGAGAGGCCATGAGCCTGTGGCACCAGCTCTGGAATCGGCCGGACGCGGCCACCATCAAGCGAGCCTCGGCGGAGTTGAAGAAGGCTGACAAGGTGAAGGCCGAGGCGACCGACCGCGAGCGCGATTACATCCAGGCCCTGGAGGCGTTCTATTCCAACAGCAACAAAGCGGACCACGAGGCCCGAGCCCGGGCTTACTCAGCAGCCATGGAGAAGGTGTACAAGAAGTATCCGGCCGACCATGAGGCGGCTGCTTTTTATGCGCTTTCGCTCCTGGCTTCGGAGCCCGACAACGACACCACGTTTGCCAACCGCAAGCAGGCCGGCGCCATTCTCGACAAACTGTTCGCCGAGGAGCCCAATCATCCGGGCATTGCGCACTACCTGATCCACACCTATGACAAACCGCAACTCGCGCAACTCGGTCTGCCCGCCGCACGCCGGTACGCACAGATCGCTCCCGCCGCACCGCATGCGCTGCACATGCCGTCGCATATTTTTGCTCGACTCGGACTCTGGCAGGACGACATCAATTCGAATCTCGCCTCCATTGCGGCGACGCGCAAGGCCACGGAGATGCACATGGGTGGCGAGGCCCACCAGTTCCACGCCATGGATTACCTCGTGTACGCCTATCTGCAGAGTGGACGGGAGGCCGACGCCCTCAAAGTAATCGAAGAAGTGAAAGGCATGCCGCCGATGAAAGATATGTACGGCACGGGATACGATCCGCGCGAGTACGCTCTGGCCGCGTTTCCCGCGCGCTACGCGTTGGAGTTGCACCACTGGGCTGAAGCGGCTTCTTTGACGCCGGTTGCCTATAAGCAGACCGGAGATGCTGCCATCACCTACTGGGCGCGCGCGATCGGAGCTGCGCGTAGTGGAAACGTCGCCCAGGCTCGCACCGATATCGAACACATCGACGCCATTCACAAAACTCTTCTCGATCAGAAGAAGAAAAACTTCGCCGAGGCGGTAGATCAGGATCGGAAAGAAGCGAGCGCGTGGCTGGATCACGCCGAAGGCAGAAACGACGCAGCCCTAGCGGCTTTACGAACGATCGCCGAAAAGGAGGAAGCATCCGGAGATGAATCCGATGGCGGAACGCCCGCCCGCGAAATGATCGCCGACATGCTGCTCGAAATGAAGCAGCCGGAGCAGGCTCTCGCAGAATACAAGACGGATTTGAAGTTTTACCCGAATCGCTTCAACGGCCTGTATGGCGCGGCCCGCGCGGCGGAGATGGCGGGGCAGACTTCGCAGGCAACGGAATATTACGCCGTGCTCGTCAAGACTTGTGAAGGGTCGACTTCCGAGCGTCCGGAACTGGCGAAGGCGAAGCAGGCGGTGGTGGCGCGGAAATAGGTTCTACCTCTCGATCACTTTTCGATCACTTCTCGATCCTCTGCAGGCGAAACAGGAGCGTACCCCATCCCAGCTTGACGCGCATTTGCACCGGCGTGTGACTTGGATCCTCCGAATACCATACCCACACCTTGCCCTTGGACTGCAGCGGGCCAGAGGTAGCTTCGACCGTCACCAGCACCGCCGAGAATGTTCCGGCCGGCACTTTGATCTGCTCGCGCTTGTCCACCGTGGCGTGGACGATCGTCGTCTTCCCGTCGCTGATCGGGAACTCATAGATAGCGCCAAGTTGCAGCGGCAGCGACTGCAGATAGTAGAAGCCGGTTATGACGTCGGTGGCGCAGCCGGCAAGGTCGTTTTCGACGTGCTTGGTCTCGCCCGTCTTCAGGTTCTTCTCATCGAGCGTGCTTTTCTTGTGCGCGTAATCGAAGCGGATCGAAGTCTCGCGTTTATGCGAGCCTTCCTCGCTGTGCTTGAAGATCGAGAGCGAGCAGAACGTCCGCGGATCGAAGCGCGACTCGAAGCGATCGTGCACCGGAAAGATGACGTTGACGGCTCCTGAGGATTCGGCGGACGCGCTGACTTTGCGTTCGTTCCCGGCGACTTCCATTCTCATGACACCGATTCCGGCGGTGATCAAATGCCACTCCGCCGAATAAACGTAGCCCCGTCCATCGGGGAAAGGATAGTTGGGGCGTGGAGGCTCGATCTGCACGGGAGCAGGTCCGATCGTTGCTGTGGGCGGCCCTTGCTGCGCTGACGACATGGCTGCGATCAGCAGGATCAGGCAGAGCAGAGAAAGGGCCAGCAGGCGACGGATGACTTGAAGGGGCGCGGCTTCAGCCGCGCCGCAACCCGAACCAGAATAGACGGGCTTTAGCCCCTGAGGTAAACGGCTCATGCTCCACGGCAGACTACCACACCAGCTTGCACATCAGCTTGACGATGAGGACGGCCAGCACCACCACGCAACCAATGCTGGCCTCGTATTCGCGGTGCTTCCAGTAGCGTGCGGAAGAGTACGCACTCTGCTGGCTGCCATAGGGCGAAAGCCGCGGCAACAGGCGCGGCACGTGGCGCGCATAGTCGTCATATTCGGGGAACGTCTGACGCAGGTAACGCTCTTCGCCGGCGATGACCGGGACATAAATCGCGACGAACATCAGGAGCATGATGGCGACGATCCACCAACTGCGCGCCGCGATGGCGAAGCCGGCGCCCAGCATCAGCGAGCCCAGGTACAGAGGATTGCGAGTGTAGGCGTAAGGGCCGCTGGTGGTGAGCTGCTTGTCCTTTTGCACGTGGCCGGAAGCCAGTCCGCGCAAGACTAGCCCCGGAAGCAGTACCAGCGCACCCGCGATGAGCGAGTTCCTTGTTGGCCGCGCCAGCACGACATAGACAACCGCGAAAATAAATCCCAGGGGCACGCGGATGCGACGGGCCACGCGCGACCAGGCGTCGCCGGCGGTTTCGGAGGGTTGCGATCCGGATTGTGAAACGTCACTCACTTGATTCCGCAACACGAGCTTCTGCAACATGCAACAGCTTCCGAGCTGCCGCAACGACTTCGCCAACCGTGATTTCGAGCAAACCTTGTTCCGGTTCAGGATGCCGGGTGTGATCTGTTATACTGCTCGCGCTTCGCAGCACAATCGATCGCGTCCCGAATGGGCCATTGCGCGCCGGATTTGTCGGACCGAAAATTGCCACCACCGGAATTTTCAACGCCGCCGCCAGGTGCATCGGCCCGGTATCGCCGCCGATGAGGAGGCGAGCCCGGCGCGTGAGCGCGATCAACTCAGAAACCGAGCAGGAGATTTTTCGCGCCGCCCCTGCACTGGTGGTTTCCACGGCAACTGCAAGCTCTTCTTCCCCGGGCCCGTAGTTTACGAGCGAACATAATCCATCTTTGGTGAGTTCCCTCGCAACCTGTCCATAACGCTCGGCTGGCCACCTCTTCGCACCCCAGCCCGCGCCGGGAGTGAGAATCGCGAAGCCCTTCCCATCCGCCGGGAGGCCGGCAATTTTGCACTCCGCATCCGGGTCCACGGGAATCTCTACAGAAGGCTCCGCCATCCGCCCGGGGATGATCGCGCCGGCCAGCGCCAGCGCCTGCTCGACCACGTGCGTGCCGCTGGTCTTCAGAAGAACTTTTCGTGTGTAAAACATGCTGGCGGCATTCTCGCGCGGTTGCGCGCTCCCGTACACGATGGGCGCGCCCGACCAGCGAGCCAGCAATGCCGAGCGGACCGCGCCCTGAAAATCAATTGCCGCGTCGTACCGAATTCCGCGTAACTCGCTCAAGCCCACGGCCATCTGCTGCCAGGTGTTAAGCGAGAACGGCGCGCGGCGCCATTCCGCCGTGTTGACGGTATGGACGCGATCGACCAGCGGGCGCTGCGGAGAGCGCCGTCCCGAACGCGGATGGCGCAGCGTGCAGAGCAATTCAGCCCAGCGCTCTTCGACGAGCCATCCCAAAGTGGCGTGAGGAAAAGCCTGGCGCAGCGCGGCTGCCGCAGGCAGGGTGTGAATGATGTCACCCATGGCGCTGAGCCGCACCACGAGCAGGCTGTCGAATCGCGGAGTGCCAGCGGTGAGAGAAAGGGCGGCGGTCATCTTTGTCTTTGTCGCCGCCCGCGCCGCCTCACGATTTTCGCGGCTCCAGCCGCGAGCGCGAACCGATAATCTCGGTGACCGAATGATCCTTGGGGTCACCCACGATCACGACGCGGCCTCCGCAGGCTTCGACCTCGTCGCGTTCGGGGACGCTCTCCACCGTGTAGTCCGTGCCCTTGGCATGAAGATCAGGACGGATTTCGCGAATGATGGCGCGCACATCCTTTTCTGAAAAAACTACGACAGCGTCCACATCCGCCAGCGAAGCCAGAATTTCCGCACGTTCTTCCGCCGGCATCACGGGCCGTCCTTCGCCCTTCAACGCGCGCACGGATGCATCGGCGTTCACCGCGACAATCAGTTTGCCGCCGAGTTCCTGAGCGGCATGCAGGTAGCGCACATGGCCGACGTGCAACAGATCGAAACAGCCGTTGGCCAGCGTGATGCGATGGCCGGCGCGCCGCCAATCCGCCACACGTTGCTGAAGTTCATCGCGCGACAAAATCTTCGGATGGAGTGATGTGCTCAATGATCTCGATTTATGCTCTCGGCTAATGTTCTCGAGCCAGCGGCGGCGTCTTTTCGAGCGCCCCCAGTAACTCCTGCTGGCTGACCGTGGCTGTGCCGCGCTTCATCACCACGATGCCGCCTGCGTAGTTCGCCAGGTGGGCGGCCTCTTCGGCGCTTGCGCCCGCAGCCAGGGCAGCAGTAAACGTCGCGATCACGGTATCGCCCGCGCCGGTTACGTCGGCGACTTCATCGCTGCCGTAGATCGGAATATCCACCGGCTTGTGGCGCCGCGGGAAAACCACCATGCCATCCTTGCCGCGCGTGATCAGCAGCGATTCCAAATTCATCGCGCCGGCGATCTGGTCTCCGGCGGCAAGAAGACGCTCCCAGTCGTTGCCGATGCGGATGCCGAGAACTTCCTCCACTTCAGACTCATTCGGCGTTGCGGCCGTGACACCTGTAAATTCGAGCATGCGATGGCGCGAGTCGAGCGTCACGGGAACCTTGTCGATCGCGCGTTTTTCCCGAATCACATTCAGCAGGGTTGGCGTTGCCGCGCCGTATCCATAGTCCGAAACCAGCAGCGCATCGGAGGCCCGGGTGTATTCGCGGGCAGCCAGCACGAGTTCGCGGCGCAAATGCGAATTGGGACCTTCGGCGGGCTCGCGGTCAAGGCGCACGACCTGTTGTCCTGCAGTGTGCGCGAATCCGGCCAGGATGCGCGTCTTGGTCACGGTGGTGTAGCTCTTGTCTTTGAAAACGCCGCTAACTGGAATCTGCTTGTGACGGAAAGCGCGCAGCAGCAGCTTCCCCGGCTCGTCGTCGCCCACCACCCCAACCGGCAAGACATTCACTCCGAGGTCGGCAAGGTTATAAATGGCATTGGCGCCGCCGCCAGGCACCACCTTGCGATCGCAGTGCTTCAAAATCAGCACGGGCGCTTCGCGCGAGACGCGAGAAATCTCGCCGAACACGAATTCGTCAGCGACTAGATCCGCGAGGACGGTAACCGTGAGCTTGGGGAAAGATTCAACGATCTTCCGCAGACGGTCGTTTTCTTTTATATGTTTTGTCATCAAGGCTTAGTCATCAACTGCCTGGCCATTGGGTGCAACAGAAGATTTTCTCACGAGCGGGGCTTTCGTTTCTCAATTCTCGCCAAGACGGCATCCACAACGTCAGTGGGATGGTCGAGCGCCAGGCTGAGCGCGGCGACCGCGAACGGCTTGAGATCGTTCTGCAGAGACCCCAGATTAACCTCATCCTTTTCCGTGGTCAAAAATCCGCCCGCGCTGAGCTTGCCGCGCATGGCAAGCAGGCGCTCGATGTCACTTCGGTCATAGGCATGATGATCACGAAAGATGACTTCTGCCGCAGGCGTGATTCCGGCGGCGCGGACCTGGGCGAAGAACTGCTGAGGCCTCGCGATACCGCAGAACACAATCGGTGCGATGGGCGCAGCGGGCACGGCGATTTCTCGCTGCATCCGCCAGATAAGTTTCCCTTGCCGGGCGAAACTTTCGATCGTCGAATTTTTCACCGAAAAGTCCCGCGGTAACACGATCGCATCGGCGCGTCGCAGTGAGAAGAGCGGCTCGCGCAGCCGCCCCGAGGGCAGCAAGCGGTCGTCGAAGTCGCGCTCCGTCATCAGCACAATGTCGAAGTCACGCGCCAGAGAACGGTGCTGAAAACCGTCGTCGAGGATGTGCAATTGCGACTGGAATTTCTGCTCGGCAAGTCGGCCCGCTTCATAACGGCTTTCACCGACGATCACCGGCACGCCCAGCCGCCGCGCGATCAGCAGCGGCTCGTCGCCAAAGTCGGCGGCGTTGCCATCTTTCTCAACCACCAAAACGCCGCGAGTTTTGCGGCGATATCCGCGTGAGAGCACGTCAAACCGAATGCCGCGCGCCTGCAACAGCTCACCGAGCGTAATCACAAACGGAGTCTTGCCCGAACCACCCACCGACAAATTCCCGACGCTCACCACCGGTTGCTCCAGCCGACGCGAAGAGAGCACGCCGCGATCGTAGAGCCTGTTTCGCAGAGCGGTCGCGGCCCCGTAAAGTCCGGTGAGCGGATTCATGATGAAACACCCATCTGTTGGAGCAGCGCCGCGACCGTCCGGTCCGTTGCGCCGCGCTGGGATTCGAGCGCCGTTAGTGCGTTCCGGCCAAGCGTCGTTCGCTCGGCAACGTTTTCGATCAGCTCGATGAAGACCAGCGGCAACTCCGCCAGTCCAACGATGCGCACCGCGTTGCGACTGGCAAAAAAATTGACGACATCGCGAAAATTCTCGTAATGATTGCCAGTTACGATGGGAACGCCATAGAGTGCAGGTTCAAGAATGTTGTGTCCGCCGCGCGGCACCAGGCTCCCGCCAACGAACGCAACCGTGGCCAGCGAATAGAGCGCCGCCAGCTCCCCGATACTATCGACCAGAAACACGCCGCCAGCGAGCGCTTCGCCGCTCCACAAAGAACGCCGCCACATGCGGAAGCCGAGGTTCTCGACGAGCTCGGCAACCTCCGGAAAACGCTCTGGATGCCGCGGTGCAAGCATCATCACGGCCTTTGGATGATTGGCCAGAATACTGCGGAACGCTGAGAGCAGAGAGCCTTCTTCATCCTCGAGCGTGCTGCCACAAACCAGCACCGGCTCGGCGCCGGAGTCGCGGAAGCTCTCCCGAAGGCTCGCAACGATCTTCGGCGCGGGCGGCGGCGCCACATCGAATTTCAGGTTGCCGGCGACCTTGATCTTTGATTCGGGCGCGCCTATTTCGATGAGCCGCTCGCGATCTTCTTCTGTCTGGGCCAGGAAAATATCGACATTCTTCAGCGTATTCGCCAGCAACCTCGGAAGCCAGAAGCGGAACCGCTTGTAGCCGGGAAACGAGCGGTCGGAAATGCGGCAGTTGATCACCGCGATGCGAGCCCCGCTGCGTTTGGCCAGCCGGAGAAAATTTGGCCAGAATTCAGTTTCGGCGACGACTACGAGTTCCGGTCGCAGAGCATCAAGGTAGGGCCGGATGGCGAAGGCGAAGTCCAGGGGGAAATAGAAAACGTTCTCCGCGGCGAACCGCTGCGCGGCGAGTTTCTGCCCCGTGCTGGTGGTCGTCGAAATCAGCACGCGATGGGTCGGAAATTTTTGTCGTAGCGCCGTGACGACTGCGCTCGAAGCCACCACTTCGCCCACCGAAACCGCATGAACCCAGATTGCGGGTTTCTCGCCGCGACCCGCGAGAGCCGCCGGAACAGCGCCGAACCTCTGGCGCAGACCCGCCCGGTACTTGCCATGCCGCATCATCTGCAGCAGCCAGTAGGGCAACGTCAGCAGCAGGAAAAAAGCGAGCAGCGCACTGTAGAGCGCATACATGAAGGAAGTCCCATTCTAAATCGCGAGCCAACTCTAATCTTCGCTGAGGAGGAGACAGCACCGCTTGCGCTGACGGCATCCTAATAAAGAACGTCCGCTTCGAGTCTCCGGACCTCGGGCTGGGACCGACCACGAATCGCGAGCTCAGAGCCCATAGCTCGAAGCCGTCTCCTATAATTCACGTATGCATAATGCGGGTTTGCAAAAATCATCTCGCGTGCCGGTGCTTCGAGCCCCGCGTCTTGCGGCACTCTGTGCTTTTGTGCTCGTCTGTTGCCTTTGCGCGATTGCAGCCAAAGAATTTGTAATGCCCACGGCGCAGCCCGCCCGCACCTACCCGGCACACGACGATCACCCCATGGAAAAAGTTGTGGTCGCAGTCGATCCGTATGACGTCGAAGACAAAGCCTCGATCTTCAGCGTCAACTACCGCAACAACGGTTACATGCCGGTTTTTTTTGTAATCACGAATGACGGCGATCAACCCGTCTCTCTCGTCAACATGAAGGCCCAGCTGAATACCAAAGATCGCAGCAAGCTGCTCCCCTCGACCACGGACGAAGTGGTGCGCCGGCTCTCGCATCCTTCGCGGAATGACGGGGCGACTCGGCTGCCGATTCCGATTCCGCTGCCAAAGAAAGAAGTCAAAGGCGGCGTGAGCCGCAAGACGTGGGATGAAATCGAGCAGGCCCAGTTCGCCGCCAAAGCCGTCGAACCGCACTCCACGGCACGCGGTTTTCTGTTTTTCGATATCGCCGACATCTCGAATCCGCTCGCCGGAGCCAACTTCTACCTGATGGGAGTGCAAGACGCGAAAGGCAATGAGCTGATGTATTTCGAAATCCCGATGGAAAAGTACTTGAGCGCGCCGCAAGCGAAGCGGCAGTGGTAAATCCCACGATGGAGCGCCGGGCGTCCCCGCCGGGCGGACGGGCGAGACGCCCGTCGCTCCATCAGCAACCCCAGCTATAATCTTCCGATATGGCGACCACTCCAGCCCTTTCCGAGGATCTCCTCGCGAAATACGAGCCGGTCATCGGACTCGAAGTCCACGTGCAACTGCTGACCGCGTCGAAAATCTTTTGCTCGTGCTCGACTCGTTTTGGCGATCCGCCGAATACAAATGTATGCCCGGTGTGTCTGGGACTTCCCGGAGCCTTGCCGGTACTGAACCGGAAGGCCGTGGAATTCGCAGTCCTGGCGGCGATGGCTTTGGAGTGCCGCATCAACGAGGTTTCCATCTTTGCACGCAAGAATTATTTTTATCCCGACCTGCCAAAGGGCTACCAGATCTCGCAGTATGACAAGCCGCTGGCGGAGTTTGGATTCATCGAAATCGATCTGAGCGGAGGCCAGAGCGGAAGCAATAAGACGAACGGCGGCAAAAAGAAGATCGGCATCACCCGTCTGCACCTCGAAGAAGACGCGGGCAAGAGCCTGCACGAAGGCTTCGCCGACTCTGCCCAGAAGACGGCCATCGATCTGAACCGCACCGGCGTGCCTTTGGCCGAGATTGTCAGCGAGCCCGACATGCGATCGCCGGAGGAAGCTTACGAATACCTTACCCGGCTGAAGGAAATCATTCTTTACACCGGCGTCAGCGACTGCAACATGGAAGAAGGTTCGCTGCGTTGCGACGCCAACATCAGCGTGCGGCCTCGCGGACAGAAAGAATTCGGCACGAAAACCGAGGTCAAGAACGTCAACTCGTTCCGCTTCGTCAAGCAGGCGCTGGCGTACGAAATCGAGCGGCACATAGAGGTCCTCGAATCCGGCGGCAAGATTACCCAGGAATCGCGCCTCTACAACGCGAACGAAGGCAAGACTCACGGCATGCGTTCGAAAGAGCAGGCGCACGACTATCGCTATTTTCCCGAGCCCGATTTGCTTCCCCTGGTGGTGGATGAGAAATGGCAAGCCGCAATCCGCGGCAGCCTGCCCGAACTTCCGCAAGCCCGCCGCCAGCGCATGATGCACGAGTACGGCATCACCGCGGGCGACGCCCACACGCTGACGCTGACGCGCGCGCTGGCCGATCAGTTCGAGTCCGCGGCCCGCACGGCACAAAATCCGAAGCGCGTCGCGAATCTGGTGCAGAGCGAATTACTCGGACGCCTGAAAGCGCAGGGCCTCGAACTTGAGCAGTCGCCAATTTCGATGGCTGGAGTTACGGCCTCGGCCGATCTGGTCGAGTCGGGCGCCATCTCGGGCAAAATGCTGAAGGATCTTTACGACCTCTGCTTCGAGCGCAGGCAGGACTTCCCTGCCGTATACGAAGCCGAGGGGCGTCCCGAGCAGTCGCGCGACACATCGGCGCTGGAGAAACTCGCCGATGAGCTGATCGCAGCCAACCCCAGGCAGGTGGAGCAGTATCGGGCGGGCAAGAAAACCATGATCGGGTTCTTCGTGGGCCAACTGATGAAGGCCTCGAAAGGCCAGGCCAATCCGCACCTGGTGAACGAAGTCTTGACCAGGAAGCTGGAAGGCTAGGAATGAAATGGGTTCGTATCAGGGCATCGCTTTAGCGACGCAAGAGCCGTACTATTGCGAACCGTCTAGGGGCGGGGCCATCGCAATCGGTTCGCTCTACTTCGCCGCTCCGGCGTCCTTCAGCACTTCTTCCGCATAGTAATTCGTGACTTTGGCGTCGTCGCGGAGGGTCTCGTAGTAAGCCGCTTTCAACAACTGCTCGCGGCGATCGCGCAATTGCTGCCGGATCGCCTGTTGCACCCGCGGATCGTTCAAGTCCCTCTGGCCCGCCGGCTCCTTCGAAATCAGTTTCACGATCATGTAAGCGTAGGGCTCATGATTGGTCGGATTGATCATCGGAATCACCGGCGTGTATTGCCCCGGTTTGAGCTTCATCACCGCCTCGCGAGTTGCCGGGTCGGCGTTCTTCAGCGCGGATTCGGGAGCCATTCCCAAATCACCGCCGTTGTTGCTGGTCTCCGGATCCTCGGAATAACTCATCGCCAGGGTGGCGAAGTCGTCTCCGCTATCGAGGCGGTTGGCGATCATCTGAATTTTCTTGCGCGCTTCGGCGTCATTCTGCGCCTTGCTGTTCTGCAAATTGTGCACTTGCGCGCTGACCATTCCTGTAACCATGATTTTCGCCAAATGGTACTGCGCTTCGATCAGGTTGAACTCGGCTTTGTGATCGTTGTAGTAGCCGGAAACGTCCTGGTCGGTGATGTTGATGCGCGAGGTGATTTCCTTGTTCAACACCTTGTCGCGCGTGAGCGAGCGCCGCAGGTCGCGCTTGAAATCATCGACCGATATCTTTTTGTCCTGCAGGCGCTTGTTGAATTCTTCGGCGGTGTAAGGCGACTTGATTTCGTTCAGCTTGCGGTCTACTTCTTCGTCCGTCGCCAGCAGCCCGAGCTTTTCCGCGCGCTGCATCAAAATTTCCGTCTCCACCAGTTCATTCAGAATGCTCAGCCGAAGGCTCACCGCCTGCTCGCCCGTCGGCTGCTGATCGGAGCCTGCCGTCTGGTTGGCGTAATACTTGTCGACTTCGCTGCGATAAATCTTCCGCCCATTGATCGAAGCCATGACGTCGCCGCCGCTGCTGTTGCGGCCGCAAGCCGAGAGTCCAAGCAAAAGTCCAAGCAACAGAAACGCGCCGGCCATAACCAGGCCCGCTTGCTCAAAGCAGTTACGATTTTTCAAGTTCTTCCCTCAAGAAATTTGTAATTGGTAACTTGTAATTGGCAATTTGAATCCGCGATCGCCAAGTGTTCAATTACAAATTACAAATCGCAAATTACAAATTCGTTACTTGTGCTCCGGAAGCGCGACGCCAGCATCCTTCAACGCCTGGTCGAGCGCCAGTCGTACCTCATCCGGAGGCACGGCTCCATCCAGTTTCTGTCCATTTACAAACATCGTCGGAGTTGCGTCCACTCCGACAATGTCTCCTTCGCGAATCGAGGCGCGCACCGCTTTTTCATCCTGGGCCTTGACGCAAGCCTGCAGCTTCACCGCGTCGAGATTATGCCTCTGCCCCTGCGCGCCAGCCAACCGGTCGAGTTCCGCATTCCAACCGTCGTGACCTTTGGCCTTGATCGCGTCCTGATTGCCGTGCAGAGTATCCGCATAGTCCCAGTAGGCGTCACTGTTTTGCGCACCCAGGCAATTGGCGTCCACCGCCGCGTGCATAGCCCAGGGATGGATTTCTTCGAGCGGATAATCCTTGTAGATAAAAAGGACGCGATCGCCGTATTCCTTAAACAGGCCGGGGAAAAGCGTCTGGTGCATGCGCGAACAGAAGGGACACTCGAAATCGTCATAGCTGACGACCGTTACTTTCGCATCTTTGTTGCCGCGCGTCGGACGCCCGCTGACGTCAATCTTCTTCATGATCTCACCGTAGGGATCACTGGTCAGATCAAACTTGGTCATGCGCACCAGGGTCTTGTGGTCATGGGATAACAGAAACTCGAACTCCTGCTTCTTATCGGGACTGGCAAACGTGACCGTCAGCGCATCATAGTTCGCAAACTCACTCGACCGCAGCGGCCCC